>Ga0164243_10000649_pt1 | contig 62162 bp, 57 predicted proteins | sample OricompcompostOP_FD_108781 | JGI IMG/M metagenome (GOLD analysis project Ga0164243, IMG submission 108781) | Organic Plus compost microbial communities from Emeryville, California, USA - Original compost - Organic plus compost (OP) | ecosystem: Engineered > Solid waste > Mixed feedstock >... | reverse complement strand
TTACGGCCGCAGCTGCATGGCTCTTCGTAATACCGGCAAATATCGCCCGTCTTGTAACGCAGCAGGGGCATGCCTTCCACGCCAAGCGTAGTAATCGTTACCTCTCCATCCTGGCCAGGGCCTACCTGCTCGTTGTTTTCATCCAGCAACTCCACATACAGCAGCTCCGGATGATGATGGCCGCCATGCCCTACCCGGCATTCCGTGAACGCCGTCTGCATTTCCGTGGAAGCGTAAGTGGAATAGAGCTTGATATCCCATTGTTCCGTAATCTTCTTGCCCAATACATTGAATGAAAAATCCGTGTTCCGGATATTCTCACCGATGCATACGGCCTTCTTCACGGAAGTACTGTTCACATCAATGTTATGCTCCTTCGCATAAGCAATCAGCTTCACCAAAAATGAAGGTACGCCTACAATAGTCGTAGGCTTGATGCGCTCAATGTTTTCCCACTGCATGCTCGGCACGCCGGGGCCTACACGCAGTACGCCTGCCCCCAGCCGGCGGATGCCGTTGTAATACGCCATGCCCGCCATAAACTGCCGGTCCAGCGTCAGCATCAGCTGGTACACATCGCTGTCCGTACCATCTGCACAACTAAAGGAAATATATTCGTTATAGGTAAGCCGTTGTAAATCTTTCTCCGTCAAAGCCAGGATGACAGGCCTTCCCAGCGTGCCGCTGGTAGTGGTGTATTCCGCAATCTTGCTCTTATCCACACATAAAAAATCCCAGTTTTGCTCCTGCAACGCTTCTTTTGTAACAGGCGGGATCTTCTTCACATCTTCCAGCGAACGGATGTCGTCTGCCTGTATATGATGCCGCTTGAACCAGTCTTTATAAAACGGTGAAAACTGTTGGAGGTAACCGATCATGTGCAGCACTTCCTTTTCCTGGAAAGCCCTGATGGCGTCTAAAGACTGTAATTCAATATCGGGTATATACATAGCTCTGTTATTCTGTTTTAAAAGGTTATCCTTCTATCACCACCATCGCAATAGCAGCGGTCTTTTCGTGTGATAAAGACACCCATATGCGTTTGATGCCCAGCTGCTCATAACGCGCCGCTGCGGCGCCCAGCAAAAATAATTCAGGCTTGCCATTGGCATCATTGCGGACTTCTATTTCATTGAAATTAACGCCGCCATTGTTGCCCCAGCCGGTGCCAAAAGCTTTCAGCAGGGCCTCTTTGGCGGCAAACCTCGCAGCGTACGACTCTCCCGGCATCGCCTGCTGTTCGCAATACGCTATCTCCGCAGGGGTAAACACCAAGTCCCTGAAAGCCGTGCCCTTGGCCAGCTTCGCAGCTATGCGCCCTACGTCCACGATGTCTGTACCTATTCCAATGATCATTTTTGCAGCACTTTATTCGTTTTTTCCAGCTGTTTGCGGATATGCTCTTCCTCGCCTTTGGTGGCTATTTCCTTCGTCAGCGCGGTGGTATAATACTGCTTCGCCGCCGCGTAATTCTTCAGCCTGAAACTGTAATCGCCGGCCAGCACATAAGTGTGGTAATACTCCGGGTTGGTGGCCACAAAAGCATGCAGATCCACGTTTTCCTTATTCATGATCTGCTCCTTCATGCGATGGAACCGCTGCCACTGCGCGTATTCATTTGTAGCCAGGAAAGTATCCGCCGGCACGCTCAGCGCAGTATCATACAATTCATGATTGCTTTGGAGGCCATGCATGCTGAATATTTTATTCAGGTCATACGCCACAAATTCCCCCATCTGGAAAGGCGCGGTAGATATCCATACCAGCTTCTTCTTAGGCTCAAAAACAATCCCGTGATGGGCTATAAACTGGTTGATCGCCTTCTCGTTACCGAGGCCGATATTGGCATCGTGCAGCCCTTTGCGGTCCCGCAGGATGGCAATGGTCTTCTGCACATCATTTTTACCGTTGCGCGCCATCAGCTCCGTCAGCCGCAGGTAGCGGTAGGCGGACGCGCTTTGCGCCAGCTGCACTTTGTTGGAGCCCAGCGTTTTCAGGGAATCCCCCTGGAAGTGATTGGTGCAGGTAATGAAATGCCTGCCGGGATCATACTTATCCATACCGGTTGGCGTCTTTTCAATAATTACTGCTTTATTATCAATGGCTGAACCGATCAGGAATGATTCGGACACAAACATTTTCCGTTTGGAAGCAATCGCCCAGGCCTCGTCAATGGTTTTGGCGTATTGCAATATCTCCCTCGCCACCAGCGATACCGGCGTAGACGCGCCAAAAGGCACATCCGTTCTCGCCGCGTTGAGGGTAACGGTCAGGCCCTGGTCGTTCATGCCGGACACCACGCCCGTAAACCCGCCCCAGGTCACAAACATAAAGTTGTGGCCCTGCTTCGGATGATAAAACACGACCATCTTATCTTCGGCGAACTTATCGCCCATGTAGAAGTCGAAATTCCGGCCAATGATCAGGTTACTGTCGGCAGAGCGATCGTCCCAGGTGGCAAAGGAAGTACAACCCACCAGGTACATGCCCTGCAACGCATGCCCGATGTCGTGGGCGGCATGGTAGTTCATCAGCCGTTCGTAGTTACTGCCGATGTAATCATAATTCGGAGAGGCGGAAAACGACTCCCCGTAAATCTCTTCCTTAAACTCCTCCGGCACATTAGCCGCCAGGTCCCTGTTAAAGAACCCGATGAAATAACGGAGAAAATGCCGGTAGAAAGTGCTGGGTATCATCTTCGCAATCTGCGCTACAAACACATCTTCCTGCCGCTGGATCAGCTCCTTGCTCAGCTTGCCGTTGATCACGCCCCGTTCAAAAGGCGCGCCCTCCACGTACATTTCATACAGCCCGGTCCGGCTGTGGCGGAACCAGTTGTTGCCGATGGTGTACGCCTCTTTGTCCAGCTGCTTACGCTCAAGCTGCAAGGCGGACTTATCGGCAATTTCCGGCGGCGGTATTTTGCTGACCACCACCAAATAGATAGCCAGGCTAATCAGCAATACGAGGAAAAACCCGAGGATATACAACAACCCTCTGCCCAGCTTTTTCCACCCGCTGCGCTTCTTCTTTTGCCTGCTGGCATTATATGTCGAATACTGATACATTGTTAATAGCTGTTACTAAAGATTCCATACCCACTAATTCCGAAGCGGTGATCACACTGCTCATGGTTACCCCCAGAATTCCATGCAAGTTCAGATTTTGCCCGGTAAGATACAAATTAGATAACTTGGTACGGGCGGATACCATGGTCCGCAGCGGGTCCCCGGAGTCCTTCATGACGCCGTACATACTCCCGTCCGCAGTGCCCATATAATCGCGGTAAGAGAGCGGCGTGGCCACGTAGTACGACTGCACGCACTCCCGGAAACGCGGGAAACGCTTTTCCACACAGGCAATCAGCTGCTCCGCTTTTTCCCGTTTGAAGCGCTCATAATCCTCTCCCCTGGCGCCCGGCTGCAATATGGTATTGAAAGTATCCTTCCAGGGAGCCATTTCCTCGTAACGCATATACGTCATCACGGAAAGGCTGTCGGCATACTCCGGATGCTGGGACGATGCGCCCACGTAGATGGCGTAGGTTTGCGGCCAGGCGTCCGCCTGGTAATGAATACCGGCCCAGGCGTCGCCGGTGGTATGATAGTAGTAGTTGTAATTGAGATAGGGAAAGCTGCCTGGCTTCAATACCACGTTCAATACAAATGCGCCGGTGGAGTTTTCCAGGGACTGCATGCGCGTGCGGTAGGCGCCCCGCAGGATGTCGCTCCGGGTAATAGCCGTGGTTTGTGCAGGATGCAGGTTGGACACGAAGTAGTCTGCCTTTACCTGCTCCCCGTTTTGCAGCACCAGGTGGTCCACCCGGTCCCCCTCGCCTACAATGGCCGTCACGGCGGTGTTTCGGATGATCTCTCCCCCGTTTTCCAGGATGCGGCGGCCCAGCCATTTGGCAATCTGCCCGCCGCCGTCCACACACTTCCAGGAGCTGTTCATATAGCTGTTCAGCACCAGGGCATGCACATACAAAGGCGTTTTTTCCGCCACCCCTGCATACAGCAGGTTATTGCCTGCCAGCACCTGTTGCAGCCTTTCGTTCGCCGTAATGCTGCGGAGGAAATCCGCGGTATTATAGTGCAATACTTCCCGCTTCTCCTCATAATCTCCCATCCGGAGGTTATACAGGGGGAACTTACTGCATATTTCCTTCACCTTCTGCAGGTACGCTTCCAATGCCGGCCGCTCGCCGGGGAAGTGCTCCAGCAGGGCGTTGATGAACCGCTGCTCTCCCTGCGCTATCTTGTACACAGCCGGATCATCCCCAAAGGCGATATGATCAAAGCCATCCAGGTCCATACGGCGGAGCTTCAGCTTATCGAGGATACCGAGGTATTTAAACACTTTATAGAGGTTCTCGCCCGGCGCCAGGCCACCAATGTAGTGTACGCCGGAATCAAAAATTACTTTCTCACGGGAATAGGTTTGCAGGCAACCGCCTATCTGGCGGTTCTTTTCGTACACCCGTACCTTGTAACCATTCATGCCCAGAATAGCTGCGGTGGCCAGGCCACCTAGTCCGCTACCGATTACAATGACTTCATTGCTGCGCATATTGCTTTTGGGGGGATTTTCGGATAACAAAAATGACGTTAGACGTATAGCGGGTATTGTCAATCTCCTCGGCTACAGCTCCATACTTTTTTACGATATTACGAATACCCGTGGCAGAGAGGAAGGTTAGCCCGTCCCTGCCTGTTTTATTAAAACCGAATACTTTGGTGGAAAGCCATTCGGTAAATTTAGTGCCTTCATGCCGCTGCTTGCGGTCCATATCCCCGTCGCGGAGTACGATGACGCCATCATCCGACAGGTGCGCTATACACTGCGCCAGCAGGCGCTCCTGCTCTGCTGCAGTCAGGTAATGCATCACATCGCTGAGGATAAACGCATCGTACTGATCCAGCTCCATCTCCGCAATATCCCCATGGATAAAGGTGAGCTGGTCCGTTTTGCTATAGTTGTTGTTAGCGGTAATAATTTTCTCTTCATCATGGTCTACCCCAATAATTTTTCTTTGGGGAGATAACCAGGCCAGCATATACGACATAAATCCGTATCCGCAGCCAATATCCATGACCTTTCCCTGCCGCGGCACCAGTGCGTCAAAAGTGCCATAGTTGCCCTCTAAACGCGTTTTAATACGCATGTACCATTCCAGCACCGGCCCCTTATAAATATAGTTGTAGATCAGCTGTTCGCGGAAGTACTGCGGCGTTTCCTTTTCCCGGCGCAGCTTTTCATATTCGGCTTTGAAATACCGGGAGATGGATTTCGTACGGGCGCTGTAGTTATCCCCCCAGCTCCTGTCGTCCGCAGCGATGCGCGGCAGGTAACGGAGGGTGATGTAGCCGTCCTTCAGCAGGAAGTCCCCTTTCTGCATGGTTTGCGCCGTGCCATGCATCACAATGGGCAAAATATCCAGCCCCAGTTCCTGCGCCAGGTAAAACGCCCCTTTGTGGAAACGCTTTATCGCAGGGTCCGGGGAACGGGTCCCTTCCGGATATACGACAATGGAATAACCCTGTTCCACCCGCTCGCGGAGCTTATCCACGGCTCCTTCCGCCCCATCGGCCACGGGGTAGTAATCGGCATAGCGCACTACAGCCCCAAACACCGGCGAACGCCATACCCATTGATTGGTCAGCAGGATCACTTTCGGGTACAGCATGGTAGATAACAGGATGTCCAGGAACGACTGGTGATTACTGATGATCACCGCCGGCTTTTCCAGCCGCTCGTTCAACGGGTTCTCCACCCGCTTGGTCACGTTGCCCATGATGTACATCACGGACCACGTGTATTTGGACAGGATGCGGTGATACAGCAACTTCCCCTTCTCTTTATTGAAAGGATTGATTCTGATCAACACAAAACCCAGGAAAGTAAGGATGAAGCTACCTAACGTGAAGTAGCTAAACGAAAATACGGACAGCGTCAACCCCTTCAGCGTCCACGGCGCAAAGCCCTTCTTCACCCGGTTGGTGATCAGGAAGTTGAACAGCACTGGGATCATCACCTGCGAAATCAATACCACCGTGCCTATACCGATGATGGACACCAGCGCAATGGATTTCAGCGACGGATGCTTCGCGAATATCATGACACCCAGGCCCAGCATGGTCGTGATGGCACTGAGGAAAATCGAGGACTTGAAGGAAGACAGATTTTTCCGGCCGGTCTTGTATTCCTGTAACAAACCATCCATCATGAAGATGCTGTAGTCATCTCCCAACCCAAAAATAAAAGTACTCAGGATGATGTTGACAATATTAAACTTAATACCAAACAGGCCCATGATACCGAGTATCCACACCCAGCTGATGGCCATGGGGATAAACGTGATCAGCGCCAGCTCTATACGCCCGTAGGAAATGAGCAGGGCGGCAAACACCAGCAGGGAAGTCATCCAGGCGATGCTGTTAAACTCGTCCTTCATCACGGCTACCAGCCTGTTGGCGGCATACTGTTTATCGAGTACCGTCGTATGCGGATGTTTATCCAGCGCGGCATACACGGCCTGCTTTTGCGCCGGGTCCACCTTCAGCAGGGTTACCAGGGAGGTATGGCCGTTGCGTTGCATGATGTAATCGCCCAGGGAACCGCTGGTCAGCACGTCCAGCTGATCAGGGGTTAATACCTGGTAATCCGCATTCAGCAACGTTTCAAACTTATCAAAAGCCCCCGCGCTGAAACCGATCGGCTGGCCGTGGGTACGCAGGTAATCCAGCACGGCGCGCTTCTTCTCCGGCGTCCAGTAAGCATTCCAGCGGTCGATCCGCTGCTGCTGCTCTTTGGCGGAAATCAGGAGCGACTGCACCCCGGCTACCTTCAGCACCACGCCCTGCTGTTGCAGCTGGCGGATCAGCGGCATCAGCTGCTCGCTGTTTTCCAGCGCGGCTTCCATGCTGGCGCCATCGGTGACTACATATACGGATTGCGCCACGTAGGCATTTACGGCGTTGAGGCGCGCCTCTGCTGCCTGCAGCCGGGGCGACATATAATTCATCCGCATCATGTCGCTTTCAAAAGCCACGTGCTTCGCGGTAAAATAAAATACGACCGTCAGTACAAAAATGCCGGCTACCAGCCACTTGTTCTTCTCCGGCTTCAGGCCGGAAAGCTTGTCCACCCAGGTGTCGTGATGCGGCGCCGCCTCCTCCGGTTGCTTACCGGTCGCTATCCAATGCGGCAGGAAGATGAGGGAAAACAACGCCGCGCCGATCAGGCTGCAGGCCGCAAACAGGCCTACGTCGTGTAACATGGGCGACTGTACGAATTGCAGGCAGAGGAAGCCGCCCACCGTCGTAAAGCTACCCAGCGTCATAGGCGTGGCCAGGTCCCGGATCACCTCCCGCGGGTCAGGCGTATGGCGGAAATGATTGAAGACATGCAGGGAATAATTCACGGCAATACCGAGTACTACCGCGCCCGCGCCGAGGGCAATCACAGAGATATGCCCCTTAAAAACGTATATACACGTCAGTGAGAACAGCGCCCCGAATACCACGGGTAGCATTACCAGCACCGGCGCTCTCTTTTTCCGGAAGAAAAACGCGATCAGCGCTACCAGCAGCAACACCGTAATTCCCTGCGTGAGCAAGGTATCCCTGCGCAGCTGTGCAGCGTTGCCGGCGCTGACGGCCGTACCGCCAAAATAGGAAGCCTCCAGCTGCGGATAATGCGGCAGCAGGCTGTCCTGCAAATGATCCAGCCCTGCCAGGAAGCGCGTATTCACTTTGGTGGCCGTAGGCGGATTGGCCGGCGTAATGAAAATCATCAGGTGCCGGTGATCCTTCGTCATGATGAAATTATCATACAGCTCAAACTGATCGTCGGCTTGCAACTGTTGTAATTTCTTCACGCCTATCCAGCTGATTCCCACGGGGTCCGACTGTATCATCCGCTTCAACACCAGGCCTGTAGGGGAAATCAGGGTATTATAGTCATACACGAGGGATTTTTGCAGGGTATCCGGCCGGGTCAGCTCGTTGATCCGCGCATAATCCTTTTCCTCCAAAAACAAAGGCAGGTTTTGTTGTATCAGCTGCATCAGGTTCATGACGGTGGCATCTTCCACCTGGCCCTGTATGTTTTTGATATAGGGAGAAAGCTGCGCCTGCGCCGCAGCGGTAAACGCGGCTGCGTAGGCAGTCAGGCTGTCGGGTACAGCCGTGGCGGCAGTGTCCCGCTGGGAAACAGTGATAATTAGCTTGTCCGCAAATTTGGAATCCTGGAATACCTGTTGCAGCTTGTCCAGTTTCTTATCCTGCGGGAGGATTTTAGTGATATCCTCTTCCAGCTTTACCTTCGAAGCAAAGAAGCCCACGAGCAAAAAGCTAAGGACGGTAGATATCCACAGCCATGCCTTGTGGCGCTCAAAGAAGTTATATATTGCTACGAAGAAGTTGCCCATTTTATATTGTTACTGAATCTGCAGAATTTTGTTTTTTCCTCCGGAAGATGGACAGCAGCGCGAAGCTGACCAGTCCTGCCGCAAGGCCGGCCCCTATGGCCAGCGTGACGGCCCCCACCACATATTGGAGGAAGTTGGCCTTGATAGTGGCCTGTATGGCATCCAGGGTTTGCCCGAGGAACAGCAGGTCCCGGGAGGATTGCCCCATGAATATTTTCCCGGTAATGAAGCTGGCGTACAACACCCCGATCGTCAGTGGCGGCGTACTGATATGCGCCGCCAGCACTACCAGCGCCTTATTCAATTTAAAGCGGATAGAGAGCAGGATGGCCGTTACCAGCTGAAAGCCCCAGATAGGCACAATGCCCATGAATACGCCGAAGCCGATGGCTGCCGCTTTTTTTGCGTTACTCTCCCCGGGGTTCAGCACTTCTTCCCGCCACAACTTTTTCCAGTTTTCCCACTTGGACAGGTACCTGATGAGGTCCCGCGGTTTGATGTACACGAGCGTGATAAATACCAGTACCGTATTCAGCACGCTGATGCGGGAGAAATCACGAAAGGGCCTGAAATGAGAAATCCTCTCTTCAGCAGGAGGATAGTACACTTTAACAGGCGCCCAGTCTATCTTTATCCCCTTCCAGGCGCTGCGCACCAGCACCTCAATTTCAAATTCATACTTGGTACACCAGTACCGGGTGTTGCCCATTTTATGAAGAGGATACAAGCGGTAGCCGGATTGCGTGTCCGGCCCTTTCAGGCCCGTTTCCACATAAAACCAGAAATTGGAAAACTTGTTGGCGAATGTATTTTTCCCCGGCATGTTTTCCTGTTGCAGGTTGCGGGCGCCAATGACCAGCGCATCCGGATCCTCCGCAATTTTATCCAGCATCACCGGCAGGTCCGAAGCAAAATGCTGCCCGTCCGCATCCATCGTGATGACGTAATCATATCCCTGTTCCTTCGCATAGGCAAAGCCCCTGCGGAGGGCAATTCCCTTCCCACGGTTAGGACTATACGAAACCAGCTGCACCTGCGGATGCTCCGCCAGGATATCGGCCGTATGGTCCGTAGCCCCGTCGTTTACCACTATTACGTGATGGGTATAGGCAAGCACGTCCTGCAATACTGCCCCCAAAGTGCCGGCATTATTGTAGGTGGGTATCAGCACCGCTACGCGGCGCTGTTCGAACTGCCCGTTATGTGTAGGTGTAAGCGACATGCAATTATTTAAACAATCCCTGGAACTTCATGAAAGTCTTATCCTCCCGCTTCAGCACTGCAGTCACCTTCAGGGCGGCATCTTCCTCCTTGCAGGTCACCTGTACATCCACCAGCGGCGTCTGGCGGGGGTCGATCATGTTCATGAACTTCATCTGGTTAGCCTTTTGCAGCATCACCTTACGATTGGCTACTGTGCGTACGAACTCCGTGATCGTTTGCATCATGCAAACGCCCGGCACTACCGGCTGCTCCGGAAAGTGACCGCCGAAAACCGGATGCTCCGCATTCAGGGCAATGGTGGCATTGAGCTGCCCGCCTTCCTGTGTTTGTTCCGTAATGGTATAGAAGTTACCAGCTAACATAGTTTTTTATTTTTTTTCTACCCTTTGCAGGGAGATGTTGAACTTAAAGTTGAGATGTTTGATCAGGATACTATCCGGTATCCCGTTTTGATAATGCCGCAGCTCCACCCTTACGACCGGCTTACGGCGCGAGGACTTTTCTATCCGGCGCAACTCCGTACAGGCGCTATCCGTTATATAGTAATTGTTCCCTTTTTCCGTAGGCGCCACCACAAACAGCTCCCCGTTTTCCCGGGCTACATGGGCATTGCGGAGGTCCGGATGCAGGAGCACGAGCGCAAAATCCTGGCTCAGCGTTTTTACCACGGGCTTTTTATCCATTTTCGGGATGATAAAGTGCTTGGTAAAATTCCCGTCTTTATCATACTCAAAATCAAAAAACTTAAACCCCATTTCATTGGCAAACACCAGCCGTATAGCGCTGTCCGGCATTAGCTTCAGCAGCACCAGCCCGCTCAGGTGATGTTTGGTCACATCCACCTGGGCGCTGTACAGCGTATTGGTAAATTGCGGGGCAAACTGCCTGATGCACTCCGGCTGCGCAGCAGCATCCGTTTGCAGGCCTTTGTACACGGACCTGCAGCCTGTTGCCACCATGGCCGCCAGCATACTACTTAGCAGAAAATAACGCATCCGGGATGTTTGCATTCAGTTGTTTATGTAAAAAGCTGATAGTGGTATCATCGCCGGATTGCTCCGCCATGGTGATTTTGGACACGCCGTAGTCCGCCTTATCTACCAGCAGCGTGATCTTGCTGAAGTATTCCTTCAACGCCTTGCTGGCCGGCGTCATTTCCAGCTTATAGTATTGCGGATTTTCAAATGCCCTGGTGATAAAGTCCGCATTGTCCAACACAGTCCCGCGTACACAATCCACCGTTATTTTGTTGATCTGTTCAAATAACTTGTTGGACTTCCCTGAAACCTTATTTTCTTTCTGACTATCCTTAATTTTTATATCCTTCCCGTTGATGACGAGCAGGTAGTAAGAAGGCTGTGTATATTCCATTCTTACCTTATTATCTTTCTTAAACCAGAATTTTCCTTTGGAGGTAATCTTATCCGAAAGCATGCTCAGGTTCTTTTCCTGCACAAAATCACATTGGATGCTTTGTGTAGCCTGGGCAGCTTTTGCAAACTGCTGCTTCAGCGGCGTCAGGTCGGCCACGGCTTTAAAGCCCTGCTGCGCCTGCGATTGCAGCCCTATCAATCCGCCAATCATTATCAGCAACCATTTACGCATAAGCGGGTATTTTTAAAAGTTTATCAATTCTTTCCAGGCGGTAGCCCCTTTCGCGAATGCCTTTGATCAGCCTGGGCAGTATGGCAGCGGTGATCCTGCAAGTATCATGCAGTAAAATCACTGCGCCGGGGTGCAGGGCATCCAGTATCTTTTGCAGCAGCGCCTCTTCGTCCTTTGCTACCGTATCCAGGGAACGGATGCTCCACCCCACGGATACCAGCCTTTCCTTTTCCACGGCAGTTGCCAGGTTGGGATTGGTAACGCCGTACGGTGGGCGGAACAGCCGGGGCGTAAGGCCCAGCACACTTTCCACCTGCTCCTGCATGCGGTCCAGGTCCAGCTGCATGCGTTTGGCGCTGTACAGGTCAAACCAGAAATCATGGCACCAGCTATGGTTGCCCACTACATGCCCTTCAGCGTGTATGCGTTCCAGTAACTCGTCGTGCTCCGGGATATTTTTACCGATGCAGAAAAACGCGGCCGGCGCCTGCTCCTGCTTCAGGATGTCGAGCACCAGCGGCGTGAACTCCGGCAGCGGCCCGTCATCGAAAGTAAGCGCTACCACTTTTTCGTTGGTGCGTGCCTGTGATACGGACGGGATGAAGTAGTTGGCCTGTATCTTAATAGCGCCCCATACGCACAGCGGCAGGTATATCAACGGCAGCAACAGCAGCCACCAGCCGGAGATGTTCACCTCCATGCCAAAGCGGAGCGTGATCCAGCATAGCAGCAATATGCCGAGGATGATATATGTGAACCGGTGCGTTAGCATGCTTTCAGCAGTATCAATGCGTGGTGGGTACCCTGATGGTGATTATATATCAGTACATTCTTAATCCTTGCCGGCGCCTGCCCGTAGAACATCGCGGCCTCCGGCACGTCCTGCTCGGCAATGATGCGGTTGGCCATCCAGGCGCCAAACGCCATCGCCGTGGGATATTCCCCGCAGAGGTGTTTGAAACAGGCCTCCGGATGGTCGGGAAACAGCGCGGCGGCTACTTCCTCGTAAATTTCATCCTGTGCTATATCTCCGTTCCTGCCGGTTACAAGCAGGTCAATATCTTCCAGCGTTAGGTCCTGCGCTTCCAGGAACTTCACAATTTCACCGATCACTTCCCCTTCCCACAGCGGTTTATAGATGGTGCATACGCCCGCCAGTTCCGCCACGGTATGCGTTCCTTTTTCCGGGCTCAGCACAAAAAAGGCCGCGCCTTCGCCGGCAATCGTACCACGGTCCGGACTTTTCAGCAGCTCCATCGTTTTTACCGGCGCTTTTTTATACAAGCCAAAACGGGATAACACCTGGTAGCTGTAATGGGTAATTTCGTCCAGGCCGCCGGCCAGCACAGTTTTCGCCTCGCCTTCTCGGAGGATCATGGTAGCGTCCAGCAGGGAGTTTTCAAAGGAAAACCCGCGATGCACGAAGGTATTGTTGTAGGCATTGCAGCCCAGCAACAGCGCTATCTGCCCGCCTACGGTGTTGTGGGTGGACTGTATAAAAGCCGTCGGGGTGAGCATTTGCTCCTCCTGCGATACCATTTTATTCAGGAACACGCCCGTATCATCCAGGCAGCCGTAGGCTGTGCCGGTAATGATGGCGTCCGGCATTTTAATGCCTGCTTCTTCCATACTGAGGTTGGCAGCTCCCACGCCCATTTTCACTACACGACTCATACGGCGGATCTGCTTCAGGTCTATCCATTGTTTATAGTCCGGATCTACCGCTTGCAGCCGCACCTGGTCATACTCCTTCAAGGTGGAAAACAAAGGTCCTATCTGCGCAGTTTCCTGCGGAGAGATACAACCCGTGCCATTTATATAGATATTCATGTTGCGTTATTCTTTTGAAAACACCAGGCTGGAGCAGTTGCCGCCAAAGCCAAATGAATTGGACATTACGTGTTTCAAATCATTCCCTGTGCTGAAAGCCGTGGCCGGCGCAAAAGGCAGTTCCTTCATCTGGCGCCGGAAGCGTGCGTTGGGATAAATGATCCCTTCTTTCAGCGCCAGCGCCGCATACACCGCTTCAATTCCCCCGCTCGCGCCCAACGTGTGGCCTGTGAAGGATTTGGTGCTGCTCATCGCCGGGAAGTGCGGCGCAAACAGGCGATTGATGGCAATGCCTTCGGATACGTCGTTGTTTTGCGTGCCGGTGCCATGCAGGTTGATGTACCCAATGTCTTCCGGGGTGAGCCCCGCCATATCCAGCGCCCCTTTCATGGCCAGGTAGTTACCCGTGCCATCCGGAGAGGAAGCGGTTTGGTGATAAGCATCGTTTGCATTGGCAAAGCCGCTGAGCCTTGCCCATGGCTGGATGTGCGCCAGCAGGTTATCGGATACCAGCACCACATAACCTGCGCCTTCGCCGAGGTTCAGCCCGGTGCGGGTTTCATCAAACGGCCGGCAGGGCTGCTGATCCAGGATCATCAGCGTGTTGAAACCGTTGAGGGTAAAGCGCGTCAGGGAATCGGTACCGCCGGCGATCACGATATCCACGATGTTGTTGCGGATGAGCCGCGCCCCGTACATCAGCGCATTGGCGCCGGAGGAACAGGCCGTGCTGATGGTAGAAATATGATGCCGGACGCCCAGGGCATCGGCCACCAGTTCGGTAACGGCGCCGCATTCGTGGTGAACCACCTGTTGCAAACGGCCGCCACCGGGGTTGGGAAGGAAGGCCTTAAAAAAATCTTCCGTCTTATCCATCCCGCCTACGGTGTTGGCGGAAACGAATCCGACGCGGTAACGGGAGATGTCCCCCAGGCCGGTGGATTTCCAGGCTTCCCTCGCCGCGATGAGGCTGAGCAGCGCGGTGCGGCTGGTGGTTTCAGGCATGCGCGCCATATCGGCCAGCGTATCGTTGTCCGCTTTTACTTCCGCAACGGGGAAGGCATCCTGGTGGACAGATTGCAGGTATTGCATTTTAGTCATACCGGTACGCATGTCTTTAAAGGCCTGCAGGTTTTCCTCCAGGTTCATGCCTATGCCGCTGATGACGCCGCCGCCTGCTATCCAGACCTTTACACTCATGCCTGCTGCTTTTGTTGAGCGGTAATAAATGCTGCCATCGTACGGATGGAGTGGAATATTTCAGGACCCTGTTCAGGGTTGGCAATGCGGATGTTATAGTGCTGCTGCAGCAGAACGATCAGTTCCAATGCATCGATGGAATCGAGGCCCAGCCCGGTTTTGAATAAAGGCTCATCGTTGCCGATATCCTCCGGTTTTACTTCCTGCAAATTCAATTGTTCAATGATCTGCGATTTCAGATCCTCCATCAACTTTTCCATGTTTGTTTTGTTTGACCTGCTTTGCTGGCTGGTGTGCGGTTTTTTCCCGCAAAGCAGCATCCGGTGCAAAGCAGCAAAGGATTATGTGTTGTTTTTTAAGGCTTGCCTTTCGGGGGCCTGCCCTTTATTGCCGGGGCCTTTTTTAGCGCCGGCTTTTGGCGCCTTTGGCGCCTGTTATATTTTTTTATTATAGAGAAAATTTAGTGCCGCTGCGGTCAGGGGCTGCGTCCCCGAACGTTCTACCAGCGCCATCGCCACTTCGTAACGGTGTTCCAATACTTCAACCCATGCCACCAGACATGCCTGTAACGGCGTCTCCGCCAGGAGTTGGGCAGCGTACGTTGTCAGCAAGGCGGCATCAAACTGTTCCGACACGAAGAAGGTATTCTCCCCCTTAAACCCATGCCGGATACAGATTTCACCCATAACGATATTGGGGAGCGTGTACACGAACAGGGCCGGGCTGGCAATGTCTTTCACAGTGGCATAATAACGGAAGTCCGTATCCAGGCTGGCGCTCCTGTTGGAAAGCACCATGCCTACGGCTTCTTTCGGCAGCTGCAGCACGGGGCTGTCTTTCAGCAGCACTTCGGCGGCGAGCCAGCCGAGCTTGCTCAGCGGGTCCATTTTATGGAACTTCGGATATTGCCCCGAGAAGTGGTCGTAGGCTGCTCTCAACAGCTCCTGCAAACCGGGCCCTTCGCCCTCCCATACCAGCTTATCATTGAGAAAAATTTTGTTCTCCCGGATAATACAGGTACCCGTTATATATGCACTATTACTCAAACTATGATTCGCTTTTTATTATCTCCGTTAATTCAATGGTGCGTGCCAGTCGCTTCAGCGCCGTATCGTGATTGGTAACGAACGGATTGGACATATCCCATACATAACCCGCCAGTACGGAGCAAATCTGCCCTTTGATAACAGGGTCCGGATTTTTGGAGAAGAATATTTTATCCAAAGTTCCTTCATACCAGGCCATTACATATGAACGGAAGGTATTTACGCCCTGCATGGTAGGTTCCATGTACTCTTTTTCCCAGTCTACCGCTTCCCCTTTCAGCTTGCGGATCACGAGTTTGGCAGCCGTTTGGCTGGATACGCAGGCCAAAGTTACGCCAGATGAGAAAATCGGGTCCAAAAATTCTGTCACGTTGCCGGTAAGCACATAGCCCTCACCGTAGAATTTATCCGTAGTGGCGGACCAGGACTGCAGTACCCGCGGTTCAAATACCAGCTCCACATCCCGGAAACGCTCCCTGGTATAGGGTTCCGCTTCCAGCATGGCGCGGTATTTCTCTTCGTCCGTACCGGGGAAACCGTCAAAGAATTCCGGATCGCTTACAAAACCCACGCTGGTAACGCCGGTAGAGAACGGGATGATCCAGATCCAGGTGCCTTTTTTATGCACCACAGCCGTAATACGGTTAGGTTCATCGGCCATGGAGCGGCGAACGTCTTTGGTATGTGCAAACAGCGCCTTACGGGGCTGCAGGTTGGAGTTTTTTTCCAGGTTGAAGAGCCTGGGGATAACACGACCATAGCCGCTTCCATCCACTATAAAGCGGGCTTCGATCTCATATTTCCCGCCGTTGGCATCTTCCACGGTGGTCACAGAATCCGATCCGTTGAAGCGGATATCCGTCACCGTAGTTTCGTATGCTACCGGCACGCCCATCTCTTCCACCGTATCGGCCAGGGTTTTGTCAAAGTCGGCCCGGGTTACCTGCCAGGTGTACTGCCAGCCCGGTGTGTACTGGTCCTTAAACTGGAAGTCGCATACGAGGTCGCCTTTTACGAACTTAGCGCCCGACTTCTGCTGGAACCCTTTTGCTGCAATGGCGTCAATGAATTTAGCTTCCTGCAGGGCATCCATACAGCGCGGCAGCAGGCTTTCCCCGATGACGAAACGGGGGAACTTCAATTTTTCCACCACCTTCAGCGAGTAGCCAGCCTGGTGAATGATGGAGGCGGCCACCGATCCCGCAGGACCAGCGCCTATAACCAGTACATCGACTTTTTCAGTTTTCATACGATGCAAAATTTGGGATATAAGATTTGTATATTAATTGCAAGGCACTATGTATCGTAATTATGCTTTCTTACACTTCAGCAGCGTGTAGTTCAATCCCATCTGGTTGTTCTCCTCCGTGATCTTCAACCCGGCGTTTTCGATGCACTGGAAGAAGTCGTCCGTATGGTACATCTGGCTGTTACCGTTTGCCATCGCGGTGAAGTAGAGGGAGGTCTGCTGCAGGCAGAAGGCGGCAGACTTAAACTGCTGGCGGTTCCAGAACGGTTCCAGGATATAAACGGTACCGTCGTCGTTGAGGGCTTCGCGGCAGCGGGAGAGGATGGATTCGATCTCCGCTTCGGAGAAGCAATCCAGGAACTGGCTCATCCAGATGGCGTCAAAACCTTTCGGGAAAGGAATGCTTTCATCCAGGATGTTGGCGATATGAAAATGCACGCGGTTTTCCACACCGGCTTCCTTCATGGTCTTCTGCGCCAGGCCGGCTTGTCCCGGCAGGTCGAAGATGGTTACTTCCACATCCGGGTCCTTAGCGGTGCAGGCCAGCGCCCATTTACCGGTGTTGCCGCCGATGTCCAGCAGCTTTTTAGGTTTGTTTTCGAACACGATGTCCAGCGCGGCCGGCGTGGCCAGGTCGGAATAGTAGTGATCGAAGTCGAACCAGCTTTTACCTACGCTTGGCGGCAGCAGGGAAAGGCCGGGGTATATGGTATCCCACGGGCCCAGTTCCTTAAGGCCGGCGGGTTTACCTTCTTTCAGACTTTCCTGCAGGTGATACATGCCCTTGTAGCAGATATCCTGGGTAAAGTCCATATTGATGCGGGTAAGTTCGTCGTGCAAAATGAAATAACCGGTTTTGGTGAGGGTGTACTTCTTGTCATTTACGATGACGAGCTCCATACCCAAACCTGCTTCCAGCAATACTCTTACGGCATAGCGGTTCATATTGGTTTGTTCCATGATCTCCTCGATGGTGATACCTTTGGAACCGCTCTTGCTTACTGCTGTTAAAATGCCCATATCACGCAGTGCCCGTGTAGCCTGGAATGCAATTGGAGCAAATGCGAGCCATAAAGCGGCTTCTTTAGCCTGTAATGCTGTTTTTGTTTCTTTATTAAACACGACAATGATAAATATGTAGCTGAAGTCCGGGATAAATCAGGCGGCAGCAATCAGCTGATTAAACTAAAAACCATAGCAGCGTTGCAGCCGCCGAATCCTGAAACGGTTTTCAGGAAGTGGCGCGCCTGCGTAGATGCGATGGCGTTACTTATTTTTACCGGCATGCTTACGCCGGAAGTTTCATAATTTTTTGTTGGCAGTATCACGCCTTCCTTCAGCGCTTTCATACTAACGATGGCTTCTATCAGCCCCGCTGCGCCGAGGGTATGGCCGTAGTAGCCTTTCAGGCTGTTCACCGGGATGTTGGCCAGCCCGGCATGGTGCAGGGCTTTGGCTTCCATTTCGTCGTTGTACAGGGTGGCTGTACCGTGCGCGGATACAAATCCTAATTTTTCAGGGGAGATGCCGGAGCCTTCGAGGGCCAGTTTCATGGCCGCGGCCAGCTCTTCCCCGGTGCGGGAGGGCCCGGAAATATGGTTGGCGTCATTGCTGACCGCTCCTGTACCCAACACAAAGTCTTTCGAGAGCGCCTCGCTGGTGGTCAGTATCACCGTGGCGGCGCCTTCTCCCAGGGTAACGCCGTTGCGGGCGGCGTCAAAAGGGCGGCAGGGCGCGGCGCTTACTGCCTGGAACGACTGGAAGCCTGACAATACGAAGCGGGTGAGTACATCCGCGCCGGTAACGATGACGTGGTCGTACACGCCGGCGCTGATCAGCCGCTTTGCCGTGAGGATGGCTACCAGCCCGGAGATGCAGGCGCTGCTCACCACTACCGGCTCGTTGGTAATGCCAAAAAATGCGGCCACCCTGCGGGCGGAATAGCCGAGCTGCATGTGCGCTACCGGGGCGGCACTGCCGGCGGCTTCGCCCTGTTCCAGCAGTTCGATATTTCCTTTGGTGGTGGAAACTATCAGGCCGGTACGGTTGCTTTGCAGCGGGATGTCCGTTTGCGGTAAAGCTGCTGATACGGAAGCGATTAACAGCCGTTCAAATTTCGTATAGTCGTTTAAGTTATTACTGCCGGTATAGGATGCCAGCTGACCGGGGGCCAGCATGGCGGCATAAAACGGAGCAGCGGCATAGGCTGCGTTGTCATGCAGGCTGATTCCTGAATTGCCCAGCAGTACCTGTTCATAATTCTGAAGGGTAGTATTGCCCAGGGGGCTCACGATGTTATCAGCTGCAACAAATACCTTTTGCATATTACCCTTTTAAAGCAGTCCGTGCGCCTGTTTCCATTTGCTGAAAAACGGCGGCAGGGTAAGTTGCAGCAGGGAGGATTCCTTGTCCAGGAAGACCTGCACGGAGGATCCTTTTGCCACTACTTCCCCGGTAACTGCGTGTGTAAGTACGTATTCAAATCTGAGTTTCGCGGCCAGGTCGTCCACGTAGGTGGTTTGCACCACTACCTGGTCCCCATAGCGCAACGGGCGCTTATAATCGCACTGGATATTGACCAGCGGCACGGTGTAACCTTCCGCGGCAATATCCAGGTAGCGTAATCCGTATTTTTCACCGAAAGCTTCTCTTCCGTCCTCAAAATACTGCACATAATTCCCATGCCATACGATCCCCAGGGGATCACAATCATTGAATCTAATCTTTATGGTAGTGCTTTCGGTTAATTGCATGCTTAGCTTTTCTTTTTTGCTGGCTGAGCTTTTGTGTTGGCCACGCCGGTTTTGCCTGATTTTTTGGATGCCGGCGCAGGCGCTGGCGCAGGAGCCGGTGCTGGTTCTACCGGGTCGGTGGCGTTGGCATATTTCTCTCTCAGCTTATTGTAATCGTCGTGAAAATTATCGAGGATGTACTTGACCGGCAGCGCCCAGTAGTTACGGTTACCGAAAGCCATGCCGGTTTTTCCTTCTATCCTTTCGGCCATCAGTACGCGGCGGCTGCCCATATCCACGAGGGTAACAAAGGCAGATGCTTTTTTATCGGTTTTGCTCATGCCGTCCATGACGAGCAGGGCGCCGATGCCTTTTTTACCGCCGAAGTCGAAACCTTTTACCAGTTTGGCCACATCGTCTTCGGTGAGCCGGTGCAGGTCAGCGCTGTTGTCTGATTTAAAGTTGTCGGGATTGATGGCGGAGTTACGTTTGTTCACCAGGCTGATGTCGTAGGTGACGTTTTCGTGCCGGAAATTGCCTGGCACATCGTACTTTTTAGGTTCGTTTACAACCACCTGGTTGATGCCTGCAAAGTGGCTGTCCACAAAATCGATTGGCTTAGCCCCTGCATCCCCGATCAGGCGCGCCTGCGTAAAATCTATACCCAGCCATGTAAAGGAGGAATCCTTATTGTCCAGGAAGTTTTTCAGTTTTTGCGCTTTTGCAGTAAATACAGTACCCAGCATAAAGGCTGCTACCAGAATGAATGCACTGGTTCTCATGATGCTTAAGTTTTTTTTAGGGGTTGATGAATATTTTAAGTTCACACTGTGCCATCACCTTATCTTGATACACTACTTTGGCGTTTACCATTGTGGCGTTAAACACTTCAGCGCCAATAACGGCAGTAGTTTCAATGGTGGCTCCGGCGGGCGGTAATTCAAAAATTTCAAAATCTTTCACGGCGCCGATAAATCCCAGGGGTACCGGCACGTTTTGCTGGCGGGAGATGTAGCCGATCCTTGCGGCGGCCGTCTGCGCCATGTTTTCCATGAGGCCGGGGGCTGTGAAGTAGCCTTCCTCCACGAAAATATTATCCGCGGCAATGTCCAGCGCGGTGCGGGTAAGCGGCCCTTCCACTTCCAGTATGCCACTGATCATCACGATGGGCGCGCGTTGCGGTATATATGCAGTAATATCGTCTGTATGAATAAACATCTTCACAATTTATTGTAAAAAAAGAAATACGAAGTAAATAGAATTATATGAATTTATTAACAGTATAATCCCGGAATTTATTTCTACCGGGAAACCGGTAGATATTACGGATAGTTGTTATGACACCGGTTCTTCAGGCGGCCATTTTACTTATTCCTCCCAGAAATCGTAGTAGTTAAACCATTGGGTAGGATATTTCCGGATCTTCTCTTCCATCTCCCCTACAAAATCCTTTAAAGCCTGCTCCTGCTGCCTGCGGCCACTGTAAATCCGCGGTTCGGTGGCATAAAAGTGATAGTGGGTAGCCGATTCCTTAAACGCGAAAACCGCTGAAACGGGCACCCTGAACGTGGATGCCAGCAGGAATGGCCCCAGGGGAAACTGCGCCGGGGAACCCAGGAGTTCCGCCGTCATGGTCTTATTGCCGGGCAGAAAGCGATCTGCGTGCATGCATACCAGCTCCTGGTTGCTCAGTGCGTCGTTGATGGCATAGATGTGGGACAGGTCGTCCTTCAGGACAATGATATTCACATTACGCCCACCCGTCACGGAGGAGAGGTATTCTTTGATTCTTTCATGTTCACCGTCGAACATCACGATGTTGATGCGTGCCTGCAGGCGTTTGAAGAGGTGGCCGGCCACTTCCCAGTTGCCCAGGTGGGCGCTGAGCAGGATGCCGCCTTTGCCGCCGCTGACAATATCGCGCAGGTGCTGCTCCCCATCGAAATCGAACGTGAATTTATTGGCCATATCAGCCATCACCACCACCTTATCGATGATGGTCTGCCCAAAGACATAGTAATTCCTGTACAGGTTGATCAACGATTTAAACCTGCCGAAACCCGCTTTGGTATGAAAATAATGGTAAATAGGTCTGGAAGAACTCCAGGAGAACAAAAAATAATACGCGGCTACAAACCTTAACAGGAAATAAGCAGGATACACACCACCATAGCGTAGTATGGCAATAAAGATACTGTAACCCAGCTTATTTCCTTTCGACTTTCCCTGCCAGGACGGCATTATACGAGTTCTTTTTGCTGAATACGAGCAGTTACGTAATTATAGAAATCCTGGAAGGTGACAATGTTCTGAAAATCTTCAGGTTTCACTTTAAAACCGAAGTTGTCTTCAATTACTACCACCATGTCGATATAGTCCAGACTATCCAAGTCCAGCGTAGCTTTGAGATTAGCTTCCGGCGTGATGTCCTCGAGGTTAGCTTCAAACTCCTCTACCAGAAATTTGTTTGTGACAGTTATTACTTCTTTAAGTTCCATATAACGTATAACAGATATAGGTTGATGAAAAAATGTTACGGTTACCAACCAAGCCTGTAAAATCTTCAAATTAGTCCGAGCGCCAAAGTTAAGAATATATTGGGAGTTACACACACCAGGGAATATATGAGTTTATAACTCACAGATGTAAGGCAACAGCGTACACTCTAAAATGGCAACTATTCTACTTCCCATCCCACGCTCTTACGATCAGGGAGGAGTTGGTGCCTCCGAATCCGAAAGAGTTAGACAAAAATATATTAAAATTTTTATTAATTGTATTACTAATTATATTCAGCCTGGCGGCATCGTCGTCCGGGTTTTCGAGGTTGATATTTGGGGCGATAAACCCGTTTTGCTGCATCAGCATGGAATAAACGATTTCGCTGGCGCCGGCCATCCAGCATTCGTGGCCGGTCATGGATTTGGTGGAGCTCACCGGTACATTGCCGCCAAACACCTCGTAGATCGCTTTCGCTTCGCTGGCATCGCCTGCCGGCGTGGAAGTAGCGTGGGCGTTGATATATTCGATGTCCTTTGCCAGGAGCCCCGCATCGCTGAGGGCAATCTGCAGGCTGCGCACCGGCCCGTCCACGGTAGGATTGGAGATATGCGCGCCGTTGGAGGAGAAGCCGTATCCCAGCACTTCGCCAAGGATGGTAGCGCCTCTTTTTTGTGCGGACTCCAAACTTTCCAGGATCACCGTGGCTGCGCCGCCGCTGGGCACGAGCCCGTCCCTGTCGCGGTCAAACGGGCGGGAGGCCCGTTCAGGGTCATGCTCGCGGGTGGAGAATGCCGCGATCGCGTCGAAGTTACCCATGGCGTAAATATTCACTTCCTGGGCGCCTCCGCAGATCACTGCATCCTGCATGCCGTTTTTAATAAACATATAGCCGAGGCCGATAGCATGGGAGCCGCTGGCGCAAGCCGCGCTCACCGTGAAGTTAACCCCCTTCAGTTTGAAGATGGTGGCCAGGTTCATGTTTACGGTGGAGTTCATGGTCTGAAATACAGAACCGGAGCCCACCAGCATGGTATCTTTCTTTTCCCGCATGATATCGTTGGCTTCCACGGTTGGTTTTGCACAACTATCGTTGCCGTAGAGGATACCTACGGGAGTTTTTTCGATGTAATCGGGGTCCATTTTAGCCATGGCCAGGGCTTCCCTGGTGGCCATAAATGCGAATTCGGCCTGTTCGGGCATCATGAGGCGCGCGCGCCTGTCCAGTAAGCCTTTCAGCTCAGGACGTTCGAGCTTGCCGGTGAGGCCGGAGCGGTATCCGAATGCTTTCCTTTCGGGGTCCAGTACAATGCCGGATTTGCCCTTATATAATGAATCTCGCACCTCCTCCAGGTTTTTACCTATGCAGGAGTAGATTCCCAATCCTGTGATCACAACTCTGTTCATAATAGGAGCGGTTAACTATTAGTTGGATTATTATCAGGTATATAGTCCACCGTTGATGCTCAGCACTTCACCGGTGATGTACCCTGCGCCTTTGGAGGCAAAAAATGCCACGGCTTCAGCTACTTCTTCCGCGGTACCGAAGCGGTTCATCGGTACTTGTGCGGCAAGTTCCTTTTCATTCAGTTCTGCCGTCATGTCGGTTTTGATAAAACCCGGGGCCACTGCGTTTACGGTAACGCCGCGTTTGGCGATTTCCTGCGCCAGCGCTTTGGTAGCGCCGATCACGCCTGCCTTGGCGGCGGAATAGTTGGTTTGCCCGGCCAGCCCTTTAATGCCGGATAAGGACACCATGTTGATGATGCGGCCGTAGCGTTTCATCAGCATGCCGCTGAGTACCTGTTTGGTGACATGATAAAAACCATTCAGGCTGATATTGAGTACGTTATTCCATTGCGCTTCGCTCATCATGAACATCAGCCCGTCTTCCCGCACGCCGGCATTATTCACCAGTACTTCAATAGGATCATCTTTGTGTCCTTCGATCCAGGCGCCCAGCACCTGGCTTACTTCTTCGGCGCTGCCCACGTTGAACTGCAGCAGTTCGCCGGTGCTGCCGGCTGCCTTTACCGCTTCCAGTGTTTCGAGGGCCGCTGCCTCATTGCCTTTATAGTTGATCAGAACATGGTAGCCCTGTTCCGCCATTTTAATACATACTGCCCGTCCTATGCCTCTTGAGCCGCCGGTGATAAGCGCACATTTCATTGCTTGAATTTTTTTGCTGTTACAACTGTACCGGCTGGTTTGCCATCAGGTACTCCCTGATCTTCTGCAGGTCCTTGTATTTAGGACTGTCCTCAATAAATTTAGGGAAAATCGCTCTCACCTCTTCGTAAATTTTGTGTGAAAACGCGGCGAGCCTGTCCTGGCAGCCGAGGTAATCTACCGCCTGCAGCATGGTCATCACCTGGATGGCCAGTACCTCGAAGGTATTCCCAATCACCCTGCCGGCCATCAGCGCGGCATTGCAGCCCATGCTTACAATATCCTGGTTGTCATTGTTGTTGGGAATGCTGTGTACATACATCGGGAAGGAAAGCGTCTGGTTTTCCGCCACAGTGGAAGTAGCGGTAAATTGTACGCCCTGCATTCCGAAGTTGAAGCCCAGTTTGCCCAGGTTCATGAACGGCGGGAACTTGTGGTTCAGCTTTTCGTTCATGAGGTAGTTCAGCTGGCGCTCGGAGAGCATAGACAGCTTGGTGATGGCGATCTTGATTTTATCCATTTCCAGGGAAACATAGTCGCCATGGAAGTTACCGCCATGGAATACGTTTTCCTTATGATGATCCACCACCGGGTTGTCGCTCACGGAGTTCAGCTCCTGCACCACCAGTTGCTCGGCCTGTTTCAGGGTATCGAACACAGGGCCCAGGATCTGCGGTACGCAGCGGAGGGAATAGTATTCCTGTACTTTATCTTTGAAAATTTCTTCTTCCAGTTCTTTATAAAGGTGATCCGGACGGTGGCGCACCATTTTGCTGCCCACGAGGATTTCCCGCATGATGGCGGCTACCTTGTTCTGGCCTTCATGCTTTTTAACCGCATTGAGTTCTGCCGACAAATGATCATCAAAGGCTTCCACGATTTCATTGATCATAGCCGAGATGGTGACAGACCAGGCCAGGAGGCGCCTGGCCTCTATCAGATTCACTAAACCCACGCCTGTCATGGCGGATGTACCATTTATGATCGCTAATCCCTCCCGCACATGGATGCCGATAGGCTTAAGGCCCAGACGGGCAAATACTTCCGCGGTGGGCTGGATCTTCTCCTCATAAAAAACCTCTCCTTCGCCAATCAACACCAGCGCAAGGTGAGCGAGCTGCACGAGGTCGCCGCTGGCGCCCACGCCGCCATGCTCAAACACACACGGATATACGTTTTTATTGATCAGGTCTTTCAGCAGGTGTACCACTTCAGGGTGAACGCCGGAATGCGCCTGCATAAAGCTGCTGAGGCGGGCGATCATCAGCCCTTTCGTGTGTACCGGGGATAACAGTTTGCCGGAGCCGGAGCTGTGGCTGCGGATCAGGTTGTATTGCAGCTGGAAGGTATCTTCATCGCTGATACGGTACTGCGCCATCGGCCCGAAGCCGGTGTTGATACCATAGATCAGTTTTTTCGCGGAAAACTTCTTCAGAAACTCAAAACTGGCTTCCACCTGTTGTAAAGCCGCTGCTTCCAATACCAGCTCTTCACCGTTGTAAAGAACCCTGTACGCTTCTTCCAGGGACAGCACCTTACTTCCTATTGCAACCATGGTTACTATTAAATTAAATTTATTGTTTATGTAAAAAAGTGCCCAAATTTAGCATAAAGCTGGGTTTATCCAAATAATTAAGGCACTCCGTTCATTAAAATACGGATAACTACGTTGGCGGTTTCTACGTGTGCAGGGAAGAAAATCAGTCCTCTTCGTCTGTTGATTGCATAGGCGGAACTACCATGACTTTGTCGATACGATGCGCATCCATGTCCACTATCTCGAAGGTAAACCCTTTCCAGCTGAATTTTTCACCGGTACTCGGGATATGTTCCAGGTGGTGGAGGATGAAGCCGGCCAGGGTATCGAAATCCTGTTCAAATTCATTCATCCAGTCTTCCTTGTCAAACTCGGCCAGGAAGTCGTAGAACGGAATCTGGGCATCCACCAGGTAGCTGCCATCGTCGCGGAGGTGCATCTCGTAACTGTCATATTCTTCAGTTTCCGGCATATCCCCTACGATCGCCTCCAATATATCGTTGAGGGTGATCATACCAAGAAACGTACCGTACTCATCCACGATGAATGCGGCGTGTATGTGTGTTTCCTTAAACTTTTCCAGTACCTGGTAGGCGGTGTTGTTTTCAGGAACGAATAGTGGTTTTTTCATTACCTGCGCCAGCGGCAGGGCTTTCCCTGCGACGGCGTAGAGGTCCTTGATGGACACGACGCCTTTCAGGGCGTCTACCTCCCCTTCGCAGACCGGGTACACGGAGTGCAGGCTCTCGCGGATTTTGGTCTGGTAAGTGTCGATGGTTTCGTTGATATCAAGCCAGGTAATATCCGTGCGGTGGGTCATCAGGGAAGTGATGTTCCGGTCGCCCAGATGGAATACCCTTTCAATAATTTCCTGTTCGGTTTCCTCGATGGCGCCGGAAGTGGTGCCTTCGTTGATCATGGCTTTGATTTCCTCCTCCGTCACGTAGCTATCGTTCGGGCGGAGGTTAAATAATTTTACGAGTATATTGGTGGAGGCGCTCAGTAACCAGATGAAGGGCCAGGTGAGCCAGGAGATCACCGTCATGGGGCGGGCCACATTTTTGGCGATCGCCTCCGGTTTGGCCATGGCCAGGCGCTTAGGCGCCAGCTCCCCCAGCACGAGGGAGAAATAGGTAATGGCAACTACAATGATGGTAGTGGCCAGGGGGCTGCTATATGGTTGTAAGGCAGGATAATTATTGAGCCAGTTGACGATATCTGTCTTGATATTTTCACCGGAGTAGATACCGGTCAGGATACCGATAAGCGTGATGCCGATCTGGACGGTAGAAAGAAACCTGTCCGGGTTGTTGGCCAGCTTCAGCGCGGCCTTTGCTTTTTCATCCCCCTTATTGGCGAGGTGTTCCAACCGGATTTTACGGGCGGACACCAATGCTATCTCCGACATCGAGAATAGGCCATTGAGTAAAATGAGGATGAGGATAATGACGACTTCCATGATATAAAGTCTAAAAATAATAATTATTCAAATATCAGTGTAATAAATGCCAGTACCAGTCCCAGTGCTATCGCCATCACTTTTTTACGGCTTAATTCATGGTGTTTGGTACCGCTTTCATAGAAAATAGTGGTAGAAATGTGCAGGAAAGCGCCAATGACCAGCGCCACCAGGTACACCAGGTAGTGCGAAACGATTTCGAAACGATGCCCCAGCCAACCGGCCAGTATGGCCGCAACAGGCGTCACCAGCGCAAAGATGACCAGTATCTGCCAGAGCTGCGATTTGGTTTTATGGGCGTGGATCATCACCGTAATGAGGGTCAGGGCTTCCGGAATTTTGTGCGCCGCTACGCCCAGCATCAGCGAAGGCAGGGCCGACTGGTCCTCATACCGGAAGCCCAGCGGAATGCCTTCCATGAAGGCATGGATGGACAGCCCCAGGAGCAGCGGCGTAACGGCAATATGGTGATGGTGGTTTTCGTGCGGGAGGTGCGAATGGCCATGTTCCATGCCATGGGACAGCTGCTGCAGGAATACCTGCAGGAAAAAGCCCAGGACGATATAGGCGCCGGCGGCATGCCCCAGCTCGTGGTAGACTTCAGGCAACAGGTGCATGATAGTGACCCCGAAGAGGAAGGCCCCGGTGAATGCCAGCAGGTAGATGGTGAAGTTGGCACTGATGTGCCTCACCGTCATCGGGATGACGCCCCCGGCGATCGTTGCAACCAGTACAAGTATCAGATAATTCCAGTTCATGTTTTCAATTCTGGTTCCAGTCTAATGCGCCGGCTGAAAAAGCTGCCGCTGAGCAGCCCGATCAGGGATCCCAGCACGGCGCCGCCGGTTACATCCAGCGGATAGTGTACGCCCACATATACCTGCGCGTAGGCTATTGCCGCCGCCCACAGGTAAAATAACAGGGTATATCGGCCAAAGAATGATTTTAAAGTTAAGAAACAAAATGTAGCCAACGCAAAATGGTTGGCAGCGTGGTTGGAGGTAAAACTGCCGCTCATAGGGCAATACACCACCAGCACCCGGGTATAGTGGGACACCACCGGGTCGCGGCAGGGCCTTATCCTGCCAAAATAATCTTTCAGGAACAGGCTTAGCTGATCCGAAATCCCGAAGGTGATGAGAAAGAAAACGATCCAGAAAAATCCTCTCCAGCCAAAGTTAATGGTCACGAACAACGCCAGAAACAGGTACAGGGGCGCCCAGATGTAGGGCTCCCGCAATATTGGCATAATGACGTCCAGCAGCGCGTTGTGCCACTGCCCGTTGATATGGAAAAATAACCTGAGATCGCCACGAAGTAAACTGTCTAGCATGGCTGTGTTTTTGTGGCTATGATGATGAGCCGGGGCGACTGCTGGGCATCATAGCTGTTAAAATGATAGTCTCCGAATATTTCCGTGATCTCCATCCCCTGCCGGGTCAGCATCTCCCGGAAATCCTCCCTGGTAAATGCGTTCACACTTTCCGTGTACTTCAGCCTGCGCATTTTTTCCTTATCGAGGATACTGATTTCCTTGAGGAACTTGTTGTTTTGCAACTCCCGGTGGATGTCGAACACGACATGATCTTTCTCCTTCACTTCAGCTTTAACAAGATGTGCGGCCACATAGTTGCTGTTCAGGTAGTCCAGTACCAGTTTGCCGCCCGGCTTGAGGGCGTTGGTCAGGGTACGCAGGGCGTTATCGTTGTCCCGTTGGGTATCGAAGTAGCCAAAGCTGGTGAAGAAGTTGAATACGACGTCGAAATAATTAACGCGAAAGGGTAAACGCATATCGTGCTGGAAAAAGCTCAGGTGATCATTTTCCATTTTTTTGGCCACGTTGATGCTTTCCGTGGAAAGGTCTATCCCGGTTACATAATACCCTTTATCCGCGAGGTATTTGGCATGGCGCCCTTTACCGCAGGCTACGTCCAGCATTTCAGCATCCGGCGCGGGGCGGAGGTAAGCCAGCAGTTTGTCAATAAAAGCAGCAGCCTCCTTTTCATCCCTGTTGCTGTACAAGAGGTGATAATAAGGAGAATTGAACCAATCTTTGAACCATGATTTTTCTGCTTCCACTGCGTATGATTATTTTTTATTATTAAACAGTAAATATCGTGTGCTTTCGTAATAGCCACGTGTTAAATTATCCAGATATTTTGCCGTATCCGGCAGCTGGGCGGCCACGTTTTTCTGCGGGTCGCCTTTCAGGTCGTACAGGGCCGGCTCGCCGGTTTTGTCGTTTACCTCGTAGAGGTACTGGTCCCCTATCATCGCATAATACCCTTGCTGGTTGCGCACGTAGGAGATAAATACGTATTTGCCATTGGCCCGGGTACTGTCAAACAGGTTCATACCCATGGTATAGTTATTATACGGCATCCCTACCATACCGGCCACGGTAGGATAAATATCCAGGAGGCTGCCCGGGGTGGTGATCACCTGGCCCGGTGTGATATGTTTGGGACTGTACATGAAAGCGGTTACGTGCACGCTGCCGGTAGCCATTTCGTATTCCGGCAGGGGCATAAAGCTGTACGGGTTGAGGATGCAGTTATGATCGCCGAAGAATACGAAGATGGTATTATCCAGGTAGCCGTCTTTTTTAGCCATGTCGATCAGGTGGCCCACGTTATAATCTTCATAGCGCAGGGCGTTGAACTGGTCCACGCTCACAAAACCGGACTTTTTGAATTTCTCCATGTCCAGGTCTTTTTCCCGGAGGGCTTTGAAATCGCCGTTGCCTTTGGTGGTGGTGTACGGCGGGTGGTTATCTGCCAGCTGCAGGAAGGCGATGAAAGGTTTCTTTTTATCGTTGTTCTCCTTGAAGATGGCGCTGGCTTCGGTGATGAGGTCGAAGTCGGACACGCCCCAAACGTCCGCCTTGGGCGACTTCCAGTCCCCTTCCTCGAAAATTTTGAGTCCTTCCACGTTGTTGGTGAATACCGCGCGGATATTTGCCCAGTTGGTGTTACCGCCGAGCATATAGTATTTATCGTAGCCGGTGAACTGGTCCATTACCACCCGCTGGTCCAGCATCTGCGGATGGCGGCTGGCGGTGCGTACCCGGGTAACGTCCGGCAGGCCGGTCGTAACGCCAAATACGGTTCTGGCGGTGCTTACCGCCGGCACGTAGAAATTTTTGAAGAGGATCCCCCCGTTGGCCAGCCGCAACATATTGGGCGTAGGCTGCATGGGGTTGCCGTAGATACTGGAAGGCGCGGCGCCGGTGGATTCCAGCATGACGAGCACGATGTTCAGCCTGGGTTTGGAGCTATCCCCCGGGATTTGTCGTTTATACGTCAGCGTTTGCGGATTAGGCTGGTCCACGCCCAGGTACTGCGCTGTTGGCAGGTAATATTTGCGGGTGAGTTCCAGGTCAAACGAGTCGCCTTTTACATTCAGGTTAGATACGAAATACAGGATGGGGTTGAGCCCCAGGCTGGTAACGCCATTATCCCGGGTGAACATGGCCTGGCTCCAGCGCAGCGGGAAGTACGCAAAATTGGCGTAGATGCCGGCAGCGGTGAGGAGGATGAGGGCGCTGGTCCACCCGATGAAGGCGCCTTTGCGGAGGTATATCTCCGGCTGGGCGGCAAAATGCTTCCAGGTACGCTTTTGAATAACCAGGAGGAAGAACATAAACAGGGCGATAGCCAGCACGCCGCGCACTACGGGATAACTCTGCCATACCATGCGGGCGTTATCGGCGCGTTCGCCTTTGGCGAGGAAGCGGAGTACGGAGGGATCGAGCCGGATGCCCAGGTAATCGTAATGCCCGAGGTCCAGTATATATAATAAGGTGAGCCCGAGGTAGAGTATAAACAGGTAGGCAAAGTTAAATTTACGTATAGGCTTGCGCGTGAAGTAGCTGTTTCTGAAAATTAACGTGACAATCAGCAGCGGCGCCATCAGGATCAATGTAAGACGCATGTCAAATTTAAGCCCCAGGTACCATGCTTTTGAGATCACGGCCGCATCTGTGATGGTGGTTTTGAAGAAGAACAGGTAGAAGATCAGCCTGAACATAACCATCAGCAGGAACAGGTAAAGCGTTTGAACAAACACATATCGAATATACCGGGGTATATTCTTCCAGAAGTTTTGCATGTAACGTATAGCCGTTTTTTTAAAAGCGTAGCTGCAAATATAGTTATAAGTTATTAGATAAGGCGTGTTTGGAGGCGTATAATGAGTGGTTTAGGCCCCTGTTCATCACAATTTACTAATTAGGAAATCTGGCACGGATTTTTTTATATTTGCCTTCCTTTAAAAAACGAAACTTGTGGCACTGATCAAATCGATATCCGGCATACGCGGAACCATAGGCGGCAGGCCCGGCGAGGGACTTTCTCCAGTAGACGTAGTAAAATTCACAGCAGCTTACGGTACCTGGCTTAGCAGGAACACAGACAACCGGAAGGTAGTAATTGGCCGTGATGGCCGTATTTCCGGGGAAATGGTGAAAAACCTGGTGGTTTCCACCCTGGTGGGCTTAGGTATAGACGTGGTAGACCTTGGTTTATCCACTACGCCTACCGTAGAAGTAGCCGTTAAGATGGAAAAAGCTGCGGGTGGTATTATTCTCACCGCCAGCCACAATCCGAAAGAATGGAATGCCCTGAAATTACTGAACAGTGAAGGTGAATTCATTTCCGGCGAAGACGGGGCGCAGCTCCTGGAAATCGCTGCCAGCGAAGACTTCAACTTTGCCGATGTGAACAAACTGGGTACTTACACCCAGGATGATTCCTACCTGCAGAAGCACATCGACCTGATAGTAAATTATCCGCTGGTGGATGTGGAAGCTATCCGGAAACGAAACTTCAAAGTAGTGGTGGACGCGGTGAACTCCACCGGCGCCATCTTCGTTCCTGCCCTGCTGAAAGCTTTGGGTGTAGAACAGGTGGAAGTGTTATTCGGAGAAGTGACCGGTAAATTCAGCCATAACCCGGAGCCACTGCCGGAAAACCTCGTGGCGCTTTCCAACGAAGTAAACAAATCAAAAGCTGACCTGGGCATTGCGGTAGACCCGGACGTAGACCGTCTGTGCTTCGTAAGTGAAGATGGCAGCATGTTTGGTGAAGAATATACCCTCGTGGCCGTAGCGGATTACGTACTCGGCAAGCGTAAGGGCAACACCGTTTCCAACCTCTCTTCCACCCGCGCCCTGAAGGACGTTACGCTCAAACATGGCGGCGTGTACACCCCGTCTGCCGTAGGCGAAGTAAACGTGGTAAGGAAGATGAAGGAAACCAACGCCGTGATCGGCGGTGAAGGCAACGGTGGCATCATCGTTCCGGACCTGCATTACGGCCGCGATGCGCTCATCGGCATTGGCCTGTTCCTGAGCCACCTGGCACACAGCGGAAAGAGCATCAAAGCGCTGCGCAACAGCTACCCCGACTACTTCATCTCTAAAAACAAAATTGAGCTGGACAAAGGAGTGGATGTAAAAACTATCTTCGAAAAGATAAAGGATAAATATAAAAATCAGCCTATCAACACCGAGGACGGGCTGAAAATAGAATTCGAAACTGATTGGGTGCATCTGCGTACTTCCAATACCGAACCGATTATCCGTATTTATGCTGAATCGCAGAATGAAACCACTGCGGATAATATTGCAAAGCGGATCATGCAGGATATTAAGGAGTTTATGCACTAAGTAAAATTGAAAAGCGGCAAGCTGAAAAAGGCCGTCTCAGGGAACTGAGACGGTTTTTTTATGCCCATAAAAAAAGAGCAGCCGAAGCTGCTCTCTTAATAACGCAAGGAAGAAGTTTATCAGGTGTATTCTGTAAGTCATACAGAATAACCATAGTATCATACAGCGCTTCATCCGGGGCCGGTGGCCCCGGACTTCCGCACAAAAATTTAAATCAGTTCTTTCAGTTTCGCAATCACGGTATCCACTTCTTCTTTCGTATTGTTTTTGGAGAAGGAGAAGCGTACGGCAATCTGGTTAGGATTACTGTTGACAGCGCGGATTACGTGGGAGCCTGCATTGGCGCCGGATGTGCAGGCGCTGCCGCCGGAGGCGCAGATGCCGTTGATATCCAGGTTGAACAGGATCATTTCGCTTTTTTCTGTTTTCGGGAAAGAAGCATTGAGCACGGTGTACAGGCTGCGGCCATAGAGGTCCCCGTTGAAGGTAACGCCGGGGATGTGCTGCTGCAGCTGTTCCGCCATGTACTTACGCAGGCCGTCGATATGCTGACTATGCTCTTCGTAGTGGGCGGTAGCCAGTTCGAGCGCTTTGGCAAAACCGATGATACCATACAGGTTTTCGGTACCGGCGCGCATGTTGCGTTCCTGGCTTCCGCCCTGTATGAACGGCGTGATCTTCACGTTTTCGTTGATGTAGAGGATACCTACGCCTTTAGGACCGTGGAATTTGTGGCCCGCGCCGGTAATGAAATGCACCGGCGTGTTTCTCAGGTCGAAAGGATAGTGCCCTACGGTTTGCACGGTGTCGGAATGGAAGATGGCGTCAAACTCTTTGCAGAGGGCGCCCACTGCGTGGATGTCCAGCAGGTTGCCGATTTCGTTGTTGGCGTGCATCAGCGTCACGAGGCTTCTCTCTTTGGAACCGGCCAGCAGCTCGCGCAGGTGCGCGAGGTCCACATGACCATCCGGCAGCAGCTTCACGAAGGAAAGCGCCACACCCTGGTGATGCAGGTGTTCTACGGTGTGCAGGGTAGCGTGGTGTTCGATCGGGGAAGAGATGATGTGTTTGCATCCCAGGTCCTTCACGGCCGCGTTGATAGCGGTGTTGCTCGCTTCTGTACCACCGGAGGTAAAGAAGATCTCTCCCGGGTGAGCGTTGAGAATTTTGGCTACGGTTTTGCGCGCGTTTTCAATTCCCAAACGGGATTCTCTTCCGTAGGAGTAGATGGAAGACGGGTTTCCGAATTTTTCGGTCATGTATGGCAGCATTGCCTCCAATACTGCCGGGTCCAGCGACGTGGTGGCCGCGTTGTCAAAATATATTCTTTCCAATGCGTTGGTTTTTGAAAAAAAGAATAATAATGGTTGTTCAAAAAACTTAGCAAAGGTCCGAAAAAAATACGAATTACGAATTTTTGTTGATGACGTCGTAAAAGCGGTCCCGGTAGCCATCGCTGATTGGGATGGACTGATTGGCAATCATGACCGTGTTTTTTTCCACGGAATTTATTTTATTGAGCGAAACCAGGTAGGAGCGGTGAACGCGGATGAATTTATCCGCCGGCAGCCGCGTTTCGAACGATTTGAGGCTGCGCAGCGTCAGCACGGGCTGCAGTTGCGTATAAATTTTGGTATAGTCCTTCAGCGCCTCGATGAAGAGGATATCTTCCAGGTTGATTTTTATAATCTTATATTCAGTTTTAATAAATATATAATCATTTAACCATGCGGCCTCAGCCACAGGGTTCACCTTATGCTGATTGGCGGCCATCAGCTCCCGCGCCTTGGCGGCGGCTTTAAGGAAGCGTTCGAAAGGTACGGGCTTCAGCAGGTAGTCCACCACATCGAGGTCGAAGCCGTCGAGGGCATACTCCCCGTAGGCGGTGGTAAAAACCACCATTGGCGGGTGTTTGAGCGATTTCAGGAACTGGATACCCGTGATATCGGGCATCTTAATATCCAGGAAAACCAGGTCCACCGGCTCATCCTGCAGGTAGCGCAGAGCGGTTGCTGCATTTTCAAATTTACCTTCCAGCGATAAAAACGGCACCTTGCGGATATAATCTTCAATAATTTCAAGTGCCAGTGGCTCATCATCAACAGCGATACATTTGATCATTTTTTCAGCAACAGTTTAAGATCAACAATAAATTCGTTTCCAGCATCCCTGACGTCCAGGTGATGATCTTCAGGGTAAAGCAGTTCCAGTCGTTTCATGACATTATCCAGCCCAATTCCGCCTCTCTCCGCCACCCGCTCTTTGAAATGGCTGTTTTTAACAATTAGTCGGATCATATTTTCGTCTAGCAATATGTCTATGTTAATAAAAGAGGGTTCGGCATAGCTGATGCCGTGTTTAAACGCATTTTCCACAAAGGGCACCAGCAGCATAGGCTCTATCAGCAGATCCGCCGTGTTGCCGCGTACATCATAAGTCACCTCAATATCATGGGGCAGGCGTAACCGCTGGATGTCGATATAATCCGACAGGTATTTCAGCTCCTGCTCCAACCGCACCCTGGCCACGTTCGCATCGTAAATCATATACCGCATGATCGTGGAAAGCTTTAGTATAGCGTGTTCCGTTTGATCGGACCGTTTATGCGCCAGGGAGTAGATGGTATTTAGACAGTTAAACAGGAAGTGAGGATTAATCTGCGACTTCAAAAATTTTAATTCCGCGTTTAACTTCTCCACTTTCAGTTCCTCCCGTTGCTTTTCGGAACGGAACCACTCCTGCGCAATTTTGATAAAGCCGCTCATAAACAACATCAGCATCGCGAAAAAGCCGGAGCGGCGCAGCGTTTCAGGGAACAACAGGAAGTCCCAGAAGGAAGCGCGCCCGCCCATTTCCAGGATACGCATACGGCGGTGCATGGGCGGCACGAACGTAGCGGAATCAGCGGCCAGGGCGACATGGAAATTCTCAGCCGGGAGTGCGGGAGTGACAACGTCAGCAGCTACCCCAGGCAGCGCTTTCATTTCCCCCAAAACTTTAAACGAACTATCCCCCTGAGAAGTTACCTGCATTTCGCGCAGTCTTTTATCAAAGCGTATAGCCATGCCCGGGCGCATCCTGCTGCCCAGCAGGTAGTAGTCCAGCGCCACCTGTTGCAGCGTGATGAACAGGATTAACAGGACGATGCTGCCCAGGTAGACGCCGATTTTCTTCTGGTTGAAAAACTTCGGTATCAGTACGTAAATGTTCAGGTAAAAAAGCCCGATCAAAAAAAGGTTATCGATCAGCTCCTTTACAAAAAAGCCCGTATGCAGGATCTGTATCCTGTATATGAAAAAGGGCATAAACAGGAAACATACCCACGCCAATACATGCAGGCTGATGACGAACGGACGATACTTGAAAAGTTGTTTGAAATTAGGCATCTGTGAAATGATGCAGCGAACATAGTATAGTTGAGGTTATCCTTATGTTAAAATGTGTTAATCAAGTATTGACAATATGTTAAAATAAAATATCCAATTAAAATATTCTTAAAGAAACCTTAAAATCTGCGAAAATACAGGCTGCTGGCGGATGTAGCAGGCGCCAACAGCAAAGCCCCCATGCGTAACACATGGAGGCGCCGGCTGCCAATTTTAATAAAAGACTACATCAATAGTTAATTTGAAGCTGCTGAATTTCTGCTGGGCTGACAGCAGGAATTTTATGATTCGTCAGCTTCTCCACCATCAGCTGCCCTACCCGCAGCGCGTCGGTTTTGGTTTTAAAAACATGATTTCCGGGTACGCCTGGTATCACATCCTGGTAGATAAATGTTTTTCCATCCACATTTACTTTATACCCCCATCCATCGCGGATCTGAAAGGGTTCCACCACCACGGCGAGCATATCCGAGGGCTGCTGTTTACGGGCATTCGCCTGCCAGGCAACAGCGGCCAGCAACGCCAATATGCCGGCTATCCACAAATATTTTCGTTTAGTCATTCTTGTTATATTCAGCAGAAGGATCAAATTCCCACATATCGTCAAAAGGCTGGCTGGAGCTGGTTCCCAGCACTACAAAGCCGCGGTCTTTAGCGGCAAATCCGGTAGCGTAACTCCGGCCTGCGCCTTCAAAATCGGTTTTCTGTGTCCAGAGGTCGGAAGCAGGATCGTATTCCCACACGGCGGTAGACAGGCCGCTTTTCAGGCCGCTGACTACATAGCCTTTGCCCTTGATAGCGAATGCGGCGGCGGCATATCCGGCAAAATTATACGCATCGTCGAAGCTTTCATCCGTGGCATTGGAGATGGACCGCAGGGTTTTCCAGTTATCGGCCTCGGGATCGTAGGACGCGAAGTCCGCGATGTTGCCGTTGTTGGCGATACCCATACAAACGTATGCCTTGTTATTGATTACGAACACGGAAGCGTCGGTCCTTTTACCGAGGTTCATACTCTGCACCTGCGTCCAGCTGTCCGTTGCGGGGTCGTACCGCCAGTTATCCTTTAACCAGTTGCCATCGTAGCCGGTGGCAAAATAGCCGTATTCGCTCCCGCCTTTGGTAAGGCTAAACCCTACTGCGCCGTAGCGGGCGGTGCCGGCAAAGTTGGCTTTTTTGGACCAGCTGTTGGCAGAAGGATCGTATTGATAGAAATCGCTGAGTTTATTTAGTCCGTCGTAACCAATCCCTACATATCCTTTTCCGCCGGCAGCAAAGCCGCTGGCGTTATTACGCGCAGCGCCGGGAAAGGAGGCTTTCTGCGTCCACTGGTTCATATCAACATCGTATGACCAAAAGTCCTGTAACCGGTTGGTACCATCATAACCGGTACCAACATAGGCTTTATTATCAATCACAAAGGAGGCAGCGGCGCTCCTTGCCACCCCTTCAAATTCAGAACGTCGGATCCAGTTACCTACCTTACTGGTGGTGGTACTGTCTTTAGAGCAGGAGGCCACCAGGGAAGCGATCAATAATAAACTATAACTGCTGATATTTCGCATTTGCATGTGCTTTTTAACTGCGCCAAAATTATCCGCAGCAGCATTCCGGCAAACAGGAAATAGACATTTCCCCCTTTTTACCGGATAAATACCAGCATTTTATCTGCCAGTAGTATTCTTTCGGCCGGGAACGCCCGCTGGGCGTGTATTGGCGTCACATGGAACGGATGCTGCGATTCGTCGATGAATTTCCCGGGTTGGCATATTACGCGGCAAGTAAGTATTGATCCTGTCTAAAATTGCGCACTATGATTTATAAGTACACCGGCATATGGGTTTTGCTAACGTTGCTGTTACTGTCAGCAGTACTCCCCTCCTGCCAGAAGACAGGCTTTACCTATGATAACATCATAGATAATAATGAAACGACGGATTATATCATCAGCGATACCTTGTCCGTAACGATGAAAAACATCCAGTACGACTCCGTGCCCACCTCCGGTTCCGGGGCGGCGCTCATCGGCTACAACAATGATCCGCTGTTTGGGAAAATCACTGCCGGCACTTACTTCCAGCTGGCGGCGCCGGCCACGCTGGATATCCCGGAGTACGGGGCCGCCTACGACTCCATGGCCCTGATCCTGATGCCGAATACCTACTACCAGGGCGATACCACGCGGCCGCAGGACCTGCGCATCTACCGCGTGCAGCAAACCATAAAGCCGGCCACGAACTATACCAATATTTACAACAATAATACTTTTCAAACGGAAACCACGCCTATCGGCAGTTACACGGGAGTTATCCGCCCGCATACGGATAAGACCATCAGCGTGCCAATGTCCAACACGCTGGGGGCACAGTTATTTGAAATGATCCGCAGCAAAAGCGCGGACATCAGCACCACCAACACCTGGCAGGAGTTTTTCAAAGGGCTCTATATCACAGCGGGCCCGCTCAGCCAGGCGGTAAGCGGCTTCCAGGCGCAGGACAGCACGCTGTACATGCGCCTGTATTATCATAACAATGAACTGATCACAAAGGTGAAATACGTGGATTTTAAATTCACGAACAGCAGCGTGCAGTTCAACCATATTGACTACGACCGCTCCCAAACCGCCATCAGCGCGCTGGGGCCCACTATGAGAACATTACCTACCAGCAGTACCAACAACGCCGCTTACATGCAGCCTATAACGGGAGTGATTACACGAATGGACATTCCCTATCTTAAAAACCTGCTGCAGCTGGGAAAATATTTTCAACTGATGAAAGTGATCCTTACCCTGAAACCCATTGCCGGCAGCTATACGGATCACCGCCTGCCGCCGCGGCTGGCGCTCTGCCGCATTGATAACGCGAATAATATTACGGATACGCTTTCCTACGGTACGCTGGTGAAGGATGATTTGTTTAACGAGAACACTTACTACTCTTACGATATCACGGCGTACTGTAAATCCGAGCTTTCCGCCGACGGCCTCACTACCCGCGGACTGGCGCTGACGCCGAGCAGCGGCGATGCAAAAACCACCCTGGACAGGCTCGTGCTGGGGGATCCGCAAAACGCCGGGAGCAAACTGAAAATCCAGGTGTACTATTTACTGTACAAATAGGAAGTATTAGCATGAAGAAACACAATATATTTTGGCTGCTCCTGCTGTTGGGCAATTATGCCAAAGCGCAGCACGGACTGAATTCGATTTATTCGGCCTTTGGCATCGGCGACCTGGAAACAAGGGATTACAGCCGCAATTTTGGCCTGAGCAGCACCGGCATAGGGGCAAGGCCCACCGGTTACCTGAACGACCTGAATCCGGCTTCCTACAGTGCAATACCTACCCAGAATTTTATGCTGGACTTATCCCTCCGGGCGCAAAGCGTGAGCTACCAGGGAAAAAATCTGAGTCAAACCGCGGGTGACCTGAACTTCAAACGCCTGGCCATCGGCTTTAAAGCGGCCAGCTGGTGGGGCGTCAGCGCGGGCATTACGCCGTTCAGCTCAGTGGATTACAAAATCCTCAGCAAGGAGTACATCACGGGCAGCGGCACAGCCGTAACCGGTACCATGACGGGGACGGGCGGGCTTAACCGGGCTTACATTTCGAACGGCTTCCGGTTGTCGAAGAATTTTTCCGCGGGCGTGGCGACCAACTTTTTGTTCGGGCCCCTGGATGTATCGCAGTCGGTAGGTTCGGATTCTATTGTTACGCAGCGGCATTCCTATACGTTCAAACCCAACTTCACGGTAGGCGCGCAGTACCAGGGCAAGATTACGGATGATTGGAAGCTGGGGCTGGGCGCTACTTACCGCTTCCAAACAAAAATGAAGCTACAACAGAAACTGAACATCATCAACCAGGATGAAACGGTGCTGTTCACGGAAGACCGGGAGCCTTCCTGGTTTACGCTGCCGAATGAAATAGGCGCCGGTATATCGCTGAGCAACGGGGCTTTCACCTGGGTGGCGGACTATCGCAAACAGCAGTGGAACGGGCTTGACAACAAAGGCACCGGGTATTATTACCAGGATGGGGAGCGGTACTCCACCGGTGTTGAATACGCGCTGCAAAAGCAGTACTACAATCGTTCTTACGAGGGTATGACGTTCCAGGTGGGATTTAGCTATAACAAATCGCCGCTGGTGATCAACCATACGCCGGTGACGGATAAATCAGGCACGCTGGGGTTTTCCGTACCGAGCCGGAACGGGGCGTTGCGGTATTATATAGGCGTGGAAGCAGGCCAGCGCGGGACGATGAATAACGGGTTGATTAAGGAGAATTATGTGAATGCAGTGTTTAATTTTAGTTTGAGGGATATATGGTTTATTAAGCGGCATTATGAGTAGTATTGGGGAGAGAAGGGGCTGCCGGGAGGCGGTCCTTTTTTGTTTGTTTTTTGGGTATAGAGAAAAATTTATGGCTGCATTGGTAACTATTTTGCGTTGCTTCAACATTATCGGCCACTGAAACTGCCGATCTCAACACCGTACCTGGATGCATTGCGCTACCATTAAACGCATGATCAGCACCGTCAGCGTAATCGCAATAATGTAACTTGAAACATATGCCTCCTTTCAACTATTTACTCCGTCAGCAACTCCTTAAACCAATACCCCGAATCCTTTATGATCCTTTGTTGCGTTTCAAAATTCACATACACCAAGCCAAACCGCGCCCTGTATCCTTCCGCCCATTCAAAGTTGTCCGTCAGCGTCCAGGCAAAGTAGCCGTCCACCGGAATGCCTTCCCGGCGGGCTTTTAGCACTGCGGCGATGTACTCCCGGAAATAGTTGATACGTGCTGTATCATGCACCGCTCCGTCCTCTTCCAGGGTATCCGGGAAGGAGGCGCCGCCTTCCGTAACAATCAGCTTTTTAACGCCTTTGTAGGCGCTGAACTGCTTTAGTACTTCATAGAGGCCATTCCCGTTTATCTCCCAGCCAAGGCCTGTCACCGGCACATTGCGGGCGCGGGGCTTTACCTCCGATACGCCGAGGATAGGCATAAAGGCATTATATCTCACCACCAAAGGGAAATAATTCTGTACGCCTATAAAATCAAATTCAAAAGGCAGCTTCTCCCAGTCGCGCCACAGGGCATAGCGTTTCCCGATTTTTTTCAGCAGCGGAAAATCATCCACCGGGTAACCAAGGCCCAGCGAGGGTTCTATAAAGAGGCGGTTAAAAAGGGCATCCGCACGGCGGGCCGCATATAAGTCCTTTTCATTGTTGGTATAAGGAATAATCTGGGAGCAGGAAAAGGTAGTGCCGATGTTGGCTTCCGGCATTTCCTCGCGGATAATGCGGGCAGCGCCGGATTGAGCCAGTACCGTATGGTGTACCGCCGGCAGAAAATAGGATAGCCCGAATTTGCCCGGCGCATGCACGCCCAGCATATACCCCAGGGCGGTGTAGCCGAAAGGTTCGTTGAGGATAATCCAGTTGCGCACTTTAGCGCCATATTCACGGATGCAGATCCTGGTGTATTCTTCAAAGGCAAATACAACGCCCCGGTGGCACCAGCCGCCTTTTTGCTCCAGGGCCTGGGGCAGGTCCCAATGGTATAGGGTGATATATGGCTCCAGCCCTACTTCCAGGCAGGCGTCTATCACCTTGTGGTAAAATGCTATCCCCTGAGGGTTCACCTCTCCTGTACCTTTCGGTAAAATACGGGACCATGCGATGGAAAAACGGAAAACGGAAAAGCCCAGGATCTTTGCCAGCAGTATATCCTGGAGGAAGCGGTTGTAGAAATCGGTAGCCACCCGGGCATGACTGCGATCCTTGATCTTGCCTTTGCGGGCGGAGAAAGTATCCCAGATAGAGGGGCCCTTGCCATCATCGCTGAAGGCGCCTTCATTTTGAAAAGCGGATATAGTTACGCCCCATAAAAAGTCATCCCCAAAATCCTTTCGGCTAAAGGGCATGCCGGAATCTTGCATAAGCAAAGTGATATTCTGATGCAGTTTACGACTCTTTACGTAAAAAAATAATTATGAAATTGTTAACCTCCACTTTAGGCTAGCGGCAGCCACCGGAAAAAAACAGGCTATCCCCATTTCAATATTGCTATTTTTGATGATCAAACAGGGAACAAGACCATGACCAACAGTAAATTTATTATTAATATCTGTATCCTCGGCAGTCTTGCAGGGCTTGCCTCCTGCGGCCAGGGGAAACAGCCCGCGAGGGAAACAGCCACTTTTGCATCGCCGGATACATTGAACCATATGGTACTCATTCCTGCCGGCGCCTTCAGCATGGGCGCGGACGACAATACCGGCGTGGCGGACGAATACCCTAAACACAACGTCAAGGTGGACAGCTTTTATATGGATGAACATGAAGTCACCAATGCGGAGTTTGCGCTGTTTGTAGCGCAGACGGGCTATGTGACCACGGCGGAAAAGCCCATCTCCAAAGAGGAGCTGATGCGTGGCCTTCCGCCGGGCTCTCCGGAGCCGGACAGCAGCATGCTGGCCGCCGGCGCGCTGGTGTTTACCCCGCCGGACCATGCGGTCCCTTTCAACGATGTGTCACAATGGTGGAGCTTTGTGGCTGGCGCCAGCTGGCGGCATCCCGAAGGCCCCGGCAGCGATATTAAAGGGAGGGAAAACCATCCTGTAACGCAGGTTTCCTATGAAGATGCCCTTGCCTTTGCCAAATGGGCCAATAAACGACTGCCTACGGAAGCGGAATGGGAATACGCCTCCCGCGGCGGACTCAAAAATCAGCCATACCCCTGGGGTACGGAAGAACTTACCGCCGGCAAACCGAAAGCCAACACCTGGAATGGTAATTTCCCTTATAAAAATACCGCTACTGATGGCTACGTAGGCACCGCTCCCGTAAAATCGTATATGCCTAACGGTTATGGCCTGTACGACATGGCCGGCAACGTTTGGGAATGGGTTCACGATTTATACAACGCCAATTACTATGGGAAAGACGGAGAGCTGTCCGTTAATCCTACCGGCCCTTCAGCGGCATTTGATCCTGAAGACCCGGGGCAGGTAAAACATGTGATCAGGGGCGGTTCCTATATGTGCAGCGATGAATACTGCCGCGGTTACCGGGTGTCGGCCAGGATGAAGACGACGCCGGAATCCGGGCTGGCGAATCTGGGTTTCCGTTGCGCGAGATCAGTAAGATAGCAACTGATGGATTCCTGGCGCATGAGGCCAGTAGCGGGTTCCGTTGCGCGGAATCAGTAAAATTCAGTCGCCGTAGGACAGCAAAATAACGCCTTTGGTTTTCCCTTGCATCAAATCATACTTATAAAAAAGGTCGCCTAAACAGGCGACCTTTATAGTAATAAAATTACAAGCTATTGAATGGCGCCAATATCTTAATTTGTCTTTTTCAGTTTAATAACGATCACTCCGTCTGCCCCTTTTTCACCATAAGCTTTGGTAGCATTTTCTCCCTTCAGCACGCTAACGGATTCAATAGTATTAGGATTTACCTCCTTCATTTCACTTTCATCTATTACTTTTCCATCGAGGATATACAAAGGTTTCTTTCCTTTAGCGCCATTGCCCGTAATGCGAACAGTTTTTACGCCGCCGGTATCCACTCTTAATCCAATAACATTACCCTGTTTTGACCGCACTTCTGTTACGGTTCCGGCGTAAGTGGTCGCTTTGCCTTTTCCGGTGATGACGCCAGGGCGGCCTACTACTACTTTTTCTCCTTTGGTGGAATCCGCATTATACACCAACACGATGCGCGGCTGGTCCCCGGAGCTATCTGCAACAGCGCGTACATTATCGCCACTTACAAATACCGCTTCATCTGCGCCAATGGTGTAAGTATCTGCGCCTTTACCCGACTTCCGTATTTCAATCACCCGCCCCTTTGCGGAATCGCCGGGTGACTTTTTTTCGCGCTCCACCCTTATTTTCCTCACTTCCTTTGGCTTGTTGGTATCCGCAGCAGGCGAGGTTACCGGCGTAGCGGCAGGCATAGCTGCCGGTGCAGGTTTGGCTGCCGGGTGGGCGAAAGGATTGATATCCGCCACCATGTTGGTTGCAGCGCGACTATAATTGAGGGACAAAACAATCCCGCCAACCATAGCGCCAAGCACAACGTACCGCAGCATGTGATAGGTTGATGATTTCTTTTTATTCATCATCATAATTCTTGTTTTTAAGTGTGAGAAATTGAAGTTGTTTGCGATGGCCGTCGCATATGGGATCCCACTTATTTTTAAAAGACTGTACTGGTAAGTCTTCCGGTCCACACCCTGGCGTAACAGGTAACGGTCGGTGATGAACTCTAGATTCTCCCGTATGGCTGATTTCATCAACCATGCGCCGGGATTGAACCAGTAAAAAATGTTATTGAGTTCGCCCATGATCACATCCACGCTATGCCATTGGCGTACATGCACCTGCTCGTGCAGGAGAATATCATCAATTTCATCCGGCTGGTGTAATACAGGGTTGATGTAGATGTTCCGGAAAAAGGAGAACGGGTTTACCGGCGAGTGCAATACCTTCACCGGCGTGCCATTGATGGCATCGTCCGTTGCGCTTCTATGGATTTTGTACATTGAGCGGAGCTGTATCATAAAACGCCCTACCATGAGCGCAACACCTGCCCAGAAAGCATATACCAGGATGTTCCAGTAGTTGAAATGCGGCGTTTCCTGCCACTGGCTGAAATCAGGCACATAAGTGAGTACCTGCCCTATTTCTTCGTGCCGGTGTACGAAGCTGTTAATATCAATCAACGGGAACAGCGCCGCCACGAGGATGCCCAGCAACAGGAACACCCGGTTGAGCGTATAAAATGTCAGCTTCCGGAGCCCGAAGCGGTAAGCCAGGAAGCACAAGGTAAGCGCCACATTGGCCTTCAGCAGATAGATGAGGATTGCAGGTACCATAGTTGCATGTTTATTTACCTTTCTCAATCATGTTAATAATCTCTTTCAGTTCATCCGGAGAAATCTTCTTCTCCTTTGCGAAAAAGGAAACCAGCTCCTTATAGGAGTCCGCGAAGTAATCCTTCACAAAGCTGTTCATGAACTTCTTCTTGTACACCTGCTCTTCAATCAGGGGCGAGTATTCATACACGTTACCCACTTTCCTGCTTTCCACGAACCCTTTTTTCTCCAGGTTTTTGATGGTCGACGCCAGGGTGGTGTACGGAGGCGCGGGCGCAGCGTGGACTTCCAGGAAGTCTTTCACAAAGCCTTTCCCGGCTTTCCAGATGGCGATCATTGCAGCTTCTTCCTGCGGACTAAGCTTTTCCATTGAGGTTTGAGTTTGATGATGAACTTATAACTACGAATCTTTCGTAAATCTACGAAACTTTCGTAACTAACCAAATTTATTTTTAGGATATAGCTAAAAAGACGGCAATTACTTTGCAATAGCTTCATAAAAAAGGCTACTGCAATGGCAGGGCCCGCATTGCTACTATGATCTGAGGGCTATATTAAAAAAAGAGGGTGCATCTGTAACTGATACACCCTCTTTCTGAAATATTTTAAAGCAGCTGCGCTTAGTTCAGCACTTCCGCCAGTTTCTTTTCAAGCTCCTCGCCACGCAGGTTCTTTGCAATAATCCTACCCTTAGGATCAATCAAAAAGTTCTGCGGAATAGCGCGCACGCCATACAAGCCAGCAACGGCGTTGTTCCAGCCTTTCAGGTCCGATACATGCTGCCAGGTCAGTTTATCCGCCTTGATAGCAGCCAGCCATTTGTCTTTTTTATCATCCAGGGATACGCCCAGGATTTCGAAACCTTTAGGGTTGAATTTTTCGTAAGCTTTTACCACGTTAGGGTTTTCCGCACGGCAAGGGCCACACCAGCTGGCCCAGAAGTCCACCAGTACATATTTACCGCGGAAGGAAGCCAGTGAGATCGCTTTCCCCGTGCTGTCAGCCTGGCTGAAATCCAGCGCAGGGCTACCGATAGCGGTTTTCCTGGCGGCTTCGAGTCTTTTTGCGAACTCTTTACCGGAAGGCAGGTTTTTCGCCTCTTTGCTCAGTTTTTTGTACAGCGGCTCTACGGCTTTCACATCAATATCGTAACCAGCCACCTGGTTGAGTACAAACAGGGCGATCGGTGAAGATGTATTGGCATTGAAGAAGTTGGTCTCAATTGCTTTCTCTGCTGCATCCAGGCTGTCGTAACGGGCTTCCAGCGCTTTCATACCTTCCTTATCCTTAGCCTGGGAGAGGGCGCGGTATTGCTGCTGCAATGCCATGCCGGCCTCGGTTACGCCTTTCAGCTGCTCGCTGAGTTTATTATAGTCGTCGTTAGCTTTGGAACCGGTTACGGTTGCCTTGCTGATAGAATCGGTAGTAGTGATGGTAACGGTACCTTTATCCAGGAATACCGCAAGCATATCCCTGCGCATAGACACGGATTTGCCGGCATCTTCCGGCGCCAGCATCAGGCTGGCCATAGTTGGCTCTTCCAGCGTGCCGCTGAAAGTAAACTTCCCGTCTTTGGTAACGGTACTATCGATGAAAGTTTCGCCTGATTTACGCATTCTCAGGAAAACTTTCGCAGGGGTTTTCTGCTCGGATACGGTGCCCTGAATGGTGAAAGGTTTTGCGGTGACAGCTTTTTTATCCTGGGCAAACAATAATGCCGGCATTAACAATGCGGCACCTATGACTAATTTCTTCATTGGTTTTTATTTTTACGAATAACAAATTTCCTCAAAAGGCAGCATCTAATCAACCTTAAAATGATAAGCGGCTAATGTAACAGCTCTGCCAGCTTTGCTTCCAAAGCCTCGCCACGGAGGTTCCGGGCAATGATCTTACCGGTCGGATCTATCAGGAAATTGGACGGAATAGATTGAATACCATATTGTACGGCCACTTCGTTGCCCCAGCCTTTCAGGTCGGATACCTGCGTCCAGGCCAGTCCGTCCTGGGTAATGGCACGCAGCCAGCGATCTTTATCCTGGTCGAGCGAAACGCCTAAGATGGTGAAATTCTTATCTTTATACTTATTATAAGCTTTTACTACATTAGGGTTTTCCTGCCGGCATGGGCCGCACCAGCTGGCCCAGAAATCTACCAGCACATACTTGCCTTTAAACGAGGAAAGCTTTACCAGCTGGCCTTTTGCATCTTCCTGCGCAAAATCTTCCGCCGGTACGCCCACTGCATCCCGGTAGATGCTTTTTATATAGGCGGTGGCCATTTCCCCGTATTTGGAATTTTGTACCGACTTATCAAGCCCGGCAAACATTTCCTTAAACGCATCCGGCTGCAGCCTGTTACGCAGTTCGTTTAACATGAGCCAGATGCTCGCTATACTTTTGGGATGGGCCTTTACAAACGCCGAACCCACCTTCACCACCTCGCTGCCAAAACCCTCCGCCTTATCGCGGAAAGCCTGCTTCGCGGCTTCATTATCACCGGCAATACCGCGGGCCTCTTTATTCAGCTCATTGGCCTTCTTAATCAACGGCTCAAAAGCCTGCTGGTACGCCTGCAGGTCCCGGGTGTTGGTTCCCCCTTTAATTTCAGTGGCAATCGGAAACGTTGCTGCGGATGTTACTACATGTACGGCCCCTTCCCCGCTTACAAACAACATCGGATAATCGGTGTTTTGCAGGATCAGCGCATGGATGGTTGGCTGTTTGCCCGCTTTTACCTTAAAACTGAACTGGTCATTTTTGATCAGTACCGAATCATCCGGGTTATTATCCTCATCATCAAACAAATACAGGTACTTGCCCGTACCTCCCTTGATCACACCAGATACTACTTCCTGGGCAAATGCAGCACCAGAGAGCAATACTGTTCCCATAATCAGCAAAAAACGCTTCATAAGATATTTTTTATAAATATAACTATTTATGCCTTTGTTTCAGCACTGCGATCACATCGCTGAGTGTGAACCCTTTAGCCTGTAAGAGGATCAGGTAATGAAACAACAAGTCGGCAGATTCATTCAAAAATAAGTCATTGTTGTTATCTTTTGCCTCAATCACTACTTCTACGGCTTCCTCTCCCACTTTCTGCGCCACCTTATTGATACCGCGGGCAAAAAGTTTGGAAGTATAGGAGTTCTCGGAAGGATTGTTCAAACGGTCCGTTATAATGCCTTCCAGCTCAAACAGGAAGTCGTTGCTGAGGTTCTTTTCCTCCCAGCAGGTATCCGCGCCGGTATGGCATACCGGGCCCACAGGATTTACCTTGATCAGCAGGGTATCGGCATCGCAATCTACTTTCACATCCTGCACAAACAGGAAATTGCCGCTCTCCTCTCCTTTGGTCCAGAGCCGTTGCTTGGAGCGACTGTAAAACGTTACTTTCTTTTCCTGCAATGTTTTATCGAGCGACTCCTGGTTCATATATCCCAGCATCAGCACTTTTTGCGTTGCCGCATCCTGGATGATAGCTGGAACAAGGCCGTCCGGGGATTTTTTAAAATCTATCTGCATAAATGATTACTCTTGATGGTTAGAACCGCATATTGATGTTTTGCTGATAGAGGTAATTCTTCAGCGTAGGTATTTCAATTTCTTTGTAGTGGAAAATACTGGCGGCCAGGGCAGCATCTGCCTGCGCCCTCTGGAACACATCCACAAAATGCTCCATGGTACCTGCGCCACCGGAAGCGATTACCGGCACATTCAGGTTTTGCGCCAGCTTACCGGTAATGTCCAGGGCAAAGCCCTGCTTGGTACCGTCGTTGTTCATGGAGGTCAGCAGGATTTCCCCGGCGCCCCGTTCTACGGCTTCCTTCGCCCAGTCGTAAGCTTTCACTTCCGTCTTGACACGGCCGCCGTTCAGGTACACATACCAGTCGTCCCCCTCAAAGCGGGTATCAATGGCCAGTACGATGCATTGACTCCCGAACTGTCGCGACAGCTCGTCTACCAACCCGGGATTCTTGAACGCGGAGGTATTCACGGAAATCTTATCCGCGCCGGATTGCAGCAGCACGCTCACATCTTCCACGCTGGCAATGCCCCCGCCCACCGTAAACGGGATGTTCACATGGCGGGCTATTTCGGTCACCAGGGCCGACAAGGTTTTACGGCGTTCATTCGTAGCCGTTATATCCAGGAACACCAGCTCATCGGCGCCCTGGGCAGCGTACAGCGCGCCTAACTCAATAGGATCGCCTGCATCGCGGATATTTTCAAAGTTAATCCCCTTCACCGTCCTGCCGTCTTTAATATCCAGGCAGGGTATGATTCGTTTGGTCAGCATAAAATGATCTTTTAGAGGAATGTTTTTAATTCGGCCATGGAAATTTTCCCTTCGTAGATGGCTTTACCGATGATAACGCCGCTACAGCCGATCTCCTTCAGCGCCGCCACATCGTCGATATTGCTTACGCCGCCGCTGGCCACAAAGTTTATACCCTGGAAGCGCTCCAGGATTTTCTTATACAAGTCCACGCTGGGGCCTTGCAGCAAGCCGTCCTTCGCGATATCGGTGCAAAAAATATTATGAACGCCCCGGGCAATATTGCTTTGCAGGAAATCATACACTGATAAACCGGTGGTTTCCAGCCAGCCGCCCACGGCAATTTTCTCTTCCTTCACATCTGCGCCAAGGAAGATTTTTTCCGGGCCGTATTGCTTGACCCAGCTGAAGAACAGCTCCGGCTCCTTTGCCGCCACGCTGCCGATGGTGGCCAGCGCCGCGCCGCTTTCAAATACGATCTGCAGGTCCTTCTCCGTTTTGATGCCTCCGCCGAAGTCGGTCACCAGCGAAGTTTTGCCCGCAATATTTTCCAGCACTTTCCAGTTTACCACGGCGCCTTTTTTAGCCCCGTCCAGGTCTACCAGGTGCAGGCGCCTTACGCCCAGCGCTTCAAACTCTTTGGCCACTTCCAGCGGATGCTCGTTGTACACTTTCTGCTGACTGTAGTCGCCCTGCGTTAACCGCACGCACTTGCCATCAATGATGTCAATGGCAGGAATTATTTCAAATGATGACATGATCTTGGTTTCGACAGGGATCTGCATTTTCACAAATACGATCCCCTGCCTGGTAAAGTAATCTCCTACGGTCCGGTAACCCAGTTGCTCGTAGAATGAAACGGCCGTGTTGCGGGCATTACACCAGAGTGTTTTCACCCCGTTGGCACGGCAAAAATCCGTGATATGCGCCAGGATGGCTTTTCCATAGCCCCGGCCCTGACAGGCAGGATGCGTGGCCAGCTTGCGGAATTGCGCTTCAGGCCCCTGTATAAACAACGAAACAACTGTTACCAGTTGTGTCCCTTCATAAACCCCGAAATGCAGCCCGTCATCGTCGCCCTCTACCTTCACCGCCTGTAGCGTTTCGTTCGGGTAAAGCACCTCCCTGCGAAGCTGCAATGTATCTGCGGCACTGATACGTTGAATATTCATCGCTAAATGTTCAGGAAATTTTCAATGATACGGGAACCTGCCGTAGCGGATTTTTCCGGGTGGAACTGCACCCCGTAAAAATTATCTTTTTGCAGGGCGGAGCTGTAGTTGATCACGTAATTGGTGATGGCTACGGTATCCGCGCCCAGCGCCGCATAATAGCTGTGCACAAAGTACATGTAGCTGTTTTCCGGCACATGCTCAAAGAGCACGCTGTGCAGGTTGGTAATGTTGTTCCAGCCTATCTGCGGAATCTTCAGCAGGTTGGCCACCGGCGATTCGAACTTCTTTACATTGCTGTCGAAAATGCCGAGGCATTCGGTATCATTTTCTTCCGAGTGCTTGCACATCAGCTGCATACCCAGGCAAATACCCAGTACCGGCTGCTGCAGGTCTTTTATCACCTGGTCGAGCTTGCGCTCCTTCAAATAGGCCATCGCCGTACTGGCTTCGCCCACCCCGGGAAATATTACCTTATCGGCAGACCGGATTTCTTCCACATTATCCGTAACAATACCGTTTACGCCTATACGCTCCAGCGCAAACTGCACGGAGCGTATATTACCAGCGTTATATTTTACAATAACTGTTTTCATAATCAGTTTAAATAGTCTTTTCTGCCAGGGTTTTGCCCTCGCGGATGCTGGCCACAAAGGATTTTACAGTAGCGACAATATCAGTACTGCCTTCCAGCGCTTTGATAAATGCGGTACCAATGATGGCGCCGCTGGCATGAGCCGCCGCCGCATCGAAGGTAGCCTTGTCCTTGATACCAAAGCCGATCAGCACGGGATTGTTCAGCTGCAGGCTTTTCAGCCGCGCAAAATACGCTTCCTGGTTGCCCATATCCTTGTCCTTACCGGTGGTGGAGCTGGAGGATACGGCATAAATGAAGCCCCTGCTGAGGGAATCAATCTTGCGTATTCTCGCATCGCTGGTTTCCGGCGTTACGAGGAAGATGAGGTCCAGGTTATACTGTTCAAAGATCGCTTTGTAATCCTGCTCATATTCCGCCATCGGCAGGTCAGGCAAAATTAATCCGTCTATACCTGTTTCCGCACATTTTTTCAGAAATGCCTCCACACCGTACTGTAATACGGGGTTCAGGTAGCCCATGAGGATCACCGGCACGTGGATTTCTTTCCGGAAGCCTTCCAGCTGCTCAAATAGTTTGTGGAGGCTCATCCCGTTTTTCAGCGCGCGGGTGCTGCTGTCCTGGATAACGGGACCATCGGCCAGCGGGTCCGAAAAAGGCATGCCCAGCTCAATGATGTCCGCCCCGCTGTCCTGCAGGGCCTTCATCACGGTGAGGGTGCTGTTCAGATCCGGGAAGCCCGCCGTGCAATATATGTTCAGTATGTCCTTCTTTTTGGAAGCAAACAGTTGATCTATACGGTTCTGCATACGCTTTACTTTTTCATGTGGGTGATATATGTGTTCAAATCCTTATCACCGCGGCCTGACAGGCACAGTACCACTACGTCTTCAGGCTTGAGGTCCAGGTCTTTCAGCTTGGCCAGGGCATGGGCGGATTCCATGGCGGGGATGATCCCTTCTAGCAGGCTCAGTTCATAACCGGCAGCCAGGGCCTCATCGTCCGTAGCGTCCAGGAAGACGCCGCGGCCCGTTTCGTACAGGTGCGCATGCATCGGCCCGATGCCCGGATAGTCCAGCCCGGCGGAAATGCTGTGCGGCTCTACGATCTGCCCGTCTTCCGTTTGCATCAGCAGCGTTTTGCAGGCATGTATGATACCGATGTTACCCAGCTTGGTACTGGCCGCAGAGTAGCCGCTGTGGATGCCTTTACCCCCCGCTTCTACCGCAATGATTTTCACTTCCGGAACGTCCAGGAAGTGGAAATATGTGCCGGCAGCATTACTGCCTCCGCCAATACAGGCAACGAGGTAATCGGGGTGTTCACGGCCTTCATGTTCCAGTAGCTGCTTTTTTATCTCCTCACTGATAACCGACTGAAAACGGGCCACCATATCCGGATAAGGATGCGGGCCGGCAGCGGTGCCGAGGATGTAATGGGTATTTACCGGGTTGTTGATCCAGTCGCGGATTGCCTCGTTCGTAGCGTCCTTCAGCGTTTTACTGCCGCTGCTGGCAGGTACCACCGTTGCGCCCAGCATTTTCATACGGGCCACGTTGGGCGCCTGGCGCTCAATGTCCACTTCTCCCATATACACCACGCATTCCATACCCATCAGGGCGCAAACGGTAGCCGTCGCCACCCCGTGCTGCCCTGCGCCGGTTTCAGCAATGATGCGACTTTTACCCAACCGCTTCGCCAGCAGGATCTGCCCGATGGTATTGTTGATTTTATGCGCGCCGGTATGGTTCAGGTCCTCCCTTTTCAGGTATATCTTCGCGCCGTATTTGGCGGATAATCGTTTGGCATAGTACAGCGGGGAAGGGCGGCCTACATAGTTTTTCAGGAGGTCTTCAAACTCCGCCTGGAAACCGGGATCACGCAGGACTTCCATGTACTGCTGCTGTAATTCTTCCACATTCGGATAGAGCATTTCAGGAACATAGGCCCCGCCAAATCTTCCGTAGTAGCCATTCTTATCCACATGATACCTGGATTTGCTAGTATCTATCGCAATGTCCATGATACAATAATTTTTATGTTGATCAATATTAGTTCGTTTAGGGTACCTGTTGCAGGGCGTTGCGAAGGCCCTTTACAAATACGCTTACTTTTTCAGCATTTTTTACGCCCGGACTGTCTTCAAACTTGCTGTTGATGTCCACCGCAAACAGCTGTGGCAGTTGCAGGCTGCCGATCTCCGCTTCCTGGCCGGGGGCAATACCGCCGCTGAGCAGGAACGGGTGTTGATAAGGATACTGTTGCAGCAGCTCCCAGTTGAAGCGATCCCCCGTACCGCCATATCCTTTTTCGGAAGCGGTATCGAACAGGAAATATTTCGTAACCGGGAGATAGGGCGCGATCTCCTTTTCCCAGTTGACGCTGGCGCCTATACGAAAAGCTTTGATGACAGGTACCTTCGTTTGCACAGCCGCGCAAAACTCCGGCGTTTCATCTCCGTGGAGCTGCACGAGGTCCAGCGCATAGGCTGCCACGGTGGTCAGCACCTGCTCCATGGAAGCGTTTACGAATACGCCTACTTTGCGGATGCCTGTGGTTTCGCGTACAGAGCGGGCATCGATGCGGTTGCCGGCAAAGCGGGGCGAGCGCTCGTAGAAGATAAAGCCGGCAAAATCGGCTTTGTTTTCTACCAGCATTTGCAGGTCGCTGAGTTTTGTTATGCCACAAACTTTTATTTGCATTTGGTTTGTTCTTTATTTTTTTGTCATTTATTGGCGAGGGGGGTGTTTTGATCGTGCAAGCGGATGTTTTTCTTGAAAAGGATGATTAAAGCGGATTTTTTCTCGCAAAGATGCAAAGGATTGTGTTTTGTTGTTTTTAAGGGAGCAAAGTGGGCCTTCGGCCCTTTTCCCGCAAGGCTTGATGCCGGCCTGCTTACAGGCAGGTAACCAAACACAAATCTTAACAGCTTAAAAACAATACTTACCTTTCTTTGCCCCTTTGCACCCTACGCCACTCTGCGAGCAACCATCCGCTATCTGCAAAAAACATCCACCCCTCTTTGCCTCTTTGCACCTTACGCCACTTTGCGAGCAACCATCCGCACCCTACGCCACTCTGCGAGCAACCATCCGCACCTATCTCCCAGCCAGCTTCCGCATTTCGGATACAAAGTTTTCAAAAGCCCGTGCCGGGTCTTCCTGCCGCATGAAATGTTCCCCGATCAGGAAACCTTCAAAGCCCGCCTTTTGCAAGGTTACAATAGCCGCGGGGTCATTGATCCCGCTTTCCGCTACCTTTACCTTACCGGCCGGAATTTTCGGGGCCAGCTCGCAGGAACGGTTAAAGTCCACCTGGAAAGTCATGAGATCCCTGTTGTTCACCCCAACGAGATGCACATGCTCGCTCACCTTTTCCAGCTGCGATTCGCTATGCACTTCCAGCAATACTTCCAGGCCCAGGTTATGCGCAAAGGTGGAAAGCTGTTTTACCTCCGCCGCTTCCAGGCATTCCGCAATCAGCAGGATCACATCCGCGCCGATGGCTTTGGCCTCTACGATCTGGTACTCATCCACAATAAAATCCTTGCGGAGGATAGGCACCTGGTTGTAGCTGCGCGCCTGCTGCAAATCGTCAGAAGTGCCGCCAAAAAACTTTTCGTCCGTCAGCACGGAGAGGCCGGAAGCGCCGTAACGGGTGTAGGCAGTGGTTACCTGCTGCACGGTTACATTGCCGTTGATCAGGCCTTTGGAGGGAGAGCGGCGTTTGAACTCCGCGATGATGCCCGTCTTTTCCGGCATGCGCAGGAATTGGCAGAGGGACAATGTTTCTCTTCCGAACAACGGCGCCTGTTCCAGTTCTGCCGTGCTGCGCAACTGTTTGCGGGCAGCTACTTCCGTATGTTTGTGGGCAACTATTTCTGCCAGGATATTTTTCATTATTGTAATGCTATCAGGTTCTGGAAAGATTTGTATGCTTTGCCGGATTCCAGCGATTCCACGGCGGCGGCAAAGCAATCCTCGTAGGTCTGGTAAGTACCGAGGCTATACAGTCCCATCGCCGCGTTGGCAAATACGACGGAGTTCTGCGCCCAGGTGCCTTCTCCCTTGAGTATTTTCAAAAATATTTTAGCTGCTTCTTCCGGCGTATTGCCACCATAGATATCCTCGGGGTGTACTCTACGCTTGCCCAGCTGCTCCGGCGTCCAATCCTGCTCACCCTTGTTGGTGATCACCTTGGTATCGGCGGTGAGGGATATTTCATCGTATCCGTCCAGGCTGTGCACAATCACAAACTGCTTATCCGTTTGCTGGAAGAGATAGTTGTACACCCTGGCCATTTCCAGGCTGTACACGCCTATCAGCTGATGTTGCGCAAAAGCGGGGTTTACCAGTGGCCCCAGCATGTTGAAGAAGGTACGGATACCCAGCTGGCGGCGGATCCCCGCTACATTTTTCAATGCCGGGTGAAACAGCGGCGCATGCAGGAAGCAGATGCCGGCCGCTTCCAGCTCAGCTTTCAGCTTACTGTCGTCATTCTTGAATTTGTACCCTACCAGCTCCATGAGGTTGGAAGCGCCACTAACGGAGGATACGCCGTAGTTACCGTGCTTGGCTACTTTAGCGCCGGCGCCGGCCACTACAAAGCACGACAAGGTAGAAATATTAAACGTATTTTTTGCATCCCCCCCGGTACCTACGATGTCCAGTACGTTGTAGCCGTTGAGGTTAACGGGGATGCAGAGCTCGAGCAGCGCATCGCGGAAGCCCAGCAGCTCATCGATGGTGATAGAGCGCATCAGGAACACGGTCATGAACGCGGCCAGCTCGCTGTCGTTATACATGCCTTTGGAGATATTGGTCAGTATTTCCTTAGCGGCATCGCGACTAAATGTTTTATGTTCGAATAAGTAATTTAAAATCTTTTTCATGGTGATATTAGTGATAGACTGAAGAATTAGATAAGCGTGAAACGTGGCGGCAGGTTACATTTCCAGCCAGTTTCTCAATATCTGCTCTCCCTGCGGGGTGAGTACACTTTCCGGGTGGAACTGTACGCCGCTTACATCGTAGCTTTCGTGCTGCAGCGCCATGATGTAGCCTTCTTCATCCCTGGCGGTAATGATCAGCTCTGAAGGGAGCGTTTTTTCATCTACTACCCATGAATGGTAGCGGCCTACTTCCAGCTCTTTAGGCATGTTGCGGAAGAGGCGGCCGTTGTCCGCAATGATCTTCACGTTCGTGGCTACCCCGTGGTAAACTTCCTTCAGGTTGATGAGGGAAGCGCCGAAAGCCTGGCCTATCGCCTGCTGACCGAGGCATACCCCGAAGATGGATTTGGTAGTGGCGTATTCCCTGATCAAAGGCAGCAGCAGTCCCGCTTCTTCCGGGATACCGGGGCCGGGGGACAGGATGATCTTATCATAATCCTTTACTTTCTCCAAAGGAATTTCATCGTTACGCACAACGGTTACTTTACCGTCTATAATTTTTTCAACCAGGTGAACCAGGTTATAGGTAAAAGAGTCGTAGTTATCAAATACAAGGATATTCATGACTAAATTTTTTGCGCCAGCAGGATGGCCTGTTTTAAAGCATTGAGTTTATTGTTCACTTCTTCCAGTTCGGAGGAAGCTACTGATTTGGCCACCACGCCGGCTCCCGCCTGGTAATACAGCGTATTCATCTTGCTGAGTATGGAGCGGATCATGATAGCATGATTGAAGTTGCCGTTGAAACCTACGGCGCCTATACAGCCGCCGTAAAAGCCGCGGGGCGTAGGTTCATACTGGTCTATTATTTCCATGGCCCTGTATTTGGGCGCGCCGGAGAGCGTGCCGGCAGGGAAGGTGGATGCCAGGAGGGCAAAAGGATTCAGGCCCGGTTCCAGCTTGCCGGTTACTTCGCTCACCAGGTGGATCACATGGGAGTAATATTGCACTTCCTTGTAGGACTCCACGGTTACCTCTTTGGCGTTCCTGCTGAGGTCATTACGGGCCAGGTCTACCAGCATCACGTGTTCGGCATTTTCTTTCGGGTCCTGGAGGAGTTTATCCGCCAGCATTTTATCCTGCGCGTCATCCCCGGTACGGCGGAAGGTGCCGGCAATCGGGTGGATGGTAGCCTTACCGTCACGGATCACCAGCTGGGCTTCCGGTGAAGAACCCATTAATTTATAATCGCCGTAATCGAAGAAGAAGAGATAAGGGGAAGGGTTGATGGAGCGGAGGGCGCGGTACACGTTGAATTCGTCGCCGGTGAAGGACTGCTGGAAGGCTCTGGAGAGTACTACCTGGAAAACATCCCCCCGGAAGCAGTGTTGTTTTCCCTGTTCTACCATTTGCATGTATTCCGCGTCCGACATGTTGGAGGTTTCTTCGCCTACAGCGCTGAAAGGGTAACCGGGTGAATCCTTGTGGCGGATGAGCGATTCTATCAGCTCAAATTCGCTTTCGATGCCGTCCACCTGGTTTTCGATGAGGTATAATTCATCTTTAAAGTGGTTGATCGCTATCACGTACTGGTAAAAACGGTATCGCATGAGCGGGATCACATTGGCGGACTGTTTTTCCTTGTTGAATTCAATCGTTTCGAAGAACTGTACCGCATCAAAGGTGGTGTACCCGAAGAGGCTTTGTGCAAGCGGGATGGGATTGCTGCCCGTGAAGGTGAAGTTTTTGAGGAACTTCTCGATTTCCCCTGTTACGGCATCCCTGTTTTTGAGCTGCTTCTTTTCTACCGGGAGGTTGGGATACTTGAATTCAAAATTTGAGGTGGATGTAACTTCAATCCCCGCAATGGGCTTGATACCGATAAAGGAGAAGCTGTTTTCGCTGGCCCTGTAATCGGTACTTTCGAGGAGGATAGAACCGGGGAATTTGTCACGGAGTCGCAGATAGATACCCACCGGCGTGAATACGTCCGCCAGCATCTGTTTGGATCTCGTTTTTACTTGAATGGTACGCATGACTGATATGATAACCTAAAAAGTGAAAGTGATTTTTTTTGCAATGGGAACCGGATAAAAAGCCGAAGGGCCCGCTGTGTAACAGCGAGCCCTTCAAATATGATTCAAGACGAAACATGGCACTGTAACACAGATCAAGGATTGATTCCGTGCCACCACCAATATTTATTTGTCATGTTTTTCTGCATAGTGAAAGCAAAAATGAAACATTTTTACATTAAATGCAAATAATTTTTTTCCCCGCCGGGTAAAAAATTACAGCACCCCTTTCGTACTAGGCAGTTGCATTTTTGACGGGTTGCGCTTTACAGCCACTTTCACGGCTTTGGCAAAAGCTTTAAAAATTGCTTCTATCTTATGATGTTCGTTCTGGCCTTCCGCTTTGATGTTCAGGTTGGCCCGGGCGCCATCGGAAAACGACTTAAAGAAGTGATAGAACATTTCCGTAGGCATCTCTCCTATCTTTTCCCGGTTAAACTCCGCCTCCCATACCAGCCAGTTACGGCCGCCGAAGTCGATCCCCACCTGCGCCAGGCAGTCGTCCATTGGCAGGGTGAATCCATACCGCTCTATCCCTCTCTTATCCCCCAATGCCCTGGCAATGGCTTCTCCCAGCGCAATGCCGGTATCCTCTATGGTATGATGCTCATCGATATGCAAATCCCCTTTGGCGGTGATTTCCAGGTCGATGCTGCCATGGCGGGCAATCTGGTCCAGCATATGGTCAAAGAAGCCCAGCCCGGTCGCTATTTTCGCTTTGCCGGTACCATCCAGGTTCAGCTTTATAGTGATGTCCGTTTCGTTGGTTTTACGTACATGCGTTACCGTGCGGAGTCCTACTTTAAGGAACTCGTAGATCCGGTCCCAATCGGTACTTTCCAGTACGATCACTTCCCGCAGGGCGGCGGCGCTGTCCTGCACTTCAGCATTGCCCAGGCCGGTGCCTTCGTTCATCCAGATGGCTTTTGCCCCGAGGTTCTTGGCCAGCTGCACGTCCGTAATACGGTCCCCGATCACGAAGGAATTTTCCAGGTCGTATTCCCCGGTGAGGTATTTGGTGAGCATGCCGGTACCTGGCTTGCGGGTAGGCGCATTATCCGCCGGGAAGGATCGGTCGATAAACACCTCATCAAAATGCACTCCTTCATTTTCAAAGGCGCGGATGATGAAGTTTTGGGCCGGCCAGAAGGTATCTTCCGGGAAGGAGGCAGTGCCCAGCCCGTCCTGGTTGGTTACCATGGCCAGCTCGTAGCCCAGCTCCGAGGCAATGCGGGCCATATTCACAAATACTTTGGGATAGAATTCAATCTTTTCCAGGCTATCGATCTGGTAAGTGGGCGGCACTTCCTTGATCAGGGTGCCATCCCGGTCTATAAAGAGCACGCGTTTCATGCAGAAACAGTTTTTTCAGTTTGTGGTTGATAAGATTTAAGCGCATCCAGGAGTTCCAGGTTTTCAGCCGGGGTGCCGATGGTGATGCGCAGGCAGCCGGCGCAGAGTTCCACCTTGGAGCGGTCCCGCACGATGATGCCCTTTTCCGTCAGGTAATTATAGATGCCCCTGGCATCGATGGTTTGCACGAGGATGAAATTCGCGTCGCTGGGGTACACCTGCTTTACCAACGGCAGCTGCTCCATGGCGGCGGAAAGCAGGTCCCGCTCGATCACGATTTCGCGGATCCACTCGTTGACCTGCGCTACGTTATCCAGCGCCTGCAATGCCAGTTCCTGTGCGGCCTGACTGATATTATACGGGGCTTTTACCTTGTTGAACACGTTGATGATATCCTCGCTGGCGAAGGCCATACCGATGCGGAGCGCCGCCAGTCCCCAGGCTTTGGAGAGCGTTTGCATCACCACCAGGTTAGGATATTCCGTCAGTTCCTGGATGAAGGACTTCTGGCGGGCGAAGTTTATATACGCTTCGTCGACCACCACGATCCCATCGAAGTTATTGAGGAGGATTTCAATATCCGCACGATTGATGGAATTACCCGTAGGATTGTTAGGACTGCAAATGAAAATAAGTTTGGTATTTTCGTCCACGGCTTCCTGCAGGCCGGCGAGGTCCAGCTGGAAGTCCGGCGTGAGGCTCACCTTGCGGATGATAACATCGTTGATGTTGGCGCTTACTTCGTACATGCCGTAGGTAGGCGGACAAAGCACCACGTTATCCACACCCGGGCGGCAGAACGCGCGGTAGAGGATATCGATCGGTTCATCGCTGCCGTTGCCGAGGAAGATATTTTGCGGCGGTACGCCTTTGATATCCGCCAGTTTGTACTTCAGCTTCCACTGCATGGGATCGGGGTAGCGGTTGTAGCTTACCGGCAGCGGCGATCCGAAGCTGTTTTCGTTGGCGTCGATGAAGATCCTTGCTTCGCCTTTAAACTCGTCGCGGGCGGAGGAATACGGCACCAGTCTTTTTATATTGTCCCTCAGGAGGGAGTTGAGATCGAACATTTCCAAAGATTTATTACCTGTTATTAATTTGTTTGAGTCGTACCGATACGGCCTGTTTATGCGCGTCCAGTCCTTCCGCCGCGGCCATGGCCTCAATGGTAGCACCTATTTGCGTGAGGCCGTCCGGGCTTATCTGCTGGAAGGTAATCTTTTTCACGAAGCTATCCAGCGATACGCCGCTATAGGCTTTGGCGTAGCCGTTGGTAGGCAGGGTATGGTTGGTGCCGGAGGCATAGTCGCCCGCGCTTTCCGGCGTATAATTACCGATAAACACGGAGCCCGCGTTGGTAACCATTCCCGCTACATCCATTGCCGCTTCGCAGGCCAGGATGAGGTGTTCCGGCGCGTAGGCGTTGAGCATGGCCATGGCGGTGCTGAGGTTATCCACCAGGATCATGCGGCTGTTGGCGAGGGCGCCGGTAGCGATGTCCTTCCGGGGCAGCAGTGCCAGCTGGGCGTCCAGCGCGGCCTGTACGTCGTTGATCACTTTTTCGCTGGTGGTAACGAGTACGACCTGGCTATCCGGGCCATGTTCCGCCTGGGAAAGGAGATCCGCCGCCACGAAGTCGGGCACGCAGCTCTCATCCGCCAGCACGGCCACTTCCGAAGGGCCGGCGGGCATATCGATGGCGAGGCCGTCTTTATTCACCAGTTGTTTGGCGCAGGTAACGTATTGGTTACCGGGGCCGAATATTTTGTACACCTGCGGCACGGTAGCCGTTCCGTAGGCCATAGCGCCGATGGCTTGTACCCCGCCGATGGTGAACACCCGGGAGATGCCTACCAGCTTTGCCGTGTAAAGAATGGCCGGGTGCAGCGAAGGGGTGCAGAGGATGATTTCCTTACAGCCGGCGATCTTAGCGGGGATGCCGAGCATGAGGATGGTGGAAAAGAGCGGAGCGGAGCCGCCGGGGATGTAGAGGCCTACTTTTTCGATGGCCACGGATTTGCGCCAGCATTGTACGCCGGGCATGGTTTCGATCACTTCCGGGATGGACTGCTGTGCGCTGTGGAAGGTCGTGATATTTTTAGCCGCCTGCCGGATAGCCGCTTTCAGCGCGGGTTCCAGCGCTGCCTCTGCCGCTTCGAAGTCGGCCGGCCCTACTTCAAAAGAAGGAGCGGCGAGCTTATCAAATTGTTCCGCGTACTTTCTGACGGCGGCGTCCCCATTTTCTTTTACGTCCCGGAGGATGGCGGTTACTTTTTGCTCCAGCGCGGAAGTGTCCATCACCGGGCGTTTCAGCAGCTCGTTCCAGGTATTTGCCTCCGGGTATTTATAAATCTGCATGATTCAAGTTCAGTTTAGATCACCATTTTTTCGATCGGTACCACGAGGATGCCTTGTGCGCCGGCGGCTTTGAGGCTTTCGATGATATCCCAGAAATCATTTTCGTTCAGCACGGAGTGTACGGAGCTCCAGCCGGCTTCGGCGAGCGGCAGTACCGTAGGGCTTTTCATGCCCGGGAGCAGGCTGATGATTTCCTGCAGTTTGTCGTTAGGCGCGTTGAGCAGGATGTATTTATTGTTCTTCGCTTTTTTAACGGCCTGGATGCGGAACAGCAGTTTATCGAGCAGCCGGGATTGCTCCGGTTGCAGGTGGTGATAAGCGGCCAGTACGGCTTCCGACTTCAGGACGGTTTCCACTTCTTTGAGTCCGTTCATGAACAAGGTGGAACCGCTGCTCACGAGGTCGCAGATGGCATCGGCCAAACCTATGCCTGGCGCGATTTCCACGGAACCGCTGATCTCGTGGATTTCCGCGGTGATGTTATTCCGTTTCAGGAACTCTTC
>Ga0164243_10000647_pt1 | contig 62293 bp, 59 predicted proteins | sample OricompcompostOP_FD_108781 | JGI IMG/M metagenome (GOLD analysis project Ga0164243, IMG submission 108781) | Organic Plus compost microbial communities from Emeryville, California, USA - Original compost - Organic plus compost (OP) | ecosystem: Engineered > Solid waste > Mixed feedstock >... | reverse complement strand
GGCTTTCTTAACCTGCGGGTTGAATATGCGGCGGAAGGCAGGGCGGCTGCAAGGCCGCGTTCTCGGGGCGCGTGCCATTGGGAAAATCCTTCATATTCAGTGGCCTGCGATTTCCGCCCGCTTGCTTGACTCGCCGGGCGCGAATCCCTATCACCGCGCCAACCGATAACGGGGGTGTGAGCCGTGGCCGAGGACGACCATGACGCCGCGCGGGCCCGGGATGCGGAGCGGCTGCGCGCGCTGGAAGCCCGGCTGGGCGAGAAGGCGGGGCAGGAGCCGTCCTCGCGCGGCGAGGAGCATTTCAGCCAGGCCAACATGGCCTGGCGCATGGTGACCGAGCTGGTGGCGGGTCTGGCCATCGGGTTCGGGATCGGGTTCGGGCTGGACTATCTGACCGGCCTGCAGCCGGTCTTCATGGTGGTCTTTGTGCTGCTGGGCCTGGCGGCCGGCATCAGGACCATGATGCGGACCGCGAACGAGATAGGCAAGCCACCGGGGCATCCCGGCGACGACAAGGGTGAATGACGATGGCAGAAGAAGAAGCAGGTGGTCTGGTTTTCCATCCGATGGATCAGTTCGTCGTCAAGCCGCTGTTCGGCGCGGGCGAGGTGAACTGGTATACGCCGACCAATGCGACGCTGTGGATGGCGCTGGCGGCGCTGGCGATCACCGCGCTGCTGGTCTTTGGCACCCGCGGCCGGGCCATCGTGCCGAACCGCGTCCAGTCCATCGCCGAACTGCTTTACGGCATGGTCCACAAGATGGTCGAGGACGTGACCGGCAAGGACGGGCTGAAATATTTCCCCTATGTGATGACGCTGTTCTGCTTCATCCTGTTCGCGAACTTCCTGGGCCTGCTGCCGAAAAGCTTTTCGCCGACCTCGCATATCGCGGTGACGGCGGTGCTGGCGGTGCTGGTCTTTGCCGGCGTCACCGTGCTGGGCTTTGTCAAGAACGGCGCGCATTTCCTGGGCCTGTTCTGGGTCAGCTCGGCGCCCCTGGCGCTGCGCCCGGTGCTGGCGGTGATCGAGCTGATCTCGTATTTCGTGCGCCCGGTCAGCCATTCCATCCGACTTGCCGGCAACATCATGGCCGGCCATGCGGTGATCAAGGTCTTTGCCGCCTTTGCCGCCATCGCCGCCATCGCGCCGGTCTCGATCCTGGCCATCACCGCCATGTATGGGCTGGAGGTGCTGGTGGCGCTGATCCAGGCCTATGTCTTTACCATCCTGACCTGCGTCTATCTGAAGGACGCGCTGCATCCGGCGCATTGACGCCCGGCGGCACAGGTCCGAACTGAAACCCTTTCCAAAGCCTCAAGGAGCATGAACATGGAAAATCTGGGTCAACTGGGACAGTATCTCGGCGCCGGTCTGGCTTGCGTCGGCATGGCGGGCGCCGCCATGGGTGTGGGCAACGTTGCCGGCAACTACCTGGCGGGCGCGCTGCGCAACCCGTCGGCCGCCGCCTCGCAGACCGCGACGCTGTTCATCGGCATGGCCTTTGCGGAAGCCCTGGGGATCTTCTCGTTCCTGGTCGCGCTGCTGCTGCTGTTCGCAGTCTGATCCTTTTGCCATCCTTGCGGTTGGGTGGGGGCATGACGCGCCCACCCGATTGTGAAACGACCGGCATGGGGTAGGATATGTTCAGCCTGTTGCAACAGACCGCGCCTGTCGTGGTCGAAGAATCCGAAACGGTGGTCATCACCGAATCCGTCGAGGCGGCGGGTCATGCCGCAGCCGGCCATGCGGCCAGCACCCCCGGCATGCCGCAGCTGGATTTCACCACCTTCGGCAACCAGATCTTCTGGCTGCTGGTCGTGCTGGCGGTGATCTACTGGGTCCTGTCGCGGATCGCGCTGCCGCGGATCAGCGGCGTCATCTCGGACCGGCAGGGCGCCATCACCGGCGATCTGATGGCCGCCGAGGAGTTCAAGCAGAAGGCCAAGGAGGCCGAGGCCGCCTATGACAAGGCGCTGGCCGATGCCCGCGCCGAGGCCGGCAAGATCGTCGCCGCCAACAAGGCCGAGATCCAGAAGGAACTGGACGCGGCCATCGCCCATGCCGATGCGGAAATCGCCGCGCGTGCGGCGGAATCCGAAAAGCGCATCGGAGAGATCCGCGCCTCGGCCATCGAGGATGCACGTTCGGTCGCCCGTGAGGTGACGGCGGCGCTGGTCGAGAATTTCGGCGGCAAGCCCGACCAGGCCCTGGTCGATGCAGCGGTCGACCAGCGGTTGAAGGGGGTTCTGCAATGAAACGTCTGAGCGTTCTCTTTATCCTGGCGGCAAGCCCGGCGCTTGCGGCCTCGGGGCCGTTCTTTTCGCTGCGCAATACCGATTTCATCGTCACGCTGGCCTTCCTGCTGTTCGTCGGCATCCTGGTCTGGTTCCGCGTGCCGCAGATCGTCGGCGGGTTGCTGGACAAGCGGGCCGAAGGCATCCGCAACGACCTGGCCGAGGCCCGGCGCCTGCGCGAAGAGGCGCAGGAGATCTATGCCAGCTACGAGCGCCGCCAGCGCGAGGTGAAGGGCCAGGCCGAGGAAATCGTCGCCAATGCCAAGCGCGAGGCGGTCGCCGAGGCCGAAAAGGCCAAGACGGCGCTGCAACTGTCGATCGAGCGCCGGCTGAAGGCCGCCGAGGAACAGATCGCCAGCGCCGAGGCCGGGGCGGTGCGTGCCGTGCGCGACCGCGCCATCCAGACCGCGATCGGCGCCGCCACCGAGATCCTGGGCAAGCAGGCCAGCCCGGCGGAGCGCAGCGCCGGCATCGACAAGGCCATCGAGGAAGTGGGCCGGCGCCTGAACTGAGCAGGCGCGGCGGGCCGGCTGGCTGCGGCCCTTTTCCATGCACCAGATCAGATCCAGACCCCCGGGGCGATGCGCGCCCGGGGGTTTTCCTGTCGGATCCGATCCGGGCCCGTGCCCCGGTTCCGGCCCCCCAGGCGGGGCCAGGGCTGTCCCGGTCCGGGGCATGCGCGGCACGAAACCTCGGGGCATGGAAAAGGGCCGGCGGCCCTGCGGCTGCCGGCCCTGCGATGCGGAGGCTTCCCTTGGGCGGCGGTCAGCCGGTCGGGACGATCAGGATTTCCACGCGCCGGTTCTGGGCCCGGCCGGCCGCGCTGTCGTTCGAGGCCACCGGCTGGGTCGCCCCGCGGCCGGTGGTGGTGATGCGCGATTGCGACACGCCGCCGGCGGTCAGGATCCCGGCGACCGAGCGCGCCCGCCGCTCGGACAGGTCCTGGTTATAGGCGGCCGAGCCGGTGCTGTCGGTATGGCCGACGACCTGCACGGTGCTGTCGCGATACTGGTTGAGGTTGCGGGCGATGGTATAGAGATCGTTCTGGCCCTGGGCGCCGACCGCGGCCGAATCGGTGGCGAAAAGCGTCGATTCCGGCATCACGACCGACAGGTGGGTGCCGTGGTTGACCACTTGGATATTGGGATTGTTCAGCGATTGCTGCAAGGCGCGCTGCTGCTGGTCCAGGATCGAGCCGCCGACCGCGCCCGCCGTCGCGCCGATCAGCGCGCCCTTGACGGCATTCGAGCGGCTTTCGCCGGCGCCGATCAGCCCGCCGACGACGGCACCGGCGATGGCGCCCTGCTGGGTGCGGCTCATCTGTTGCGGCTGGCCGGAGGGATCGGCGGGCGTGCAGGCGCTGATGGCGACGACGCCGGCAGAGGCGAGGAGCAGCGAAATACGGGTCTTCATTCTTTTACCTTTCCTTTCGGTCCTTTCGGGGCGATCCTGCGCCGCCTGTCCTTTGCGGCGCCGCCTGTCCTTGCGACGCGACCGGCCGTCCCGTTTTCCGGGGGGCCGGCGGCTGATGCCCAAACGCCGTCACATTGGCACGGGTTCCGGGCCAACTCCACAGGAATAGACGGGAAGTCGCCCGGCATGGCTCACAAAGCGGCGATGGCGCGCGGCGCGATCGAGGCGCCCTCGCGGGTCAGAAGCGCCGCCTTGACCGCCGTGCCCCAGTGATAGCCGCCGATGCGCCCGTCGGTCCGGGTCACGCGATGACAGGGGATCGCCCAGGACACCGGGTTCTGCCCGACCGCCGTGCCGACGGCGCGCAATGCGTTCGGCCGGCCGATGCGCTCGGCCAGCATGGCATAGCTGATGACCTGGCCCGCCGGCACCCGCGCCAGCGCCCGCCAGACCTGGAGCTGGAATTCGCTGCCTGCCAGGCAGACCGCGATTTCGCCCTGCCCGGCCAGCAGCGCCCGGATGGCGGGGGCGAGGGCCTCGGGCGCCTCGACCGTCCGGGCGCCGGGAAAGCGGGCGATAAGGTCGGCCGCGACCCGGTCCTCGGGCATGGGGCCGGCGAAGCCCAGGGCCCAGAGCGCGGCGCCGGACCCGAAGGCGACCACGGTGCCCAGCGGCGTCGCGAAGCTGCCGCGGCAAAGCACCGCACCATCGCCGGCCGCGGCCCGGCCGGTGATCGAGACCCGCAGCCCCGGCCCGGCCGGGGCGGGATCGAAAAGCGTCCCTGTCATCTGTGCCTCGTTGCTGCCTGGGTGCACAGTAGCGCGGCGGCGGCGGGAATCCATCCGCGAATGCTTGCGCATGGGCGCGGGGCAGGGCATCTGGGGGCCATGGCACGTAGCATCTCCCCCCGGCTTTCCCCGGCCCTGCCCTATGCCGCCCAGGTGGCGATCTTTTCGCGCCTGCGCGAGGCCAATCCGCATCCGGTCACCGAACTGGAATATACCAATGCCTTCACCCTGTTGGTGGCGGTGGCGCTGTCGGCGCAGGCGACCGATGTGGGGGTGAACAGGGCGACGAAATCGCTGTTCCAGCGCGTGGCCACCCCGCAGCAGATGCTGGATCTGGGCGTCGAGGCGCTGACCGAAGAGATCAAGACCATCGGGCTTTACCGCCAGAAAGCCAGAAACGTCATCGCCCTGTCGCGCCGCCTGGTCGAGGAATATGGCGGCGAGGTGCCGCAATCGCGCGCGGCGCTGATGACCCTGCCCGGGGTGGGGCGCAAGACCGCCAATGTGGTGCTGAACAGCGTCTTTCACTTTCCGGCCCAGGCGGTGGACACCCATATCTTCCGCGTCGGCAACCGCACCCGCATCGCGCCCGGCCGCGACGTCGAGGCGGTGGAACGGGCCATCGAGGACAACGTCCCGGTTCCCTTCCAGCAGAACGCCCATCACTGGCTGATCCTGCACGGCCGCTATATCTGCCGGGCGCGGCGGCCGCGCTGCAAGATCTGCCCGATTGAAGACCTGTGCCCCTATGAGGAGAAGACCGAATGACCACGCCCTATGTCATCGGCATCGGCAATGCGGTGATGGATGTGATCGCGCCGGCCCGGGACGACAGCCTCGCCCGGCTGGGCATCGAAAAGGGGATCATGCAGCTGATCGACCGCGAACGCTCCGAGTTCCTGATGGCGGCGCAATCGGCCGACCCGCAGGCGGGCAAGGCGCGGCTGGTGCCGGGCGGCTCGGTCGCCAATACCCTGGCGGGGCTGGGGATGCTGGGGCTGCGCACCGCCTTCATCGGCAAGGTGGCCGCCGACCCGCTGGGCCTGAGCTATGCCGAACAGACCGAGGCGCAGGGCACGGTCTTCGTCAATCCGCCGGTGGCGGGGGATGTGGCGCCGACCTCGCGCTCGATCATCTTCGTGACCCCGGATGGCGAGCGGTCGATGAACACCTATCTGGGGATCTCCGGCGAATTGGGGCCGCAAGAGGTGAACCCGTCGGTCTTCAGCGGCGCCGAGTGGCTGTTCCTGGAGGGCTATCTCTTCGACAAGGATGCCGGCAAGGCGGCCTTCCTGAAGGCGGCCGAGGCTTGCCACGCGGCGGGCGGGCAGGCGGGGATCGCGCTGTCCGATCCCTTTTGCGTCGACCGGCACCGCGAGGGTTTCCGCCGGCTGGTGGCGGGGCCGATGGATTACGTCATCGGCAATGTCCATGAATGGCAGTCGCTCTACCAGGTCGAGGACCTGGAAGAGGCGCTGCGCCTGGCCCGCGCCGATTGCGGCACGGTGATCTGCACCCGTTCGGGCGAGGACGCGATCCTGATCCGCGGCGCCGAGCGGGTGACGGCGCCGGTCCATCGCGTGCTGCCGGTGGATGCGACCGGGGCGGGCGACCAGTTCGCGGCGGGGCTGATCTACGGTCTGGCCATCGGCGCCGATCTGGCGGCGGCGGGGCGGATGGGCTGCATCGCCGCGGCCGAGGTCATCGGCCATGTCGGCGCCCGCCCCGAAAGCGACCTGCGCGCGGCCTTCCGGGCCGAGGGGCTGATCTGATCGCGCCTCGGGGCGCGGTTGCCGGGGTATTTGGAGAACAGAGAAGCGCCGGAGGAAGAACCCTTCGGCGCTTTCCCGAGTCTTGGGGAAACGGTGAAATAGCCTGCTAGCCCTCTTCCCGCCAAGGCTGCGGAAGGGTCCGGCGCCGGCCCTTCTCCGTTCTTCAAATACCCCGGCGACCGGGCGGACAAGGCCGGACCGGCCCTGCCCGCAGCAAGGTTTCAGGCAGCCCGCTTGCCGGCGCCGAAACGGTCGTAGAAACCTTCGCCTTTTTCCGCCATGTCTTTCAAGAGTCGCGGCGGGGCGAAGCGGGGGCCGAATTTTTCGGCCAGATCCTCGGCGATCTCGACCGCGCGGGCGGCGCCCAGAATGTCGAGCCAGCCGAAGGGACCGCCCGACCAGGGCGCGAAGCCCCAGCCGAGGATGGCGCCCACATCGCCTTCGCGGATGTCCTCCAGCACGCCTTCTTCCAGCGCACGGACGGCTTCCAGCGATTGCGCGAACATCAGCCGGTGCTGGATTTCCGTCAATTCGGGCTGGCTGTCGGTCTGGGGCCATTCCGCCGCCAGTCCAGGCCAGAAGCCCTGGCGCTTGCCCCCTTCGTCATAGTCGTAGAACCCGGCCTTGGCCTTGCGGCCCAGCCGGCCCTGGTCGGCGAGCCGGAAGATCACCTGGTCCACCGCCCCGTCCGGGTAGGCATCACCCATGGCCGCGCGGGTCGCCTTGGCGATCTTGACGCCCAGGTCGATCGAGGTTTCGTCCACCAGTTGCAGCGGTCCCAGTGGCATCCCCATCATCCGGGCGGCGTTTTCGATCAGCGTCGGGTTGACCCCTTCGGCCACCATGCGGATGCCTTCGTTCAGATAGGGGATGATGCAGCGATTGGCGTAGAAGAAGCGCGCGTCATTGACCACGATGGGGGTCTTGCGGATCTGGCGCACGAAATCCAGCGCCTTGGCCACGGCGCGCGACCCGGTCCGCCGGCCCTTGATGATCTCGACCAGGGCCATCTTGTCCACCGGGCTGAAGAAGTGGATGCCGATGAATTGCTCGGGCCGGGCGCTGGCGCGGGCCAGATCGCTGATCGGCAAGGTCGAGGTATTGGTGGCGAAGATCGCGTCCTGCGGGATCACCGCCTCGGCGCGTTTCGTGACCTCGGCCTTGACGGCAGGATCCTCGAACACCGCCTCGACCACCAGGTCGCAGCCTTGCAGGGCAGCGTAGTCGGTGGTGGGGGCGATGCGGGCCAGCACCTCGGCCTTTTTCTCCTGGGTCGCCTTGCGGCGGCTGATCGCCTTGTCCAGCAGGGCGGCGGAATGGGCCTTGCCGCGCTCGGCCGCATCCTGGCCGGCGTCGATCAGCACCACCTCGATCCCGGCCATGGCCGCGACATGGGCGATGCCGGCGCCCATCATTCCGGCGCCGAGGATGCCGAGCTTCTTCACCCTCTGGTCGGGGGCCTCGGGCCGGTTCGCGCCCTTTTCCAGCGCCTCCTTGTTGATGAACAGGCTGCGGATCATCGCCGTGCTGGAGGGGTTCATCAGCACGTGGGTAAACCAGCGCGCTTCGATCTTCAGCGCCGTGTCGAAGGGGACCATGGCGCCTTCATAGACCGCCGAAAGCAGCGCCTGCGCCGCCGGATAGACGCCCAGGGTCTTGCCATGCACCATGGCGCTGGCGCCGACAAAGGTCATGTAGCCCGCCGGGTGGTAAGGCTCGCCGCTCGGCATCTTGTAGCCCTTGGCGTCCCAGGGCTTGACCAGATCGGCATCGCCCGCCTTCAGCACCCAGTCGCGGGCGGCTTGCAGGGGATCGGCCGCCACCTCGTCGATCAGCCCGGCGGATTTCGCCCGCGCGGGGTCCGAAAGCTTGCCTTCCAGCAGGAAGGGCGCAGCACCCATGGCGCCCAGCTTGCGCACCAGCCGGGTGGTGCCGCCGGCGCCGGGAAAGATGCCGACCATGATCTCGGGTAGGCCGATCTTTGCCCCCGGATTCTCGGCGGCAAAGATGCGATGCGTGGCCAGCGGCAGTTCCAGCCCGATCCCCAGCGCCGTGCCGGGCAGGGCGGCCGCGATGGGCTTGCCGCCCTTTTTCGTCTTGGGGTCCATGCCCGCCAGCTCGATCTTGCGCAGCAGGCGGTGCAGCGACATGATGCCGTCAAAGACCGCCTGCGCGCCGCCGTCCTTCATGCCGGCGATGACCTTCAGGTCCATGCCGGCGGCGAAATCCTTCTTGCCGCTGGTGATGACGATGCCCTTCACGGCCGCGTCGGCCAGGGCCTCGTCGATCAGCGCGTCCAGTTCCCCCGCGCCGTCCAGCGACAGCACGTTCATCGACTTGCCGGGCAGGTCCCAGGTGATGATGGCGACGCCGTCGGCGCCCTTATCCATGGTGAAATCGGTCATCTTCCCCTCCGCTCAGACGCGCTCGATGATGGTGGCCGCGCCCATGCCGGATGCGATGCACAGCGTGGCAAGGCCCAGGGTCTTGTCCTGCCGCTCCAGCTCGTCCAGCAGCGTGCCGATGATGATGGCGCCGGTCGCGCCCAGCGGGTGCCCCAGCGCGATGGCGCCGCCATTGACGTTGACGCGGGCGGGATCGACCTGGAAGGCCTGCATGAAGCGCAGGACCACGGCGGCAAAGGCCTCGTTCACCTCGAAAAGGTCGATGTCGCTGATCGCCATGCCCGATTCGCGCAGGATCTTTTCCGTCACCGGCACCGGGCCGGTCAGCATGATGGTCGGATCGGTGCCGATCTTGGCGGTGGCGCGGATGCGGGCGCGGGGCCTCAGCCCATGGGCCTTGCCGAATTCCGCATTGCCGACCAGCACCGCGGCGGCGCCATCGACGATGCCCGAGCTGTTGCCGGCATGGTGGATATGCTCGATGCGGTCCAGATGCGGGTATTTCAGCATCGCCACCTTGTCGAAGCCGGGCATGGTCTCGCCCATTTCCTTGAAGCTGGGCTTGAGCCTTGCCAGGTCCTCCGGCGTGGTGCCGGGGCGCAGGTATTCGTCGCGGTCCAGGATGGCCAGGCCGTTCTGGTCCAGGACCGGCACGATGGACCTGGCGAAGCGGCCCTCCTCCCAGGCCAGGGCGGCGCGGCGCTGGCTTTCGACGGCCAGGGCGTCGGCCTCTTCGCGGGTAAAGCCGTATTCGGTGGCGATGATGTCGGCGCTGATGCCCTGCGGGACGAAATAGGTCCTGAAGGTCAGCGAGGGGTCCACGGCGATCGCCGCCCCGTCGCTGCCCATCGGCACGCGGCCCATCATCTCGACCCCGCCGGCAATATAGGCCCGGCCGGCGCCGCCGCGGATCTGGTTGGCGGCCAGGTTCACCGCCTCCATGCCCGAGGCGCAGAAGCGGTTGATCGCCAGGCCGGGGATCGATTCGTCGAGGCTCGACGCCAGCACCGCCGAGCGCGCCAGGCAGCCGCCCTGTTCCTTGACCTGGGTGACATTGCCCCAGATCACGTCCTCGACCGCATGGCCGCAAAGCCCGTTGCGCTCCTTGACGGCATCAAGCAGGCGCGCCGAAAGCGCGACCGAACTGACTTCGTGCAGGCTGCCATCGGCGCGGCCTTTGCCGCGCGGGGTGCGGGCGGCGTCATAGATATAGGCTTCGGTCATGCGTCCTCCTTCGCGGCCCGGTCCGCGGGATTGCCGGGCATCAGGTCATAGGGGTGTTTCCAGCCGGGCAGGGCCTGGATGCGCGCGAGCCAGGCGTCGATATGCGGCCATTCGGCGCGGGTGAAGCCGAAGGGCTCGGGGTAGAAAAGATAGCTGCAACAGGACAGGTCGGCGATGCTGGGCGCCTTGCCCGCCAGCCAGTCACGGCCGGCCAGATGCTGGTCCAGGGTCTTGATCGCCGCCTTGCAGCGGCCCTGCAACCAGGCGATGACCTCGGCGGGGCGCTTTTCCGGCGGCAGGAAGTTCATCAGGAAACGCAAGGCGCCGAATTGCGACGAGCCCTTGTGGTCGTCCCAGAACAGCCAGCGCAGGATTTCATTGCGGTCGCCATCCATGAAGCGCCCGGTCTTCTCGGCCAGATGCAGCAGGATCACCCCGGACTGGGTCAGCACCTGCCCGTCCTCGACCAGGACCGGGGCCTCGGCCATCTCGTTCAAGGTGCGATATTCGGCGCCGCGCATGGCGCCGCCGAAGAAATCCACGAAGACCGGCTGCCAGGGATAGCCGGTCAACTGCATCATCAGCGCCACCTTGTAGGAATGGCCGGATTCTCCGAAGCAGTGAAGCTGGGCGGTCATGCTGTTTCCTTTCCTCCCGACCTGGCGCCGGGCTTCCCGGTCGCATGGGTATTTATGAAACGGTGAAGCGATTAACCTTTTCTCAACATTTTTGGCCTAGCCTCGAGCGGCGGTACAGGCTGGGGAGCCGATGACCGCAAACGGTGAAGGCGCCCCGGACGACCCTGGCATTTTCGGAAAGCCCGGTCATCCGGGGCGCAGCATCGCCCTTTCACCGTTTTCCAAATACCCATGCGACCTTGCCACCAGGCGCCCCCCTTGCCCGTTTCAGAACCGTTCCGCATCCAGCGCCATTACCGGCGCCGCGCCCGAACGGATGCGGGCCAGATGCGTCGCGGTCATCGGCAATTGCCGCGCCATGTAATAGCGGCCGGTGGCCAGCTTGGCTTCGTAGAAACCCGCATCGCCGGCGCCGGCATCCAGCGCCGCGCGGGAGGCGGCGGCCATGCGCACCCACATCAGCCCCAGCGCCACATGGCCGAAAAGATGCATGAAGTCGTAGGAGCCGGCAAGGGCCGCGTCTGGATACTTCATCCCCTGTTCCATGAAGAACATCGCCGCCGATTGCAGATCCTTGGACGCGGCCTTCAGCGGGTCGAGGAAATCGGCCTTGAGCGCCTCATCGCTGTCATGCGCCTTGATCTCGGCCTTGATCAGCTCGAAGAAGCCCATGATCGGCTTGCCGCCCTCGGCCGCGAGCTTGCGGCCCACGAGGTCCAGCGCCTGCACGCCGTTCGCGCCCTCGTAGATCATGGCAATGCGGGCGTCGCGGACGAATTGCGACATGCCCTGTTCCTCGATATAGCCATGGCCGCCGAAGACCTGCTGGGCCTGCACCGCCGTGTCGAAGCCCTTGTCGGTCAAAAAGCCCTTGATCACCGGCGTCAGCAGCGAAACCAGGTCATGGGCCTGCTTGTCCTGGCCCAGCACGGCGCGGTCGATCAGATGCGCCCCCCAGAAGGCCAGGGCGCGCGCGCCTTCCAGAAAGCTTTTCTGGTCCATCAGGTTGCGGCGGATATCGGGATGCACGATCAGCGGATCGGCCGGGCCCGAGGGGTTGGCATCGCCCGTCACCGCGCGGCCTTGCAGGCGCTCGCGGGCATAGGCGGCGGCGTTCTGATAGGCGGCCTCGGCCACGGAATAGCCTTGCAGGCCGACGCCGATCCGGGCCTCGTTCATCATGGTGAACATGGCGCGCATGCCCTTGTGCAGGTCCCCCAGCAACCAGCCCTTGGCGCCGTCATAGTTCATGACGCAGGTGGCATTGCCGTGAATGCCCATCTTTTCTTCCAGGTTGCCGACCGACACGGCGTTCCTGTCGCCCAGGGAGCCGTCCTCGTTGACCAGGAATTTCGGCACGATGAAAAGCGAGATGCCGCGGGTGCCCTCGGCCCCGCCCGGCGCCTTGGCCAGCACCAGGTGGATCACGTTCTGCGCCATGTCGTGGTCGCCGGCCGAGATGAAGATCTTTTGCCCGGTGATCAGGTAGCTGCCGTCACCCTGCGGCTCGGCCCTGGTGCGCAGCAGCCCCAGGTCGGTGCCGGCATGGGGTTCGGTCAGGTTCATGGTGCCGGTCCATTCGCAGGACACCATTTTCGGCAGGTAGGTGGCCTTTTGCTGGTCGGTGCCATGGGCGTGGATGGCGGAATAGGCGCCATGGGTCAGGCCCTGATACATGGTAAAGGCCATGTTCGCGGCCGAGAACATCTCGCCCGCCGCCAGGCCGATCACATAGGGCATCCCCTGGCCGCCATAATCCGGGTCGCAGTCGAGCGCGGTCCAGCCGCCCTTGCGCATCTGCTCGAAAGCCTCGGCAAAGCCCTTGGGCGTATGGACGACGCCGTTTTCCAGCGTGCAGCCCTGGCGGTCGCCCGTGGCGTTCAGCGGCGCCAGCACCTCGGAGGCGATCTTGCCGGCCGCGTCCAGCACGGCCTGGGTGAAGTCGCGGTCCAGATCGCCATAGCCCGGAAGATCCTGGTTCGGGATGTCGAGCACGTCATGCAGCACGAATTGCATGTCGCGGACGGGTGCGGAATAGCTGGTCATCGGTCCTCCCGGAGGGTTCGCCGTCAGGCGTCGGATTTCAGGTTCTGCAAGGCGGCCTCGCCCTCGGCGATCTGCTGGCGCAGCTCCGCGATCGCCTCGCCCAGGTCGCGGTGCTGGTGTTCCATGTCGGCCAGCCGGTCGCGGGCAGTGGCCAGCGTCGCCTCGGTCTGGGTGATGTTGCGGGTGGCGGGGTCGTAAAGTTCCAGCAATTGCCGGATCTGTTCCAGCGAAAAGCCGAAACGCTTGCCGCGCAGGATCAGGGTCAGCCGGGCGCGATCCGACCGGCCGTAAAGCCGGTGCTGGCCGTGGCGCCGGGGAAACAGCAATTCGCGCGATTCATAGAATCGCAGCGTCCTTGGCGTGACGTCGAAGGCGTCGCACATCTGGCGGATGCTCAACAATTCGTCGCCCATGCCCGATCCCTTCACCCCCTGGCCGAGTCCTGCCCGGAATATAGGGAGAGTTGACGTGCGCGTAAGGGGAGACGTGGCGTCAGCCCCGGGTTCAGCCGGCGGTTCCGGTTTCTTTCCCGGCGCCGGCTTCGGCCTGGCCGGTCGGGTCGGCCGGGCCCATCCCGTCGAGGAGCGACCGGGTTTCGTCGCGCAATGCCATCAGCTCGACCATCGAGGCTTCCAGTTCGTCGCGCTGCTGGCGCAGCACTTCGAGCTGGCGGTCGGCCAGTTCGATCCAGACCCGATATTGTTCGCGCGTGCCCTTTTCGCCGTAGATCAGCAGCCATTGCCGGATGTCTTCCAGCGAAAAGCCGAAGCGGCGGCCGCGCAGGATCAGCTTCATCCGGGCCACTTCGCGCGGGCCGTAGAAGCGCGAGCGGCCTTCCTTGCGCGGGCTCAGCAGCTCGATATATTCGTAATAGCGCAGCGTCCGCGGCGTCACGTCGAAACGCGCGCACATTTCCTTGAAGCCTATGTATTCGCTGTCGGACATTCCGGTGGACTCGGTGTTCTGATGCACCAGCCTAGCGTGAGGGCGGGGCGAACTCAACCGCCCGGCAGGCAGGCTTGCCTGCCGGCGGCGGGCTGATACCATTCCGCGGTCACGCCAAGCAGGAGGCCAGGAGCATGAGCGGCGCGCCGCCGGAAGACGAGCCAGAACAACGCCGGCGCATCGCGCGCCAGTTCATCGAGGTGATTCCCCATGCCCGGGCGCTTGGCATGCGGCTGGAGCAGCTTTCGCCCGAGGGGGCCGAGATTTCGCTGCCCTGGTCCGAGGAGCTGGTCGGCGATCCGCGCAGCGGGGTGATCCATGGCGGCGTGATCTCGGCCCTGATGGACACGTGCAGCGGTGCGGCGGTGATGGCCCATCCGGCGGGCGCGCGCTCGACCGCGACCATCGACCTGCGCATCGACTACATGCGCGCGGCGACGCCCGGCCAGACCATCCGCGCCAAGGCGCATTGCTATCACATCACCCGTTCGGTGGCCTTCGTGCGGGCCTGGGCGATGGATGACGACGAATCGCGTCCGGTGGCCTCGGCCACCGGCGCCTTTACCATCGAGAGGTGACATGGCCGCGCGCAACGAATCCCTGGACGCCATCAAGTCGCGGCGCAACAACACGCTGAACGCGCTGGTTTCCAGCGTGCCCTATATCCGCTGGCTGGGCATCGGCTTCGACCGGCGCGGCGACGAATTGACGGCGGTGCTGCCCTTTGACGAAAAGCTGATCGGCAATCCGATGCTGCCGGCGATCCATGGCGGGGTCACGGCCGCCTTCCTGGAGGTCGCGGCCATCGTCGAGCTGACCTGGACCGCGATCTGGGAGGATATGGAACAGGGCCGCATCGCCCCCGATGCCGCGGTGCCCGAAAGCCTGCCGCGCCTGCCCAAGACCATCGACTTCACCGTGGATTACCTGCGCTCGGGCCTGCCGCGCGACGCCTATGCGCGGGCGCGGGTGGTGCGGTCGGGGCGGCGCTATGCCAGCGTGCAGGTCGAGGCCTGGCAGGACCAGCGCGGCAAGCTGTTCGCCCAGGCGACCGGGCATTTCCTGATGCCGCAGCATGGCTGAGGCCCGATCGGGCCCGGCCGGGCAGGACCGGGGCATACAGGACCGGGGCGGAGCCGGCGAAATCTCGAACCGCCGGGTGCTGGCCATCGCTCTGCCGGTGGTGCTGTCGAACGCGACGATCCCGATTCTGGGTGCCGTGGATACCGGCGTCGTCGGCCAGTTGGGCGAGGCGGCGCCCATCGGCGCGGTGGGGCTGGGGGCGGTGGTCCTGGCCTCGGTCTACTGGATCTTCGGCTTTCTGCGCATGGGCACCTCGGGGCTGGTGGCGCAGGCCCATGGCGCCGGGGACCGGGCCGAGGCCGGCGCGCATCTGCTGCGGGCGCTTGCGATCGGACTGGGCGCCGGGCTGGTCCTGGTCCTGTTGCAGGGGCCGATCCTTGCCGCGGCCTTTCGGCTGGCGCCGGCCTCGGCCGAGGTCGAGGCGCTGGCCCGGCAATATCTGGGTCTGCGCATCTGGGGGGCGCCGGCGGCGATTTCGCTTTACGCCGTGACCGGCTGGCTGATCGCGACCGAGCGCACGCGGCTGCTGCTGGCGCTGCAATTGCTGATGAACGGGCTGAACATCGCCCTGGACCTGTGGTTCGTGACCGGGCTGGGCTGGGGCGTGCCCGGCGTGGCCGGGGCCACGCTGATCGCGGAATGGTCCGGGCTGGCGCTGGGGCTGTGGTTCGCGCGCCGGACCCTGCATGCGGCGATTCGGCGCGCCGGGCTGTTCGCGCGCGCGCGGCTTGGCGAGCTGGCGCGCATCAATGGCGACATCCTGGTGCGCTCGGTGCTGTTGCAGGGGTCGTTCACCGCCTTCATGTTCCTGGGGGCGGCCCAGGGGGACGTGACGCTGGCCGCCAACCAGGTGCTGCTGCAATTCCTGGAGATCATGTCCTATGGGCTGGACGGCTTTGCCTTTGCCGCCGAATCGCTGGTCGGGCAGGCGGTGGGCGCGCGTCGGCCCGACCGGCTGCGCCACGCGGTCAGGCTGAGCGCGGCCTGGGGTCTCGCGGGGGCGGCGGTGCTGTCGGCGGCCTTTCTGATCGGCGGGCCGGCGATCATCGACCTGCTGACCAGTTCCGCCGCGGTGCGGGCCGAGGCGCGGCAATTCCTGCCCTGGCTGGTGGCGGCACCGCTGGTCGGCATCGCCGCCTGGATGCTGGACGGCATCTTCATCGGCGCCACCCGCACGCGCGAGATGCGCAATGCCATGCTGGCCGCGGTCGCGATCTATGCCGGGCTGGTCGCGGCGCTGCCGCCGCTGATGGGCAATCACGGGCTTTGGGCGGCGCTGATGGCGCTGAACGCCCTGCGCGGCCTGACCATGTGGCGGCTTTATCCACGGGTCGCGGCGGCGGCCGGCGGGATGCGGCGCCCGGACCTGCCGGATGCCGCCGCGGGACTGCGGCCGCCTAGAGTTCGCGGATGATCTGTTCGCGGGCGGTGATGCGCAGCTCGGCCATCCTGGCGCGGATGGTGGCCTCGTCCGCCTTGCCGGCCAGGTCGGCCGCCAGCTTGCGGAACACGTCCTCGTCGCCGGGCTCGTCGAAATCCGAGCTGACGACGCTCAGCGCATAGGCGCGGGCCTCGTCGCCCGTCTTGCCCAGCAGCTCGGCCGCCCATTCGCCCAGCAGGCGGTTGCGCCGCGCCTCGGCCTTGAAGTTCAGTTCCGCGTCATGGGCGAATTTCGCCTCATGCGCGCGCTCGCGGTCGTCAAAAGTGGTCATGGCGGCCTCCGGCTTGGATTATCCCGTGGATATTGCGCAGGATATGCCCGCGCCTGCGGGCCATCGCAAGCCCGTATTGCCCCTGACCCCGTTTCTGGCCTATAGCCGCATAAAGATTGTCACCTTGCGGACGGGAGACGCGCAGCATGGCACCAAGGCGCAAGAAAATCTACGAAGGCAAGGCCAAGATCCTTTACGAAGGCACCGAACCCGGCACCATCATCCAGTATTTCAAGGATGACGCCACCGCCTTCAACGCCCAGAAAAAGGCCACGATCGAGGGCAAGGGGGTCCTGAACAACCGCCTGTCCGAATTCTTCATGACCGGGCTGACCAATATCGGCGTGCCCAACCATTTCATCCGCCGCATCAACATGCGCGAGCAATTGGTGCGCCAGGTCGAGATCATCCCGCTGGAGGTGATCGTGCGCAACTTTGCCGCAGGCTCGATCGCCAAGCGGCTGGGCATGGAGGAGGGCACGCCGCTGCCCCGGCCCATCGTCGAATACAGTTTCAAGAACGACGAGCTGGGCGATCCCTTCGTCTCGGAGGAATATGTGATCGCCTTTGGCTGGGCCAGCCAGCAGGACCTGGACGATATCGTGTCGCTGGCGCTGCGGGTGAACGATTTCCTGTCGGGCGTGTTCTTCGGCGTCGGCATCAAGCTGATCGACTTCAAGATCGAGGTCGGGCGGATCTGGGACGGCGATTTCATGCGCCTGGTGGTCGCCGACGAGATCAGCCCGGATAGCTGCCGGCTGTGGGATGTGAAGACCGGGCAGAAGCTGGACAAGGACGTGTTCCGCCGCGACCTGGGCAGCCTGACCGATGCCTATACCGAGGTGGCGCGGCGGCTGGGGCTGATGCCCGCCAACACCACCTCGCTGACCAAACCGACGCTCATCAACTGAAAGGCTTGCCGATGAAAGCTCGTGTCACCATCATGCTGAAGGATGGCGTTCTGGACCCCCAGGGCGAGGCGATCCGGCACGCGCTGGGGGGGCTGGGCTTTGCCGGCGTCTCGGGCGTGCGCCAGGGCAAGGTGATCGAGCTGGACCTGGCGGCATCGGATGCCGAAGCGGCCCGCGCCGAGGTGGCGCGCATGTGCGAGGGCCTGCTGGCCAATACCGTGATCGAGAAATACGCGGTCGAGATCGTCTGACCCGTTCGGGCCGGGGGCGCTGCCCCCGGACCCCCGGGATATTTGGACACGAAAGAAGCGGCGCGGGGGAGGGCGGTGCCCGTGATCGACAAGCTCTCCATGTTCATGGCCCTGGCGCGCGAGAAGCATTTCGGCCGCGCCGCCCTGTCGCTGGGCATCACCCAGCCCACCCTGTCATCCGCCATCCGGGCGCTGGAGGATCAGTTGGGCGTGCAGCTGGTGCGGCGCGGCTCGCGGTTCCAGGGGCTGACGCCCGAGGGCGAGCGGGTGCTGAGCTGGGCGCGGCGCATCGTCGCCGATGCCCGCGCCATGCAGGCCGAGATGCAGGCCAGCCGCAAGGGCGTGTCCGGCCTGCTGCGCATCGGCGTGATCCCGACTGCCATGCCGCGCATCGCCGAAGTCACCGGGCCCTTTCTGCGCCGCCATCCCAATGCCGGGGTGTCGATCCTGTCGCGCAGTTCCGACGAGATCCGCGACCAGATCGAGGCGCTGGAGCTGGATGCCGGCGTGACTTACCTGGATAGCGAGCCGCTGGGCCGGGTGCAGAGCATGGCGCTGTATCGCGAGACCTATTGCCTGATCGACCGCAGCGCCATGGACGGGCCGGCGGATTGGGCCGAGACCGCAAGCCGGCCGCTATGCCTGCTGACCCCGGACATGCAGAACCGCCGCATCGTTACCCGCCACCTGGTCGAGGCCGGGGCGGATGCGGCGCCGCGGGTCGAATCGAGTTCGATGCTGGCGATCCTGTCGCATGTGGCGACCGGCGACTGGGCCGCGATCCTGCCGCGGGCGCTGGCGCGCGGCCTGCCGCTGCCCGAAGGGGTGCGGGCCCGCGACCTGACCGGGCATGGCCATATGGTCGGGCTGGTCGTCGCCCGGCGCGAGCCGCATCCCCCGCTGGTCGAGGCGCTGATCCGCATTGTCGCGTCGATTGATAGCTTCAATGAATAGACGATAACTCACGATTGTTTTGCCTATCATCGGGTTCTATTCTTGCGCAAAGAGTTGAGCCCGGAACCGCCTAGCCATGACTTTCCCAGCGACAGACGCTGATTTCCTTTCGCGCCTTGATGACATCATCGCCGCCCATCAGGGCCGCGAGGGGCCGCTTTTGCCGATTCTGCACGATGTCCAGGCCGAATGGGGCCATATCCCCGAAGCGGCGCAGCCGGTCATTGCCGCCGCCCTGGGGCTGACGCGGGCCGAGCTGCATGGCGTGGTGAGCTTTTATCACGATTTCCGCGACCATCCGCAGGGCCGGCATGTGCTGCGCCTGTGCCGGGCCGAGGCCTGCCAGTCCATGGGCGCCGATGCCCTGGCCGATCAGGTCCGGGCGGCGCTGGGGATCGACTGGCACGAGACGACGCCGGACGGGCGGCTGACGCTGGAGCCGGTGTTCTGTCTGGGGCTGTGCGCCTGCGCGCCCTCGGCGCAGATGGGCGACAGGCTGGTGGGCCGGGCCGATCTGGCCAAGGTGCGGAAACTGGTGGCCGAAGCAGGCATGGGGGCGGGCGCATGAGGGTCTGGGTTCCCCTGGATGCCGCCGCGCGCGCCTTGGGCGCCGACGCGGTGGCCGAGGCGCTGGGGCGCGCGTTCACCGTCACCCGCAACGGCAGCCGCGGGATGGTCTGGCTTGAGCCGCTGGTCGAGGTCGAGCGCGACGGGGTTCGTTACGGCTATGGGCCGGTCGGGCCGGAGGATGCGGCCTCGGTCGCCGAAGCGATCCGTTCGGGCGGCGATCATCCGCTGGCCCTGGGGCCGGTCGAGGAACTGCCCTGGATGAAGGCGCAGAGCCGGCTGACCTTTGCCCGCGTCGGCGTGATCGACCCGCTTTCGGTCGAGGAATACCAGGCGCATGGCGGCCTGGCCGGGCTGCGCCGCGCCATCGGTATCGGGCCGGAACGGATCGTCGCGGAAGTCACCGAATCGGGCCTGCGCGGCCGCGGCGGCGCCGGTTTTCCGACCGGCATCAAGTGGAAGACCGTGGCCGGCGCCAAGGCGGCGCGGAAATACATCGTCTGCAATGCCGACGAGGGCGATTCGGGCAGTTTCGCCGACCGGATGCTGATGGAGGGCGATCCGCTGGTGCTGGTCGAGGGCATGGCCATCGCCGGCATCGCCGTGGGCGCGGTCCAAGGCTATGTCTATATCCGCAGCGAATATCCCGACGCCATCCGGCTGATGGAGGCCGCCATCGCCAGGGCGCGCCAGGCCGGCATCCTGGGTCCGTCGGTTCTGGGATCAGACCATGCCTATGACATGGAGGTGCGGGTCGGCGCCGGCGCCTATGTCTGCGGCGAGGAAACCAGCCTTTTGAACAGCCTGGAGGGCAAGCGCGGCGTGGTGCGCGCCAAGCCGCCGATCCCGGCGCTGGAGGGTTTCCTGGGCCGGCCGACGGTGGTCAACAACGTGATCTCGCTGGCCTCGGTGCCCTGGATCCTGGCCCATGGCGCCGCCGAATATGCGAAACTGGGCATCGGGCGGTCGAAAGGCACCATCCCGATCCAGATTGCCGGGAACGTGAAATATGGCGGGCTGTTCGAGGCCGCCTTTGGCATGAGCCTGCGCCGGATCGTCGAGGAAATCGGCGGCGGCACCGCCTCGGGGCGGCCGGTCAAGGCGGTGCAGGTGGGCGGGCCGCTGGGTTCTTATATCCCGGACCGGGATTTCGACGTGCCCTTTGGCTATGAGGAACTGGCGACGAAAGAGGGGCTCTTGGGCCATGCCGGCATCACCGTCTTCGACGACACGGCCGACATGCTGAAGCTGGCGCGCTTTGCCATGGAGTTCTGCGCCGTGGAAAGCTGCGGCAAATGCACGCCCTGCCGCATCGGCTCGGTTCGCGGGGTCGAGACCATCGACCGCATCGCCCAGGGCGACGAGACCGGGATCCCGGTCCTGAAGGATCTGTGCAACACGATGAAATGGGGCTCGCTTTGCGCGCTGGGGGGCTTTGCGCCCTTCCCGGTCATGTCGGCGCTGACCCATTTCCCCGATGATTTCAGCGGGCGCCGCGAGCCCCGCCCCATAATCAGAAGCCGGGAGGCCGCCGAATGAAGGATTTCATCATTCCCGACCGCGACATGGGCACCCCTGCGGTCAAGTCCGATATCACCGTGAACCTGACGGTGGACGGGATTCCGATCAGCGTTCCGGCCGGCACCAGCGTCATGCGCGCGGCGGCCGTGGCCGGCATCTCGGTCCCCAAGCTTTGCGCCACCGACCATCTGGCGGCCTTTGGTTCCTGCCGGCTTTGCGTGGTGCAGATCGAGGGGATGCGCGGTCTGCCCGCATCCTGCACGACGCCGGTGGCCGAGGGCATGGTGGTGCGCACCCAGACCGACGAGGTGGCGCAGGTCCGCAAGGGGGTGATGGAGCTTTACATCAGCGACCACCCGCTGGACTGCCTGACCTGTGCCGCCAATGGCGATTGCGAATTGCAGGACATGGCCGGCGCCGTCGGCCTGCGCGAGGTGCGCTATGAGCCGGGCAAGAACCATTTCGCCCGCCGCGACGCCGAGGGGCCGAACCCGGAATACCGGCCCAAGGACCAGTCGAACCCCTATTTCACCTTTGATCCGGCGAAATGCATCGTCTGTTCGCGCTGCGTGCGCGCCTGCGAAGAGGTGCAGGGCACCTTCGCGCTGACCATCGAGGGGCGGGGCTTTGACAGCCGGGTTTCGGCCGGGATGGCGTCGGATGATTTCCTGTCCTCGGATTGCGTCAGTTGCGGCGCCTGCGTGCAGGTCTGCCCGACCGCAACGCTGATCGAGAACAGCGTCATCCAGATCGGCACGCCGGAACATGTGGTCAAGACCACCTGCGCCTATTGCGGCGTCGGCTGTTCCTTCGACGCGCATATGCGCGGCGAGGAAGTGGTGCGCATGGTGCCCAGCAAGGACGGCAAGGCCAATCACGGCCATAGCTGCGTCAAGGGCCGCTTCGCCTGGGGCTATGCCACGCATCGCGAGCGCCAGACCCAGCCGATGCTGCGCGAACGGATCACCGATCCCTGGCGCGTGGTGACATGGGACGAGGCGCTGGATTTCGCCGCCAGCCGGCTGCGCCGGGCGCAGGCCGATCACGGGCGCGATTCCATCGGTGTCATCACCTCGTCGCGCTGCACCAATGAGGAAACCTATCTGGTGCAGAAGCTGGCGCGGGCGGTGTTTGGCAACAACAATACCGATACCTGCGCGCGGGTCTGCCATTCGCCCACCGGCTATGGGCTGAAGACCACCTTCGGCACCTCGGCCGGCACGCATGACTTCGATTCGGTCGATGAGACCGACCTGGCGCTGGTCATCGGCGCCAATCCGACCGACGGGCACCCGGTCTTTGCCTCGCGCCTGCGCAGGCGGCTGCGCCAGGGGGCGGGGCTGATCGTGCTGGACCCGCGCCAGATCGACCTGCTCAAGACCCCGCATATGGGCGAAGGGCTGCATCTGCCCTTGCGCCCCGGCACCAATGTCGCGGTGCTGACCGCCATGGCGCATGTGATCGTGGCCGAAAAGCTTTATGACGAAGCCTTTATCCGCGAACGCTGCGACTGGGACGAGTTCCTGGCCTATGCCGAATTCCTGCTGGACCCGCGCCATGCGCCCGAGGAAATCGAGGCGCTGGTCCGCGTGCCCGCGGGGCTGATCCGCAAGGCCGCCCGCGCCTATGCCGCGGCGCCGCGCGCCAGCATCTATTACGGGCTGGGCGTGACCGAGCATTCGCAGGGCTCGACCACGGTCATGGCCATTGCCAACCTGGCGATGATGTGCGGCAATATCGGCAAGCCCGGCACCGGCGTGAACCCGCTGCGCGGCCAGAACAACGTCCAGGGTTCCTGCGACATGGGCAGCTTTCCGCATGAATATCCGGGCTATCGCCATGTCTCGGATCCCGAGGCGCGGGCGATCTATGAACGCGCCTGGGGGGTGGAACTGTCGCCCGAGCCGGGCCTGCGCATCCCCAACATGTTCGACGAGGCGCTTGCCGGCCGGTTCCGTGGGCTTTACTGCCAGGGCGAGGATATCGTGCAATCCGACCCCGACACCCGGCATGTCACCTCGGCGCTGAAGGCCATGGATATCGTCATCGTGGAGGACCTGTTCCTGAACGAGACCTCGAACTATGCCCATGTCTTCCTGCCCGGTTCCAGCTTCCTGGAAAAGAACGGCACCTTCACCAATGCCGAACGCCGCATCAACATGGTGCGCCGTGCCATGACGCCCCGGAACGGCCATGAGGATTGGGAAATCACCCAGATGCTGGCCAACCGCATGGGCGCCGCCTGGTCCTATACGCATCCGCGCGAGATCATGGCCGAGATCGCGCTGACCACGCCCAGCTTTGCCGGGGTCAGCTATGACCTGCTGGACCGCGAGGGCTCGGTGCAATGGCCCTGCAACGCGCAGGCGCCGCAGGGCACGCCGGTCATGCATATCGACGGTTTCGTGCGCGGCAAGGGCAAGTTCGTCCATACCGAATATGTCGCGACCGAGGAACGCACCGGCGCGCGTTTCCCGCTGCTGCTGACCACCGGGCGGATCCTGTCGCAATACAATGTCGGCGCCCAGACCCGGCGGACCGAGAACCTGGTCTGGCACTCCGAGGACATTCTGGAGATCCACCCCTCGGATGCCGAGAATCGCGGCGTGCGCGAGGGCGACTGGGTCCGGCTGGCCTCGCGCTCGGGCGAGACGACGCTGCGCGCCCATATCACCGAGCGGGTGGCGCCGGGGGTGGTCTATACGACCTTCCATCACCCGACGACTCAGGCCAATGTGGTGACGACGGACAATTCCGACTGGGCCACCAATTGCCCCGAGTTCAAGGTGACGGCCGTGCAGGTCAGCCCCTCGAACGGCCCGTCGGATTGGCAAGAGGAGTATCGCCATCATTCCGACCTCGCCCGCCGCATCCTGCCCACCGCAGCCGAGTGACGGCATGTGGGACGTGACGGCCGGCGTGCTGCGCTGGGACGGCGGCGGGGACGGAGCGGGCGGCTGGCGCCCGGTCGAGCCGCCGCCCCCGCCGCAGGAATGCCCGGTGGCCATCGTCATCGACGGCATGAGCCAGGCGGTGCTGATGGCGACGCCGCATGACCTGCGCGATTTCGCCCTGGGCTTTGCCCTGACCGAGGGGCTGATCGCCACGCCCGAGGATGTGCAGGGTTTCGATGAGGCCGAGCTTTCCGCCGGCGGCTTTCCCGCGCGCGAGGCGCGGCTGTGGCTGCGCCCCGGCCTGGCCGCCCGGCTGGCCGAGCGGCGGCGCAGCATGATCGGCCCGGTGGGCTGCGGGCTGTGCGGCGTGGACAGCATCGCGGCGGCGCTGCCGCCGGTGGTGCCGGTCGCCTCGGACTGGGTGATGCCGCCGCAGGACGTGGCCCGCGCCATGGCGGCGCTGAGCCAGGGCCAGGCGCGGCGGCGCGAGACGCCGGCGATCCACGGCGCCGCCTTCTGGGACGGTGCCGGCGCCGTCACGCGCGAGGATGTCGGGCGCCACAATGCGCTGGACAAGCTGGCCGGCGCCCTGGCCCGGACCGGGCGGGCTGCGGGCCAGGGCGCCGTGGTCATGTCCTCGCGCCTGTCGGTCGATCTGGTCCAGAAGGTCGCGCGCATCGGTGCGCCCGTCCTGATCGGCGCCAGCGCCCCCACCGCCCTGGCGCTGGCCTGGGCCGAACGCGCCGGCATCACCCTGATCGCCCGCGCGCGCGGCGACGGCTTCGACCTTTACACCCATCCCCGGCGCATCGCCGGCAGCCAAGGCCCGCAATGACCCAGACCATGACGCACCAAAGCAAGCTGATCCGCATGGCCAGCCAGATGGCGGATTTCTTTCGCAGCCAGCCCGACCGCCCCGCGGCCGAGGCCGTGGCCGCCCATATCAACGATTTCTGGACCCCACACATGCGGCGCGAATTCGTCGAGGAGGTCCATGCCGGGGCCGAGGTCGATCCCGTCCTGCGCGAGGCGGCGGCCTTCATCCGCCTGCCGGCCGGCTGATTTTGCCCCTGCCACCCCGCCTGGCATCATGCTAGCGTGACGGCATGGCACAGCTACCTTCCCGGCAACAGATTCTCGACTGGGTGTCCGCCCATCCGGACGCCACCGCGAAACGCGACATCGCGAAAGCCTTCGGCATCAAGGGCGCCGAACGCATCGAGCTGAAGCGGCTGCTGAAGGAGCTGGAGGCCGAGGGGCTGCTGGAACGCCGCCGCCGCCATTACCACGATGCCGAGCGGCTGCCGCCGGTCACGGTGCTGCAATTGCTGCCGCCCGACGCCGACGGCGACATCTTTGCCAAGCCGCTGGAATGGCAGGGCGAGGGGCCGGTGCCGCGCATCCTTTACGCGGCGCTGAAATCCGATCCGGCGCTGGGTGCGGGCGAGCGCATCCTGGCCCGGCTGATCGAAACGCGGGGCGAGGATCACGATTATCAGGCCCGGCTGATCCGCCGCATCGGCACCGTGCAGCACCGCGTGGTCGGCATCTTTCGCGCCGCGGCCGGCGGGCCGGATGCCGGCGGCCGCATCCTGCCCATCGACAAGGGCCAGGACAGGGAATGGCAGGTCCGCCCCGGCGACGTGCATGGCGCGAAAAGCGGCGAACTGGTCGAGGCCGAACAGGTCGGCCCGCGCGGCCGCATCGGCCTGCCCCTGGCGCGGATCGTGGAACGGCTGGGCGATCCGTCGGCGCCGCGCGCGGTCAGCCTGATCGCCATTCACCAGCACGGCATCCCCGACGATTTCCCCGATGCCGCCATGGCCGAGGCCGATGCCGCCCGCCCGGCGACGATGAAGGGGCGCGAGGATCTGCGCCACCTGCCGCTGATCACCATAGACCCCTCGGACGCGCGCGACCGCGACGATGCCGTGGCGGCTGAAACGCATGAGGATGGCGGCGCCACGATCTGGGTCGCCATCGCCGATGTGGCCCATTACGTCCGCCCCGGCTCGGCGCTCGACCGCGAGGCGAGGCAGCGCGGCAATTCCACCTATTTCCCCGACCGGGTGGTGCCGATGCTGCCCGATATCCTGTCGGGCGACCTGTGTTCGCTGCATCAGGGCGTGGACCGGCCGGTCATCGCCGTGCGGATGCGGCTGGACGCCCAGGGCAACAAGACCGGGCACAGCTTTCACCGCGGCATGATCCGCTCGGCCGCGAGCCTGGCCTATGAACAGGCGCAGGCGGCGGCCGACGGCAACCCGGACGACCAAACCGCGCCGCTGCTGGACAGCGCCATCAAGCCGCTCTGGCATGGCTATGGCCTGCTCAAGGCGGCGCGCGCACGCCGCCAGCCGCTGGAACTGGACCTGCCCGAACGCCGCATCGTGCTGGGCGATGACGGCAGGGTGAAATCGGTGAATTTCCGCGAACGCTATGACGCGCACCGGCTGATCGAGGAATTCATGGTCCTGGCCAATGTCGCCGCGGCCGAGGAACTGGAACGCCTGCGCCGGCCGCTGCTCTATCGCGTCCACGAAGAGCCGACGGTGGAAAAGCTGGACGCGCTGCGCGAGGTGGCCGAGGCTTCGGGCTTTACCCTGGCCAAGGGTCAGGTGTTGCAGACCCGGCACCTGAACCGGCTTCTGGAACAGGCCGAGGGCTCGGAATTCGACGAACTCATCAACATGACGGCGCTGCGCTCGATGCAGCAGGCCTATTACCACCCCGAGAATTTCGGCCATTTCGGCCTGGCGCTGCGGTCCTATGCGCATTTCACCTCGCCGATCCGGCGCTATTCCGACCTGATCGTGCATCGGGCGCTGATCATGGGCCATAAATGGGGCGATGACGGGCTGTCGGCGCAGGATATCGACACGCTGTCTGACACCGCCCAGCAGGTCAGCGAGACCGAACGGCGTTCGATGGCGGCGGAACGCGACACCACCGACCGCTATCTTGCCGCCTATCTGGCCGACCGGGTGGGGGCCGAGTTCACCGGCCGCATCAGCGGCGTGCAGCGTTTCGGCGCCTTCGTGCGGCTGGACGAAACCGGGGCTGACGGGCTTTTGCCGATCCGCGAGATCGGACGGGAATATTTCCACTACGATGCCGAGGCCCAGGTGCTGATGGGATCGGAGACCGGCTTGGAAATCGGCATCGGCCAGCGCGTCACCGTGCGTCTGACCGAAGCGGTGCCGCTGACCGGCGGGCTGATGCTGGAACTGCTGGAACTGGAGGGCCGGCCGCTGCCGCAAGGCTCGGGCAAGGGGCGCGGCAAGGGGCCGATGCGCAAGCGCGCCACCCAGGCCCGCCTGGCCGAGATCAAGCGCGCCCAGAAGCGCCGCCGCACCCGCCGGCAAGGCTGAAGGTGGGGGCTTTGCCCCCGCGCGTTCCGCGCTCCCCCAGGATATTTGAGCACGAAAGAAAACGGGTGCCACTCCGCGCCGCTTCTTTCGTGTCCAAATATCCTGCGGGGGAGTCGGCCGCAGGCCGGCGGGGGCGCAAAGCCCCCTTGCGGCGGTGACGCAAGCGAAAGGGGCGGCCATTCGACCGCCCCCGTTTTTCACATCCGGGCAAGGCTTCAGCCGATGGCGGCGGCGCGGACGTCGTCGTCGATCTTGTCGGCATATTGCGCGAAATTGTCGCTGAACATGCCGACCAGCTTGCGCGCCTGGGCGTCATAGGCGGCGGGATCGGCCCAGGTCTGGCGCGGGTCGAGCAACTTGTCCTCTACGCCGGGGACCGAAACCGGCACGTCGAAGCCGAAATTCGCATCCTTGCGGAACTCGACCCGGTTCAGCGAGCCGTCCAGTGCCGCGGTCAGCAGCGCGCGGGTGGCCTTGATCGGCATGCGCTTGCCGCTGCCGAAGGCGCCGCCGGTCCAGCCGGTATTGACCAGCCAGCAGGCCGCGCCGGTCTTGGCGATCTTTTCCTGCAACAGCTTGCCATAGACTTCCGGCCGGCGCGGCATGAAGGGGGCGCCGAAGCAGGTCGAGAAGGTCGGCGTCGGTTCGGTCACGCCGACCTCGGTTCCGGGCGTCTTGGAAGTGAAGCCCGACAGGAAGTGATACATGGCCTGCGCAGGCGTCAGCCGCGCGATGGGCGGCAGCACGCCATAGGCGTCGCAGGTCAGCATGATCACGTTCCTGGGCTGGCCGCCCAGCGAGGTCGGGGATGCGTTCGAGATCTGCTCCAGCGGGTAGGCGCAGCGCATGTTGTCGGTCAGCGAGTTGTCCTCGAAGTCCAGTTCCAGCGTCTCGGGGTCGTAGACCATGTTCTCGACCACGGTGCCGAACTTGAAGCAGGTGGCATAGATTTCCGGCTCGGCCTCGGCCGAGAGGTTGATGGTCTTGGCGTAGCAGCCGCCCTCGAAGTTGAAGATGCCGCGTTCCGACCAGCCATGTTCGTCATCGCCGATCAGCACGCGCGAGGGATCGGCCGAAAGCGTGGTCTTGCCGGTGCCCGAGAGGCCGAAGAAGATCGCCGAATCGTCGGGATCGCCGATGGCGTGATTGGCCGAGCAATGCATCGGCATCACGCCCTTTTCCGGCAGGATGTAGTTCAAGAGCGTGAAGACCGATTTCTTGTTCTCGCCGGCATAGGCGGTATTGCCGATCAGGATGAGCTTCTTGTCGAAATTCAGCGCGATCACGGTTTCGGAGCGGCAGCCATGCCGTGCCGGATCGGCCTTGAAGCCGGGGCAGTTGATGATCGTGTATTCGGGGACGAAGCCGGCGAGTTCGGCGGGCTCGGGGCGGCGCAGCAGGTGGCGGATGAACAGCCCGTGCCAGGCCAGTTCGGCGATGACCCGCACGTCCAGGCGCAGGGCGGGATCGGCGCCGCCATAGAGGTCCTGGACGAAATAGTCCTTGCCCTTCATGTATTCGAGCATGTCTGCATGCAGCCGGTCGAAGGCTTCGGGTTCCATCGGGCGGTTGTTTTCCCACCAGATGCTGCCTTCCACCGCGGGGCTGCGCACGACATGCTTGTCCTTGGGCGAGCGGCCGGTATGGGCGCCGGTCGAGACCAGGAAGGTGCCGCCCAGGCCCAGCCTGCCTTCGCCGCGCCGGATGGCCTCTTCGATCAGGGCGGGTTCGAGCAGGTTGTAGTGGACATTGCCGAGCCCCGTGATTCCCTGGTCTTCGAGACGGCAATTCGGATTGACGCGCGGTTCGGTCATGGCACCTGTGCTCCTGCTAGAATTCCGGGCCGGCAACCGGCCGTTGCGCGTCCTATAACACGGCATTTCCCCGGCGAAAGCGCACATATGGACAGGGTTAGCGCAATCAGACAGGTTTAGCGCCATCATTTGGTCGGGCGTGGCGCCGCCGTCATGAATCCGCCACAAGGCTGCCTTGCCGGCCGCCGCGGGTGGCGGCGATTCGACCGGGGGGAGGAAGGGAGACACGAGATGATCCTGCACGCGTCCTGCGTCGCCCATCGGGGCAGGGGGTTGCTGATCCTGGGTCCGTCGGGCGCGGGCAAGTCCGGTCTGGCGCTTGAGATGCTGGCCTTTGGTGCGTTGCTGGTGGCCGATGACCGCACCCTGTTGCGGCGCGAGGGCGGGCGAATCATCGCCGATGCGCCCGAATCGCTTCGCGGGTTGATCGAGGCGCGCGGCGCGGGCATTCTGCATGCGACGGCGCATGGGCCGGTCGAACTGGCGCTGGCGGTCGATCTGGCCCGTCCCGAACCCCTGAGATTGCCGCCGGATCGGAGGCTCGACCTGCTGGGCGGCACGCTGCCCCTTGTCCTCGGGGCCGGCCGTGTTCATCTTGCATCAATACTGTTGCAGTATCTTGCCGCCGGACGGGCGGATACGGATTTGCGCGAAAGGTAGGGCGGGCCATGCCGGAGGCGACGCACCCCACGGACAGCCGGGACGACCAGGCCCAGCGGCTGGTGCTGATCACCGGCCCGTCGGGGGCGGGGCGTTCGACCGCGATCAACGTGCTCGAGGATCTGGGATACGAGGCCATCGACAACCTGCCCCTGTCGCTGGTGCCGCGGCTGCTGGACGGGCCGGCGCGTCCGGTGCCGCTGGCCCTGGGGCTGGACGTGCGCAACCGCGATTTTTCGGTGGCGAACCTGATCGAGCTGATCGACCGGCTGACCCGGCTGCCCGAATATGCGCCCGAGGTGCTGTTTCTGGACTGCACGACCGAGCAGCTCTTGCGGCGCTTCAACGAAACCCGCCGCCGCCATCCGCTGCGCAGCGAGGGTTCACCCCTGGAGGCGATCCGGGCCGAGCGCGACATGCTGGCCCCGATCCGCGCCCGGGCCGATGTGCTGGTCGATACCTCGGACCTGTCGCCCCATGACCTCAAGGCCGAGCTGGCGCGCTGGTTCGAGACCGAGCCGGGGCGGCGGCTGACGGTTTCGGTGCAGTCCTTTTCCTACAAGCGCGGCGTGCCGCGCGGCGTGGACATGATGTTCGACTGCCGGCTGCTGGCCAACCCGCATTGGCGGCCGGAATTGCGGCCGCTGGACGGCCGCGATCCGGCGGTTCAGCAATATGTGATGGCCGATTCGCGATTCGGTGAATTCTTCTGCAAGGTGCGGGATCTTGCGCTTTTCACCCTGCCTGCCCATCTGGAAGAGGGCAAGGCCCACCTGGCCATCGGCTTCGGTTGCACCGGGGGGCGACACCGTTCCGTCACAATGGCGGAAAAAATGGCAGATGCGCTTGCGAAAGCAGGCTGGCAAGTGTCAATTAGACATCGGGAACTTGAACGCCGTGAAATGGCGCCGGCACCTGGGGATGATGGCCATATCCGGGCCTCTCGCACAGTTCTGGCGCAGGGGTGAGCGGCTGGCGCGTGGTGAGGCGAATTGATCGGGATTGTCATTGTGGCACATGGGGGGCTGGCGCGGGAATATCTCTCGGCAGTCGAGCATGTGGTGGGCCCGCAGGCCGGGATCAGGGCCGTGGCGATCGAGGAAAGCCATGACCGGGGCGAGAAACAGGCCGAAATCTGCGCCGCCGCCGATGCCGTCGATTCGGGGGACGGCGTGGTGGTGGTGACCGATCTGTTCGGGGGCTCTCCGTCGAACCTGTCGCTGATGGCCTGCGCGATGCGCAACCGCTCGATCCTTTACGGGGCGAACCTGCCGATGCTGGTCAAGCTGGCCAAGTCGCGCAAGCTACCGGTGGCGGATGCCGTTTCCCTGGCCAAGGATGCAGGGCGCAAATACATCAACAGCTATGACGTCCTGCCTGCCGATGTGCTGCCCATCCCGAAACGTGCCGCCTCATGAATGACATGGCCCGGGGGGGCGTCACCCGCGAGCTGGCGATCATCAACGAAAAGGGCCTGCATGCGCGGGCCAGCGCCAAATTCGTCGAGACGGTCGAGCGTTTCGACGCCCAGGCCACGGTGGAAAAGGACGGCATGAGCGTCTCGGGTGATTCGATCATGGGGCTGTTGATGCTGGCAGCGCCGCGCGGCAGCGCGATCCGTGTCACCACCCGCGGGGCGCAGGCCAGGGAACTTGCCGATGCGCTGGCCGCGCTGGTCGAGGATTATTTCGGCGAAGGCATGTAAGGGCCGGACATGGCCCGATCCTCCTATCACCATGGCAACCTGCGCCAGGCCCTGGTCGAGGCCACGGTGCAGCTGATCGAGGAAAAGGGCCCGCAAGCCTTTACCCTGGCCGAAGCCGCGCGCCTGGCGGGCGTCAGCGCCGCCGCGCCTTATCGCCATTTTACCGGCCGCGAGGACCTGCTGGAAGAGGTGGCCCGGCAAGGGTTCGAGGAATTTGCCGACCGGCTGGAGGCGGCCTTCGACGAGGGGCGGCCGCGGCCGCTGACCGCCTTTCTGCGCATGGGACAGGAATACCTGGTCTTTGCCGCCGAGCGGCGCGGCTTTTACATGGCGATGTTCGAATCCGGCATTTCCATCGCCGGCAATGCCGGGCTGGCGCAGGCTTCGGAACGGGCGCGCGGCATATTGGTGCGCGGGGCCGCGGCGCTGTTTGCGCAACTGCCCGACGGCCGGCTGCCGCCGCCCGGCATGGTGGCGGATCACATCTGGGCGCTGAGCCATGGCGTGGTCGAACTGTTCGGCCGCGGCAAGCCGGGGTCGCGCTCGCCCATCTCTCCCGCGGACATGCTGGAAAGCGGGGCGCTGATCTATCTGCGCGGGCTGGGCGTCATCCCGGACTGAACGCACCCGGCCCATGGGCGACGTCCGGCCCTTGTGGCGCAGGGGCTGTGGCCCGGCCAGGCGGGGCGGCATCCCCCCGCCCGATCCTTTCGCGAAAATTTTCGCTGCCGGGGTTGAAAGCGTCGGCGGCTGCGCCATGTATGTAAATGTGATTAACATTCACATCGGAAAGGGACCGCAATGAACACTGACATCGCCCCGCGCCCCTCCGTGCTGGACCGGATCGGCGGCGTGCTGACCGGCATCCGGGACTGGCTGGACGAGCGTGGAAAAGCGGCCTGGATCGTCGCAATGATCCTGGCCTTCATCGCCTGCTGGCCCCTGGGCCTTGCCATCCTGGGTTACATGATCTGGAGCAAACGCATGTTTTCCTGTCGCCACCGCCATCACCACCACCGTCGCGGATATGGCCGCGGCTATGCCGCCCCGACCGGCAATGTCGCCTTCGACGCCTATCGCGAAGAAACCCTGAAGCGGCTGGAGGACGAGCATCGCGAATTCCTGGACTTCCTGCAAAAGCTGCGTGAAGCCAAGGACAAGGCCGAGTTCGACCAGTTCATGCAAAGCCGCAAGGACGGGGATCAGCCTCAGGCGCCAAGGATCGAGCCGCAGGCGTGATGCGAAACGGGCCGGGGATCACCCGGCCCTTTTCTCAATAGGAATATTCGGCATAGATGCGGCTCAGATCGCCCGCCCATTCGCCGTGATATTTCTCCAGAAGCTCGTCGGCCGGGACCTTGCCGGTCTCGACGCTTTCCTTGAGCGTGTTCAGGAAATGTGTCTCGTCCGGGACCAGCCCGCCCGATCCGGTCCGCGCCCGCGCCCTGAGCCCGGACTCGGAAATCGCCAGCACCTCGCGCGCCAGGTCGCGCATCTTCGTGCCAGCCACTTCGGCATCCAGCGCCAGCCGGCCCGCCCCCTGCCGCCAGGCTTCGCGCGTCTGGGCATCCCAGCCCTTGACCAGATCCCAGGCCGCGTCCAGCGCCGCGCCGTCGTAAAGCAGCCCGACCCACAGCGCCGGCAGGGCGCAGAGCCGCCGCCAGGGGCCGCCATCGGCGCCGCGCATCTCGATGAATTTCTTGACCCGCGCCTCGGGGAAAACCGTGGTCAGGTGGTCGGCCCAGTCCGACAGCGTCGGGATCTCGCCCGGCAGCGCCGGCAGCCGGCCGGCCAGGAAATCGCGAAAGCTCTGCCCCAGCGCGTCGATATATTTGCCGTCGCGATAGACGAAATACATCGGCACGTCGAGAACGTAATCGACCCAACGCTCGTAGCCGAAACCCTCCTCGAAGGCGAAAGGCAACAGGCCGGTGCGCGCCGCGTCGAGATTCTGCCAGATATGCGCGCGCCAGCTTTTCCAGCCGTTCGGCCGTCCGTCCAGAAAGGGCGAATTGGCGAAAAGCGCATTGGCCACCGGCTGCAAGGCCAGCGCCACGCGCAGCTTCTGCACCATGTCGGCTTCGGATGCGAAGTCCAGGTTCACCTGCACCGTGCAGGTGCGATACATCATCTGCGTGCCCAGCGTGCCGACCCGGCCCATGTAATCGGTCATCAGCCGATAGCGCCCCTTGGGCATCATCGGCATCTGGTCCTGCGTCCAGACCGGCGCCGCGCCCAGGCCGATGAAGCCCGCGCCCAGATCGTCGGCGACGGCCCTGACCTCGGCCAGGTGCTGGTTCACTTCGTCGCAGGTCTGGTGGATGGTCTCCAGCGGCGCGCCGGACAGTTCCAGCTGCCCGCCCGGCTCCAGGCTGACATTGGCGCCGTTGCGTTCCAGCCCGATGATATGGCCCGCCTCCAGCACCGGCGTCCAGCCAAAGCGGGCCTGCAGCCCCTCCAGCATGGCCTTGACCGAGGGCTGGCCGGGCGCCGCCTCATAGGGCAGCGGCATCAGGTCGGCATGGCGATAGCCGAATTTCTCGTGCTCGGTGCCGATCCGCCAGCTTTCCCGCGGTTTTTCGCCCGAGGCGATATATTCGACCAGCTGTTCGGGATGTTCGATCGGGCCGCCGCCCTGTTGAGGAATGGACATCGGTGGCCTTTCGTTTGCCTTTGCCTGCCACAGGTGGCAAGCGTGATGCGTCAAGTCAAGCGGGCGCGCGCGGGTCTCGTCCAAACGGGCTGGATCGACGGCGCATCCGGCGCCAGCGCCGCGGCCAGGCGCCCCATCTCGATCCCCGGCAGGGTGGCGAAGGCGCTGGCCAGATCTTCGGCCCCCGCCGCATCGACCGGGATCAGCAGCGCCTGGCCGTCACCGCTTTTCAGCCGCCAATGCCTGCGGCCGTTCAGCCGCAGCAGCCGGATCTCATTCAATTCGCGCAGCGCGATTTCGCCGCCCAGCAGGCGGTTCGGCGACAGATAGCGGATCGCGCCTTCGTCCAGTTCGACCATGCCGGGGCCCAGCGTGTCCTGGCGGAACCGCATCCGCCGCCGCGCGTCCAGCGCCCAGAGCGCCGAGGCGCCGGCGATCGCCGCGCCCAGGGGCCACAGGATCCAGCCGCCCAGCGAAAACAGCCACAGCCCGAAAGCGGTCGCGGCCAGCGCGGCGCCGGTCTCGGCCCAGGGGCGCAGCCTTTCGGCCAGCTCCGGGCGGATCATCCCAGGTCCAGCGCCATGTCGCGATGCGGGATGCCGGCGTCGTCATATTCCGGGCCATAGGCGGCAAAGCCCAGCTTTTCGTAAAAGCCGATGGCATGGGTCTGGGCGCCCAGCTTCGCGCGGGTGACGCCGGGCATGGCGCGCAATTCCGCCAGCGCCGCGCGGACCAGCGCCGCGCCCATGCCGGTGCCGCGCGCGCGTTTCAGCACCGCGACGCGGCCGATCTTGCCGGTCGCGCCCTGAACCAGGATGCGGGCGGTGCCCACCGCCGTGCCCGCGGCATCGCGCGCCAGCAGGTGGATCGCCTGGCCGTCGCGGCCGTCCCATTCTTCGGCCTCGGGGACGGCCTGTTCCAGGATAAAGACCTCGCGCCGGATAGCGCGGCAGCTGTTCAGGTCGGCGGTCTTTTCGATCATGCGAAATATAGCTCCAGGATGCGGCGATAGATGCGGGCCAGCTGGCGCACCTGTTCGGCCGGCACGCGCTCGTCCACCTGATGCATGAAATGCCCGACCAGCCCGAATTCAAGCACCGGGCAATGATCCTTGACGAAACGCGCATCCGAGGTCCCGCCCGAGGTGGACAGCACCGGGTGGAGCCCGGTTTTCTCGCGCACCACCCCGGCGACCAGATCGACAAAGGGGCCCGGCGCGGTCAGGAAGCTTTCGCCCGAAACATCGGTGGTGATGGCGAAATTCACCCGCGTCTCGGCCGAGATCGCCGCGGCGCGGGCGCGGATCATCCGGTCCAGGCTGTCCGAGCTGTGCAGGTCGTTGAAGCGGATGTTCACCGTGGCCCGCGCCCGTTCCGGGATCACGTTCGAGGCCGGGTTGCCGCAATCCACCGTCGTCACCTGCAGGCCCGAGGGGTCGAAATGTGCGCTGCCCCCGTCCAGCGGCGTCGCGGTCAGATCATGCAGCAGCGCCAGCAGCGCGTGGATCGGGTTGCGGGCCCGGTGCGGATAGGCGGCATGGCCCTGGATGCCATGCGCCTCGATCTGCAGGGTCATCGAGCCGCGGCGGCCGATCTTGATCATCTCGCCCATGCGGTCGGGATTCGATGGCTCGCCGACGATGCAGACATCCATCCGCTCGCCCGTCGCCGCCATCCAGTCCAGCAGCGCGCGGGTGCCGTGCTTGCCCGGCCCCTCTTCGTCGCCGGTGATGGCCAGGATCACCGCACCGTCGGGGGGCGGGGTTTCGGTGACGAAGCCGATGGCGGCGGCGACGAAGGCCGCGACGCCGGATTTCATGTCGGTGGCGCCGCGGCCCCAGATCCAGCCGTCCTCTTCATGCCCGGAAAAGGGCGGATGCGTCCAACTGGCCGGATCGCCGGGCGGCACCACGTCGGTATGGCCGTTGAAGCCGAAGCTGCGCGCGCCCTTGGCCCCCCAGCGGGCGAAAAGGTTCGGCACGCCGGCGCGATCCACCCGCCGGCAATCGAAGCCGGCCGCGCCCAGCACATCGGCCAGCAGCGCCAGCGCCCCGCCCTCGTCGGGCGTGACCGAGGGACAGCGGATCAGCCTTGCGGTCAGTCGGGCGGGATCGGGGATCGTCGTCATGGCGGGCCTTTCGCTTTTGGTCCCTGGTTACACCGCCGGGCCGGCAAGCTCCAGCATGCGGCTGCGGCGGATCGCGCCGGCCGGCGCCGCGCCGGGGCGGGGCAGGCATGGCGAACCCAGGGTCCGCGCGGCCGCCAAGGCAGCGGCAAGGATGGCGGCAAGGACGGCGCAAGGCGGGCTGTGCGGGGCCGGCAGCCGGGGCCGAGGGAAGGGGCCAGGACGGGGCCAAGGGACGGGGCCGAACCGGGCCTTGGCTACGCTGACCTGCAGATATTGGCAATCATAACCGAAATGTGAAACCTTGTCCCGGCAGGCGCCCTGGGCGCCGAGTCGAAGTTTTCGGCGCCCGATCGCACCACAAATGAGAAAGGGACGCATGTCACAGACACCCACACCCGACAAACCGACTCACAAAAGCCACAAGGGCCATCCCGGCGATCTTTGGCGAGAGCAGGAGGCCCTGGCGGGCCATCTCGACCCCGACCCCGATCCGGGCGTCGAAGCGTTGCCGCAGCCCGAGGGGCCGACCGAGATCATCGAGACCGATTACCAGATCGGCCAGGACAATATCGAGGGCGTCAGGCCGGTCGCCTTCGACATCCATAACCCGGTCTTCATGATCTCGGCCGTGGCCGTGGTGCTGTTCACCGCCGCCACGCTGCTGTTCCCGACGGTATTGGGGCCGTTCTTCGCCGGATTGCGCGACCTGGTGACCAGCCGCTTCGACTGGTTCTTCCTGATCGCGGGCAATGTGTTCGTCCTGCTTTGCCTGGGCTTGATCCTGTCGCCGCTGGGAGGGATCCGGCTGGGCGGCCCCGAGGCGACGCCGGATTTCAGCCTGACAGGCTGGTTCGCGATGCTGTTTGCTGCCGGCATGGGCATCGGGCTGATGTTCTATGGCGTCAGCGAGCCGCTGGGCCATTTCAACGCCGCCCTGGGCGGGCCGGTGGTCGAGGACGGCATCCGCACCGACTGGGCGCCGCTGGACGGGGCGCCGGGGGACGAGATGGCCGCCCGCCGCCTGGCCATGGCCGCGACCATCTTTCACTGGGGGCTGCACCCCTGGGCGATCTATGCGGTGGTGGCGCTGGCATTGGCGCTGTTTGCCTATAACAAGGGGTTGCCGCTGACGCTGCGCTCGGTCTTTCATCCGCTGTTCGGCGAAAGGGTCTGGGGCTGGCCGGGCCATGTCATCGACGTCCTGGCCGTGCTGGCGACCCTGTTCGGGCTGGCCACCTCGCTGGGGATCGGGGCCGAGCAGGCCGCGGCCGGCTTTCATTTCCTGTTCGGCTGGAGCACCGCCAGCGCCGCCAAGATCGCGCTTATCGTCATCATCACCGGGGTCGCGACGGGTTCGGTGGTGCTGGGGGTGGAAAAGGGCGTCAAGCGGCTGTCCGAGATCAACATGGTGCTGGCGCTGATCCTGTTGCTGTTCGTGATCCTGGTCGGGCCGACCTGGCAGATCCTGACCGGGTTTTTCGGCAATCTGGGCGCCTATGCCGCCGACCTGATCCCGCTGTCCAATCCCTTCGGACGCGACGACGACAATTTCCGCCAGGGCTGGACGGCCTTTTACTGGGCCTGGTGGATCAGCTGGTCGCCCTTTGTCGGCATGTTCATCGCCCGGGTCAGCCGCGGCCGCACGGTGCGGCAATTCCTGGTCGCGGTGCTGATCGTGCCCTCGCTCATCTCGGTGCTGTGGATGACCGCCTTCGGCGGCACGGCGATCACGATGACGCTGGGCGGCTTTTCCGGCGTGGCCGATGCGGCGCTGGAATTGCAGCTGTTCCAGATGCTGTCGCAGCTGCCGCTGACCGCGATCACCAGTTTCGTGGGCATCGTGCTGGTCATCGTCTTTTTCGTGACCTCGTCGGATTCGGGATCGCTGGTGATCGACACCATCGCCGCGGGCGGCAAGATTCACGCTCCGGTGCCGCAGCGCATCTTCTGGTGCAGTTTCGAGGGGCTGGTCGCCATCGCGCTGTTGCTGGGCGGCGGGCTGACGGCCCTGCAGGCGATGGCGGTTTCGACCGGGCTGCCCTTTACGCTGGTGCTGCTGGGGGCCTGCTGGGCCATCGTCAAGGGCCTGATCGGAGAGCGACGGGAACTTGCCTGAGACGGCGGGCCGGATGGCGGGCGGGACGCGCGCGCGCGGCCTGACCCGCCCGCCTGCTTGCCGACGAGCCTTTCCCGCGGCTGCCGGGGGGCTTTCCGCCCGGTTCCGTTTTCGCCGCGGGGCCCGGCGGGCTTGCGTCCGGGCGGCAGGCGTGGAATTGACGGGATGAGGCCGCAAACCACCAAGCCGTTCATGTCCGCCCTGCGTTACAAGCTTCCCCTGCTGCGCCGCTCGCGCGCGCTGATCGCGCATCGCCGCCAATGGCGCGCCCGCATGGTCTTTTGGCTGGGGGCGCTGACCCTGGGGCTGGTCAGCGCCGGCTTTGCCGGGCTGGCCGACCTTGCCGGCGAGGTTTTCCTGCATGTCTCGGGGAACGGGACCTCCCGCTGGCTGGTCCTGGTCATGCCGCTGGCCTTCGTCGCCTCGGCCTGGGCGGCGCAGCGGTATTTTCCCGGCGCGCAGGGCAGCGGCATTCCCCAGACCATGGCCGGGCGCGAACTGGAAGGCGACGAGCGCCGGCTGTTCCTGACGCTGAGGATCGCGGCGGGCAAGGTGCTGCTGACCCTGTGGGGGCTGCTTTTCGGCGCCTCGATCGGGCGTGAGGGGCCGACCGTGCAGATCGGCGCCGCGATCATGCTGGCCAGCGCCCGCGTCGGAGAATTGCAGCATGCCAGGGGGCTGATCCTTGCCGGTTCGGCCGCCGGCATCGCCGCGGCCTTCAACACCCCCCTGGCCGGGATCGTCTTTGCCATCGAGGAGATGGGGCGCAGCTATCAGGCCCGGACGAATGGCATCGTGCTGTCCACCGTGGTGATCGCGGGGATTTCGGCGCTGGCGATCTCGGGCAGCTATACCTATTTCGGCTCGCCGCAGGTGGTCACGGATTTTCCGCAGGACTGGTGGCTGGTGGCCGTGGTCGGCGTCCTGGGGGGCGTGTTCGGCGCCGGGTTCAGTAAGGCGGTGCTGCGCATGACCCGGCGCATCCGGCGCTGGAAACCGGCGCGCGACATGTGGAAGCTGGTCGCCGTGGCCGGCGGTGCCGGGCTTGCCGTCGCCGTGCTGGGGCTGCTGAGCGACGGTGCCACCTTCGGGACCAGCTATGCCGAGGCCCGCGGCGCGGTCGAGGGCAGGGAACTGCCCGCCGGCTTCTTTCTGGCCAAGCTGCTGGCCACCCTGGCCTCGACGGTGTCGGGAATACCGGGGGGCCTGTTTGCGCCGTCGCTTTCGGTCGGGGCCGGGATGGGGAACCTGGTGGGCGGCCTGCTGGGCGCATCCCTGGGCCTTGCGGCGGTGCTGGGCATGGCCAGCTATTTCGCCGGGGTGGTGCAATCGCCGATGACCGCCTTTGTGATCGTCATGGAAATGACCGCCACCCAGGAACATGCCCTGCCGGTCATGGCGGCGGCGATGCTGGGCTATGGGGTGTCTCGGCTGCTTTCGCCCGAACCGCTCTATCACGGACTGGCCCGGCTCTGGCTGGCCGATGCCCTGCGGTCGCGGCGGCTGCGCGGACAGGAGGGGACGGCCCCCGCCGCGGCCGGGGCGCGCTAGGCGGCCGCTCCGCCCGCGCGTCCGGCCGGACCGCCGCGCGCCGGACGGATCAGGCAGGGATCTGGCGCAGGATCAGGAACAGGACCGCCGACAGCAGGGCGGCTGCGGGGACGGTGACGACCCAGGCGGCGCCAATGGTCAGCACATGCAGCCGCCGCACCAGCTTGCGCCGGCGCCGTTCGTCGGCGGGAATATGTTCGCTGCGGGGGACGGCCATGCGGGCGCGCTTCAGGCGCCGCTCGGCATCCCATTCGCGAAAGAAGCCGACGCCGAAGATCGCGCCCACGGCGATATGGGTCGAGCTGACCGGCAATCCCAGCCAGCTGGCCAGGATCACCGTGATCGCCGCCGACAGGGCCACGCAATAGGCGCGCATCGGATTGAGCCGGGTGATCTCGCTGCCGACCATGCGGATCAGCCGCGGCCCGAACAGGCTGAGCCCGAACGAGATCCCGAAGGCGCCGATCAGCATGACCCACAGCGGAATGGCCACGTCGCCGTTGAAGTTTCCGGTCTGGACGGTCTGGACGATGGCGGCCAGCGGACCGACGGCATTGGCGACGTCATTGGCGCCATGGGCAAAGCTGAGCAGCGCCGCCGAGGCGACCAGCGGGATGGCGAACAGCACCTTCAGCGACTTGTTGCGGTTCTCCAGCCCCTCGGACTGCCGGCGCGTGACCGGGATCATCGCCAGCCAGCAGCCCAGCCCCACGATCAGCCCCAGAAGCAGCGCCGACCCCATCGAGACCTCGACCAGCTGCTTGAGCCCCTTTATCGCCAGATAGGCGGCGAAAGTGCCGGCCATGATGCCGACCAGCACCGGCACCCAGATGCGGGCCGCGGCGATCTTGTCGTCGCGATAGACGATGCGGCTCTTGATGAGCCACAGAAATCCCGCCGCCACGACCCCGCCCAGCACCGGCGAGACGACCCAGCTGGCCGCGATCGCCAGCATCTGGTCCCAGTTGACCGCGCCGAAGCCGGCCCCGGCGATGCCCGCGCCCACCACCCCGCCCACCACGGCATGGGTGGTCGAGACCGGCGCCCCGATCCAGGTCGCCAGGTTCACCCACAGGGCCGAAGCCAGCAGCGCCGCCATCATCGCCCAGACAAAGGTGATCTGCGTGTCCAGCGCCTGGGGCGCAACGATGCCCTTGGCCACGGTCGAGACCACCTCGGCGCCGGCGATCAGCGCCCCCGCGCTTTCAAAGACCGCCGCGATGACGATTGCCCCGCCCATGCTGAGCGCATTCGCCCCCACTGCCGGGCCCATGTTGTTGGCCACGTCGTTGGCGCCGATGTTCAGCGCCATATAGGCGCCGAACACCGCCGCGGTGACCACGATCGGCGCCTTGCCGCTTTGTCCCAGCAGCATCGCGGCGGCCAGCCCGGCCAGGATGACGAAGACGAAGGCGATGCCCGGCGCCACCAGGGCGCGGGAAACGCGGACCGAGGCGGCTTCGAGATTTGCAAAGCGGCCGAGATCGCGGTCCAGCGTTTCCAGGTGCCGTGGTTCCAGATCCTTGTCAGACATGTTCCGCCTTTCTGTTCCCGGGGGTGCTAGGGGGGAATCGGCGGCATATCAAGACATGTCCGCCCGCCGGCGGCCGTCCTTCCGCGGCCATTCGCCCCCCGGCCACACCCCCGGCCACATCGCTGGGGTGCTTCGCCGGGGCCGGAAACAAGGCCGGTTGCGGCGGTTCAACCCGCCGGGCCGGGCATCAGGCACAGGATGTCGGAGATGATGGCCTGCGGCTCGTGCGCCGCGTCGATCCCGTGCCATTCGGCCGCATCGGCATGGCGTTCCAGCTGCCGGGCCAGCACCTCGACCGTCGCATCCGACGGCCCGCCCCGGCGCCCGCCGACCCGCCGGCGCAGCAATGCCGGGTCGGCCCGGAGCCAGACCCCGAGCAGGGCCACCCGATGAGCGGCGGCTTCGCGTTCGATCCGCGCGCGCGCCTCGGGCCGGTCGAAGACCGCATCGACCAGCACCGGGCCGCCCGCCGACAGGATCGCCCCGGCGCGCCGGGTCATCTCGTCATAGACCCGGCGCGAGATTTCGGGGCGATAGGCCGACTCGGGCAGGCGGGTTTCCGGCGTCACCCCGTGCATGGCCTTGCGGATGCGGTCGCTTTCGACGATGCGGGCGCCGGGCGGGGCGCCGACCAGGGGCGCCAGGGCCTCGGCGATGGTGGTCTTGCCCGATCCGCTGAGCCCGCCGATGGCGACCATCCGCGCCGGCCGGGGGCGTAGCAATTCCTCGGCCAGCGCGAAATACGCGCGGGCCTCCGCGGCAAGCGCGTCGCGCCCCTCCGCGGTCCTTTCGGCCTGGGTCGCGGTGACATGCGCGCGCACCGCGGCCCGCACCGCCATGAAAAAGGGCAGCAGGACGAAACCTTCCTCCTGGTCGCCTGCCTGGTCCAGATAGCGGTTCATCGTCAGGTTGGCCAGCTGCGGAAAGCCGCGATGCCACAGGTCCATGAGCAGAAAGGCCAGGTCGTAAAGCACATCGACCGATGCGATCCGGTCGTTGAACTCGATGCAATCGAAAAGGCGCGGCGCACCGTCGAGCAGGCAGATATTGCGCAGATGCAGGTCGCCATGGCAGCGCCGCAGCCAGCCCGCCGCCTCGCGCCGGTCCAGCAGCCCGGCATGCCGGTCCAGGGTCTGCCGGAAACCGGCGTCGAATGTCGCGACCCGGGACGGGTCGAAGACATGGCTGGTCGCGAAACCGGCCCGGTTGATGTCGAGCACGCCGGCCATGTTCGCCGCCCCGCCGCCGGCATGGACTACCGGCGCGGCGCGGTGGAAATCGGCGATTGTCCTTGCCGTCGCGGTCATCAGCGCCGGGGTCAGCCGGCCGGCCAGCGCCATGCGGTCGAACAGCGCCGACTGGTCGAAGCGCCGCATCTCGACCACGGCATCCACCAGCCTGCCCTTGCCGTCCAGGGCAAGGCTGCCGTCGGGCTCGCGGGTGATGCGCCGGACGCCGAGATAGATCTCGGGCGCGGTGGCGGAATTCAGCTCGACCTCCTTGCGGCAGGTTTCCAGCCGGCGCTCGGGGGTCGAGAAATCGGCATAGGGCAGGCGGATGGCCCGCTTCATCTTATAGGCGCGCTCGCCGCTGAGGAAGATCCGCGAGATATGCGTTTCGATGACCTCGACCGGGCCCGTCCCGGCATGCGTCGCCGGATCGGCCAGAAAGCGGATCGCATCTGCCTGATCGTCGGGGGTCATTCCCTTGCCTCGCCCGCTCTTGCCTCGCCCGCTCTCGCCTCGTTTGCCTGCTGCGCCGCGTCTGCCTCATGCGCCGGGTCCCGCCCTATCCGCCATCGTGGATGCGGGGCAGGAACCAGGCCAGCAGCCCGGTCAGCGGCAGAAAGGCGCAGAGGCGATAGACCGTCTCGACGCCGTAGCTGTCGGCCAGCCCGCCCAGGATCGCCGCCGCGATGCCGGCAAGGCCGAAATTCAGCCCATAGAACAGCCCGCCGATCAATCCGATGCGGCCCGGCAGCAACTCCATGGCATAGATCAGGATCGAGGCAAAGGCGCTGGCCATGATCAGGTTGATGGACACCGTCAGCACCCCGGTCCAGAACAGGTCGGCATAGGGCAGGACCAGGGTCAGCGGCAGCGGCCCCAGCACCGAGATCCAGATGATGCGATGGCGCCCGATGCGGTCGCCGACGATGCCGCCGATCAACGCCCCCGCCGCCGAGGCCAGCAGAAAGATGAACAGCATCATCTGCGCCGAGGGGATGGTCAGCCCGAACCGCTCGATCAGGTAGAAAGTATAGAACGAGCGGAAGCTTTCGCTATAGGCGTTCTTGGAAAACATCAGCAGGGTCAGCACCGCCAGGCCGATGGCGATGGTCAGCGGCGCATGCCGGGGCCGGGCCGCGCCCATGTCGCCGCCACCGGTGCCGCTGCCTGCCGGGCGCGCCGCCATGAATTCGGCGCTGATCCGGCGCTGGCGGCTGCCGATCCAGGTCAGCATCGCCATGGCCAGCAGGGCGGCCATCGCAAAGAGCGCCAGGCTCGGCTGGCCCCAGGGCACGATGACCAGCGCCGCAAAGACCGGGCCGAGCGCGCCGCCCGCCTGGCCCCCGACCTGGAAGATGCCCTGGGCCAGCCCCTGCCGGCCCCCGGCGGCATAGCGCGCCATGCGTGTCGCCTCGGGGTGGAAGATCGACGAACCTATGCCGATCAGCGTGACCGAGACCAGGATGACCGCATAGCTTTGGGCAAAGGCCAGGCTGACCAGCCCCGACAGGGTGAACATCATCCCCGCCACCGGCGAATAGGGCGCGGGGCGGCGATCCGTGACCATGCCCACCACCGGCTGCAGCAGCGATCCGGCGATCTGGAAGGTCATGGTGATCATGCCGACCTGGGCGAAATCCAGCGCATATTTCCCCTTGAGAAGGGGATAGGCGGCCGGGATCAGCGATTGCATCATGTCGTTCAAGAGGTGGGCAAGACCCAGAACCATCAGCACGTTCACATGGGTTCTGGCGCGCCCGGCGGGCATGGTGGCGGTGGTCATCTGGGCTATCTTCGGTTGTCTGGGACACCGGGCCGTGGCTCCTGGCCGGGCCCCGGACCATATCTGTGACGCCAAAGTGCGCGCTCGGCAAGGGCGCCCGCCGCGAAATCGGCCCGGCCCGGGGATCACGGATCGCGGATCGCGGGGCCGGGCCGGGCGACCCGGCGGGCGCCGGCAAACCGTCCCAGCCGGCGCCCGGCGCGGCTAGCCGCGGCCGGCGATCCGCCTTTCCAGATGGCCCAGGACCGACAGCGCCCGCGCCATCGGCGCGATCTCGTCAAAGACCGGCAGGCCGATGGCGCGGGCCCTTTCGCGGTAATGGCGCCGGCGCTCGTCCAGCTCGGCCGATCCGTCGGTGCGCAGGGCCAGCGCGAAATGCGCGGCGCCGGGATATTTGCGCAGCGCCTCTTCGATCACGGTGAACAGATTGCCGATGGGATCGACGCTGCCGCGCCCGACAAAGGCGGCCAGGTTCAGATGCAGCGCCACCGCGTCGGGCCGCGCCCCTTCCAGCACATGGCCCAGGATCTCGCCGGCGATCCAGCCGTCCTTTTCCTGAAGCGTGCGCACCGGGGTGTCGATGGGATTGGCCAGGCTGGTACCCGGCGGCAGGCCCATGTCCAGCAGCGGCGCCATGACCTCGGCCGGAAAGGGCGCGACGTCCAGGCCGTATTGGGCAAAGGCATCGGTGCCCAGCACGCTGGAGCCGCCGCCATTGCCGAACAGCACCACCTGGCGCGTGGGCCTGGCGGGGCGCGGCTCCAGCGATTGCAGGGCCACCAGCGCGTCGATGAATTCGTCGATGGTTGCCACCAGCGCCACCGGCAATTGCGCGGCCAGGGCGTCCCAGGCGCGGTCGTCGCCCGCCAGCGCCCCGGTATGCGAGGCCGCGGCCGCGCGACCCAGCGCGCTGCGCCCGCCCTTGAGGATCACCACCGGCTTGGGCGCCGGGTGGTTGCGCAGCAGGTCGAAAAAGGCCCGCCCCTCGCGGATATCCTCGATGTAAAGGCCGACGGCCTTGGTCTGCGGATCGGCGAAATAGAACTCGACCAGCTCATGCGGTTTCACATCGGCGCTGTTGCCGACGGTGACCAGGCCCGAAAAGCGCAATCCGCGCCATTGGCCGCGCTTGATGATGTCGGTCGAAAGCCCCCCGGATTGCGAGACGACGCCGATCCGCCCGGCCTCGGCCGGGGCGCCGACCGGGAATGTCAGCCCGCCGCGCGGCGAATAGGTGCCCAGGCAATTGGGCCCGATCACCCGCACCCCGGCGGCGCGGGCCTTGGCGACCAGCTCGGCCTGCAATCCGCGGCCTTCCTCGACCTCGCCGAAGCCGGAGGAAATGACCTGCGCGATCTTGAGCCGGCCCCTGGCCCCGGCGATGACATCGGGAATGCGGGGCGCGCCGATGGCGATATAGGCGTAATCCACCGGCTCGGGCGCGTCTGCGATCGAGGGATAGGCCGGCAGCCCCTCGATCTCGGCGGCCTGGGGGTGGATGGGATAGATCTGGCCGGCATAGCCGAAATCCTTGAGCCGGCGGATGAAGGTATTGGCGATCGCCACCTCCCTGGCCGAGGCGCCCAGCACCGCCACCGTCCCGGGAAAGAACAGCGGCGCGAATTCGGCAAGCGCATCGCCGGCCGGTGCCGCGGCGGGCGGTTCGGCGGCATCGCCGTCCGCGGCCAGGATGAAGCGCGCATCGGCGGCGACCGCGCCGCCCGCGGACAGGATCACCGGGTTCAGATCGACCTCGGCGATTTCGTCGGCCAGGTGCAGCAGCAGGCCCTCGGGCCCGCCCAGGGCCAGCATGGCGTCGATCAGCGGCGCCTCGTCCACCGCGGCCCCGCCGCGGGCGCCGGCCAGCAGCGCCCGGCCCTTGAGTTCCGCCAGCATCTCGGCCGCCATGCGCCGGTCGATGGGGCAGATGCGGAAGGACACGTCCTTGAGCAGCTCGACGAAGATCCCGCCCAGCCCGACCATCAGCATCGGGCCGAATTCGGGGTCGCGAAAGCCGCCGATCACGATTTCATGGCCCTTGGGGATCATCTCCTCGACCAGCCAGCCTTCGACCTGCGCCGCGGCGATCAGCGGGCGGGCAGCCATGTCGCGGATCGCCTGGGCGACATCGGCGGGGCCGGCCAGGTCCAAGGCGACCCCGCCCGCATCGGACTTGTGCAGGATCTGTGGCGAGACGACCTTGACCACGAAGGGCCCGGTCATCGCCGCGGCGCGTTCGGCGCCCTCATCGGGCGTCGCGACCACGGTCGAGCGCGGCGTGCGGATCCCGAAACGGGCCAGCACCGCCTTGCCCGCGGCCTCGTCAAGCGCGGCCCGTCCCCTGGCGCGGGCCCGGGCGATGATGTCGCGCGCGGTCTGGATTTCGGCGTTCATCGGCTTTCCCCTTCAATAGCTCGTGGGCCAGCTGCGCATCAGGTGCTGGCCGATGCCGCCGGTCCGGCGCCGGCGCTGGATGTCGAACATGCGGATCAGATAGGCGCGGGTTTCCTGCGGCTTGATCACGTCCTGGGCGGAAAAGATCTGGGCCATGTCCCAGATTTCCAGATCCTTCTGGATCTCGGCCAGGGCGTCGTCGAAGCCTTCCTGCCCCGGCGACAGGTTGTGGACGATATTGGTGGCAAAGACCGGATCCATGAACGAGACCTCGGCCATCGGCCAGGCGATCATCGCGTCGTTATGGGCGCCGCCGCCCATGGCCACATAGGCGCGGCCATAGGCCTTGCGGCAGATCACCGTCACCTGCGGCACCGTGGTCAGGCAGGTCGCGTTCATGAAATTCATGATATGGCCCGGCGCGCCGCGCTTTTCGGCATCGGTGCCGACGACGAAGCCGGGCGTGTCCATGAAGCGCACGATGGGAATGTTGAAACTGTCGCAAAGCACGGTGAAATCGACGATCTTGCGGCAGGCTTCGGCCGAAAGCGCGCCGCCGCCGACCTGCGGGTTGTTGGCGATCACCCCCACCACCTTGCCGTCCAGCCGGGCCAGCGCCACCACCGCCGACTTGCCGAAGCGGGCCTTGAACTCGAACAGGCTGCCGGCGTCGAAGATCACCTCCAGGATCTTTTTCATGTTGTAGACCTGGGTGCGCCGCTCGGGCAGGACGTCCAGGATGCGGTCCTGGTCGACGCCCGAGCCCTCGGCCACCGGCGCCTCGGGCGGCATCTCGCCGTTATGCGAGGGCATATAGGACAGGAAACGGCGGATCGCCGCCATCGCCTCTTCGTCGGTATCCGCGAACTGGTCTATCAGGCCGGTCATCTCGGCATGGATGCGCCAGCCGCCCAGTTCCTCCAGATCGACCTTTTCGCCGATGGCCATGGAGACCAGCCGCGGGCTGGAAACCGACATGATCGAGCCCTTGCGCATGACCGAGAAATCCGAACAGCAGCAAAGCCAGGCCGACGAACCGAAAGAGGTGTCCAGCGCCGCCGCCGCCCAGGGCGTGTCGCGCATCCGCCGGAACTGGGTGATGTCGTTGCCCAGCATCATGCCCATGCCCCTGGAGCCCATGGCGTCGGGCAGCCTTGCGCCGGTCGATTCGCCGATATGGACAAAGGGCATCCCGCGTTCGGTGCAGCTGCGGCGGATATAGCCCATCTTCTTGGAATTGGTGGCGCCGGTCGAGGCGCCCTTGACCGTGAAATCGTTGACGACCACGCCCACGTCGCGCCCGTCGATGCGGCCAAAGCCGGTGATCTTGCCATCGCGCGGGGTGCGGGCGGCCTCTTCGGCGGAATAGCCCGACCGGCCCAGCAGCCCGGTCTCGAAGAAGCTGCCTGCGTCCACCAGGGCGGCCAGCCGCTCGGCGGCGTTGAGCTGTCCTTTCTCGCGGCGCTGGGCCAGTTTCCTTTCGCCGCCCATGGCGGAGGCGGCCGCGCGCCTTTCGTCCAGGCCGGTCAGCAGGGTTTCGTGTTGCATTCTCTCCTCCTCAAAATTCATAGTCGCGGCGTTCGGCGGTCAGCCGTTCCACCTGCGCGGGATCGAGCCGGGGGCTGAAGCCGGCGGGCATGTGAACCGCGCCTTCGCGGAACTGCATCGGTTCGGCGAAAAGCCGGTCCCGGGGTTTCAGGAAGCCGTTGAACTCGCCGGCATTGCGCACCACGCCGCGGGCGACGCAGGCTTCCATCCAGTTGTGGATCTCGGAGCCGAGGCCGTCGCCCAGCACCGGCTCCATGCCGTGCTGTCGCACCGCCTCCAGCCCGTCGCGCAGCCGCTGCAAGCCGCCGAAACGCTTCAGCTTCAGCTTGCAAAAGCCCACGCCGGGGATGCTGCCCGCGCGGGCGATGTCGGCCAGGGTGCAGATCGGTTCGTCCAGCATCAGCGGCACGTTCGAGGCGGCGGCCACGGCGGCATTCGCCTGCCAGTCCTCGGCGGCGCAGGGTTGCTCGAACAGCTCGATCCCGGCCGGATCGACCGATGCGGCGAAGCGGATGCCCTGGTCGCGGTCAAAGGCCCGGTTCGCGTCCAGCCGCAACGTGGCGCGCCCCGCCACCGCGGCCTGGATCGCCGCCACCCGGGCCAGGTCGGCCGCCACGTCCTTGCCCACCTTGACCTTGAAGCTGCGGAAGCCCTGGGCCAGCCAGTCCTCGACCTCGGCCGGGATCAGCGCCGGGTCGGTCTGGTTGATCGGCGTCAGCAGCGGCAGCGACACGGGGTCGGGCACATCCAGCAGCCGATGTCGGTCAAGATGTTCCAGCGCCGTGGCCAGCGTGGTGGCCGCGACCTTGCTGCGCTCGAATTCGTCCAGGACCTGCGCCAGCAACTCGGCCGGCGCCCGCCCGCCCGCAGCCCGCAAATGGCGGTCCAGGAATGCCCAGGCCCCGTCGCGGGTCTCGCTGCTCGATCCCGGCGAGACATGGCCGTCGGCAAAGCCCGTGGCGCCGTCCTCGTCCTCCAGTTCAAGCAGGAAGGGTTCGAACCGCTCGAAGGTGCGATAGGACAGGCGATAGGGGCGGACAAGCGGCAGATCCAGCCTGCGCAATACAGCTTTCTTAAGTCTCGGCACCGGGCTCCTCCCAAGCATTTGCCGAATTCCCCAGCCGGATCATTGCCTTGCAGATCGGATACCCTGCGAGGCGGGGCGAGAAAGATCGGCCATTTTCGTAGTTGCTTTAGCGACTACTCTGGCCTAACCTTTGCCATGCGTCCCCCGCCGATGCAACAGGGTTGTTGGCGGGAGGCACGAAAAGGGAGGAAGACATGAGAGCTGAGGTGAAGGCGGCCCTGCTGGCCGCCATGGCCGCGATCACGGGCGCTCCGGTCGTGGCTCAGGATTATCCGGCGGGCGATATCCGCTATATCCTGCATGTGAAGCCCGGGGGGGCGACGGATGTGATGGCGCGGCGCCTGGCCGACGGGCTGCAAAAGGCGCTGGGGGTGAACGTGATCGTCGAGAACCGCGACGGCGGCAGCGGAGCGCGGCAGATGGCGCAGCTGACCCGCGCCAGGCCGGACGGGCAGACCATCGGGGCCGTTACCGCCTCGCATCTGGGCATGTTCCAGCAATCGGGCACGTTCAACGTCGATTCGGTGGCCTGGGCCTGCAACCTGGTGCTTGACCCCTATCTGCTGGCCGTCCGTCCCGAGAGCGGGATCGAATCGCTTGATGATCTGGTCGAAAAGGCCAGGAGCGCGCCGGGGCAGCTGTCCATCGCCGGCTTCGGAGAGGCATCCGGCGGCCAGGTCGCCTGGCAGATGTTCGTCGATGCCGCCAAGCTGGGCAATGGCGATATCAACTGGGTGCCCTATAGCAGTGTCGGCGACGCGGTGGTGGCGACGCTGGGCGGCCATAACGACGTCGTGATCGCCTATACCGGCCTGGTCCAGCAACATGTCAAGGCCGGCACGCTCAAGGTGCTGGGCGTGATGTCGCAAGAGCGGCTGCCGAAATTCCCCGACAGCCCGACCTATGGCGAGGCCGGCTATCCCGTCGATACCAGCTGGCAGCAGTTCCGCGGCATCATCATGCCGCCCGAGGTCCCGGCCGAGATCCAGGACAAGCTTTGCGGCGCGGTCGAAGAGATCATGCAGACCCCCGAGATGGTGAAATATGTCGAGGATTCCGATCTGGTCCCCGGCTTCATGGAACATGAGGAATTCAGCGCCTTCGCCCGGTCCCAGGAAGAGGCGACCAAGGTCTGGACCGAAAAGCTGGGCGTCGCGGGCAATTGACATGGGCGATCGGGACATGGCCTTGACCAGGCACAGCAAGGACGAGAACCCGGCCGGGGATCGCGGCCGGGCCGGGCCGGGCCTGCGGCTGTCCGGCCGGACGGTCGATATCGGGGTCTGCCTTGCCCTTGCGGCCATGGGGATCTGGTTCGTGGCCGAGGCGCTGCAAATGCCTTCGGGCCGCGAGGCCCTTGATCCCGGCAGCTTTCCGGTCATCGCCGGAGGGATGCTCGCGCTGCTCGCCCTTGTCCAACTGGGGCTTTCGCTTGCCGCGCGCGGGCGCCTGCCGGGGGTCGAGCTGCAGCGCCCGCTCTGGCTGGCGATCGGCATGGCGATGATGCTGGCCTTTCCGCCCGCCGTCGAGCGGCTGGGCTATTACCCGGTGGCGGTGGTCTGGGTCCCGGCCTTCGGCTGGATCGCAGGCATCCGCAGCCCGGTCGGGCTGATCGCCGCCACGCTGGTCGTTCTGGCGCTCGGGAAATTCGTTTTCGAGATGCTGCTGGGCACCCCATTGCCATGATCGGAGGTCGGAAATGATCGAGAACCTGTTTCATGCCGCCGCCCTGGTGCTGACGGCCAAGGTGCTGGCCGCGATGGTCTGCGGCGTGTTGATCGGCTATTTCGTCGGCGCCATGCCGGGGCTGACATCCTCTATCGGGATGGCGCTGCTGATCCCCTTTACCTTCGGCCTGGACCCCATCGCCGCCATCGTCATGCTGGTGTCGATCTACATGGCCTCGGATTACGCGGGCGGGATCCCGGCGATCCTGATGAATGCGCCGGGACAGCCGGCATCGGCCGTCACCGCCTTCGACGGCTTTCCGATGTGCAACCGGGGTGAATCGGGGCTGGCGCTCAATCTGGCGATCATGGCGTCGGGGGCCGGGGCGCTTGTCAGCCTTGTGCTGCTGGTGGTCTCGGCGCAGCTGATGGCGGCGGCGGCGCTGGCCTTCGGTCCGGCCGAATATTTCGCGCTGGCCATCGTCGGGCTGTCGCTGATCGGGGTGCTCAGCGCCGGCTCGACCCTCAAGGCGCTGATCGGGCTGTTCTTCGGGCTTACCGTCGTGACCATCGGCATCGACCCGATCCGTGGGACCGAGCGGTTCGTCCTGCATCCCTATCTGATCGACGGAATCCCGTTCCTGCCGGCGCTGATCGGGCTTTTCGCGCTTTCCGAGGTCTTCGTGATGATCGAGACGGCGAATGACCGCATCGACCGGGTCAGGCATGCCTCCTCGGCCAGCCATTCGCTGCGCACCCTGGTCCCCTATCGCCGGACGGTGCTGCGCTCATCGCTGATCGGCTATTTCATCGGGGTGATCCCCGGCGCCGGCGCCTCGATCGCCTCGCTGGTCAGCTATGGCGTCGCCAAGAAGCTGTCGCGCGAGGGGGCGAGCTTCGGCACCGGCAATCCCGAGGGGATCATCGCCTCCGAGGCGGCCAACAACGCCTCGGTCTCGGGCGCGCTGGCGCCGCTGCTGTCGCTGGGCATCCCCGGATCGGCCAGCGCGGCGGTGCTGATCGGCGGGCTGACCATCCAGGGGTTGCAGCCGGGGCCGCTGCTTTTCGCCGACAATCCCGAAATCCCCTTTTCCATCTTTGTCGGCCTGTTGGTGGGATTGCCGGTCATGTTGCTGATCGGGCTGTTCGGCGCGCGGCTCTGGGTGCAGATCACCCGTATTCCGCGGCCGGTGATCGCTACGGTCGTGGCCTCGATCTGCATGCTCGGCTCTTACGCCGCCTCGAACGACACTTTCGAGATGATGGTGACGGCGGCCTTCGGGGTGATCGGCTATGTGCTGCGTCGCTGCGACATCCATCCCGCGCCCGTCGTGCTGGCCCTGGTGCTGGGCGAGATGCTTGAGGCCAACCTGCGCCGGGCGATGATCCTGGCCAATGACGATTTCCTGTCGGTGATCTCGCATCCGATTACGGCGGGGCTGATCCTGGTTTCCGTCCTGGTGCTGGCCTCGCCGCTTTTCGGGCGGAAATCGGCAATGGCCTGAGCCGGATGGCCCATCCGGCGCTGAAAACCGCCGTCGCCGTCCCGGCGGCGGCCCTGGGGGGGATGCTGGCCAGCCGTGCCGGCCTGCCGCTGGCTTGGCTGACCGGCGCCACCCTTGCCACCGCCCTGGCCGGGCTGATCTTGGGCGCGCCCTGGCTGCCGCGCTGGCTTTATCGCGTGGGGCAGACGGTGGTGGGGGTTTCGGTCGGGCTGACGGTGACCGGCGACATCGCCGGGCGGCTGGGCTGGCACCTGCTGGCGATCCCGGTCGCGGCGATGCTGTCAATCGCCATCGGCACCCGGCTGGCGCCGCTTTTGTCGCGCTGGAGCGGGCTCGACCTGGCCACCGCGCATTTCTCGATGATGCCCGCGGGCATATCCGAGATGGCGGAACTGGCCGGCCGGCACGGCGCCGATGTGGGGGCGGTGGCGATGCTGCACACGCTGCGGGTGATGCTGGTGGTCTTTCTGCTGCCGCCCGCGGTCTATGCCTTTGCGCCAGGCGAGGTGGCGGCCGTCGCCCGCGCCGCGGGGCATTGGGACACGCCGCTGCTGCTGGCGCTGGGCGCCGGGGCCGCGGGCGGGCTTGCGGCGATGCGGGTCGGGCTGCCCTCGTCCTTCATGTTGGGGCCGATGATTGCGGTGGCCGTTCTGTCGGGCACCGGCCTGGTTGCCGCCGAAGAGCCGCGGCTGCTGATCGCGGCGGCCCAGGTGGTGCTGGGGCTGAACCTGGGGGCAAGGCTGCGGCGCGAGACGCTGGGGCGGCTGCCGCGCGCCCTGGCGGTGGGGGTGCCGGCGCTGCTGGCCCATTCCGCGGCCATGGCCGTCGCGGCCCTTGCCGTCGCGGCGGCGGCGGGGGCGGATGCGATGACGACGGTGCTGTGCCTTGCGACCGGCGGCGCGGCCGAGATGGTGCTGACCGCGCGGGCTGTGGCCGCCGATGCGGCGCTGGTCGCCGCCTATCAGCTCAGCCGCGGGCTCAGCGGCAATGCGCTGGCCGAGACACTGTATCGCCGGCGCCTGTCCCGCCGGGCGCGCGGCAAGGCCGATTGAACCGAAAGGGGAGAACCAGGACATGCAGGATTGCGCCAATCCCGAATTGCTGCGCCCGTTGCCGGGGGGCGCCCCAGGCAGCCGCTATCTGAGCCTTGCCGCGGCCGAGGCCGGGCACGGGCCGATCCGCCACCTGCCGCGGTCGCTGCTGGTGCTGGCCGAGGACATTCTCTGGCGCCTACGCGGCCCCGCCGCCCGGGACGAACTGGACGCGCTGCGCGCCGCTGCGGCGGGCGGTGCGGATGGCGGCGCGGTTTCCTTTGCACCGGGCCGGGCGCTGTTGCAGGATTTCCTGGGCATTCCGCTGATGACGGACCTGGCCTCGATGCGCGATGCGCTGGCGCGCGCCGGCGGCGATCCGCGCCGGCTGGAGCCGCGGATCCCGGTCGATTTCGTCGTCGATCACTCGCTGGCCGTCGAGATCGCCGGCAGGCCCGATGCGCTGGTCGCCAATCGCCGCATCGAGATGGAGCGCAATGCCGAACGCTTTGAATTCATCAAGTGGTGCGAGAATGCCTTTGCGACGGTGCGGGTGGTGCCGCCGGGCCGCGGCATCATGCACCAGGTCAATATCGAATGGCTGAGCCGCGTGATCCGCGAAACGGGCAGCGCCGGGCAAAGGGTGCTGCGCCCCGACACGATGATCGGGACCGACAGCCACACCACCATGGTCAACGCGCTTGGCATCCTGGGCTGGGGCGTCGGCGGGATCGAGGCCGAGGCTGCGATGCTGGGCCTGCCGCTGGGGTTCCAGGCGCCGCGGGTGGTGGGGCTGGAATTGCGCGGCGCCCTGCCGCCCGGCGCCGCGGCGACCGATCTGGTGCTGCATGTCACCGCCTTGCTGCGCCGCATCGGCGTCGTCGGCGCCTTTGTCGAGCTGCACGGGGACGGGCTTGCCGGCCTGTCGCTGGCCACGCGGGCCACCATCGCCAATATGGCGCCCGAATATGGCGCGACCTGCTGCTATTTTCCCATCGACCGGGCGACGATCGACTATCTGGCCATGACCGGGCGCAGCGCCGCGCATCTGGCCGAGGTCGAGGCCTATGCCCGCGCCCAGGGCCTGTGGTCCGAAACCGGCGAGGCGGGGGGGCGCTTCAGCGAAAGCCACGTCCTGGACCTGGCCGGGGTCGAGCCGGTGATGGCCGGGCCCAGCCGGCCCGAGCAGCGGGTGCCGCTGGGCGGGGTGCCGGCCTCTTTCGAGGCGCGGCTGGCTGCGCTGGGGATCGAGGAGCCGGCCGCGGCCGGGGATTTCGGCCATGGCGCGGTGGTGATCGCGGCGATCACCAGCTGCACCAATACCGCCAATCCGGCGCTGATGATCGCGGCGGGGATGCTGGCCCGCAATGCCGTGGCGCGCGGGTTGCGGCCCAGGCCCTGGGTCAAATGCTCGATGGCGCCGGGCTCGCGCGCGGTGACGGATTACCTGGACGCGGCCGGGCTGACCCCGGCGCTGGACGCGCTGGGTTTTCATACGGTGGGTTACGGCTGCACCACCTGCAACGGCAATTCCGGGCCGCTCGATCCCGAATGGCAGGCGCGCATCGACTCAGGCCGGCTGGCCACCGTCGCGGTCCTGTCCGGCAATCGCAATTTCGAGGGGCGCATCCACCCGGCGGTCAAGGCTGCCTATTTGGCCGCCCCGGCGCTGGTGGTGGCCGCGGCGCTGGCGGGTTCGATCGCGGTGGACCTGTCGCGCGATCCGCTGGGCGTGGATGACCGGGGCCGGCCGGTATATCTGGCCGATCTCCAGCCCGACCCGGCCGAGGTCGAGGCGGCGGTGCGCCGCTTTGTCACCGCGGCGCGGTTTCGCGACACCTATGCGCCCGGGCGCATGACCACCAAGGATTGGCAGGCCCTGCCCGCGCCGACCTTGGCCCGGTTTCCGTGGCGGCGGGAAAGCCTGTTCATCCGCCCCTCGGATTTTCCCGACCTGGCCCCGGCCTTCGATCCCGCGGCCGGCCTGGCGGGGATGCGGCCGTTGCTGGTGCTGGGCGACGGGATCACCACCGACCACATCTCGCCCAACGGGGCGATCCGCCCGGGCACGCCGGCGGCCGAATGGCTGGCCGAACGCGGCACGAACCGGCCCGGCAATTACGGGTTGCGCCGCGGCAATCCCGAGATCTGCGCGCGCGGCATGTTCGACAATCCGCTGCTGGAAAACGCGCTGGCCGGCGGCCGGCGCGGCAATCTGGCGCCCAGCGATGCCGGCGGGCTGGTGCCGATCTGGACCGCGGCGCAAGAGCGGCTGGCGCGGGGCGAAATCTCGATCATCCTGGCCGGGCGTAACTATGGCGCCGGCTCGTCGCGCGACTGGGCGGCCAAGGGGTTGCGGATGCTGGGCGTGGTCGCGGTGCTGGCCGAAAGCTTCGAGCGCATCCACCGCGCGAACCTGATCGGCATGGGCGTGCTGCCGCTGAGCTTTGCACCGGGCCAGGGCGCGGCGCAGCTGGGCCTGACCGGGGCCGAGCGCATCGACATCGCGCCCGAGGCGGTGCTGGCGCCGGGTTGCGCCATGGGGTTGCGCATCCGGCCGCAAGAGGGGCGGGGCGCCGGGACCATGCTGACCGTCCGGCTCGAGGCGCAGTCGCAGGCCGAAATCGACACGCTGCGCGCGGGCGGCATCCTGCCGCAGATCCTGGGCCGGCTGCTGGAAGCCGCCGCCTGAGACGGCCGCCGTCCGAGACAGCCGGGGGACATGGAAAGGGCCGCGGCATCCCAGCCGCGGCCCTTGTCCGGTTTTCGATATGGTTCAGCCGGCCGCCAGCGACCGCAGAAGCCGCGCCGCCGGGGCGGCGGCAAGGCCGGCGATCACCGATTTCACCGCATCACCGGGCAGGAAGGGCAGCACCCCACCGGCAAGGGCCGGGGCGGCGCCGACATGCAGCGCAAGCCAGGCCCAGCCCAGCAGATAGACGATGGCCGCGCCCAGCAGCGCCGCGGCGATGCCGCCGGCCGGGTGTTTCGCCCAGCCGCGATCGGCAAGGGCGCCCACGGCCAGGGCGGCGGCCAGGCAGCCGAACAGATAGCCCGCCGTCGGCCCGGCGAAATAGGCAAGCCCGCCGCCCGAGGCAAAGACCGGCAGCCCCGCCGCCCCCTCGGCCATGTAAAGCGCGACGGAGCCGCCCGCGATCCGCGCCCCGCAGCCCAGGGCCAGGACCAGCACGGCCAGGGTTTGCAGGGTCATCGGCACCGGCCACATCGGCACCTGCGCCCTGGCGGCCAGCGCGATCAGCGCGCTGCCGGCCAGCGCCAGCGCGGCCTGCTGCGCAAGCCGGTGACGGAACGGGGCGGCCGATGCCGCGACGGTGGTTGTGAAACGCATGTCTTTCCTCCTCTGGGGGCTATGCCGGTTCGAGCAGCCCGGCGCGCTTGTCGTCGATAAAGCCGGTATAGATGTCACCGCGCCGGAAATCGGGGTTCGACAGGCAGGCGATCAGAAAGCCGCGATTGCTGCGCAGCCCCTCGATCTCGAACCCGACCAGCGCCGCCGCGGCGCGGTCGCAGGCCTCGGCCCGGTCGCGGCCGTGGACGATCAGCTTGGCGATCATCGGGTCGTAATGGGGGGTCACCGCGTCGCCTTCGCGATAGCCGCTGTCGATGCGCAACCCCTCGGCCTCGGCCGGCGGGCGAAAGCGGGTCAGCGGGCCCGGCGAGGGCAGGAAGTTCCTTTCCGGCATCTCGGCGTAAAGGCGGCATTCGATGGCATGGCCGCGCACCGTCACCTGTTCCTGCGCCATCGGCACCAGGTCGCCGCGGGCAAGGCGCAGCTGCATCTCGACCAGGTCCAGGCCGGTGACCATCTCGGTCACGGGATGCTCGACCTGGATGCGGGTGTTCATTTCGAGAAAGAAGAACTCGAAGCTTTCGGCATCGACGATGAATTCGACCGTGCCGGCGCCGCGATAGCCGGTATGGCGGCACAGCGCGACCGCGGCGGCGGCCATGCGGGCGCGGGTCTCGGCCGGCAGAAGCGGCGCGGGGCTTTCCTCGATCACCTTCTGGAACCGCCGCTGGAGCGAGCAGTCGCGTTCATAAAGATGGATCGCCCCGGCCTCGCCGAAGCCGAAGACCTGGATCTCGACATGGCGGGCCTTGGGCACGAAACGCTCCAGGAACACGCTGCCGTCGCCGAATGCCTTGCCGGCCATGGATTGCGTGGCGGCGACCACCTGTTCCAGCTGTTCGGGCCCGTCCACCCGGCGCATGCCGATGCCGCCGCCCCCGGCCGCGGCCTTGACCAGCAACGGAAAACCGACCCGCGCGGCTTCGCCGGCCAGGTCGCTGCCGGCGCCGACGACCTGTGATCCGGGCACCACCGGCACGCCCGCGGCCTGGGCCAGGGTGCGGGCGCGGGCCTTGTCGCCCATGGCGCGGATGGTTTCGGGGGCGGGACCGATCCAGGTCAGGCCCGCCGCCGCGACCCGCGCCGCGAATTCGGCATTCTCGGACAGGAAGCCATAGCCGGGATGCACCGCATCGGCGCCCGATCGGCTGGCGGCCGCCAGCACCCTGTCCATGTCGAGATAGCTTTCGCGCGCCGGCGCCGGGCCGATTTCCAGGGCGAAATCCGCCTCGGCCACATGGGCCAGGCCGGCATCGGCCTGGGAATGGATCGCGACGGTCTCGATCCCCAGCTTGCGGGCGGAACGGATGACGCGGCGCGCGATTTCGCCCCGGTTGGCGACAAGCAGCCTGCGCATCGCTCAGGCCTCGAGCCGGGCGACGACCGTGCCCTCGGTCACGGTGGCGCCTTCCTCGAACAGGATCTCGCGCAGGGTGCCGGGTTCGGGCGCCGAGACCGGAATCTCCATCTTCATGGATTCCAGGATCATGATGGCATCGCCTTCGTCGAGCCTGTCGCCCGGCTTTGCCTCGATCTTCCAGATATTGCCGGTGATCTCGGTCCTGATGTCGATGATCGTCACGTCGCTCTCCTCCTTCGCTGTGCCGCGAGAATGCTGTTCCCGGGAACGGAGGTTAGCATGCCCTTTTCGTAGTTGCAATAACAACTACGAAAAGGGCGCATGGCGGCGAAAGGTCGATTCAGGCGGGATCGGCGACCGGATTGCCGCGCCTGGCCCGGGCTGCCGGCCGGCGTGCCTCGTCCTGCAGCAGAAAGGCCAGGGCTTGGCGCCGGCCCGCATCGCCCTGCGCCGTCATGCCGGCGGCATGCAGCAGCCGCTTGGCGCCGGCGGCGCGGGTGGCCAGGGCCAGGGCCAGGTTCAGGATTTCCGGGGTCGTCATTAGTTGTTTCATTTGCTACTCCTATTTGGGGCGGCATAGCGCGGCGCGGGGACGGCTGCAATTGCAGCATGGGAATGCCGCAGTTGCATTGCCGTCAAACCGGCCGATGGCTGGCAGGGGCGCGCCGATCCCGCTAGGCTGGACAGGACCAAGGAACGAGGTGAACCGTGACGGCACGAGTGGCAGCAGTAAGCACCGCCCCTGCGGACGTGATTTCCGACCTGCGCAAGCTGGGGCTGACGGAATACGAGGCGCGGGTCTATTTCCAGCTGCTCTGCGACAGCCCGGCGACCGCCTATGAGATCGCCAAGGCCGCCAACCTGCCTCGCCCGAACACCTATAACGCCCTGGAAAGCCTGGTCCAGCGCGGCGCCGTCCTGCCCGTCAGCGAGGCGCCGGCCCGCTATGTCGCCGCCCCGCCCGAGCAATTCCTCGATGCCGTGGCGCGGCGGACCAGCACGCTTTGCGCCGCCGTCACCTCGCGGCTGAAAGAGGTCGCCCGGCCGGTGGACGACCAATATGTCTGGACGCTGCGCGGCGATGCGCAGGTGCATGACAAGATCGCCGCCCTGATCGACGCCAGCCGCGAATCGCTGATGATCAAGGCCAGCGACGATATCCTGCGCCGGCATGCCGACAGCCTGCGCGCCGCCGCCGAACGCGGGGTCGAGATGCTGATGGTGCTGTTCGCCACCGATGTGGGCGAGTTCCGCTTTGGCCCCAATTGCAAGGTCTATAGCCACGAAGGCAACGGGGTGCGCATGGGCAGGACCGACAACCTGTTCACCATCGCCGCCGATCACGTCGAGATGGTGACGGCCCAGGTCCTGGAAGAGGTGGTGGCGGTCCATACCCGCAACGAACCGATCGTGACCATGGCCGAGTCGCTGGTCCGGCACGATTTCTACATGGCCGAGATATTTCTGCGCTTCGGCGACCAGATCGACGCGGCTTTCGGCCCCTATCTGCGCGATCTGCGGCTGGCCTGCTTTACCCCCGCCCAGGCCGAATCCTTTCGACAGAAAACCGGAATCCGCGACTGACGGATTGCGGGCATAAAGGTGGTTGCTAACACAACTACTAACATCTAGTCTCCGGTTCCGAACCAGGGCGCGCGGCGTCCCTGGGCTGCCGCGCGTCCCGGTCGCGGCGGCGCGGCAAGAGGGGGGGGACAAAGATGCCGGAACCGCAATTCCGTCCGCGGCGCAGCGCGCTTTACATGCCCGGCGCCAATGCGCGGGCGCTGGAAAAGGCGCGCGAGATCGACGCCGATGTGCTGATCTTCGACCTGGAGGATTCCGTCGCCCCCGAGGCCAAGGCCGAGGCGCGCGCCATGGTCGCGGCGGCCTTGGCGGCGGGCGGTTTTGGCCGCCGCGAAAGGGTCGTGCGCATCAATCCGCTGAACGGGCCCTGGGGGGCCGAGGACCTGCGCGCCGTCCTGGCCGCCGGACCCGAGGCGATCCTGGTGCCCAAGGTCTCGGCGCCCGAAACGCTGGCCGCCGCCCAGGCCGCGCTTGGCACATCCCCGGTCGCGCTGTGGGCGATGCTGGAGACGCCGGCGGCGATGCTGGCGGCCGGGCCGATCTGTCGGGCGCGCGCCACGGGGGCGGCGAACCTGGCCGCGGTGGTGATGGGCACCAACGACCTGGCCAAGGAAATGCGGGCGCGGCTGCTGCCGGGGCGGGCGGCCTATCTGCCCTGGCTGGCCAACTGTCTCGCCGCGGCGCGCGCGGGCGGCGTCGACATCCTGGACGGGGTGTTCAACGATCTCGACGATGCCGAGGGCTTTGCCGCCGAATGCCGGCAGGGCCGCGACATCGGTTTCGACGGCAAGACGCTGATCCACCCCCGGCAGGTGGCGCCCTGCAATGCGGCCTTCGGCCCCGATGCGCAGGAACTGGGCTGGGCGCGGGCCATTGCCGGGCTGTTCGAGCTGCCGGAACATCGCGGGCTGGGCGTGGTGCGCTTTCGCGGCCGGATGGTGGAGCGGCTGCATGCCGAGATGGCGCAGCGCGTCGTGGCGCTGGCCGAGGCCGGCCAGACCGGCCGGGACAAGGGAGAAGAGCATGGACCAGATTGATATTCACGGCTGGAAGGGCCGGACCGAAACCGCCGAGGCGCGGGCCGATGCCTGGCCGGTCCAGGGGTTGCAGGCGCTGCTGGATGCGCCGCCGCTGCCGGATCGGGACGCGCTGCTTCCCGAACTGGCGCATTGGTGCTATTTCGCGCCGATGGTGCCGCAGGCGCGAATCGGCGACGACGGCCATCCGCAGCGGGGCGGTTTCCTGCCGCCGGTGGCCTTGCCCCGGCGGATGTGGGCGGGCAGCGAGCTGACCTTTGGCAGGCCGGTGCCGCTGGGCGCGCGGCTGCGCAAGACCGCCGAGATCGCCGACATCTCGGAAAAGCAGGGCCAGACCGGCATGATGGTGTTCGTAAGACTCCGCAATCTCTATGCGCTTGCCGATGACGGAACCCCCTGCATCGAGGAGATGCAGACCCTGGTCTATCGCGACGACCCGGCCGCTGATGCGCCCCGTCCTGCCGCCCGGCCTGCGCCCGGCGATGCGGAATGGAGCCGGCCCTGCCGGCCCGACGAAGCGATGCTGTTCCGCTTTTCCGCCGTCACCTTCAACGCCCACCGCATCCATTACGACCACCCATATGCCACCGGGGTCGAGGGATATGACGGGCTTGTCGTCCAGGGCCAGTTGCTGGCGACATTGATGCTGCGGGCCATGCCGGCCCGGCCGGTCGCCGCCTTTTCCTTTCGCGCCCTCCAACCCGTCTTCGCGGGCGAGGAAATCCGCGCCGAAGGGCGGCTGGGCGCCGATGGCGAGGTCGAGACCTGGATCGCCGATGCCAGGGGCGGGCTGCGGATGTCGGGCAAGGCCCGCTTCGCCTGAAGTCCGGGCGGGCCCGCCGCCCATCGGACCGGCCGGCCCGCCACCGGCGTCGCGAGGACCCTGCCGCATCGCAAAGCCCGGCGCGATGAGGGCCCGGCGGCGGCGAGGGGGGAAGGCCGCCGCTATGGCGCCGCGGTGCCATCCTGGCCATCCGCCGCCGCCTTTACGAAATCGACAAAGGCGCGCAGCGGGGCGGGCATGAAGCGGCTGGAGAAATATAGGAACGGCCCCTCGAAGCTGGGCCACCAATCCGCCAGAACCGGGACAAGGGCGCCGGTGGCGAATTGCGGCTCCAGCCAGTTGCGAAAGGTGAAGATCAGGCCAAGGCCGGACACCGCATGGCCGATGGCGGCATGGGCCGCGCCGGTGGCCAGCACCAGCCGCGCCTCGGGGTTCAGCGATATGGTCTCGCCGTCCTTCTGAAAGCTCCATTCCGTCAGCGCGCCGCTGGCAAAGCGGGTCCTGATGCAGGCATGGTCCAGCAGATCGCGCGGATGCCGGGGCGTGCCATGGCGTTCCAGATAGGCGGGCGCGGCGGCCAGGGCCGCCTGCTGGCGCCGCGGCGCCATCGGCACCGCGATCATGTCCTGCGCCAGATGTTCGCCATAGCGGATGCCGGCATCGCAGCCGGCGGCGGTGACATCGACCAGCCGGTCGTCCATCACGATCTCGACCCGCAGGCCGGGATGGCGGGCAAGAAAGCCTTCGATCAGCGGCGGCAGAATATCGATCATCACCGCGCCGGGCACGTTCAGCTTCAACCGGCCGCGCAGCTCCTGCTCGGAACTCATCGCCTCTTCGACGGCGGCCCTGGCCTCGGCCAGCAGCGGCGCCATGCGCCGGGCCAGGGTCTCGCCGGCCGGGGTGGGAACGGTGCTGCGGGTGGTGCGGGTCAGCAGCCGCACGCCGATCCGCTCTTCCAGC
>Ga0164243_10000646_pt1 | contig 62310 bp, 52 predicted proteins | sample OricompcompostOP_FD_108781 | JGI IMG/M metagenome (GOLD analysis project Ga0164243, IMG submission 108781) | Organic Plus compost microbial communities from Emeryville, California, USA - Original compost - Organic plus compost (OP) | ecosystem: Engineered > Solid waste > Mixed feedstock >... | reverse complement strand
TGCCCTTCGATCCGTTCCCATTGCTCGTCCGTCAGCACGCGTCTGCTCAAAGATCGTCTCCTTCAACGACTTTGAATCAGAACTTCTCCCCAATGGAAATCCCTGAATGCAGACAAGACCTAAGGCATCGTCATTGCGAGGGACCGAAGGTCCCGCGGCAATCCAGAGCCCCACATAGCGGCCCTGGATTGCTTCGCTGCGCTCGCAATGACAAGAGTGTGGGGTTCAGGACGGCGCCGGTGCGTAGCCGTCATCGCCATCCGGCATCTCCGCCGCGTCGGGAGATGGGTCCATGCCGCGCGTGTCGTCCATGGCGGCCGTATCGTCCATCGGCGCATCATCCGCCGCCTCGCCGGCAGGGCCGTCCTCGAAGCCATCCACTATCTCCACGGGCGGGGCGGCCATGGAGAGCGCCGGGCCCGCTCCTCCCGCGCCATCAGGGCCCATGGCCACCGGCTGCGGCAGGCCGAGCGGAGCGCCGGCTTCCTCGGGCCTGCGGGCAGCGAGCGCGTAAAGGCCGAGCAGCGCGAGCAGCGCCAGGGCGATGGCCGGCCAGCGATAGCGGGACAGGAACGGATGCATGCCGCCCCGATAGCGCAGGGAAGGTTAATCCCCGGTAGCCATGGCGTCCCGCTTGAGCTGGTAGAGCAGATCCAGCGCCTCGCGCGGGGAAAGCGCGTCCACGTCCAATGCTTCCAGCCTTTCGCGCAGCGGATCGCGCGCTTCGGCAGGCTCGTCCGGGATCGCGGCGAACAGCGGCAAGTCACCCAGCCCCGCAGCCAGCCCGCCCGTCTGCGCCCGGCCCTGCTCCAGCTTGTCGAGCACCGCCTTGGCCCGCGACACGACTCTTGCCGGCACTCCGGCAAGCCGGGCGACGGCAAGGCCGTAGGAACGGTCGGCCGGGCCCGAGGCAAGCTCGTGCAACAAGACGAGATCGCCTTTCCATTCCCGCGCGCGGACATGGTGCAGCGACAGCGCCTCGCAGGTTTCGGCCAGGCGCGACAGCTCGTGGTAATGGGTGGCGAACAGGCAGCGGCAGCGATTGGCGCCATGCACCGCCTCCACCACCGCCCAGGCGAGCGCGAGCCCGTCATAGGTCGAGGTGCCGCGCCCCACCTCGTCGAGGATCACGAAGCTGCGCTCGGTCGCCTGTGCCAGGATCGCGGCGGTCTCCACCATCTCGACCATGAAGGTGGAACGGCCCCGCGCCAGATTGTCCGAAGCGCCCACCCGGCTGAACAGCCGGTCGACCAGGCCGATGGTGGCGCTTTCGGCCGGGACGAAGCCCCCGGCCTGGGCCAGCAGCACGATCAGCGCGTTCTGGCGCAGGAAAGTGGACTTGCCGCCCATGTTCGGCCCGCCGATCAACCATAGCCGGTCGGCGGGGGACAAGGCGCAGTCATTGGCGACGAAGCGCTCCCCCGCCCGCGCCAGCGCCGCCTCGACCACCGGGTGCCGCCCGCCGCGTATCTCGAGGCAGCAATCCTCCACGATGCGGGGCCGGCACCAGCCGCCTTCCGCCGCGCGTTCCGCCTGCCCGGCGGCGACATCGATCCGGGCAAGCGCCGCGGCGGTGGCGGCGATGGCCTCGCGCGCGCCGTTCACCGCGCCGGTCAGCTCCTCGAAATGCGCCTCTTCCGCCGCCAGCGCATGCCCGCCCGCTTCGGCGATGCGGCTTGCTTCCTCGTGCAGCTGCAGCGAGTTGAAGCGCACCGCATTGGCCATGGTCTGGCGATGGGTGAAGCCGCTATCGGCCGCCATCAGCCGGTCGCCATGGCGCGCGGGCACCTCGATGAAATAGCCGAGCACGCCGTTATGGCGGATCTTGAGCGCGGCAATGCCCGTCTCGTCACGATACCTCGCCTCCAGCGCGGCGATCGCGCGGCGGGCATTGCCGGAAGCGGCGCGCAGCTCATCCAGCGCGTGATCATAGCCCTCGGCGATGAAGCCGCCCTGGCCGCGTTCCGTGGGCGGAGAGGGTACAAGCGCGCGGGACAGCAGGTCGACCAGCGCGCCATGCCCGCCAAGGCTCGGCAGCAGTTCCTCCAGCAAGGCGGGCCGGTCGGCGCGCGCTTGCAGGTGATCGCGGATGCGCCGCGCTTCGGACAGCCCGTCGCGCACCTGGCCGAGATCGCGGGGAGAGCCGCGCCCGGCCACGATCCGGCCCAGCGCGCGGCCGATATCGGGCGCGCCGCGCAGCACCTCGCGCAGGTCGGCCCGCAGCAGCGGTTCCTCGTGGAAATAATGCACCAGGGCCAGCCGCGCCTCGATCGCCGGTGCGTCGGTCAGCGGGGCGGAGAGGTCCTCCGCAAGCTGCCGCGCGCCCGCCCCGGTCACGCAGCGGTCGATCGCCGCGACGAGGCTGCCTTGCCGTCCGCCCTGCTGGGCGGCGAGGATTTCGAGGCTCGCCCGCGTCGCCTCGTCCATCGCCAGCCGCTCCGCTCCGGAACGCATCACCGGCGGCAGCAGGAAAGGCAGGGTGCCGCGCCCGACATGGTCGAGATAGGCCACCAGGCCGCCTGCCGCGGCGAACATGGCGCGGGTGAAGGCTCCGAACCCGTCCAGCGTGGCGACGCCGTGCAGCGCCTTCAGCCGCGCCTCGCCTTCCTCGCTGGCGAACTGGCTGCGGGCGCGGGGGATCGCGTCGGGCGGGGCGCCCTCCCAATCCTCGGGCGCCACCACCTCGCTCGCGCCCAGCCGGGCCAGCGCCGCCCCGAGCCCTTCGGACGCACATTCCTCCAGCTCCATCCGCCCGGTGGAGATGTCACAGGCGGCAATGCCGATCGTGCCGCGCAGCTCGCAGATCGCGGCCAGCATATTCGCCCGGCGCGGCTCGAGCAGCGCTTCCTCGGTCAGGGTGCCGGCGGTGACGAAGCGCACGATGTCGCGCCTCACCAGCGCCTTCGCTCCGCCCCGGGCCTTCGCCTCCTCCGGCGTCTCGACCTGCTCCGCGATCGCCACCCGGCAGCCCGCCTTTATCAATCGCGCGAGATAGGCCTCCGCCGCATGCACCGGCACGCCGCACATCGGCACGGGATCGCCGCCATGCTCGCCCCGGCTGGTCAGCGCGATGTCGAGCACCTGGCTGGCGGCCTTCGCATCGTCGAAGAACAGCTCGAAGAAATCGCCCATGCGATAGAACAGCAGGCAATCCCCCGCTTCGCGCTTGAGCGCGAAATATTGTTCCATCATGGGAGTCGGGGTGCCTGCCATCCCTTGGGGCGTAGCGAGATGCGCGGTGATTCGGAAAGCCGCGCAGGCAAGCTTTCCCCTATCGCGTCGCGCCTCTGCGCGTTAGGGGGTTCCGCGCAAGGCAGGAGATTAGAATTGTCTGACGATGACAATCTGCGTTTCACCACTCGCGAGGCGCTGTTCTATCACGAGACCATCCGCCCCGGTAAGATCGAGATCGTCCCCTCGAAGCCGGTGGCGACCCAGCGGGACCTTTCGCTGGCCTATTCTCCCGGCGTGGCCGCCCCGGTGGAAGCGATCGCCGCCGATCCCGCCCTTGCAGCCGACTACACCGCGCGCAGCAACCTCGTGGCCGTGATCACCAACGGCACCGCGATCCTCGGCCTCGGCAATCTCGGAGCGCTGGCCGCCAAGCCGGTGATGGAAGGCAAGGCGGTGCTGTTCAAGCGCTTCGCCGATGTCGATGCGATCGATATCGAGCTCGCCACCGAAGACCCGGACGCCTTCGTCAACGCCGTCGCCCTGATGGAGCCCAGCTTCGGCGGGATCAACCTGGAGGACATCAAGGCCCCCGAATGCTTCATCATCGAGCAGGCCCTGCGCGAGCGGATGAAGATCCCGGTGATGCATGACGACCAGCACGGCACCGCGATCATCACCGCCGCCGGGCTCATCAATGCCTGCCACCTCACCGGGCGCGACCTCAAGGATGTGAAGGTGGTGGTGAACGGCGCCGGGGCCGCTGCCATCGCCTGCACCGCACTGATCAAGGCGATGGGCGTGCGGCATGAAAACGTCACCATGTGCGATCGCGGCGGCGTGATCTGGCGCGGCCGGCCCGACGGGATGGACCAGTGGAAGAGCGCGCATGCGATCGACACCGAGGCCCGCACCCTGGAAGAGGCGCTGAAGGGTGCGGACGTCTTCCTCGGCCTGTCCGCCGCCGGGGCGCTCAAGCCCGAATGGGTGCAGGAGATGGCGCCGCAGCCGATCATCTTCGCCATGGCCAATCCCGATCCGGAGATCACCCCGCCCGAAGCGAAGGCTGCGCGGCCCGACGCGATCGTGGCCACCGGGCGCAGCGACTATCCCAACCAGGTCAACAACGTGCTGGGCTTCCCCTTCATCTTCCGCGGTGCGCTCGACGTGCGCGCCACCGCGATCAACGAGGAGATGAAGATCGCCGCGGCCGAGGCGATCGCCGAGCTGGCGCGCGAAAGCGTGCCGGAGGAAGTCGCCGCCGCCTATGGCAAGAACCAGCATTTCGGCACCGAATACATCATCCCCGCCCCGTTCGATCCCCGGCTGATGGAGCGGGTTTCCGCCGCCGTGGCCAAGGCGGCGATGGATTCGGGCGTGGCGCAGAAGCCGATCGAGGATTTCGACGCTTATCGCCACAGCCTCAAGGCGCGGCTCAATCCCACCACCTCGGTGCTGACCCAGGCCTATGCGGATGCCCAGAGCAATCCGCGCCGCGTCGTCTTCGCCGAGGCGGAGGAGGAAGTGGCGCTGCGCGCCGCGATCCAGTTCCGCGATTTCGGCTATGGCGTGCCGGTGCTGGTCGGCCGCACCCAGGCGGTGCGCGACAAGCTGGCGGAGTTGGGCGTGGGCAATCCCGACAGTTTCGAGATCCAGAACTCGGCGGATTCGGACCTCGTCCCGGCGATGGTGGACTATCTCTACGATCGCTTGCAACGGCGCGGCTATACCGAGCGCGACGTGCGGCGCACGGTGAACCAGGACCGCAACGTGTTCGCCTCGCTGCTGGTCGCGCTGGGCCATGGGGATGCGATGATCTCCGGCCTCACCCGCCCCTTCGCCCAGACCATGCGCGAAGTGCGCCAGGTGCTCGATCCCAAGCCGGGCGCGATCCCGTTCGGGGTGCATATGATGATCGGCAAGAACACCACCGTGTTCCTGGCCGACACCACGATCAACGAACGGCCGAGCGCGGAGGAGCTGGCGCATATCGCGCGCGAGACGGCCAAGGTCGCCCGCCGCCTGGGGCACGAGCCGCGCGTGGCCTTCCTGTCCTATTCGACCTTCGGCAATCCTTCGGGCAAATGGCTGGAAAGCATCCGCGACGCCGTCCACATCCTCGATGGGGAGGAGCCCGGCTTCGAATATGAAGGCGAGATGGCGCCCGATGCCGCGCTCAATCCCAAGGTGATGGCGAACTATCCCTTCTGCCGCCTTTCCGCGCCGGCCAACGTGCTGATCATGCCGGGGCTGCAATCGGCCAACCTCTCCGCCAAGCTGCTGCGCGAACTGGGCGGCAATGCGGTGATCGGGCCGATGCTGATCGGAATGGAAAAGCCGATCCAGATCGCCCCGATGACCGCCATCGCTCCCGACGTGCTCACCCTGGCCGTGCTGGCAGGCGCCGGGGTGGTGGGATAACCTTTGACGGAGGGTAGTGGGGACCGCGGCGAAGCCTCATCCCTCACCCTTTCCGCCGATAGCGGAAATACCACACCTCGTGCCCCAGCCTGCGGGCCTTGGCCTCATAGCGGGTCTCGCACCATCCGCCGGGGCGCTGCTGCCAGCTCTGGGGGCCTTCGGCCAGCCATTCGAACTGGTGCGCATGGCGGCACATCACCATCAGCGCGTGGCGCAGATAGATCGGGTGGTCGGTGCCGAAGCGCAGTTCGCCGCCGGGGCGCAGCTTGGCCGCGAACATGTCCACCGGCCCGTCATTCATCATCCGCCGCTTGGCGTGGCGCGCCTTGGGCCAGGGATCCGGGTGGAGCAGATAGAGGAACGACAGCGCGCCATCGGGCACCCGCGCCAGCGCCTCCAGCGCGTCGCCGTGATGGAGGCGGACATTGCGGATCGGGGCATGGGCCCCGCCATCCCCGTCGAGATGGGCCAGCGCCTGGGCCACGCCGTTCAGGAACGGCTCGCAGCCGATGAAGCCGTGATCGGGCAGCAGGTCCGCGCGATAGGCCAAGTGCTCCCCGCCGCCGAAGCCGATCTCGAAATGCAGCGGGCAGGGCCGGCCGAACAGGCGCTCGGCAGTCACGGGCCCTTCGGCGGGAACGGCGATCTGCGGCAGCAGCCGGTCGACCAGCGCCTGCTGGCCCTGGCGCAGCGGCTTGCCCTTGGCGCGGCCATAGAGCCGGTTGAGCGTGGTGGGATCGCCTTGCTTGTATGCGGTCATGCGCGGGCGCATACACAAATCGCCCTGCGGCGGAAAGCAAACGCCCCGGAGCCGGAGCCCCGGGGCGGCTTCACCCCCCACGGTGACGAAATCAGGCGGCCTCGGCGGCCTCGTCCGGGTCGCGCAGCACATAGCCGCGGCCCCACACGGTCTCGATATAATTCTCCCCGCCGCAGGCGAGGCTCAGCTTCTTGCGCAGCTTGCAGATGAACACGTCGATGATCTTGAGCTCGGGCTCGTCCATCCCGCCATAGAGATGGTTGAGGAACATCTCCTTGGTCAGCGTGGTGCCCTTGCGGAGCGAGAGCAGCTCCAGCATCGCATATTCCTTGCCGGTCAGGTGCACGCGGGCGCCGTCGACTTCCACTGTCTTGGCGTCGAGGTTCACTGCCAGCTTGCCGGTGCGGATCACCGATTGCGAATGGCCCTTCGAGCGGCGGACCACCGCATGGATGCGGGCCACCAGCTCCTCGCGGTGGAAGGGCTTGGTCACGTAGTCGTCTGCGCCGAAGCCGAAGCTGCGGATCTTCGAATCCATCTCGGAGATGCCGGAAAGGATCAGCACCGGCGTCTGCACCTTGGCGACGCGGACCTTCTTCAGCACGTCATAGCCATGCATGTCGGGCAGGTTCAGGTCGAGCAGGATGATATCGTAATCGTAGAGCTTCGCGAGGTCCAAGCCCTCTTCGCCCAGATCGGTCGAATAGACGTTGAAGCCCTCGGTCGTCAGCATGAGCTCGATGGCCTTGGCGGTCGTCGGCTCGTCCTCGATCAGCAGCACGCGCATGGGAGCCCCCTCTAGTTGCCCCTGTTACCCTTGGCGGTAACCACCCCGAAAGGGAGGTTGACCGTCATTAACCACACCATGTCTCAACGAAAAAGGTTAATTTACTGTAACCGTTAACATGGAATGAGCAAAGGGCCCGACAAAATTCCCGTCCCGGCAGGGGGACCGGGCACGACAGCGGGGCTATGCCACTCCTTCCAGTTTCTTCTGCCTGCGCCGCTGGACGGAGGATCCGATGCCGATCGCCTCGCGATATTTGGCCACGGTGCGGCGGGCGAGGTCGAAGCCCTTTTCGCGCAGCAGGTCGACCAGCGCATCGTCCGACAGCACCTCCTTCGGGTCTTCCGCGTCCACCAGCGCGCGGATCTGCGCCTTGACCGCCTCGGCGGAGACGGCGCCGTCGCCATCGGCCGAGGCGACGCCCGAGGTGAAGAAATATTTGAGCTCGAAGGTCCCCCGCTCGCAATGGAGATATTTGTTCGAGGTCACCCGGCTCACGGTCGATTCATGCATGTCGATCGCCTCCGCGATCGCGCGCAGGGTCAGCGGCCGCAATTCGGACACGCCCTTGCGGAAGAAGCCTTGCTGCTGCTTCACGATCTCGGCGGTAACCTTGAGGATCGTCTTCTGCCGCTGGTCCAGCGCCTTCACCAGCCAGTTGGCGTCGGCCAGCTTCTCGCTGAGCCAGGCGCGGCTGGCGCGATCCTGGCAGCCGCCGCGCAGCTCGACATAATAGGAACGGCTCACCACCAGCCGGGGCAGCGTCGCCTGGTTCAGCGCGATGTCCCACCCGCCCTTGCCGGCGGCGCGCACCAGGATATCGGGCACCACCGGCTCGCCCCCCTCGCGCCCGAAGCGGAGGCCGGGCTTGGGATCGTAGCCGCGCAGCTCCGCCAGCATCTGGGCGAAATCCTCGTCGTCGACGTCGCACATCCGCTTGAGCTGGGCGAAGGAGCCCTTGGCCAGAAGATCGAGATTGTCGATCAGCCGCGCCATGCACGGATCGTAGCGGTCCGCTTCCCGCGCCTGGAGGGCGAGGCATTCGGACAGGCTGCGCGCGCCCACGCCGGTGGGATCGAGCGACTGCACCGCCTCCAGCGCGGCCTCCGCTTCCACCAGCGGCACGCCCAGATCGTTCGCCACTTCCCGCAGGGAAGCGGTGAGATAGCCCGCATCGTCCAGCAGGCCGATCAGATGGCGCGCGATGAAGGCGATGCGGGGATCGCGGATCGCAGCGCCCACTTGCGCTTCCAGATGCTGGGCAAGGGTTTCGCCGGAGGCCCCGCGATCCTCTATGCCGGGGCCTTCGCCGCTGGAGCCTGCCAAGGGCGCGCCGCCATCCAGCGCAAGGCCGTCCCCTGTCTCCCGATCGTGGCCGAGCGCTTCGGGATCGAGGTCGAACGGAGCGTCGGCCTCGCCATGGCCTTCGCGGATCAGCTCGTCCGCGGTGGAGGGTGCAGGGGCTTCCTCGTCGGGGGGCCTGTCGGGCGCCTCGTTCGGATCGGCCGGATCGCTCGGCGCGCCGTCGCCCAATTCGAGCAGCGGATTGGCGTCCAGCGCATCGCCGATGAAGGCTTCCAGCTCGAGATTGGACAGCGCCAGCAGCTTGATCGCCTGCTGGAGCTGCGGCGTCATCACCAGCGACTGGGACTGCCTGAGGTCGAGGCGGGGGCCGAGCGCCATCCGGATCAGGCCAGGTCGCACGCGTCCTTCGGCGGGCCGGGAACGAGCGGGCGTGGAGCGGGGACGCCCGGCACCGCTCGCGCCGGGCCTGTCGAAACACGCGTCGGAACCTTGCGGACCATCACAAAGTGAAGCTTTCGCCCAGATAGAGCCGGCGCACGTTCTCGTCCGCCACCAGGTCCTGCGGACTGCCGGCGAACAGCACCTGGCCGCCATAGATGATGCAGGCGCGGTCCACGATGTCGAGCGTCTCGCGCACATTGTGGTCGGTGATGAGCACGCCGATGCCGCGCTGCTTGAGGTCGATCACCAGGTTGCGGATGTCGGCGATCGAGAGCGGGTCGATCCCGGCGAAGGGCTCGTCCAGCAGCATGATCGAGGGCTTGGCCGCCAGGGCGCGGGCGATCTCGCATCGCCGCCGCTCGCCGCCGGAAAGCGCCATGGCCGGGCTGGTACGCAGCCGGGTGAGCCCGAATTCATCGAGCAGCCTTTCCAGCTCCTCGGCCCGCGTCGCGCCGTCGGGCTCGATCATCTCGAGCACGCAGCCGATGTTCTGTTCCACCGTCATCCCGCGAAAGATCGAGGTTTCCTGCGGCAGATAGCCCAGGCCCAGGATCGCGCGGCGATACATCGGCAGCTTGGTCACATCGACGCCGTCCATCAGGATACGGCCGCTGTCGGGGCGCACCAGGCCCATCACCGAATAGAAGCAGGTCGTCTTGCCGGCGCCATTGGGGCCGAGCAGGCCGACCACCTCGCCCTTGCCGACCGAAAGCGAGATATCGGTCAGCACGGCGCGCTTGTCGTAGCTCTTGGCGATCGAAATGACTTCCAGGCCGCCTTGCGGGATGGGCGGCGCGGCATGGGCCGGCGCGTCCGCCATGGCTTCGGCAACGGCCTTCTGGTCGGGCGCGGGTTCGTCGAGTTCGGTCATCGGGCGGGCTTTTAACACGGGTTCGCCGGCAGAAAACCCCTGCCGGGTTCCATTTGGCAGGATTCCTGCATGGAACACCCCGCGCGCCCTTGTTCTGCCCGAAATGGCGGAGCCCCATTCGGCACGCTTGCCTAGGCGGCGAAGTGGTGGAATATTCGCAGGGTCTGGAGAGGCAGCTAGGAGAGCGGGCGCATGGGCAAGGCGCTGTGGAATTCCGATCGCGACACGTCCGGCGAGCTGAAGCATCACGCGGGCACGAGGCGCCTCGACTGGCGCCGCAAGATGAGCGATCACGTGGCCTATGCCCTGCTCGCCTATACGGGCCTCCAGATCTTCGGCACCATGTCCGCGATCAAGAACACCAGCGGCTCGATCCTGCCCTATCTCGCGCTTATCGTGCTGGTCGGGGCGATCATCCCCGGCTGTCGCCTGTTCGAGCAGCGCTGGGAAGCGCTGAGCGACGCGCAGGCCGCCGATCCGGCGCTGGCCCCGCTCTTCCGGCGTGACCGGCTGCTGCTGTGGGCAGCCGCGATCGGCCTGCCTTTCCTCCTCATCGGCCTGTTCAAGGGGCTGGCGCTGATCTTCTGACCTTCCTGACTCCTCCCGGCTGCGAAGCTGCGGGGAGGAACGGAAGGCCGAAAGGGGGCTGGCTCCTGCGCGTCCCTGCGGCTACTGCGCCAGTGACCATGCTCTCCGGGATTGCCCATGCTTGACATCGAACAGGCCCGCGCGCGCTGCGCCGCGGCGATCGACCTTGCCCTGAAGGCCGGCGCGGACGCGGCCGATGCCGCCGCGATCGGCTCCTCCTCCGAGGACGTGCAGGTGCGGCTGGGCCGGCTGGAAGATGTCGGCCGCTCGGAAAGCGAGGACATCTCGCTGCGCGTCTTCCTGGGCCGCCGCTCCGCCTCGATCCATGCCACCGACATGAGCGATGCGGCGCTGGCCGAGCTGGCCAGCCGGGCGGTGGCGATGGCGGGCGCCGCGCCGGAAGACGAGTTCGCCGGGCTCGCCCCGGCCGAGCTTCTGGCGAAGGGCCCGTTCCCCGAGCTCGATCTGGAAGACCCCGAAGAGCCGAGCCCGGCGCAATTGCGCGCCCTGGCCGAAGAGGCGGAAGACGCCGCGCGGGCGGTAAAGGGCGTGACCAACAGCGAGGGCGGCAGCGCCGGCTTCGCCCGCAGCTCCTTCGCCCTCGCGACCAGCCACGGCTTTTCCGGCGTCTATTCCTCCACCGCGATGAGCGTGAGCGCGGTGGTGATCGCGGGCGCAGGCGGGGGCATGCAGCGCGATTACGATTACCGCACCACCCGCCACGCGGCGGACCTGCCTTCCCCCGCCGAGATCGGCCGGGTGGCGGGCGAGCGGACGGTGGCGCGGCTCGATCCCGGCCGGATGCCGAGCAAGCCGATGCCGGTGGTGTTCGACCCGCGCGTCGGCGCCTCGCTGGTCGGCCATCTGCTGGGGGCCATGGCCGGCCCGGCGATCGCCCGCCGCGCCAGCTTCCTGCTCGGCCGGCTGGAGGAGGAGCTGTTCCCCGCCGGCATCCGCATCCTGGAGGAGCCGCACCGCCTGCGCGGGCTCCATTCGCGCCCGTTCGACGGCGAAGGTCTCCGCACCGCGCCCCGCGCGCTGGTGGAAGACGGCAGGCTCACGGGCTGGCTCACCAACGCCGCCTCCGCCCGCCAGCTGGGCATCGGCCTCACCGGCCACGCCGCACGCGGGTCGGGCGGATCGCCGGGGGTCTCCGCTTCCAACCTCGTCCTCGCCCCCGGCACGGCCACTCGGGCAGAGCTGATCGCGGACATCGCGGAAGGGGTGCTCGTCACCGAGCTGATCGGGCAGGGCGTGAACGGCGTCACCGGCGATTACAGCCGGGGCGCTTCCGGCTACCGCATCGTCAATGGCGAGATCGCCGGCCCGGTGGCCGAATTCACCGTCGCTGGAAACCTGATCGACATGTTCGCCCATATGGCCGTGGCGGACGACCTCGAAATCTACCGCGCGATCGACGTGCCGACGATCCGGATCGACGGAATGACGGTCGCGGGAGATTAGAGCCTGATCGCCTTTGAATGAAACATTCGTCATTGCGAGCGTAGCGAAGCAATCCAGGGCCTCGCGTGCCGCACTGGATTGCCGCGGGGCTTCGCCCCTCGCAATGACGATGCAAAGCAATGGCAATTATATCGTTTGCAAGCGCGCGGTGGATTGACGGTTTTCGTCACCCCAGCGAAAGCTGGGGTCTCAAGCGACGGCGCGCGAAGGCCTGAGATGCCAGCTTTCGCGGGCATGACGAAAAGCGGGTGTTTGCAACAGATACAATCGCCAAAGAAAGGCGATCATGGTCCAAGGCCAGGATGCAATTCCTCCCTGCGCCGAAGGTGTGGGAGAGAACCCCGGATGCGGGACGGAAAAAAAGGCCTCGCAGCGTGCGCTGCGAGGCCTCAGGCGTGGAGGACGGGAAGGCCGAAGTGATGCGTGTCGACCTTCCCGGAACGTCGCGGCCACCTCCGCCGGAGCCCCCCGGCAGCGGGGAAACGGCCGCGAACCCGGTCAGAGCGAGGTCTTGAGGCCGATATAGTAGCGCCGCCCCAATATGTCGTAGGAGTTGAAGTCGGTAACGCCCGCATTGCTGTTGACGCCCGGAACCACGCCGACGGGCGGCGGCTCCTTGTCGAACAGGTTCTCCACGCCGAAGCGCAGCGAAACCGAATCGTTCACCCGGAAACGACCCGACAGGTCGAAGATGTCGTAGGACGGGACCCGCACCGAATTGGCCGCCACCGGCTGGAATCCCGGCAGGTGACGCCAGTTGAGCGACAGCGAGCCAAGCCCGAAATCATAGCCCAGCGTGGTGCTGAGCCGCCAGTCGAACTGGGTCCCGTAACCTGCCGGGTTGGTGCCCTTGTACTTGTTGATCGTCCCGCCGGGGCTGGCCTGCACGTCGAACTTCTCGAGCCAGTTGAACGCCACGTTGAGGAACACCGCCCCCTGATCGCCCTTCAGCCCCGGGGCGGGCAGGCGCCAGTCCAGCGTGGCATCGATGCCCGAGGTCGCGAGCACGCCCAGGTTCTGGTATTCGGCCCGGGTGGACAGCCAGAAGCCGGTCACCGAATCGCGGTTGATCAGCTGGCAATACTGGTTCGCCGGATCATAGGTCGGATTGCTCGATCCATTGGCGTTGAAGCATTGCTCATAGACGAACTGGGTGGACGCGGACTGGATCGCCCCTTCGACCCGGATGTTGTAGTAGTCCACCGACAGCGTCACATTGCCGAGCGAGGACGGCGGGGCGCGCAGAACGGTGCCGAGCGTCCAGGTCTTGGCGACTTCGGATTCGACGTTCGGATTGCCCACCACATAGTCGCGGCCCAGGATGAACAGCCGCGGCTGGTTGCCGACATAATTGCTGTCGATCACGCCCGAAGAGCCGGCGATCGCGTTGCACAGCGCCTGGACCTGCCCCCGGTCGGGATTGGCGGCGACATTGCCGTAGGGGGCGAGCGTGAGGATCGAGCACGGATCGTGATCGGGCCAGGGAACGGTCTGATAAGTGCCCGGCTGGAACAGCTCCGCGATGTTCGGCGCGCGGTTGGCGTATTGATAGCCGCCGCGGAACTTCAGCCAGTCATTGACCTGCCAGTCCCCCGTCGCCTTCCAGGTCACGACCCCGCCGGCGGTGCTGTAGTCCGAATAGCGGATACCGGCATTGAGGGTCAGCTCCTTGACGGCGGGAAGGTCCGAAAGGACGGGGACCAGCACTTCGCCGTAGATCTCCTTCACGTCGATGCCGCCCTTGGTGGGCAGCACGCTGAACACGCCGGTGGTGATCGAATTGAGGTTGTCGCTGCGGAAGGCGGCATCGGGCGAATATTCGAAATCATTCTCCCGATAGGCGGCACCCAGCGCCAGCCTCACTTCCCCGGCGGGAAGGTCGAACAAGGCCCCCTGGAAGTTGGCTTCCACCTGATCCTGCGTCAGCCAGGTCGTCGTGTGCAGTTCGGGCGCGATGATGTCGCGGCAGTCCTGCGAGATGGTGGTGACGGAGAAGGGATTGATCCCGCTGGTGCAGCTGGCGTCGAGGCCGATCCGCGGATTGAAGAAGGTGGAGTTCGCCCCGTAATTCGGCAGCGAGATCAGTTGCTGCGCCTGTTCCAGCACCACGAAATTGTTGTAGCGCGTCTCCTGCCCGCTGCGGCCGTGCGAAGCGAAGATGTCGAACGTCCAGTCCTTGAACGGCAGGTTCCCGCGCAGCCCGACCAGCACCTCGTAAGTGGTGAGCGTGGTGTCGACCACCTGCGGGCCGAGATAGCTCGACGGCCAGTTGAGCTCCCACGGGCCGTCGGGATCAGGGCGCGAGCGCAGGATGTCGCACAGATCCTGCGGGACCGGATGGCCCGCCGCCGCGCCGCAGGTCGCGGCGTCGAAAGTGATGCCCAGCCCCCACTGGTCGACCACGCTGGAGGGGAACGACTGCGTCCGCACGTCGCTCTGGTTGAACATGCCCTGGACGTAGAAGGTGACGTCGTCGGTCACGTCGTAATAGGCGTGGCCGAACATCGAATAGCGCCGGAGCGGCACCTGGGTGTAGCTCGAATAGGCATTGGGCGCGAGCGCGCCATTGGCCAGGTAATGCATCTCCGGATAAAGCGAGCCCTTGAAGTTCGGCGCCGACGCCCCGGTGACCTGCCCCGGCTGGGCGCTGAACAACGTCCCGTCGGAGTTGAAGTAAAGGTCCGTGTTGGCTCCCGTGGGCACTTCGCCCGGCGCATAGCCGTAGCGGGCGAACACCGCGTCGATCGCCGCCTGGCTGGGATAGTTGGACGGATTGCCGTAGTTGAACGTCACCCCGTTATCGGTGGGAAACAGCGTGTAGCCGGGCGAATAGAGGAACGTCCCGCCGCCCGAATATTCCGGATCGACGAAGGCGCGCTGGAAGAACGGGATATCCGCATCGCGCACCTTCTTGCGATCGGAGAAATTGAGGCCGATTATGGCGTTGCCCCGGCCGTCGGCGAAGTCCGACCCCACCAGCGCCGAAACGTCCCATTGCCCGCCGTCTCCCCTTTCGGTCACGCCGTATTGCGCGTCGATGTCGATGCCGGTGAAGTTCTTCTTCAGCCTGAAGTTCACCACGCCCGCCACCGCGTCCGCGCCGTAGGTGGAGGCCGCACCGCCGGTGATCACCTCGACATTCTCGATCGCGGCGCGCGGGATCGCGTTCACGTCCACCACCATCATCGCATTGACCGGCTGCATGCGCCGGCCGTCGAGCAGCACCAGGGTGCGGTTCGTGCCCAGGCCGCGCAGGTTCACCGTGGCGATGCCCGGACTGTTGGTCGGCAGTTGCTGCACGTCGCGCCCGGCTATGGCCGTGCCGGCGCCACCGGCACCGCCGATGGCACCCTGGCCGCCGGTGAATTGCGGCAGCTTCTTCAATTGCTCGTCCACGCCGACCGAGCCGGAATTCTCCAGCAGGTCCTGCGATACCGTGACGATCGGCGAATCGGAATCATAGTCGCGGCGAACGATGCGGGAGCCGGTGACGACGATCGCCTCCTCCCCATATCGCTGGGCCGTGGCCTTCGCATCCTCCTCCTGTTCCTGGGCGAAAGCCGGTCCTCCAACAAGGCAAAGCGCGCTCGAACCGATGAGCGCGGCGCGCCGAATGCGCGAAAGGGATTGTCCTTCCATATCCATCTCCTCCCAAAACTCTCTTTCTTTGCCTTTCCCGGAAGCCGACGGGCCTTCGGACGGCGAGAGCGTCATTGATCGTGTTGGGAGCAAAGGGGATCGCGCCGCCGATCGCGGCATGAGGCCGTCTCGCGGCCACTGGGTGCACACTGCGAGGAACGATCCCGCCTGCGCCCAACTATCCGGCCCCGCGCTGCGCGAAAGCCGGGCCGAGTCCCGCTCGACGGCGGCATGATATGTGCTATTCTAAGAATTACAAGACTATCTTCTCTCATACGAATTATTAGTCAGCAAAATGATTTTCCTGACTCATATAGATACCTAATTGTTTGCTTACTCGCCGGCTTGACCGGCAGCCGCAGGCGGGAAACAGGAGCGGAAGGGGAGACAGGATGGGAGAGGGTGAGGAAGCGGGGGAGCGTTCCTCCGGCACGGTGGGGAAGCTGGCCTATCCCCCCGCTTTCACGGCGTGGTATGTGATCGGCATGCTGGCGCTGATCAACGCGCTGGACAATATCGATCGCGGCATCATCTCGCTGCTGATCCAGCCGATCAAGCGCGACCTAGGGCTGACCGATACGGAGATCGGCCTGCTCACCGGGATCGCCTATTCGGGCTTCTATGCCCTGGTCGGCTTGCCCATGTCGCGCCTCGCCGACACGGGAAACCGCAAATACATCCTGTCCTTCGGCGTCACCTTGTGGAGCCTCGCCACCGCGCTGGGATCGCTGGCGCAGAATTTCTGGCACCTGTTCTTCTCGCGCGCCGGCACCGGGGCCGGCGAATCGCTCAAGGGCCCCAATGCCCTGTCGATGATTTCCGACCTGGTGCCGCGGGAGAAGCTGCCGCGCGCCATATCGCTCTATTCGATGGGCATCGTGGGCGGGATGGCCTTTTCGCTGATACTCGGCGGCACGTTGCTGGGGCTGTTCCACGGCAAGGCTTTCGCCGGCCCGTTCGGCATCGTCTTCCACGATTGGCAGATGGTGCTGATGCTGGTCGGCCTGCCCGGCGTCCTCGTGGCCCTGCTGTTCTTCCTGACCGTGAAGGAACCCGCCAGGCTGGGCCGCAAGAGCGGGGACAAGCCGCCGCTGCTGGAAATCCTGCGCTTCCTGTTCGCCAATTTCGGATATTACGGCTGGTTCCTGCTGGGCACCGCGCTGCTGCAGATCGAGGCGACCGGCTTGCTCAACTGGCGCGTCGCCTTCTACGAGCGGACCTATGGCTGGGGTCCCGCCATCGCGGGGCCGTTCCTGGGCGTGATGGCGCTGGTCACCACCCCGATCGGCCTGGTCGCCGGCGCGTGGCTGGGGGAACGCATGGCCCGTTCCGGCGATCCGGGGGCCATGGTCAAGCTGTCGCTGTTCGGCCTCGCCGCGAGCCTGCCGCCCACGATCATCTCCCCCCTTGCGCCCTCGCCCTATCTCGCCCTGGCATTGGGCGCGGTATCCGCCATCTGCCTGGGCATTTCCGTTCCGGGCACGACCGCCGCGATGCAGATCGTCACCCCGAACGAGTTCCGCGGCCAGCTCAACGCGATCTATCTCTTCATGATCAGCGTGGTCGGCTCCGCCATCGCGCCGATCACCGTATCGCTCGTCACCGATTTCGTGTTCCGCGACGAAAGCATGCTGCGCTATTCGATGATGGTGATCGCGGCGGTGTTCGGCACGCTGGGCCTGATCGCCAAATATTTTTCGCTCGCCCCCTATCGCCGGATGGTGACCAGGCTGCTGGAGGAGGAAAGGCGGGCGGCTACATGAAATTGCGCGTGTGCAGCTGCGAAAGGGCGGCGGCATCCGCATCGGCGAAGCCCAGCCGCGACAGGCTGACACGGCGCGCATGATCCATGTCGGCCTGCAATTGCATCACCCGCGCATGGCCCTGCGCGATCGAGGCGGGGGAAAACCCGCCGGCGGCCATCACGGTCAGCCCTTCGAATACCCGGCGGTTGAGCCCCGCCGTCTCCGCCAGCTCCGCATGGCGCCGATGCATCGCGTTGGACAGGCGGGCGAGCAGCCCCGGATCCTCCGCGGCATGGCGGCGCAGATGGGCGAGGCCGAAGGCCACGTGCCGCGCTTCGTCCTGCGCGGCCAGCCTGGCCACCGCGCGGGTGATGGAATCGGGCCCGTGGCGCTGCAGGAAGTCGAGCAGCACCAGGAAGCTGCCTTCCCCCATCACGCTGAGGAGAAAGGAAGCCAGCGCGAAATCCGGCTCGTCGATCAAGGTCTTGAGCGAGGCCTGCCCGCCGGTGCTCGACAGCCCCAGGCAATCCCGCCGCATCAGCGCACGCCGCGTGAACACCTCGATATGGCGCGCCTCTTCCGCCGCCTGCATCGCCAGAAGCTGCATCACTTCGCGGAAATGCGGGTGCAGGCGGGCGATGAACCGCGCGGGGACCATCAGGGCGGCCGTCTCGTTCTCGATCAGATAGGTCATCACCTGGACGACCGCGTCCTCGATCTCCTCGTCATGCTCGATCTCGGCCGACCAGTCGATCGCGGTGGCGGGGTCCCATTGGGCCGCCGTCGCTCGGGCATAGAGCCGGGCGGCATCGTCGGCCCATAGTTCCGCCTTGTCGATCAGGGTGAAGTCGAAAGCGGGCCCGCCCAGCTCGACCTGGGCGCTGCGGCCGGCAAGGCCCCAATTCGCGGGCGGGTGATCCCGCACCCCTTCGATCCCGGAGCCCCCCGCCCTTTCCACCGGCATGCTCTCGAAGCGATCCGTGCGCACCAGCGTGCCGCCGGCGCCTCCCTCGCAGGCACGATACCCGATCCCTTCGCCCCGCGCCCAGGCCCGCAGATGGAGCGTCAGCTCGGGATGGACGCCTTTCACCGCCACTTCGCCGCCGCTGGGCACTCTCCGCAAGGCGCGGCGCAGCAGGACCTCTCCGCCTTCGTCCAGGCCGATGCCTTCGAGGTCGATCTCGACCGGCCGGCCGCCGGGTTCAGGCGAGGAAGGCATCGAGGAAGCGCGTCCGGTCCACCGCGCGGTTCAGCGCGTCATAGCCGCTCGTCCGGCCGGGCAGCCATTGGGTGAGCCCCTCCATCTCCAGCAAGGGCCGGACCGCCGGATCGTCGAAGGACATGGCGAGCAGGATCGAGACGAAGCGCTCGACCAGCTCCGCCGGCGCATCGTCCAGCACGGTGAAGTTGCAGTGATCGAACGGCGCTGTCTCCGCGACCACTTGCGTCGCCGCGGCCGGCAGCGTGCCTTCGCGCGCGAAAAGCAGGCGGTTGGCGTCGAGGATGCAGCATGCATCCGCCTCGCCCGCCATCAGCGCCCGCGCCGCATCCCGCTCTCCGCCCACATGGTCGCCATGCTTGCCGAGGCCGATATTGAAATGGATCACTTCGAAATCGCGCTCCGGCGCCAGGCCCGCTTCCGCGAGCAGTTCGAGCGGGATCAGCGTGGCCTGCGGGGAATCGGCGGCGCCCACAGCCACTCTCTTTCCCCGAATATCCGGCAGGGCGGCGATCGCCGAATCCTTGCGCGCCACGATCACGCTGGTGAGGTCCCGATCGGTGTCGCGCATGGCGATTGCGGAAGCCCTGCGGCCGGCCTTCGCCGCCAGGCGCTCCGCCTCGATCCAGGCGAGCGGCGAATTCCACGCCACGTCGACATGCCCGGCCAGGTGCCCCAGCACCTGCGTTTCGTAATTGGAATAGAGGATATAGTCGAAAGGCAGCCCGGCGGCGGCGAAATGGTCCTTGAACCCTTCCCATATGGTCACGACCTTGGGATCATAGGCAACGGCGCCCAGCGTCAGCGTCTTCGTCATCGGGGCCGCCTCCTCATTCGAACAGGTCGAGGCCGCACAGCGCGCGGCCGATGAAATCGTAAAGCTGGTCGGTGGTGGGGGCCATCACCGTGCTCGCGCGGGCGTCGCGAAAGAACCTGTCCACCCCGGCCTCCTTGCGGAACGCCGCCCCGCCGCACACGCGCATCGCGGTGTCCGTCACCTCGGTCGCGCTTTCGGCGGCGGCCGCCTTCACTTCCAGCACGCGCAGCATGGTCGCCTCGCCCGGATGCTCCAGCGCATCCAGCGTGTCGCGCAGCAGCGCCGCCGTCATATCCGCCTTGACCTGCATGCGCGCGATATAGGCCCGGATCGTGGGCAGGCGGCGAAGCGACTGGTCGAGATGCTCGAACCGCGTGGCCCCCGCATGGGCGATCGTGCGGGCAAGGGAACCGCGCATCAGGCCGAGCGATGCCGCCGCATTGAGCGCGGAGAACACCGGCAGCACCGTGCCCAGCATGATCTCCGCACCCCCGCCATCCTCTCCCAGCGCGTTTTCGGCCGGGATCCTCGCGCCTTCCGCCCGGAGCGGAGCGGAATCGTTGCCGCGCAGCCCCATGCCGTCGAACGCCGCGGCGGCGGCAATGCCATCCGTGAGGCGCGGGACAAGCCAGAGCGACGTGCCCTCGCCTGTCGTCGCCCCGCTCGACCAGACATAGAGGTCGGCATGGCTCGCCGAGGTGACCCAGCCCTTGTTCGCATCCAGGACGATGGTGCCGCCTTCGCGCCGCGCGGTGGAGACGGGCGCCCAGAAATGGCTCCGCGATCCCGCCTCGGAAAATGCGAGCGTGACCAGGGCATCGCCGCCAGCCACGCTGCGCCTTGCCTCCGCCGGGCCGAACGCCTCGATCACCGCGGCCGCCGAATAATGCATCGCCACGATCATCGCGGTCGAGCCGCATTCCTGGCCCAGCCGCTCGACCACGGCGCAGGCCTGGCGAAGGGAGCCGCCCTTTCCGCCATGCTCCGCGTCCGAGATCAGCCCGGCAAGTCCGGAGGCCCGGAAGCCCGCTATCACCGCGGCGGGGAACCGGCCCGACCGATCCGTCTCCACCGCGTGTTGCGCGGCAAGCGCGGCCAATGCTTCCAATGCCGGTTCGGCTTCGACCTGCGGCGATTCCATCCTTCGTCCTCCCCCTCCTGCGCTCCGGTTGCGATCGGTCGATTGCGATGGGCAAGGCCAAGCCGATATGCGTCCAGGATGTTCCGCGCAGACCTGCGCGAGGAGAACGAAAATCCGCAAGGGCCCGGCCTGCGAACCGCCGGTATGAGAGGGGAGGTTAATTCGTATCCTAATAGATGTAAAGCTATGCTGATCCCTCCGGGCGCACCGGCCATCCGCCCGGGCGGAAAGGGCCACCGCATCGCCGGATCATGTAAGCGTTCACTTACATGCGGGACTCATCATCATTCACTCGGGCGACTTTGCTGAAGATGATGAAGTTGGGGCGGCAATGGAAATCGGCTTGCCGCCCCCTGAAGGTCAGTACTTCACGCGAGCCCCGATCCGGAAATAACGCCCGATCGTGTCGTAATAGATCGGGTTGGTGTAGAACTGCGTCTCCGGAGCGGCCGGGGGATCCTTGTCGAACAGGTTGTTCACCGCCCCGAACAGCTCGAAGCCGCTGGTCCTGTCCCCGCCCAGCCGCAGGGTCGCGAACAGGTTAACGTAGAAGCGGCCGTCGACCATGTTGTCGTTGATGCTGTTTATCAGCGTGGGCGAATAATCGGGATCGTCCGGCCCGATATAGCTGTTGTCGAAATGGCCGGGAGAGATATAGCGCCCCTGCAGCGTGAAGCTGAAGGCCGGGCTGTCGAAGGTGAGATAGCCGTTGAGCACCCAGTTCGGCGCGGCGATCGAGGGCACGCCGGTGCTCGACGAGGTCTGCCCGTTCTGCCCGGCGCGATCGATCACCTGCCCGAAGCTGACCGATTCCAGCTTGGAGACATGGGTGGCGATGCCGCGCAGCGTCAGCGAATTGTCGCCATTGCCCAGTGGAATGCGGTATTCGGCCTCGATGTCGAAGCCTTCGGCGGTGATGCGATCGAGATTGATCGCGATGTTGGTGATCTGGGTGATCGTGTCATCGGCACCGAAGCTGATCAGCGAGCAGGCCTGCTCGTTGCCGGCATAGCACCGGTCGACGATCTGCTGGACGCCGCCGGGCGCGGTGGAGATGTAATCCTTCACCTTGATCCGGTACCAATCCAGCGAAAGCCGCAGCCCGTCCAGCGCGCCGTGCGGCGAAAGGACACCGCCGAGCGTGAGCGTGCGGGCTGCCTCGGGCCGAAGATCGGGCGATCCGCCGCCAATGATCGTGGGCGGCACGGCCTGCGTCAGGTTGAAGCGGTTGGTTATCGGGGTGAAGGTGCTTGCCGAAGCGAGATAAAGCTCGGCGAAGTTCGGCGCGCGGATGTCGCGGCTCAGCGACGCGCGGAAACGCAACCAGTCGACCGGCTCCCACAGCCCGCTGACCTTCCACGCGACCTTGGTGAACTCGTTCTTGCTATTGGTCCTCAGATAGCTGCCGAAGCCTTCGATGTCGTAGTTCGTGACCCGGACCGCCCCGTCCAGGCTGAGCGACTTGGTCCAGGAAGCATCCCGCACCAGCGGAAGGCCGAGCTCGGCATAGCCTTCCAGCACATCGGTCTTGCCGTTGTAGTCCGAGCCGAAATTCTGGAAATAGGCATATTGGTTCGACAAGTCGTCATGGACCACGTCGATGCTTTCCGAGCGGAACTCGGCGCCCGCCGCGAAGGAGAGCGGGCCCGCCCACAGCTGGGCGAGATCGCCGCGGATATTGGCGGCAACCACGTGCTGCTCCAGCCTGATGTCCTCCGTCAACGTGGCGAAGATGTAATCCTTCGCCGCCTGGCTCACATTGCCCGAGCCGAACAGGTTGATCGGAACGCACCCGGCCGCCGCCTCGCGCAGCGCCGCATTGGTGGAAAGCAAGGCCCGGCAGGTGGGGTTGCCGGTGCCCGGATCGATCACCGCGTCGAGCGCGTAATAGAAACGCGCATTGGCCGCCGCATAACTGTCCGGATCGCTGCGCGACAGCGAAGGGTCTCCGGTGACGAGATTGTTCTCGACCGTCTGCAGGCGGTCGGTGCGGCCATATTGGTAATAGGCGTCCCATTCCCAGCCGGAGCCGAGATCGCCCTTGAGCCCCACCGTCCCGCGATAGGAATCCGCCTTCGAGATGCTCAGCCCGCGGCCGACATCGTCGAGCACCCGGCCCAGCACGAAGACGGAAGCGCCCGGAGTGTCGCTGGGCGTATCCGGCCGCGCGCCGACGATGGCCCTGATCGCATCGGGAATATACGGATTGTCGATCGTGATCGGCAGGTTGGTGGTGAAATAGGAGGTCTGCAGCAATTCCCCCCTGATATGGCCGTATGACGCTTCGACGAAGCCGCTGAGGCTGTCGCTGAATTCGTAATCGGCGTGGGCGAAGACCGAATAGCGCTCCACCGGCACGGTGATGTTCGCATCGTTGTAGGTGGGGTAGAGGTCCCCGCCGACCTGGCCGAGCGCGAAACGCGGCGAGCCGGGATTGTAGGCGACCGGCGTTCCGTCGGAAGCGAAGGTGATGCCGCCGGTGCCGAACAGGTTGACGATCGCTGCGGTCGCGGCCGAGGTATTGTTGTTGAGCGACACCACGCCCGAGCTGTTCATGAACCAGCCCGCATTGTCGTCACTGCGCACGAGGTTGGGATAGCCGTTATTGCTGGCATAGCCGGTGTTGGTGACGATCGAGGCCGGTTTGCACCAGTCGCGGGTGAAGCAGTTCCCGATGCCCTTCTGGTTGTCGTATTCGCCGCCGATCACGAAATGGCCGCGATCCCCCAGCTTGGTACCGTAGGCGAGCGCGGCGTGGTAATCCTCGCCGTCGCCCTGCTGCGAAATTCCGAAATCGACCTGGCCCTTGATGCCTTCCAGGCTCTTGTCGAGGATGACGTTCACCGCCCCCGCGATCGCGTCGGAGCCGTATGCGGCCGAGGCGCCGCCGGTCACCACTTCGATGCGGTCCACCAGCACCGAGGGAATGAGGTTGAGATCGACCGACCCTTCGCGCGTGCTCGGCGCGAATCGCCGGCCGTCGACCAGCACCAGGTTGCGGGTCGTGCCGATCCCCCGCAGGTTGACGATATTGGCGCCCACATTGAAGCTGCCGAAACCCTGGGTGACCGGGGTGGTGCTTGCCCGGAAGGCGGGAACGTCGTTCAGCGCTTCGCCGACATTCTTGACCGCACGATCCTCGAGCGCATCCGCGCCGAGCACCGTGACCGGAGTGGGTGTGTCGAAAGTGGAGCGGGAGAGGCGCGATCCAGTCACAATGATCTGCTCTGCGTTCGCTCCCGCATCCCCGTCCGCATCCTGCGCCTGCGCGCTGCCCGCACCCCCTGTCACGCCCGCTGCCGCGATCGCCAGGGCCGCCACGCCGCAGCCCACGCTCCGCCGCCTGCTCTGAAGACGCAAGCCAGCCGTTACCGTCCTGATCCTTTCAGACATCTGCACTCCTCCCATGCTTCCCGACCGCATCTTTCGGCCGGATCGGATTTCCCGTTTTTGAGGGACGATAACTGGCAAACTATAAGTTGACAAGAACAACGGAGGATTTTGTCATCAGAAAGTCGGGATGTCTTGTAGTGACGCGCAGGACATGGAACAAAAGACCATGCAAAAAGCGGCGAAACCGATGGCGAGCACTCTACAAGACGGGAACGAGGCGGCCCCGCGACCCATGCGCGAAAGGCTGATCAGCGCCCGCCTGATCACCTTGATGACGATCGCGGGCGACAGCGCCACGCTCGCTTATCGCCGCCGCTTGCACATGCCCGAATCCGTGCGGCAAATCCTCTTCGTGGTCGGCGCCTATGGCAGCGTGACTTCCAAGGATATCGTGGTCATCTCAGGCCGCGAGAAGGCGCAGATCAGCCGCAGTGTGAACGCCCTGTCGGATGCGGGGCTGATCGCCCGCACCGGCCGCCGAGGGCCGATCTCGCTCAGCGAGGCCGGCAGCCGCATGTTCCAGGATATCCTGGATGTCGCCGTCGAACGGAACAAGGAGCTTTGCCGTAACATCTCCGCAAGCGAGATCGAAAGCTTCCTCGATCGGACGAGAAACCTCATCGACCAGGCGTCGGCCCTGTTCGATTCGGATGGCAGGCCACCGGCGGGGGAGCCAGCCATCCGCACCTCGCTCCATCACCCGCCCTCGCTCGTGCTTAACGCCAGGCTGGAAAGTTCCGGTCAACTGGTGCTGCCGTGGCTGCAAAGCCTCACGACCTACATCCAGCGCAGCGGCTCCGTTGTTTTCAAACGGGAAATCGGCCTTTCGAACTTCGAATGGCGAGTGCTTTCGCAGATCGGCGAATATGAACCCACGACCTTGTCGTTCCTGATTTCCCAGGTCTCGCGCGACAAGAGCCAGGTCGCACGCACGGTGAAGGAACTGCACACCGCGGGGCTGATCGACCGGCGCGACGAAGGGCGGGTGAACACGTCGCTCACCCTCACCAAGTCGGGCGCCCGCAGCTACGCCCGCATGTGCGAGATATCCATCGAGCGCGATACGTTCCTCTTCCGCGACTGCAGCGCCGGGGAACGGTCGCGCTACTTCGATCTGGTCGAGCGGCTCACCGACAATGCGCGCCGGATGCTGGTCGCGGAGGAAGCGGCCGAGCAGGGGGAACGAGGCACTTCGGGATCGAGCCGCGCTCCACTGGAAGGGCGCATGCCCCGGGAAGAGGACAAGCCCGGAAGCGCTCCGGCAGGAACGGAACTGGCGGCGCTGGCGCAGGAGAACGCCCGGCTCAAGATGCTGCTGGCCGAGGCCATGCTGGAGAATTCGCGCCTGAAGGAAAGGATCGGGCAAGCGGACTGAACGGTCCCGCGCATGCGGAGGCGGATCACGCTGACAAGTTAAATTTGTCCTCCATTCAAGCCTCTGGACAAGCCGTAATCTTTGGTGACAATATCAACTTAATATAGAACAAGGGCGCCGCATGGCGCCGGGGAGAGATGGCGCGTGAACAAGATGGAGACGATTGCGCCCGTCCGTGATCGGACGGCCAATCCCGGAGAAGGCGCAAGCAAGGTCTGGCCGTTGCCGCGCGAGGCGAATTACGGGCTGTTCCTGCTGATCCTGACATCGGCCTGTGCCCAGCTCGACGTCGCCATCGTCCCCTATCTCGCGCCCTATATCCAGCGCGACCTCCATATCAGCGACGTCCAGCTTTCCCTGCTGGTCGGAGTGTCCTTCGCGCTGTTCTACACGCTGGTGGGCATCCCGGTCGCCCGGCTGATCGACCGGTTCAGCCGCAAGAAGATCCTCGCCTTCGGGATGATCACCTGGACGGTCGGCGCGGTGTTGTGCGGCTTCGCGCAGAACTTCTATCAGCTCTTCCTCGCGCGCTTCATCGTCGGCGGGGGAGAATCGGTGAACGGCCCCTCCGCCTATTCGATCATGGGAGACCTGTTCCCGCGCGAGCGCCTGCCGCGCGCGATCGCGCTGTATCACATCGGCCAGGTCTCGGGCCCGGCGATCGCGCTGATCATCAGCGGCGTGCTGATGGGCCTGATCATCGACATGGAGCCCCTGGCAACCCCATGGGGCCATCTCGCCGGCTGGCATGTGATCTTCATCATCACCGGGATCCCGGGCTTCCTGATCGCCACCCTGATGCTCGCCACCATGCGCGACCCGCAACGCCGCATCATCGCCAACCAGGTGGAAACGCCGCTCGCCCGGCGCGAAACGTCCGGCGCATTCACCGGCCTGTTCGATGATTACATCGTCGCGATCCGCTACATGCTGGGCCACCGGCAAGTGTTCGGGCCGATCTTCCTCACCCTGCTGGTGGGCAGCCTGGCCTTCGGCGCCACGGCATGGATGCCGATCTTCTATCTGCGCACCTATGGCTGGGCGCCCGGCCAGCTGGCCGTCTACCAGAGCGTCCTTTCACTGTTCTTCGTGCCGTTCGGCATGCTGATCGGCGTCATCCTCGCCGAACGCTTCACCAGGCAGGGGCTGAGCGATTCGCCAGTCCGTGTCCTGCTCATCGCCAAGGTCCTCGCACTGGTAGGCATCTTCGTCACCCTGATGCCGTCTCCATGGCTGGCCCTGGCGCTGAGCATCGTATCGTCGGTCGCGCTCGGCATGGCGGGCCCGATCCAGAACGTACAGCTGCAGACCGTCGCCCCGGCAGAACTGCGCGGCAAGATCACCGCGCTCTATCTCTTCCTGCTGAACGTGGTCGGCATCGCGCTGAGCCCGATCGTCGTGGCTACGATCACCGATCATGCCTTCGCCGATCCGGCACAGGTCCGATGGAGCATCTTCATCCTGCTGGCCTTCTCATCGCCGCTCAGCCTGCTTTTCGCCTTTCTGAGCCGCAAACCCTTCATGGATGAAGTCGGCCGGCTCAAGGCGCTTGAGTCCGCCTCCTAAGCCCGTTGAAGGGTGTCAGCTAGTGGCGCCCCATCTGGCTGTGGGTGGGAGTTGTAGGATATGTCTGCCGAACGCCTGGGCGGCGGCATCGTATTCGGCGGCGATATGGCTTCGTCCTGTGTGGAGGTCTCGCCAGAACGCCTGGATCGGGCTGTCGAGGCGGACCGAGGAGCCGCCGGCGACCGCGAACAGGCGGTCGACCAGGCGGGTGCACACTTCCTGGGTGTAGACCGTGGCCCCGCCGAAGTCGGCCGCATCCTCCTCATCGAGGATCCGGCCCGAGCGCGCCTTGTCCTCCAATCGCTTGATCGTGTCCTCCCAGAACAGCGAGATCGCCCGCAGCTCATGGACCGATTCGGCCAGCCGCATCGAGTTGGGCACCGAGTTGGTCGGGATCCGCGTCCCCGGCACCGTGCGCCCCCGCACCTTGCCGGTGATCATCTCCAGCATCGTGTCCGCGATCCCCAGCGAGACCGGGGTCAGCGCGCTGCCGATCGTGAGCTGGTAGCCGGCATTCCACAGCCAGCCCTGATGCAGCCCCTGCCCCCGGCTCCAGCGGTTGATCAGCGAGGCGCTCACCTCCATCCGGTAGGAAGGGATGAACACATCCTCGAACACCAATGTCCGGCTCGCGGTCCCGCCCAGCCCCATCACGTGCCAGTCGTCCTCGATCGTGTAGTCGCTGCGCGGCACGTGGCAGAAATAGGCCATGCGCATCCGCTCCGGATTGCGCTGGGTCACGTCCGGCACGCTGATCCCCACCATCGCCCAGCTGGCATGCACGCTCCCGCTCGAGAACGGGAACCGCCCGCTCACCCGGATCCCGCCATCCACGATCCGCGCCCGGTTGATCGGCAGCCCCGCGGTCGAAGCCAGCGTATCCGGCCCGGAAGCCCAGAACTCGTCCTGCATCCGCCGCGAGTACAGGCTGGTGATGAACGGATGCGCGCACAGCACCCCGATCACCCAGGCGGTCGACGGGCACACCCGCGCCACCATCCGGATCGAACGCACCACCTCCAGCACGCTCTCCTCCGTCCCGCCATATTCCTTCGGGACATAGACCCGCCACATCCCCGCCTCGCGCAGCGCCTCGATGATCTCGTCGGGGATGCGCCGCTCGGCATCGGTGCGCGGCTTGGCCGCCGCGATCCGCGGCAGCAGCGCCCGGATGCGGTCGGTCAGCGTCTCCCCGCCCACAAGCGGGGGCGCACTCGCCGAAGGCTCCGCGCGAACGATCTGGGCAATCGAGCTCATACCCGCCTCCTCACTCGGCCAGCCACGCGATGGTCTCGCGCGCGGTCTCGATATAGCTGGGCGCCTCCTGCAGGCGCTGGCCCTCGGCGCGGATGAACTGCACGTCCCCGATCCCGATCAAGCCCAGATTGGCGCGCAGCAAAGGCTCCTGGAAATCGAAGCTGTTCGCCGGAGGCTGGCTGTAATCCCCCCCGCGCGACAGGATCACGAACGCCTTCTTCCCCCAGATCAGCCCCTTCGACTGCGCCTGGCCGGTGAACTTGAACGTGCGCCCCGCTCGGGTCACGTAATCGACCCACGACTTCAGCTGGGTCGGGATCGACATGTTGTACATCGGACAGCCGATCACGAGCACATTGGCCGCCTCGATCTGCCGGATCAGCTTCTCCGACAAATCCACCGCCGCCTGCTGCTCCGCCGTGCGGTCCTCCTCCTTCGCCATGAACCCGCTGATCGCCACCGGCCCCCAATGCGGCAAGGGATCAACCGCCAGGTCGAGCAGATCCACCTCGGTGTTCGCATGGCTCGCAACCCAGCGCTCCACGAACTCCGCACTCAAGGTGCGGGTCACCGAACCGGTCAGATTGGGACTCGACTGTACGTGCAAAACTCTCGGCATGGCTCCCCCGCAAATACGGAATCAGGCTGTCCATCAATGATGACACTGTCAACTTAAAAAGGCATTGATGATATTGTCAACTAGGGGGGATAACGCACAGGGTCGAGATACCGTTTCCACTCGACATGAGGCACAGCAAGGCGGGAGCTTGCACATTCTTTCCCGACCGGCGCAAACGCGACGCAGGAAGATGATGCGCCCACCGGAGCACCTAAAATAGAATCATCTGAAGAGGTTTTGGCGGAGCGGGAGGGATTCGAACCCTCGATACGGGGTTACCGTATACACACTTTCCAGGCGTGCGCCTTCGACCACTCGGCCACCGCTCCGCATGCCTGACGGGAGGGAGGCCTCCTAGCCTTCCCCTTGCGGCATGGCAAGCGGGGAGACGCGGCGGATCGCTTGCCGCCTTCCGCCCTCGCGGGTAGGTCCTGGAGATGGTTCGGAATTTCGGCATCGCGCCTGGCGCAGAGGAGATCGAGGCGCTGGCGCGGGCGGCGTTGCGGGGCCTGCCGGCGCCGTTTGCCGCGCATCTTGCGCATGTCGTGCTGATCGTCGAGGATTTCGCGGATGAGGAAACGCTCGACGCCATGGGGATCGAGGATCCGTTCGAACTGACCGGAATCTACGAAGGCCTGCCGGTGGGCGAGAAGAGCATCGATCATTCCGGCACCATGCCCGACCGGATCCGCCTGTTCCGTCGCCCTATCCTGGACGAATGGGCCGAACGCGGCGATGAGACGCTGGAGCATCTCGTGGCCCATGTGCTGATCCACGAAGTCGGCCATCATTTCGGCTTGTCCGACGCGGACATGCACGCGCTGGAGGACGAGGCGTGAGGCGGGCGCCCTAGATCCGGCTCGCCTCGGCCACGGAATCGCTGGCACGCAGCGAGCTGACGATCCGGGTGAGATGGGCGAGGTCCTGCACTTCCAGGTCCACTTCGTAGACGTGGAACGGATCGTCGCGCTGCGACAGTTCCAGGTTCATCACATTGGCATGGTTCTTCGCGAAGATTCCCGCCACTTCGGCCAGCGTGCCCGGCCGGTTGTAAAGCACGGCGCGCACGCGGCCCACTGCGCCCTGCGAGCGTTCGCCCCAGGAAAGATCGATCCAATCGACATCCTTGCCATTGGCGAGTTCGAGGCAGTCGATCGCATGGACCTCCACCCCTTCGCCCGGATGGCGCAAGCCCACGATGCGGTCGCCCGGCAGCGGATGGCAGCATTCGGCCAGCCTGAAGCCCACGCCTGGGGTAAGCCCGCGGATCGAGATCACGCGTTCGTGCTTCTCGGGCTCGGGCAGGTCGGCGGTGCTGCCGGGGACCAGCGCCTCCATCACTTCGTGATCGGTGAGCTTGGCCGCGCCGATCGCATACATGAGATCTTCTTCATCCTCTAGGTCCAGTCGGTCCACCGCGGCCTTGATCGCCTTCTTGCCGATCTTGCTCGGCAGGCGCTCGGCGATGTCGTCGAACAGCTTGTGGCCGATCTCCGCCACTTCGGCGCGTTCCTTCTGGCGCACCGCGCGGCGGATCGCGGCGCGCGCCTTGCCGGTGACAACGAAGCCCAGCCAGGAAAGCTGCGGCTCTGCATGAGGGCCCTTGATGATCTCGACCACGTCGCCATTGTGCAGCTCCGTGCGCAGCGGCATGTGGCGGCCATTGATCTTCGCGCCCACCGCATGCGCACCGAGATCGGTGTGCACCGCGAAGGCGAAGTCCACCGGCGTCGCGCCCTTGGGCAGCTGGTGCAGCGCACCCTTGGGAGTGAAGGCGAAAATCCGATCCTGATAGATCGCCAGCCTGGTATGCTCGAGCAGTTCCTCGGCATCGTGGCTGGCGTCGACGATCTCGATCAGGTCGCGCAGCCAGCCCACCTGCCCGTCGGGCCGGGTGCCGCCCTGCTTGTAGGCCCAGTGCGCGGCCAGGCCGAACTCGTTCAGCCGGTGCATCTCGCGCGTGCGAATCTGCACCTCCATCCGCATCGAGTTCTCGTAGATCAGCGCGGTGTGGAGCGAGCGGTAGCCGTTCGTCTTCGGCGTGGAGATGTAATCCTTGTAGCGTCCCGGAATGAACTGCCAGGTCGTGTGCAGCACGCCCAGCGCGCGGTAGCAATCCTCATTCGAATCGGTGATCACCCGGAAGGCCATGATGTCGGTGATCTGCTCGAAGCTGACATGGCGCTCGGCCATCTTCTTCCAGATCGAATAGGGGTGCTTCTCCCGCCCGGAGACCTCCACCTTCAGCCCGGCTTCCGCCAGCGCCTGCTTGATCGCGAGGGCGATCGCGTCGACCTGCCCGCCTTCCTGGTTCCTGATCTGGGCCAGCCGTCCGGTGATGGTCGCATAGGCTTCGGCTCGAGCTGCTCGAAGGCGAGCAGCTGCATCTCCCGCATATATTCGTACATCCCCACCCGCTCGGCGAGGGGAGCATAGATATCCATCGTCTCGCGCGCGATGCGGCGGCGCTTTTCGGGCGATTTGATGAAGTGCAGCGTGCGCATATTGTGCAGCCGGTCGGCCAGCTTCACCAGCAGCACGCGCAAATCCTCGCTCATGGCGAGGAGGAATTTCCTCAGGTTCTCGGCCGCCCGCTCGTTCTCCGGCATGGCCTCGATCTTGGAGAGCTTGGTCACCCCGTCCACCAGGCGGGCAACGTCCTTGCCGAAATTCTTCTCGATGTCCTCGATCGTCGCCAGCGTGTCTTCCACCGTGTCGTGCAACAAGGCGGTGACGATCGTTTCCTGGTCGAGCTTGAGGTCGGTCATCAGCCCTGCGACCTCGACAGGATGGCTGAAATAGGGGTCGCCGCTGGCTCGCTTCTGGGCGCCGTGCTTCTGCACCGTATAGACATAGGCGCGATTCAGCAGCGCCTCATCGGCGTCCGGATCGTATTCCTTGACCCTCTCGACCAGTTCGTATTGGCGCAGCATGCAGCCAAGATGTGATGATTGCGGCGAATTTGGGCAAGAGGGAAGTGGGGCTCGGGCTCATTCTGCCCTTCCTTGCGGAATGTCTATCGAACCGCGGACACGGGATTCCCGCCGGAGCGCCCGGATGGTAGGGCATGGCTTCCCGAAGCTTCAACCGGCCGACCGATGCGACCTTCCCCGAACGCCCCTTCTCCTTCCACCACGATCTTCGAGCGCATGTCCGGCCTTGCGCGTGAGCTGGACGCGATCAATCTCGGCCAGGGCTTTCCGGACCTGCCTGAGCCGGTCGAGCTGATCGAGGCGGCGCGAACCGCCCTGCTCGAACGGTCGAACCAATATCCGCCGATGCGCGGGCTGGCCGAATTACGGCGCACCGTCGCCGCCTATTACGCGCGCGAGCAACAGCTCGACGTGGCGGAAGGCGAGGTGGTGGTCACCTCCGGCGCGACCGAGGCGCTCGCCGCCAGCATCCTCGCATTGATTCGCCCGGGGGACGAGGCGATCCTGCTCCAACCCTGCTATGATGCCTATCTGCCCCTGATCGAGCGGGCGGGCGGCACCGCGCGGACGGTCAACCTGGTCCCGCCCGAATGGTCGCTCCCTTTGGACCGGCTGGAGGCGGCCATCGGCCCGCGCACGAGGCTGATCGTGCTCAACACCCCCAACAATCCCACCGGCACGGTGACCGGGCGCGAGACGCTGGAGGCGCTGGGCGCGATCTGCGAACGGCACGACCTCATCCTGCTGTGCGACGAAGTGTGGGAAGGGATGATCTTCGACCGCACCCCGCACGTCTCGCCACTGGCGATCCCTTCGCTGCGCGAACGGGCGATCAAGGTGGGCTCGGCGGGCAAGATCTTCTCGCTCACGGGCTGGAAGATCGGCTGGGCCGTCGCCGCGCCTCATCTGGCGGACGCGATCGCCGCGCAGCATCAGTTCCTGACCTTCACCACCGCCACCCCGCTGCAATGGGCGGTGGCGCAGGGCCTTTCCCTGCCGCGCGAATGGCATGATACGCACCGCGCGCGCTATGCAGCGGGGAAGGCACAACTGGAAGGCGGGCTCGCCCAAGCGGGCTATCGCCTGCTCCCCGCCAGCGGCACCTGGTTCGTGACGGTCGACCTGGCCTCATCGGGCCTTCCGGCCGACGACGTCGCGGTGGCGGAGCGGCTGGTGCATGAGGCGGGCGTCGCTTCCATCCCGGTCTCGGCCTTCTACACGCAGGCTGCGGAGAAGGGCTATCTTCGCCTGTGCTTCGCCAAGCAAAGCGCTACGCTGGACGAAGCGGTGGAGCGGCTGGCCCGGTTCCGCCGAGCCTGAGCGCACCGCCTTCCTGCCGGGCAAGGATTGCAAGGCGGCCGCTTTGCCGCGATAGAATGTCGCTCGCGCCCGGTTCCGCGCGGCGACAAGGGGCATCTGGCAGGAATTGGATTTGAGCGTTTCTTCCCTCACCGCCGCTCTGGTGGCCGGCACGCCGATCCCCGCAAGCGCGCCGCCGCCGCAAATACCCGTGATCATCACCGCGCAGGCCGCCGAGGCGGTTCTGCCTTCCGCCGATCCCGCATCGCCCGAGACGGAGGCCGCCCCGCCCGCCACGCAGGCAGCGGCCCAGACGATGGCCGCACCCGCCGACCAGCCGCCTGCCCCTCCCGCCGAAGGCGAGGAGGGCGCTGGGGAGGGCGCGGACGATGGAGCGATCGTCGTCACCGGGATCACCAAGGCGCCACCGGGTGATCCGATGATCAAATTCAACCTCAAGACCTTCGAGGCAACGCAATCGGTCGACCGCGCCCTCGTCGGTCCGATGGCGATGGCGTACAAGGATACCGTGCCCCGCCCGCTCCGCACCGGGCTGCGCAACTTCTTCCGCAATATCGAAGCCCCGATCGTCTTCCTCAACTTCCTGCTCCAGCTGAAACCGGGCAAGGCGCTGGAAACGCTGGGCCGCTTCGTGATCAACTCCACGCTGGGCCTGGGCGGCTTCATCGACGTGGCGCGGGAGGAACCGTTCGACCTGCCCTACCGCCCGAACGGCTTCGCCGACACGCTCGGCTATTACGGCGTGGAGCCAGGCCCGTTCTTCTTCCTCCCGCTGGTCGGCCCCACCACCTTGCGCGACGTGATCGGCGGCGGGATCGATGGGCTGGTGTTGCCGCTTTCGGTGGGCAGCCCGTTCAACAAGCTGGAATATACCGTTCCTACCGGGGTTGTCCGCGCGCTCGACTATCGCGTCGAATTCGATGCCAAGCTCAACGAGATCATGACCGAGAGCGACGATCCCTACACCGCCTCTCGCGAATATTACCTGCAGACCCGCCAGGACCAGATCGATTCGCTGCGCGGCATCCGCCACGACCCCAGCAGCTTCAAGCTCCTGCCCAATCCCTCTCCGTCGCAAAGCGACAAGAAGGAAGCAGGCGAGGTCACCCCTCGATGACCGGAGTGGTCGGCTCGACCAGCAGGATGGCGCCGTCGTGGCCGGTGATACGTACTCGGGCACCCACGGGGGCATCGGGGCCGTGGGCGAGCCATTCGCTGTCTCCGTGGCGCACGCGGCCGCTGCCGGCTTCGATCGCCTGGGTGACGGTGGCGATCTGGCCGGCGAGGCGCGCGCCGCGCTTGTTCATCAGCGGGTCGGTGCTGTCGATCGGGGTCTCGCTCAGCCAGCGCCGGGCGGAGAACACCAGGATCAACGAGATCGAGACGAATTCGATCACCTGCAGCGGCAGGTCGGGCCCGAATACCCAGGCGAGGATGCCGGTGGCGATCGCTGCCATTGCCAGCCAGATGAGGTAGATGCCGGAGACCACCATCTCCGCCCCGGCCAGCACCACCCCCAGCGTGAGCCAGATCCAGTGCGGTTCTATCCCGCCCAGCCAGTCCATCGCGGGCCGCTCAGCCGTCTCGCGTCGTGGTGGCAGTGGTGGGCACGCTCGGACGCAGCACGGGCGTGCCGCGTTTGTGGGCGGGAGCCTGCGCCCCTTCGGCCGGCTTGCCATCGCCCAGCACCTCGCGCGCGAGCTCGCCGATGCCGCCCAGCGTGCCGATCAGCTGCGTCGCCTCCACCGGGAACAGGATCGTCTTGGCGTTGGGCGAGGTGGCGAATTTGGCCACTGCCTTGGTGTATTCCTGCGCCACGAAATAATTGATCGCCTGGCTGCCGGACTCGGCGATCGCTTCCGACACCATCTGCGTGGCCTTCGCTTCGGCTTCCGCCGCGCGCTCGCGCGCCTCGGCGTCGCGGAAGGCGGCTTCCTTCTTGCCTTCGGCCGAGAGGATGGCGGACTGCTTCTCGCCCTCGGCGCGCAGTATCCGGCTTGCCCGCTCACCTTCCGCCTCGAGGATTTCGGCGCGCTTGAGGCGCTCGGCCTTCATCTGCCGTGCCATGGCTTCCGAGATGTCGAGCGGGGGGCGAATATCCTTGATCTCCACCCGGGTGATCTTGACGCCCCACGGGCTCGTCGCATGGTCGACCACCGAAAGCAGGCGGGCATTGATCTCGTCGCGCTTCGACAGCGTCTCGTCGAGGTCCATCGAGCCCATCACGGTGCGCAGGTTGGTGGTGGTGAGCGCCATGATCGCGGCATAGAGATTATGCACCTCATAGGCCGCCTTGCCGGCATCGAGCACCTGGAAGAACACCACCGCGTCCACCCCGACCATCGCGTTGTCCTTGGTGATGATCTCCTGCCCCGGAATGTCGAGCACCTGCTCCATCATGTTCACCTTCTGCCCGACGCGGTCGATGAAGGGGATGATGACATGGAGGCCGGGCTCGGCCGCGAGGGTGAACTTGCCCAGCCGCTCGATAGTGTAGACATAGCCCTGCCGCACGACGCGCACGCCCATCAGCAGGAACAGGAACAGCACCACGAGTGTGGCGATGAGCAGGGGGCCCATGGTCGATCTCCCTAAGCAATCCGCGGGCATGTTAGACGAGGGGCGGGGCCGGGCAAGCAAAACCGGCTTCGGGACGAATGCCCGCCGGTCAAACGGCCGCGGTGCTGGCGTTGAGCGCGGGGACGGCGATGGTGCGCCGGCCGCCGAAATCGGTGCGCACCACGATCAGCCCGGTCCTCTCGAAATGATCGAGCAGGCGGCGGATGCGGCCGGGCGAGCTGGTGCCGTAGGCGCGAGCGAGGAGTTCGTCGTCCGGGCAAGGCTCTTCCATCGCGGCGGCCTTGAGGATGGTGAGGAACGGGGTGAGCAGGTCTTCCGGCACCGCGCGAGCAAGATCGGCGACTTCGGCGCGCAGGCCCGGCTCCAGATCGCCCAGGCCGGCGAAGGCGGCGGCGAAGCGGCGGCGGAAGGCGGTCATGTCGAGGCTGGCGGCGGGCAGGCCGCGCATGCGGCAGCGGACAGTGAAATCGCGATAGAGATCGGCGGCGGCGAGGAAGGTGCTGCCTTCCTCCGCCGCGATCTCCGCCAGGATCGCGTCGATCAGCCCCTCCCGTTCCTCGTCGGGCAGTTGAGGCCCGGCCGGGCCTTCCCCGGCGGGCTGGGCGGCGAAGGCGGTGATCCGTTCCTCCAGCTCCTCCTGGCTCGCGGCGGGCGCGGGCGGGGGAGGAGGCGGCGGGGCCTGCCGGGTCGCTTCGGCCAGCTCGGCATGGAGCAGTTCCTCCATCTCCCCGGCCGAGGAAGAAGGCGGCGGCATCAGCCCGGACATCACCGTGCGCGCGCTGGTGCGCACCGCGCCGATGCGGACATGGACCGGCCGGCGCGAGATCGCCGGCCCGAGGGCGAGGAACGAGCCGCGCTCCAGGTCGCGGATCTGCTCCGCCTGGCGCCGCTCCATCCCCAGCAGGTCCGCCGCGCGGATCATGTCGATATCGAGGAAGGTGCGGCCCATCAGGAAGTTGGAGGCTTCGGCGGCGACGTTCTTGGCCAGCTTGGCGAGGCGCTGGGTGGCGATGATGCCCGCAAGCCCGCGCTTGCGCCCGCGGCACATGAGGTTGGTCATCGCGGCGAGCGACATGCGCCGCACTTCCTCGTTCACCTCGCCCGCGGCGGCGGGGGCGAACATCTGCGCCTCGTCCACCACCACCAGCGCGGGAAACCAGTGCTCGCGCGGGGCATCGAACAAGGCGGAGAGGAACAGGGCGGCACAGCGCATCTGCTGCTCGATCTCCAGCCCATCCAGCGCGAGAACCACAGAGGCGCGGTGCCTGCGGATCCGCTCGGCCAGGGTGACGATCTCACGATCGGCATAGGCGGCCCCATCCACCACCACATGGCCGAAGGGCCCGGCCAGGGTGACGAAATCGCCTTCCGGATCGACCACTACCTGCTGCACCAGCGCGGCGCTTTCCTCCAGCAGGCGGCGCAGCAGGTGCGACTTGCCCGAGCCGCTATTGCCCTGAACCAGCAGGCGAGTGGCCAGCAGCTCCTCGATATCGAAGCTCACCGCCGCCCCGGCGGGGTCGGCACCGATCTGAATCGCGGTATTCACGCGCAGCCTGTTAGCGGGGCAGGGCTTGCATCCCAAGCCGCCAGGACGGTTTTCCCGTGGATTCGCGCCAGGTCAGGGGTTCAACCGCGACACGCCTAGCGCAGCTTCGCCTTGAACAGGGCCACGATCGCCTGGAACGCCTTTTCCGTGGAAGCCGGATCGTAGGACTTGGCGGCCGGGTTGGCCCAGCCATGACCGGCTTCGTAGACTTCCACCGTGCCTTCGAGCCCACCTTCCGCGATGGCCTTGCGAATATCGTCCTTGTCCTCCGGTTCACGCGCCTCATCGTCCTTGGCGATGGCGACGTAATAGGTGGCTTTCGTCTTCGGAACGAGCAGGTGAGGACTATTGGGGTGCGCAGTCGCCACCCCCAACCCGTAAATGCTGCCCACGGCAGCGATCCGCCCCGGCGCGGCTGCGGCAGCGCGGAAGGCGTAGGAACCGCCCAGGTCGTAGCCCAGTGTCCCCGCCTTCTTCTTCCGGTCCGTTTGTTTCAGCCCATCGAGAAAGGCGAGATAGGCTGTCACGTCGCGAGCGATACCGTCATCGGTCGCTTCCGCGCGGTATTTCGAGAGTACGGGGCGGACCTCCGGGTCCCACGGATTGAGCTCCGCATCGTTGGGGCGCATGCTGCGGTAGAAGGTATTGGGAACCAGCACAACGAAGCCTTCCGCCGCCAGCTTGCGCGCCATGTCGCGAAACGCCGGGCGCAGGCCCACGAAGTCAGGCCAGAACAGCACCGCCGGCCATTTTCCCTGCACCGCCGGGTGGAATAGGGCGGCCTCGGCCGAGCCGTCGGGGGTAGGAACGACGACGTCCTCTTCCGTCACCTTGCCGGCCGCGAGAGCGCTGGTCGCCATTGCCAGCGACGCCAGCCCGCCGGCAACGACCGCCCTGCGGGTGTGGCGCCAGGCTCTGGCCAATATACGATCAATTTCCTTGCTGCTCATCTTCACTTCTCCCGGCCACGGATTGCGGGCGGCGCGACGGCCCCGCAATTCCGGCCAGTGCAGTAAAAGCGATATGCAACGCCTCGCCATTCACGACGGGGCGCTCATTTTTGAGATTAATGCGCGCGGGAAGATTCAGCGGGCATCCAGCCCTTGCCGGTGGAGATAGCGCGACAGCAGGTCGGCCACCTGGACATTGTTGAGATCCGCGAAGGGAATATGGGTATTGCCGTGCAGCCCTTCGCGAGGAAGGTCCAGGATTTCCGCATGGCCGCCTCGAGCGTTCACCAGATCCACGAAGGTCTGGCAAAGCGCGCGCATTTGCTTCCAGCTTTCGGACTTGTCGACATTGTCCCCCCAGACGAACTGCATCGGGATCCTGGTCAGTTTCTCGAATTCGGCTGCGGGGACATATACCGGCCCGAAAGGCCCCGGCTTGATCTGCGGCCCCGCTCCTTCGGGAAAGACGTAGCCGGGATTTTCATAGGCGACGATCGCCTTCACCCGGGAGCTTTTCATCGCCGTCAGCAGCGCGCGAAAGCCGCCGGCCGAGTTGGTGACCAACACGGTCGGCCCGATCCGATCGACCGCCACCGCGGCGGCATCGGTTTCGAGCTGCGCATTGCGCACAGTGTCGAATTCCTCGTAGCGGGCCCGCACTGCCTGATTCCAGGCTTCGGCATCGTCCTTCGGAAACTGGACGCCATCGAACCAGTGCTTGTAGCTGCCGCCCATCCGCCAGGCGAGGAAGCTCGACTGGTCGCGTCCGAGCTGCGGCTTGTAGGTGCTTTCCTCGCACCCCCAGCTCGCCCTCCCGACCCGGGGACCGTCCCAGAGGTAGACGGGGAAGCCGCGACGCAGGAAGATGCTCCGGAAGCCCTCGCCTCCGTCCCAACGGCGCTGCCACACGGCCGCGCTCGAACTGTGCCACAGGAACAGCGAGACCGTGCGGGCGCGGGCCGGTATGTCGTATTCGACATAGCCATGATCGCATGAGAGGGAGGATCTTGCGGGATCTCCCTCGACCCGTCCGCCCGCCTCGAAGGCACCCTGCCGCTCGATCATGATCGGCGCCTGCGCGCCGTCTTCGGCCTGCGCCGGCAGAGGAAGGCCCACCAATGCCGATAGCGAGGCCAACGCCAGGATCCTTGCGCCCACGAGCCTCCGCAAACTTGCGCGATCGCCTGCTTCTTGCTGCATCCTCTTCTTCCCTGCCATGTGCGGTCCTGGCCGGGGGCGGAACTGCGGCCGCCCCCGGCAATGCGTGGATCAGAAGTTCTTGCTGACCTGCAGATACCATTGGCGCGGCGGCGCAGGCTGGCCCTGGACGTTCGACTGTCCTGAATCCTGCAGGATGAAGTAGTTGTCGTAATGCAGCTTGTCGAACAGGTTCGTCACCCCCAGGGCGACCGAGAAGCCATCGTCCGGCAGATCGTAGGTGAGCCGGGCATTGACCAGCGAGTAACCTGGCTGATTCCATTCCGTCGTGCGCTGGCTGGGGGCGGTGCTGCCCTGGTAGCTCCAGTCGATCCTGGGAGTGAGGGTGCCGCCGAACGGAGCCCCCCCGATCGTGTATTGCACGCCGGCATTGGCCGTCCAGAACGGTTCCGGCTGGCGCGGATTGATGGTGCGGCTGTCGACGTCGGGCGAACTGAACTTATGATAGCCGACCGCTCCGTTGAACAGCAGTCCGTCGATCGGCTCGGCCGTCGCTTCCGCCTCGAAGCCCCAGATCGATGCCGGTGTGTTGATGTAGTAGCTGCGGGTGATGCAGGAGAAGCCGGGAACGTTGCCGGCGATCTCCTCCGGCGTGCGCGCCCGGCAGGTGGTGGATCCTTCCGGACCGTCCGGCAGGGGGATAAGCACGCTGTTGCCGGGCGTATTGTTGCCGTTGGCATCCAGAAGGATCTCCTGCCCGGCCAGCGTCTGAGGGCGCTGCGAGAAATCTGTATAGAAGCCGGCCACATTGAGACGCAGCCTGCGGTCGAACAGATCGAGCTTGGCGCCAAGCTCATAGGCGACGTCCTTGTTGCCGTCGAACTGGGCGACCTGGGTTATCTGCTGCGGGCGCGCGTTGAAGCCCGGCAGCGTATAGCCGGTAGCGGCCGAGGCATAGAGCAGAACGTCCTGGGTGACTTCGTAGTTGACGCCCAGCTTCCAGCTCACGACTTTTGCGGCAGGCACGACATCGAACAGGATGTCGCCCGAAGCCGGCGTATCTTCCAGCAGGTTGGAGATCGACACGTCCTTCTTGTCGTCCGAATAGCGCAGGCCGCCAGTGACGCTGAGACCGCTGTCGGCACCGAAGGGCTGCACCGTGGCATTGGCGTAGACAGCTTTGCTGAGCGGATCGAACGTATTGTAGAGCGTGCGGATCAGGCCCGTGCGCGGCTGATCGACGATGGCGTGCTGGATGCCCTTCCCCTTGAAATAGAAGGCACCCACCACCCAGTCGATCCAGTCCATCTTGCCCGAGAGGCGGACTTCGCCCGTCCAGTATTTGTTGCTGACGTCATTCGTCGTCATTTCCGTCTGCAGCGGCGTGCCGTCCTTCTGATAGACGTGCCGCTCGACCAGGGAACGGTAGCCGGCGATGGCGGTGAGATCGATCTGGTCCGTCAAGCCCACCACGAGTTTCGCGGACACGCCCCAATTGGTGAGATCGCCGTGTGGAGGGAGATAATGCCCGCCATGCGTTGACCTGCCGGTGTAATAGCTATGGCCCGGTATGACCTCGCCCGCGCCTATAGGATCATTGTAGGTCTCGTAGGTTGTGTAAGGATCGCCCGTGATGAAACGGTCGTCATATTGCACACCGTAATGCGTGAAAGAGGATATCTCGTTGGGGGTGTTGAGGGCCGGATTGAGCGACAGGGTCGTATCCGCCGGATTCTCCGATTCATCGCGAACGTAATCACCCGTGACAGTGAGCCGGACATTGCTCGTCGGCTCCCAGGCCATGCTCCCCCGAACAGCTTTCACGTCCTCGCCGCCGAGATGACCGATGGTGCAGTCATCGGCGGAGAAGCGCGGGTTGCTCTGGGTTGCCAGGTCGAAAGGCGGAAGGCTTCCCGCCAGTTCGGGAGTCCCGCGGCGATTCATCTCGCAGACGAAGTCCAGCATCCGCTGATAGCCCGTACGCTTTTTGAAAGCCCCGGAAGCCATGAAGGCGAGATTCTCGCTTAGCGGAATGTTGAAGCCCGCGCGCACATCCGTGCGATTGTAGCTGCCAACGGTCAGCTGGACGTAGGACGAGCTTTCGTGGAAATCCGGCTGCTTGGAAACGATGTTGACCGCACCCGCCAGCGAGTTGCGCCCGAACAGGGTGCCCTGGGGGCCGCGCAGCACTTCGACATGATCGATATCGAGCAGGTCGAAGTTCGAGCCGAGCAGGAGTGGATAGTAGATGTCGTCGATATAATAGGCGACCACCGGATCGAGACCGATGTTCGTATCGCTGGCGCCGATGCCCCGGATGGAAGCGGAGACACCGGGGCCGAAAGCGCCGTGCGTCCGACGGAATTCCGCATTGGGCACCACCGCAGTGAGATCGGTGACACTCTTGAGGCCCCGCTGTTCCAGGTCGTCCGCAGTGACCGCGGTGATCGCGATCGGCGTATCCTGCATGTTCGTGGACTGGCGAGTGGCCGTGACGATGATGTCGGCAATGCCTCCCTCGCGAGGAGCGGCCTGGGCACTGCCCTCCTCCTGCGCCGCTGCAGGCACCGCGAGCAGCATCAGCCCCAGCACCGAGGAACTGGCGGCGGCCTTGCCGTAACGGCGTAAACGCCGGGAAACGATCTCATTCTTCATCATGCATCCTCCCTGTCTTGCCCCCGCGATGCGCGGTGGGCGTTTCCTCTCGATCACGGCGCGGCTTCCCCAGCCGCGCCGGCTGCTAGGTGCTTTCTCCCTCCAGCTTCGCGGCCTCCTGCGGCAGCGGATATTCCCCCGCGTTCGCGACCACGCCTTCGCGCAGGGAGAAATCCATGCGCGGCGGGGCGAAGACGTCGATCAGCCAGCCCGGCTCGCTGCCGATATTGCGGCTGGTGTGGATCGTGTTCGGAGTGATCACGAGCATCGAGGGGCTTTGCAGCTCGATATGCTGGTCCTCGCGCCAGTCGGCCATGTCGGGCGTCCAGGGATAGCGCAGGTGATGGACATAGGTGCCGCTCACCGTGAGCGAGCCCTGCTCGAAATCGGCGTGGGAATGCGGCGTCAGCTTGTCGGTGCCGCGTGGCTCATGGCGCACGGTGGTGACGTTGAGCATCAGGCTGCGCGAGCGGAACACGCGCATATTGCTGCCTTCGCGCGTATGGTCGGCCAGGCGATAGTTGCGCAGCCGGTAGCCTCCCACCGGCTCCGGCCAGGGGACGATCGGCGCGACGTCGGGCGTCGGGCCGGTATAGGCGGCGGCATTGCCGGCAAGCGCGGCGAGGTCCCGCGCCTCGCTGGTGAACACGCGCACCACCTGCCCCGCGGCCAGCGCCGTGACCGTGCTGGGGCCGGGCGGCACGATGGTGACCGTTTCCGGCGCTGCCTCGATCCGCTCGCCGCCGGCCTCGATCGCGACGGCGGGGCCGGTGGTCAGCACCATATATTCGTCGGGATTGTCATCGCGCGAGAGGACGGCGCCCGCCTCCACCTCGCTGAGCACGATAACGAAATTCGCGCCGCGCCCGATCCAGGTCCTGGTGCCCGGATCGATGTCGGTGTGCGGGGCCTCCGCATAGGGGCGCACCCAGCTTGCCGGGCGCGCGGGTTCCTTGCTCATCGATTTGCTGCCTTTCGTATGTCGGAAAAGCCGCCGGCGAGGGCGGCGAGCCGGACGGCCCCTTGCCGGAGCATTGCTTGATCGGAGCCGACGACGAACCAGTCCACCCCCGCCGCGGCGAAGGGGCCGACCTCGTCGGCCGAGCCCACGAACATGCCCACGCGCTTGCCGGCCGCGCGGCCCGCCGCCACAATGCGGGCGGTGGCGGCCGCGACGCGCGGCGCGTCGATGGCGGTCTCGCCCAGCGAGAGCGAGAGGTCGGCCCGGCCGATGAACAGCCCGTCCACCCCTTCGAGCCCCGCGATGCCCGCGGCTTCCTCCACTCCGCGTGCGCTTTCTATCTGGCACAGGAGCAGCGCCTCGTCCCCTCGGGCGAGAGCGGCGGCGCGCCCCATGCTGCCATAGCCGGCGAAGCGCGGGGAGCCGGAATAGCCGCGCGCACCGACGGTAAAGCGGGCCGCCTCGACGATCGCCTCCGCCTCGGCCCTGGTGTCGACATGCGGGACGAGCAAGCCCGCCGCACCGATGTCGAGCGAGGAGAGGATCGTTGCGGGCCGATGGTCGGGAACGCGGACGAACACCGGCAGGCCGGCGGCGCGGCCGGCCATCACCATCAGGTCGATCTCCGCCCGCCCGAACGGGGCATGCTCGGCGTCGACCACCGCGAAGCCGATGCCGGCCGTGCCCAGCACCTCCACGATCTGCGGAGAGCAGGTCTTGACGAACGTGCCGATCTCCGGGGTGCCGATATTCGCGCTCATCGCTCGATCCCCAGCAGCTGGGCGGCGTTGCCTCCCACCAGGCGGCGGATCGTCTCGTCGTCATAGCCCAGATCCATGCACAGGCGGATCACCGCGCGGAAGCCGGTGACGGGCGTGGGGTTCTCGATCTGGCCGAGGTCGGAGCCCAGGATGGTCCGGTGCGTCCCGCCCGCCTCGATCATCGCGTGGAGCTCTTCGGCGGTCCATTTCTTGAAGCGGGATTCGTCGATGAACATGCACAGCGAATGCTCGACGAAGGCGCCGCCCTCGGTCAGTTCGGTGATGTCCGCCAGCGTGGCGTCGATCGTATAGGTCGGGTGCTGGACCACCCGCCGCTTCACTCCCCGCTTCTCCGCCTCCTCGAACAGCGGCCAGATTTCGGAGATGTGCAGATGGCCGGCAGACAGGACCGCGTCGAACTCGGCGATCTGGTCCAGGATTTCCTTCACCACGTCCTTCAGCTGGCCGTCCTCGTCCACCACGGTCAGCATCTTGGCCGGCTTCATCGGCATCTTCGTCTTGAGCAGGTGCTTGGTGCGATTGTGCCGGATGTGGTTCGCGGCCGAGAAGGTCGGCATCCACACGAAGCGGGCGCCCAGCTTGAGCCCGTGATCGACCGCATAGGGGTTGAGCCCGCCACAGGTGTCGTTCAGCGGCACGCCGGAGAGAAGGCGCACGTTAAGGTGCCCATAATGCGCCGAAAGCAGCTCGGTGACGGGGGTGGCCGAATAGAAGTGATCCTTGAACAGCAACGCGGAAAGGCCGGCTTCTGACGCTTCCTGCATCGCTTCGATATGATCGAGGCAGCGCGGCATGACCGAAGGGCCGCTATGGCAATGCATGTCGATCGCGCCTTGCAGCAACGCCTCCACGCGCTGCTCGACCTCGCCCGGCGCCGCATTGTCCGCAGTTTGCATTCCCATCGTGATCCTTTCCCAATCCAGGCCAATATTCAGGCCGGGGAGGGGCTTACGGGAAGCGACGAGTTGGTGCTTTCCGCCTCTCGGACAGTTTCGGCCCGCGGAAAGATCGCGGTGGGGATTTGAACAAGGTGGGGGCTGGCGACATCGTCCGCGCGTCCGACCGGCCCGTTGAGGCCGGCAGCAGACGGGGGCGAGATGCCAGGCAGCAAGACGATCATTTCCTGCGCGGTGACGGGCAATCTCGTGCGGCCGGACCAGCATCCCGGCCTGCCGGTGACGCCGGCCCAAATCGCGCAGGCTGCGATCGATGCGGGCCGTGCCGGCGCGGCCATCGCCCATATCCATGTGCGCGAGCCCGACACGGGCATGCCTTCGATGCGGCTGGAGCTGTTCCGCGAAGTGGTGGAGCGGATCCGGGATTCCGGTTCAGGCATCCTCATCAACCTGACCACCGGCGAAGGCGGGCGCTTCGCCCCTTCCGAGGAGGATCCGCGCATCGCCGGGCCGGGCACCACCCTGCTGCCTCCGCTGCGCCGGGTGGAACATGTGGTGGAGCTGAAGCCCGACCTGTGCTCGCTCGATTTCAACACGATGAACTCGGGCGCGCAGGTGGTGATCAACACGCCCGCCAATGTCCGCAAGATGGCCGCGGCGATCGTTGCGGCAGGGGTCAAGCCCGAGCTGGAAGTGTTCGACAGCGGCGACATCCACATGGCGAAGGACATGATCGCCGAAGGGCTGCTGCCCGGCCGGCCGTTCTTCCAGATCGTGACCGGCGTGAGATATGGCTGCGCCCCCACGCCCGAGACGCTGGCCTATATGAAGTCGATCCTGCCTGCGGGCGCCGCGTGGTCCGCCTTCGGGATCGGGCGGCACGAATTCCCGATCCTCGCCGTGGCGCAGGCGCTGGGCGGGCATGTCCGGGTGGGCATGGAGGACAATATCCATATACGGCGCGGCGAACTGGTGCGCGACAATGCCCAGCTCGTCGAGCAGGCGGTCGAGCTGCTAGGCATCCTCGGAGCGGAGCCGGCCAGCGCCGTCGAGGCACGCGAAATCCTGGGGATCTGAGGACTTATGCTGCAGCAAGGCGAGATCGAGGCGATGGTGGACCTGCTCGAGGAGGCGGCGACGTCCCGCAAGCCGCTGCGCCCGCTCACCGCGCTTCGTCCCGGCCTGGCGCTTGGGGATGCCTATGCGATCCAGGAAGGCTGGGCCGCGCGACATGTCGCGCGCGGGCGCAGGCGGGCGGGCTACAAGCTGGGTCTGACGACTCCCGCCGCGCAGCGGGCGCTGGGGGCGGACAGGCCGATCTACGGCGTGCTGTTCACGGACATGGCGATCCCGGAAGGCGGGGCGCTGCCCCTGGACAGGTTGATCGCCCCGCGCATCGAGCCGGAATTGGCCTTCGTGATGCGTGCGCCGCTGGAAGGCGAATGCAGCGCGGCCCAGGCGCTGGATGCGATCGGCTTCGCCTTGCCCGCGGTGGAGATCATCGATAACCGCATCGCCGCGCAGGATTCGGAGACCGGCACGGCGCGATCCGCGCTGGACATCGTGGCGGATGCCGGCGGCACGTCGGGCTTCGTCCTCTCCAGCAGACGCTTCGATCCGCGCGAGGCCGCCCTTGCCGAAATCCGGGTGACGCTGGAAGCCGCCGGAAAGTCTGAGAGCGGCAGCTTCGCCGATGTGTTCGGCAGCCCTGAAAACGCGCTGGTGGAGCTGGCGCGCGGGCTCGCCGCACGCGGCGGGGCGATCGCGGAAGGCGATATCGTTCTCACCGGATCGCCGCTCAGGCCCGCGCCGCTCGTGCCGGGCGAGCGGATCACGGCCGATTTCGGCATTCTGGGCACTGTAGAGCTGACGATAAGCTGAGGAGCGAGGAATGGCGAAGGGCTGGGCAAGGGTGGCGCTGGGAGCGATGGCGGCACTGGCGATGCTTCTCTCCGCGCAGCCCGCTATGGCAAGCGATGACGCACCGGCTGCCGTTCCCGCAGGCCAGCCGGTCCATCGCATCGGCATCATAACCTATGCCGGGCTCGGCCTGGAGGCGATCGTGAAGCGCGAGCTGGAAAGGCTCGGCTACAAGGAAGGCGTCAATGTCGTCTATGAAGCGCGCGAGGGGCTGCGCGATATGGACACCACCCGGCGCCAGGCGCAGGAGCTGGTCGCCTGGAAGCCCGATCTCATCATCTCGCTGATGACCAACGCGCATGTCGCGGTGCAGGAAGCGACGCGGGAAACGCAGACCCCGGTGGTTTTCTGGTCGGCCGATCCCTACGAAACCGGCATCATCCGAAGCTACCGCAAGCCGGGGACCAACTTCACCGGCTTCTCTTACGAGCCGCATGCGCAGGAAGCCGAGCTAAGGCTGCTCAAACTGGCGATCCCCGGCCTCGAATGCGTCGGCCATCTCTACAACCACACCTATGCGCCCGCATCCGGCACGCTGCGCAACCTGGTGCGCGCGGGGCAGCTGATGGGCGTGGCGGTCACGCTGCACGAGGTGCTGCGCGACGACGAGATCGAACCGCAGATCGCCGCGATCGCGGCAGAAGGCTGCGGCGGCTTCGTGGTCGGCCCGCACGAAATGCTCAACCGCAACGGGGGCCTGATCGGCCGATTGGCGCTCAAATATCATCTCGCTGCGGTGAGCATCCAGACCTCGGTCACCGAAGGGGGCGGCCTGGCGGCCTATTCCCCGCCCTTCGAACGCGGCTGGACCGCGATGGCCGGCGTGATCGACCGCATCCTCAAGGGTGCGGACCCGGCGACGATCCCGGTCGAGCGCGGCTTCAAGAGCCCGCTGCTCCTCAACCTCAAGGCCGCGCGCGAGCTGGGCCTGGCATTGCCACCGGAGCTGATCGACGAGGCCGACGAAGTGATCGAATGATCCGGTGCGAGCTGCGGGCATGAATTCCGCCCGGTGAAACCTCGGGGTGCGGGCCTTGCTTCGGCTGGGCCGGAGAAGCATCCTCGGCCAAAGGCCGTTCGGCCTCCGGCAGCGACGAGGCAGCCGGAGGCCGAACGGGCAACATGGAGAGGATCCCCGCATGAAGTTCATCAGCCGCGCGAGCATGCCGGATGAGGAGCGCTGGCGAGTCTACAACAAGATCGCCGTGAAAATCCTGCCGCTCGTCCTGCTGGGCTACACGATCGCCTGCATCGATCGGCTCAACGTCGCCTTCGCCAAGCTGCAGATGGGTGACGATCTGGGCCTGTCGAACGCGATGTACGGCTTCGGAGCGGGCATCTTCTTCGTCGGCTATTGCCTGTTCGAGATCCCCAGCAACATGATCTTGCATAAGGTCGGCGCCCGCCTGTGGCTGGCGCGGATCATGATCGTGTGGGGCATCCTCTGCGCCGGCACGATGTTGGTCCAGACGCCGGTGCAGTTCTACGTCATGCGCTTCCTGCTGGGCATTGCCGAGGCGGGTTTCTATCCGGGCGCGCTGCTCTACATCACCTACTGGTTTCCCCGCTTCGCGCGCGGGCAGGCGACCTCGGTCATGCTGCTGGGCACCAGCGTCGCCGCGCTGCTGGGCGGGCCGCTCGCGGGCTCGATCATGAGTGGGATGGACGGCGCGGCCGGCTGGCGGGGGTGGCAATGGCTGTTCCTGCTGGAAGGCCTGCCCGCGGTGGTGATCGGCGGGATCGTGTGGCTGGTGCTGCGCAACGGCCCGCACGATGCGGCATGGCTGACCGCCGACGAGAAGGCGATGGTGAACGCCGACCTCGCCGCGGACCAGGACGGCCAGCCCGAAGGGCACCGCCACGCTTATGGCGATGCCTTCCGCAACGCGAATATCTGGTGCCTGGTCGGCGCGAATTTCTGCAACCTCTGCACGCTCTACGGCATCCAGTTCTGGCTTCCGACGATCATCGTCCAGGTCAGCGGCACCGGCGTGCTCGCCACGGGGATGATCGCGGCCGGGATGGCGATCCTGCCGATGGCCACGCTGGTCCTTTATGCACGCCATTCGGATCGGACGGGCGAGCGGCGCTGGCACGCGGTGACAGGCTTCATGATCTCGCTCTGCGGGCTGGTGCTGGCAGGGTTCGGCAGCCTGCATCCGGGGCTGGTGCTTGCCGGCTTGGCCATCGCCCAATGCGGGGTTGCGGCCACTTCGATCAGCATCTTCTCGCTACCGGCCACCTTCGTGCTCGGCGCGGCGGCAGCCACCGGCTTCGCCCTGATCACCACGCTCGGCAATTTCGCCGGCTATGCCAGCCCCTATCTGATCGGCGTGCTGCGCGACGGAACCGGCAGCTTCAGCCTGCCTTTCTTCGGCCTCGCCGCACTCGCTCTGCTCGGCGCCGCGATCATCCTCGTCACTCCGGCCCTGCGCGTAAAAGCGGTGGCCAAGGCACCGCAGCCTGCAACCGGCGCCGAGCCCGTCGCGGACCCTGCGAGCTTCTGAGCGCGCTATGGTAGCCCGGAGGCGCTTCTGCGCCATGCTGCTAGCCTCCTGCGCCGGCATGGCCCTTTCCGGCCCGCTCCGTGCAACCACTTCCTCCGCTGCGCCCGAAAAGCGGATGGCGCGCCTGCTCGCGGGGATAAAGCGGCTCGAAAGCCTGCGCGCGGTGAAGGGGTTGCACAACAGCTTCGCGCAATATCTGCATCACGGGCTGTGGGACGAGGCCGGCGCGCTGTTCGCCGCGGACGGCGTCCTGCAGTGGGAAAGCGGCGCCCTGGCCGGACCGGAGGCCGTGGCGGACGGGCTGCGCGAGACGCTGGGCGCAGGAAAGGACGGGCTCCCTCCCGGCACGCTGCATGTGCAATTGCTGATGGCGCCCGTCATCACGCTTTCGCCCGGCGGGGAGACCGCCTGCGGGCGCTGGCACGAAGTGCGGATGGCGAGCGGCCCGGTGGCCTGGTCCGCCAGCCTGCTCACCGCCGATTATGTGCGGGAAGACGGGCGCTGGCGGATCGCCCGGCTGGTGGCCCACCCGATCTTCGCCGGGCCTTACGACACCGGATGGCGCAATGTGGTGGAGGACCTTCCGGTCGTCCCCTATGCCTACTCTCCCGACAGCGCGGGGCGGCCGGAAACCGGAAGCGATGCTTCCCCACAGCCGCTCTCCCGGCTCGGTGAAGCGTGGCGGCGGATCGAGGCACTGGCGGCGCAGGACGCGGCGCGCAACCTCCAGAATATCTACGGCTATTACCTGGACAGGAAGATGTGGAGCGACATCGTCGACCTGTTCGCACCGGACGGCGTGCTCGTGATCGAAGGTGTGGGCCGCTTCGAAGGAGCGGCGGCAATTCGCCGGGCGCTCGAACAAGCTGGCCCGGCCGGGCTGCGCCATGGCGAGCTCAACGATCGCCCGCAACTCGATACGACCGTGGAAGTCGCTCCCTCCGGCACGGAGGCGCGCGTGCGGGGGCTGGAGCTCGGCATGATCGGGATCAACGGGGGCGACGCCTTCTGGACGCTCACGACCTTCGACAACCGCTTCGTGAAGCGGGCCGGCATATGGACGATCGCGGAGATGCGCCTCTATCCCGAGATGAAGGCTGATTACTACAAGGGGTGGGATAGTGGCCACCCTGCAAAGGGCAAAGCCCCGCGCCGGATAGCGGCCTTTCCACCCAATCCTGCCACGACACAGCCGGTGCGCTATCCGGAAGGGCTGGAACCTGTCGCTCATCCGTGGGGAGCGGATGGCGCCTCCCCGGCTCCGCAAGGGGGGCTGGATGATGCGGAACGGGAGTTGGCGCGCGCGGCCGCATTCGATGCGATCGAGAACATATCGAGCTCGATCGGCAATTACCTCAATGATTCCAAGTGGTACGAGCTGAGCCGCCTTTTCGCCGAGGATGGCTGGCGCAAGTCGCCTTCCGCCGGATATTATCGCGGGCGCGAGCGCATCTGGCGGATGCAGGTGGTGCGCAACGGACCGATGCGCCGCCCGCGCGATTTCCTGCCGTTGCACCTGCGAATCCAGCCGGTGATCCATGTCGCGGCGGACGGCCGCTCGGCGAAGTTGCGCAGCCGCCTGCTGCAGTTCAACAGCGGCCACGCCGTCGAAGGATCGATGACCGCCGGCATGTATGAGGATCGGCTGGTGGTGGAAGACGGGATCTGGCGCTTCGCGCTGAACGATATCGACCACATCTGGCTCACTCCCCGCTATTCGCTCGGCTGGGCGCGGCTGCCCGAAGATGCGGGGGAAAGGTTCTCCCGCTCCCCCGCGAAGCTGCTCGAGGAGATGCCGCCGGACCGGCCGCTGGAAGGGCCGGCCTATCCCATCTTCCCCGCGATCGCCCGGCTATGGTTCCATTATCGCAACCCTGTGAGCGGCCGCGCCCCGCCTGACCTGCTGCCGGACTGACGGCCTACAAGGCGGCGATATAGCCGCCGTCGAGCGCGATGGTGGAACCGTTGACATAGGCCCCGGCGCGCGAGGCGAGGAAGACGCTCAACCCCTCGACATCCTCCGGCGTGCCCGCCCGGCCGGCGGGGATATAGGTCGCCACGCTCTTCTTCACCGCGTCGGAAGTGGTGTCGGTGAGCCGGGAGTGGAAGGGCCCGGGCGCGATTGCGTTCACCAGGATATGCTCCGGCCCGAAACGCTTCGCCAGCGCCCGGGTGAGGTGATGCACCGCCGCCTTGGACGCGCCGTAGGGATAGGCTTCCCAGTTCGGGATGTGCAATCCGCCGATCGAGCCCAGATTGATCACCCGCGCGGGGGAAGCCGCGCTCGCCGCGGCGCGCAATTGCGGCAGCAATTGCTGGGTGAGGAAGAACAGCGAGCGCAGGTTGACGCCCATCACCGCGTCCCACACGCCGGGCTCCATCTCCTCGATCCCGCCGCGCGCATTGGCCCCCGCATTGTTGACGAGGATATCCAGCCTGCCTTCGCGCTCCGCGAAAGCGGCGGCGAGGGCAGCCGGCCCGCCTTCCTCCCCCAGATCCGCGCCGAGCCCGTGACATTCGCCGAGTTCGGAAAGCTCCGCCGCGAAGGCTTCGCTGCGGGCCTCGTCGCGCGAGGCGATATAGGTTCGCACGCCCCGGCGGACGAAGCCGCGCGCGATCATCAGCCCGATACCGCTGGTGCCGCCGGTGACCAGCGCCACCTTGCCTGAGATATCGAACAATCCGTCAACGCCCATCGCCACGCCTTTCGCATTTCCCCGACAGTTGCCCGGCCCTGTTGCATCCCTGCCGCAACGGCAAACCCTTGCGGGATGATTTCCGCTAGGCGGAACGCTGCTTCAACGGGATAGTGTATAAGCAAGCCGGTTGCTTCAAGGCAGCCGAGATCGGGCACATACCATTAGGAGAGGGGTTAATGTTCGAGGAAGCTCTGATAGCGCGATCGCCATGCGGCAGGGACGATGCCCGGCGGGATTCGATACGATCGGTGGAACGTGCGATAGACCTGCTGCAGGCGCTCAACCGCAGGCCGATCTCGACCCTGCACGACCTCCACCTCGAAACCGGCCTGCCCAAGCCATCGATCGTGCGCCTGCTGCGGACGCTGGAGGCCAAGGGCATGGTGGCGCAATCGTCCAGCTACGGCACCTACCAGCTTCTCAGCCATGTGAAGACGCTGAGCTGCGGCTTCCACCACGAACCGCTGATCATCGAAGTGGCGGACGAGATCCTGATCGAATTCACCAAGCGCGAAGGCTGGCCGCTGGCCCTCGCCCTGTTCGACGTGGATGCGATGATCGTGCGCGCCAGCACCATACCCTATACATCCCTCTCGCTGCTCCATTCCTCGCTCAACATGCGGCTGAGCATGACGAGCCGGGCGCTGGGCCGCTGCTATCTCGCTCATTGCTCGGCCAACGAGCGCAAGATCATCATCGAGATCATCAAGCATAACGGCAACGAGGAGGACCTCGGATCGCTGGACTGGCCCTGCTTCCTGCGGCTGCTCAAGACGATCCGCGAGCAGGGCTACGCCCTGCGCGACCGCACCTTCGAGCCGCGCTCCTCCACGCTGGCGGTCCCGATCATGAGCAATGGCCGCGTGATCGCCTCGCTGGGCCTCACCTGGATCAGCGTAGCGATGACGGAAGGCCGCGCGATCGAACTCTATTATCCCAAGCTGGTCGAAACCGCGCAGCGGATCTCCGAAGCGCTGCACGAGCGGCTGGAGCAATCGGGCGGACAGCTCAGCCCATCCCCGTTCCAAGGGCTAAAGCACCGCTACCTGCAGGCTTCGCCCTATCATTAAGATAGGGTCGGAAGATAGGACCCGGCCCGGCTCAACTCCAGTAGAGCCGCTCCGGATTGTCGATCAGCAGCTTGCGCTGGAGTTCCGCCGTGGGGGCGATCCGGGGGATCATGTCGACGATGTGCCCGTCGTCGGAGATGTTGTTCTCCATCGTCGGGTGCGGCCAGTCGGTGCCCCAGATGCAGCGGTCGGGATAATCGGCCACCAGCGGGGCCACCGCTTCGGCGAAGGCGTTCCACGGATCGCCGGTGGGGTCGAGCCGGTCGGGGCAGGTGGGCTTGAAATATATGTCGGCCCGATCGTCCAGCAGGCGGCGGAAGGCCGTCATGTCGGCCCCGTCCGGCCCCTGGGTCACGTCCGGGCGGCCCATATGGTCGATCACCAGCGGCACCGGGATCGCATCCATGAAGGGGCGCAGCTCTTCCAGGATGTCGGCTTCGAAATAGATCACCACGTGCCAGCCGGCAGGCAGGCGGCGGCTGACTTCGAGGAACTTGTCCTTCGGCGCATCGTCCACCAGCCGCTTGAGGAAGTTGAAGCGGATGCCGCGCATCCCGCCTGCGTGCAGCACGGCCAGCTCGTCCTCGGAAATCGCCGGATCGACCACCGCCACGCCGCGGGCGAGCGGCACGCCCCGGGCATCGACCCCGGCCTTGGCGATGGCGTTCAGCGTGGCCGCATTATCCGTGCCGTGGCAGCTCGCCTGGACGATGACGTTCCGCGAGAAGCCGAGCAGGTCGCGCAGGGCGAAGAGCTGGTCCGGGCCGGCATCCTCGGGCAGGTATTTCGCCTTGGGGCTGAACGGGAACTGCGCCATCGGCCCGAACACATGGCAATGCGCGTCCACCGCGCCCGGGGGCGGAGTGTATTTCGGCTTCGAGGGGTTGGCATGCCAGGAAACGATACGATCGGACATTGCAAATCCTTCTTCCGTCGCTCCGGCAAGGCCGGCGCGACGCATGGGTCAAACGAACACCACCCCGTCCATCAGCTTGCGCGCGGTGCGCAGCAGCGCGGAGCTGACCACCTGCCCGGCCGGGTCCACTTCGAGCACGCAGCTCATCTCCCCGGTCGGATGCTCGACCGAGAGCGTCTTGCGCGTTCCTTCCGGGATCTCGGCCACCTCATTGGCGGGCGAGCCTTCCAGCAGGCAGGCCGTGGCCACGCTCACCGCCGCGAGCACGCCGATCGTGGCATGGGCCCGGTGGGGGATGAAGCTGCGGGTGCAGATCGCGCCGCCCGCACGGGGCGGAGCGACGAGGAACATCTTGGGGACGCTCTTTTCCTTCACGTCGCCGAGATTCATCAGCGGGCCGGCGGCGAGGCGTATCTTCTCTATCTTCGCCCGTATCGCAGATGAAGAGTCTCCCTCCAGCTCCTCGCGCGTCTCGTAGCCGGTGGCGCCGAGGTCTTCCGCCTTCATCACGATGCAGGGCATGCCATTGTCGATCAGGGTGCAGCGCACCCCCTCGATCTCGTCCACCGCGTTGCCCGTGGGGAGCAGCGCGCCGCAGGAGGAGCCGGCGGTGTCGCGGAACTCCAGCGGGATCGGCGCATGGGTGCCCGGCACCCCGTCGATCGCGGCATCCCCGCGATAGGTCACCACTCCGCCCGGCGTCTGGACGGTGGCGACGGCGACCTGGCCGGTGTTCTCCATGAAGATCGCCACCCTGGTCTCGTCGCCCGTGGGGGCGACCAGGCCGCGCTCGATCGCGAAGGGGCCGATCCCGGCGAGGATATTGCCGCAATTCTGCGCATCGGTGACGATCGCCTGATCCACGAACACCTGCAGGAACAGGTAATCGACGTCGATCCCTTCGCGCTCGCTCTTCCTCACCACCGCGACCTTGCTGGTCAGCGGGTCCGCCCCGCCCATCCCGTCGATCTGGCGCGGATCGGGGCTGCCCATCACGCGGAGCAGGAAGGCGTCGCGCTCCGCGACATCGGCGGGCAGGTCGGCGGCGAGGAAATAGCCCCCTTTCGAGGTCCCGCCGCGCATCCACATCACGGGCGCGGATTGCTGGGTCATGCAAACCTCCGTTCGCTTCGGGCGAAGTCGAGAAGCGCGGGCGCAGACGTGTCTCGACTTCGCTCGACACGAACGGCCGGGGCAACAGCCACGCCCATTGCGGCGCCTAGATCCACTTCAGCCCCATGTCGGTCAGCTTCTGGCGGAAGCCGTACATGTCGAGCCCCAGCTCGCCCGAGGCGAGGCGTTGGCGCTTCGATTCCTCGTTGGCCTCGCGCGCCTGGGCCTTTTCCAGCACCGCGGCGGCATCGGCGCGCTTGACCACGCACACCCCGTCGTCATCGGCCACGATCACGTCGCCCGGCTCGATATAGGCCCCGGCGCAGACCACCGGCACGTTCACGCTGCCGAGCGAGGCCTTGATCGTGCCCTGCGCGAACACGCGCTTGGACCAGACGGGGAACCGCATCTCGGTGAGGTCGCGCACGTCGCGCACGCCCGCGTCGATGATCAGGCCCTTCACCCCGCGCGCCTGGGCCGAGGTGGCCAGCAGGTCGCCGAAATAGCCGTCCTCGCAAGGCGAGGTCGGGGCGATCACCAGGATGTCCCCGTCGCGGCACTGCTCGATCGCGGCATGGACCATGTAGTTGTCGCCCGGGGGCACGCTGATCGTCACCGCGCTCGCGCCCACGCGCATGCCGGAATAGATCGGACGCATATAGGAGGCGAGCAGGCCGGTGCGCCCCTGCGATTCATGCACCGTGGCCACGCCGCAGGCGCCGAGGCCATCCACCACCGCGCGATCCGCGCGCTCGATATTCTGGACGACGACTCCGCTCATCTTCGGCTCTCCTGAAAAACCAAACCGCCTGGCGCTTGCATCCGGGGGCGACCCCGCGTCAAGCGCCGCGTGGCTTCCGCTCCCTTCGGGGGGACGCGGGAATGTCGAGGGAGGGGAGGGAAGCCCCCTGGCAAACTTGTATGCAACACTTACATTCTGTAAGCCGGCAAGCGAGAGGATTCCAGACCCGAATCATGAGCGAGACCCTGCCCTCCCTGGCCCTGATCGGCTTCGGCGAAGCCGGATCGACCTTCGCCCGCGCCGGTGGGTGGAGCGCGCCTGCGCGCGCCTGGGATGTGGCCGAGGCGCGCCGCGCCGCGATCGCCGCTTGCGGAATGGAAGCGGCCGACAGCGCGGCGCAGGCACTGGCGGACGCCCGGATCGTGCTGTCGCTCGTCACCGCCGATTCCGCGCCGGGCGCCGCGCGGGATTATGCCCCGCTGCTTCCGGCCGGAGCGATCTGGTGCGACATGAACTCGGTCGCCCCGGAAACCAAGCGCGCCGCCGCCGAGGCGGTGGAGGCCGCCGGCGGGCGCTATGTGGACGTGGCGGTGATGGCCCCCGTCGATCCCGCCGCGCTGAACGTGCCGCTGCTGCTGGCCGGCCCCGCCGCGCCGGAGGCGATGGCGCTGCTGGGCGCGCTGGGCTTCGCCAGGATGCGCATCGTGGGCGAGGAGGTCGGCCGGGCCAGCGCGATCAAGATGATCCGCTCCGTGATGGTGAAGGGGCTGGAGGCGCTGACCGCCGAAATGGTGTTGGGCGCGGCCCGCGCGGGGGTGCTGGACGAAGTGCTCGCCTCGCTCGACGCGAGCGAGAAGCAGGCCGGCTGGGCGGAGCGGGCCGACTACAATCTCGACCGCATGCTGCAGCACGGGCTGCGCCGCGCGGCCGAGATGCGGGAATCCGCCCGCACGCTGCAAGGCCTTGGCATATCGCCGGGGATGACCGAAAATACGGTCGGCTGGCAGCAGGCGCTGGGCGATCTCGGCGCAGCGCCGGTGCCCGAAGGCCTGCAGGCGAAGCTGGACTTCATCGCCCGGTCGCCCGGGTTCAAGGGAGAGATTTGAAGCATGACATTGGTGATCGATTGCCACGGCCATTACACGGTGCTCCCCAAGGGGCACGACGCCTGGCGCGAGGAGCAGAAGGCCGCCTTCAAGGAAGGCAAGGCCCCGCCCCCCTATCCCGACATCTCGGATGACGAGATCCGGGAAACGATCGAAGCCAACCAGCTCCGCCTGATCAAGGAACGCGGCGCGGACCTCACGATCTTCTCCCCCCGCGCCAGCGCCATGGCCCCCCATGTGGGCGACGAGCATGTGGCGAAGGAATGGGCCTTGCGCTGCAACAACCTGATCGCGCGGGTGGTGGACCTGTTCCCCGAGACCTTCGTCGGCGTGTGCATGCTGCCGCAGAGCCCCAAGGCGGACATGACCAATTCGATCGCGGAGCTGGAGCGCTGCGTGAACGAGCTGGGCTTCATCGGCTGCAACCTCAATCCCGATCCGGGCGGCGGGCACTTCCAGCATCCGCCGCTGACCGACCGCTACTGGTATCCGTTCTACGAGAAGATGGTGGAGCTGGACGTGCCGGCGATGATCCACGTCTCGGGCAGCTGCAATCCGGCGATGCACGCCACGGGCGGCTATTACATCGCGGCCGACACGGTGGCCTTCATGCAGCTGCTGGAAGGCGACCTGTTCACCGACTTCCCCACCCTGCGCTTCATCATCCCGCATGGCGGCGGCGCGGTGCCCTATCACTGGGGCCGCTATCGGGGCCTGGCGGACATGCTGAAGAAGCCGGCGCTCGACACCCATCTCATGAACAACGTGTTCTTCGACACCTGCGTCTACCACCAGCCGGGCATCGACCTGCTGGCGGACGTGATCGAGAACAAGAACATCCTGTTCGGCAGCGAGATGGTGGGCGCGGTGCGCGGGGTCGACCCGACCACAGGGCATTATTTCGACGACACCAAGCGCTATGTCGATGCGCTCGACATCTCGGAGGAAGAACGCCACGCGATCTTCGAAGGCAATGCCCGCAAGGTGTTCCCCCGGCTGGACGCGAAGCTGAAGGCGCGCGGCCTATGAGTTCGACCGCCACCGGATTTGCCCCCTGCGAAAAGCCGGAACGCTATATCCAGCAGCTTGTGAAGCATTGGAGCCACAAGATGGCCGCTTCCTGGGCCGACGGGATCGGCGCGTTCCCCTTTTCCGAGCACACCAATGCGGTGATGCAGGCAAGGCCCGGCGGCATCGGCATCACGCTGACCACTGCCGACAGGGACGAAAACGTCCGCATGCGCGGGGTGATCGAGCGCCATTTAGACCGGTTCGCCTTTCGCGAGGCGCCGCTGACCTACGAATGGAAAGACCAATGAGCGAGAAGAAGAAGCGCATCAACATCCACGAATACCTCGCCGAGTTCGAGGATATTCCGGGCACCCGCGTGTTCACCGCCGCCCGCGCGCGCAAGGGCTACTGGCTCAACCAGTTCGCGATGAGCCTGATGAAGGAAGAGAACCGCAAGCGCTTCCTGGCCGACGAGCGCGCCTATCTGGACGAATGGGACATGAGCGAGGCAGCCAAGCAGGCCGTGCTGGCGCGCGACTACAACGCCATGATCGACGAGGGCGGCAACGTCTATTTCCTCTCCAAGCTGTTCTCCACCGACGGGAAGAGCTTCCAGTTCGCTGCCGGCTCGATGACCGGCATGACCCAGGAAGAATATGCCGAAATGATGCTCAAGGGCGGCCGTTCGCCCGAAGGCGTCCGCTCGGCCAAGAAAGGTTACTGACCATGGCACGCGTTACCACCGGCATCACTTCGAGCCATATCCCCGCGCTGGGCGCGGCGATCCAGACCGGCACGCTGGGCAACGAATATTGGGGCCCGGTGTTCAAGGGCTACGAGCCGATCAAGCAATGGATCAAGCAGCCCGGCAACATGCCGGACGTGGTGATCCTGGTCTATAACGACCACGCCTCGGCCTTCGACATGAACATCATCCCCACTTTCGCCATCGGCTGCGGCGAACGCTTCAAGCCGGCCGACGAAGGCTGGGGCCCGCGCCCGGTGCCCGACGTGATCGGCCATCCCGATCTCGCCTGGCATATCGCGCAGAGCCTGATCCTCGACGATTTCGACATGACCATCATGAACCAGATGGATGTCGACCACGGCTGCACCGTGCCGCTCTCGATGGTCTTCGGCGAGCCGGAGGAATGGCCGTGCAAGGTCATCCCCTTCCCGGTCAACGTGGTGACCTATCCGCCGCCCTCGGGCCGCCGCTGCTACAACCTGGGCGATTCGATCCGCGCCGCGGTGGAAAGCTTCCCGGAAGACCTCAACGTCCATGTCTGGGGCACGGGCGGGATGAGCCACCAGTTGCAGGGCCCCCGCGCCGGCCTGATCAACAAGGAATTCGACCTCAACTTCATCGAGAAGCTGATCAACGACCCGGAAACGCTCAGCCAGATGCCGCATATCGAGTATCTGCGCGAGGCGGGCAGTGAAGGCATCGAGCTGGTGATGTGGCTGATCATGCGCGGCGCGCTGGGCGAGAAGGTGAAGGACCTCTACCGCTTCTACCACATCCCGGCCTCGAACACGGCGCTGGGTGCGCTGATCCTGCAGCCGGAGGAGACGGCGGGCGAGCCGCTCGAGCCGCGCTCGGTGATGAGCGGCCACAGCCTGGCCGCTTCCTGACGGCAGGCGATCGACGGGCGCCTTCCCGATCGGGGGGCGCCCGCTATATTTCAATCCAAGCGAGACAGGAGACATCCCCATGCGCATTGCCCTCGCCGGCGCCGGCGCCTTCGGCGAAAAGCATCTCGACGGCCTCAAGAACATCGACGGGGTGGAGATCACCTCGGTCATCAGCCGCCGCGCGGACCAGGCGGCGGAAGTCGCCGCGAAATACGGCGCGAAACATTCCGGCACCGAATTGTCCGAAGTGCTGGAGCGCGACGATGTGGACGCGGTGATCCTGTGCACCCCCACCCAGATGCATGCCGAGCAGGCGATCGCCTGCATGGAGGCGGGCAAGCATGTGCAGGTGGAGATCCCGCTGGCCGACAGCTGGGCGGATTCGCTGGCCGTGGCGGAGAAGCAGAAGGAGACCGGCCTGGTCTGCATGGTGGGCCACACCCGCCGCTTCAACCCGAGCCATCAATACGTCCACAACCGGATCACCGCCGGCGAGCTGGCCATCCAGCAGATGGACGTGCAGACCTATTTCTTCCGCCGCAAGAACATGAACGCCAAGGGCGAACCGCGCAGCTGGACCGACCACCTGCTGTGGCACCATGCGGCGCACACGGTGGACCTGTTCGCCTATCAGGCGGGCAGGATCGTCACCGCCCATGTCGTGCAGGGGCCGAAGCATCCGGAGCTGGGCATCGCGATGGACATGTCGATCCAGCTCAAGAGCGAAAGCGGCGCGATCTGCACCCTGTCGCTCTCGTTCAACAATGACGGACCACTCGGCACCTTCTTCCGCTATATCGGCGACACCGCCACCTATATCGCCCGCTACGACGATCTGGTGACCGGCAAGGAAGAGCCGATCGACGTGTCGCAAGTGGCCGTCTCCACCAACGGCATCGAGCTGCAGGACCGCGAATTCGTCGCCGCGATCCGCGAAGGGCGCGAGCCGAACAGCTCGGTCGGCAAGGTGCTCGACTGCTATCGCGTGCTGGGCGAGCTGGCGCAGAGCCTCGAAGCGCAGGACGGCTGGTCCTGATGCGCGAGATCGCCGGAAGGAAGCTGCATCCGGTCGGCCTGGGATGCATGAACCTGTCCTGGGCCTATGGCAGCCCGCCCTCTCCCCAGGAGGGGGCGGAGCTGCTCGCCCGGGCGCTGGACCTGGGCTACGACCATCTGGACACCGCCCGCATCTACGGCATGGGCAAGAATGAGGAGCTGATCGGCGAAACCCTGAAGGGGCGCCGCAACGAGTTCTTCCTCGCCTCCAAATGCGGGATCGTGGTCGACGGGCCGCGGCGGGGCATCGATTGCGGCCCGGAGACGATCCGCAGCGCGATCGACGCCAGCCTGGAGCTGCTGCAGACCGACCATATCGACCTCTATTACCTGCACCGCTTCGATCCGAAGGTGCCGATCGCGGATTCGGTCGGCGCGCTCAAGGAAGCGATCGATGCCGGCAAGATCGGGGCCTATGGCGTGTCCGAATGGAGCGCGGCGCATGTGCGCGAAGCCCACGCGGTGCATCCGGTGGCGGCGGTGCAGACCGAATATTCGCTGTGGACCCGCAATGTCGAGCTCGGCGTGCTCGACGCCTGCAAGGAGCTGGGCATCGCGCTGGTGGCCTTCTCCCCCGTCGCGCGCGGGGCGCTGGGCGGCGAGCTGAAGGATCCCTCCTCGCTGGACGAGAAGGACCTGCGCCGCACCCATCCCCGCTTCGACGCGGAGAACTGGCCGAAGAACCTGCCGCTGCTGGAAGAATTCGCCGCGCTGGCCGGCGAGGCGGGCGTCACCCCGGGCCAGCTCGCGCTCGCCTGGGTGCTCTCGCGCGGGGACAATGTCCACGTGATCCCCGGCACCACCAGCCTGCGGCATCTGGCCGACAACCACGCCGCCGCCGGCCTGGATGTCGGTCAGGGCTTGCTCGACAAGGCGGATGCCCTCATCAATCAGCAGACGATTTCCGGCCACCGCTATCCGGAAGTCATGCGCAACACGATCGATACCGAGGACTTCGAATAGGAGCCCGGCCTGGAGAGGAACGAGCGATGGGCAATCAGGGTTCGGTGAAGGCGGAGATCGGCTATGCCGAGGATACGGGCAAGCGCCCCTATTTCTATGCCAACGCCCATGAGAAGGACTATGTCCCCCTCGCGCCGGTGGAGATGGAGATCACCGACGCGCGAGGGCTGGACACCTCGCTCGACCGCGAAGGCTTCATGCTGGTCCGGCACAAGAGCAGCCTGGCCGATCTCACCGACATGGAAGCCGTCGCCACCGTCCACACGCAGGAGATCGCGGAGCTGCTGAAGGAGCTGACCGGGGCGGACCACGTGGCGGTGGTCCCGCGCGGCATCCTGCGCTTCTCGGAACGCTCCGGGAAGACCGGCAGCACCGACAATTCGCACCCGGCGCGCTTCGCCCATGTCGACATGGCGCATGCCGACGCCGCGGCGGCGCGGGAGGCAGGGGCGCCGGAAGGGCGCAGGATCGCCCGCAGCGCGCAATACAATGTCTGGCGCGTCCTCTCCGGCCCGCCGCAGGACGTGCCGCTGGCGCTGTGCTCCTATACCAGCCTCGCCGAAGGCGACCTGCTCGATTGCCTCGCGATCTTCGATCCGCCCGACGGCTCGCCCGAATGGAGCTTCGGCAATTACGTGATCCAGCACAATCCGGGGCATCGCTGGTATTTCTATTCGAACATGACCCCGGACGAAGCGATCGTGTTCAAGACCAGCGAAAGCGATCCCGACCGCGCGCAGCTGATGCCGCATGGCGCGTTCGACAATCCCCTCGCCGGCCCGGACGCGCCGCCGCGGGTGAGCCTGGAAATGCGCGGGACCTGCTATTGGTTCGAATAGAGGGCGCCGCTCTCGCGCCAGGAACCCTCACTTCGCCCGGTGGTTGATAAGCCATCGGTCAAGAGAGGAGATGTCTGATGATGAAATGGGCGCTCATTTTCGCTGTCATCGCCATAGTGGCAGCGCTGTTCGGTTTCTCCGGCCTCGCAGGCGCGGCAGCCGGCATCGCCAAGATCCTGTTCTTCGTGGGCCTGGCCCTGTTCGTGCTGTTCATCGTGCTCGGCGCGATCGGAGCGAAGAAGGCTCTCTAGGTGTTGTCTGCATTCATCGTAACCATATCATGGCGCAAGCGAGGTGAACGAAGCCCATGAAGGCGATGATGGTCTTTTCACATCGCAAGGCGATGCGTCGGAAGCGTTTGAGTTTGTTG
>Ga0164243_10000645_pt1 | contig 62395 bp, 54 predicted proteins | sample OricompcompostOP_FD_108781 | JGI IMG/M metagenome (GOLD analysis project Ga0164243, IMG submission 108781) | Organic Plus compost microbial communities from Emeryville, California, USA - Original compost - Organic plus compost (OP) | ecosystem: Engineered > Solid waste > Mixed feedstock >... | reverse complement strand
CTCTTAATCAGCGGGTCCTAGGTTCGAGCCCTAGTGCGTCCACCACCTTTTCCTATAGAAATCGATAACTTACCTGATAGCGGGCCAGTTTAAAGAGCTGCTTGTGCTTTGCCCTTCAGTGTATTTCCAGCCGCTCTGGCGATCCATCGCGGCGTCCACACCCGGTCAGGTCAGGTCCGAGCAGAAGCCAGCAAGGTTGGCGAACTGTCCTGTTCGAACTACGATGTGGAATGCGTTTTCGACTGGCGCCTCTCCTCGCCCTCCTCCTCGTCGGATGTACCGTGCCCCAATATCTGGAGGACAGGCCGGAGCTGCCTTATAGCTGCAATGATCTGGTGATCGTTGGCCGGATAGCCACCTTGAACATCACGGGACACGCAGGCACCGATGCCAACGCCCCCTTTCCGGATTGGCTAAATGAATATAGTCTCCAAGTTCGCGTCAAACGTGTCATTCGCGGTTCGGAGCAGAGATCGGTCGTTGCCGCCATCCGCGTCGCTCATGGCCAGATAAGGCCGGACAAGGATTTTCTCATAGTTCTAAGTCCGCTTCAGGGGGATCGATTTTCCTTGAGCAGCGCAGCACTGATGAGCAATCGACCCACGCTGACCGAGCCCTGTCTGTGGAATTAGGCGCCGCCGCCGACGATCGCATTCGCGCCATGCGAGCAGCCATACTGGAGCAGCGTCGGCCTGCACAGGGGAACACCCATGTTCCCGCTTCCTCGCGCCGGCGAAGGGCATCTTCCCCGCAAAGCACGCATCGCCTCAAAAATAGTTTATATCCATAACCATTATAGGATAGTGGAGGCCCGTGCTCATCCTGCGCGGACGCGGGAGTGGCGGGAAAGGGAGAGGAAAAGGCATGAAGGCCAGCAAAGCGATTGTGGAGATCATGAAGCGGGAGGGCGTGGACGTCCTGTTCGGCTATCCGCGCAATGCGCTGCTGGAAGATGCCGCGCGGGCCGATGTCCGCACGATCATCGTGCGGCAGGAGCGCACCGGGCTTCATATGGCCGACGCGCTCTCGCGCATGACGCGGGGCAGGCGCATGGGTGTTTTCTGCATGCAGCACGGCCCGGGCACCGAGAATGCCTATGGCGGCGTCGCGCAGGCCTTTGCCGAATCGGTTCCCGTTCTGGTGCTGCCGGGAGGCTATGCCCGCCGCCTCGCCCATGTCGCGCCCAACTATAATGCGACCGTCTCCATGGCCACCGTCACCAAGACCGCCGAGCCCCTCACCGCGCCGCAGGAAGTCGTGCCCGTCTTTCGCCGGGCCTTCACCCAGTTGCGCAACGGCCGCCTTCGCCCCGTGCTGGTCGAACTGCCGATGGACGTCATCGAGGAGGAGGCCGGCGAAGTGGATTATACGCCGGTCGTCGCGGTCCGCTACGGGCCGGATGCGCAGAGCGTCGCGAAGGCCGCGGACATGCTCGTCGCCGCGCGGCGCCCCGTCATCTATGCCGGACAGGGCGTTCACTGGTCGGAAGCCTATGCGGAACTGCGCGCGCTCGCCGAACTGCTTGCCGCGCCGGTATGCACCAGCCTCGAAGGCAAGAGCTGCTTCGACGAGACGCATCCCCTCGCGCTCGGCGCGGGCGGCGCCGCGACGCCGATGACCGTCCGGCACTTCCTCGACAATGCCGACCTCATCTTCGGGATCGGCTGCAGCTTCGCCGCGACCGCGTTCGGCGTGCGGATGCCGGCCGGCAAGCGCGTGCTGCACGCCACGCTCGACCCCGCCGATATCAATCGCAACGTGCCGGTCGAGCATGCGCTGGTCGGTGACGCTAAGCTGACTCTCGCCGCGCTGATCGAGGCCTGCCGCGCGCGGATCGGCGCGGACCGGCGCGATCCCGGTCCGGCGCGGGACGAGATCAAGGCCGTCGAGGCCGAATGGATGAAACGCTGGCTTCCCAAGCTGACCAGCGATCAGGAGCCGATGACGCCCTATCGCGTGCTGTGGGACCTGCAGCACACGGTCGATGTCGCCAACACGATCATCACCCATGATGCCGGAAGCCCCCGCGACCAGCTCACCCCCTTCTGGAAATCAACGGCACCGCTCAGCTATATCGGCTGGGGCAAGACGACGCAGCTCGGCTATGGGCTGGGCCTCGCCATGGGCGCGAAACTGGCGCACCCGGACAAGCTGTGCATCAATGTCTGGGGCGATGCCGCCATCGGCTTCACCGGCATGGATTTCGAGACCGCCGTGCGCGAGCGGCTGCCCATTCTCTCCATCCTGCTCAACAATGCCTCGATGGCGATCGAGCTGGACATCATGCCGGTCGCCACCGAGAAATATCGCTCGACGGACATCGGCGGCAACTATGCGGCGTTCGCGCAGGCGCTGGGCGGCCATGGCGAGCGGATCACCCGCGTCGAGGACATCGTTCCGGCGATCCGGCGCGGCATCGCGGCGACCGAGCGCGGCCAGCCCGCGCTGCTCGAATTCATCACATCGCAGGAAACCGAATTTTCGAGGCTGTAGAGCGTCATTCAGGTCGGGCGCGGCATTTGAAGGCGCGCGGATCATGCGGAAGACAGAAGACAGGATGGAGAAGATGCCATGACCGGGACGATGCCCGCGCTGATCGATCATCCCGGCGCCTGGGAGGCAGCACGGATCGGCGGGCGGGAGGCGTTCACGCATCGCCTTGCGGCCGCGCAGGTCGATGCGCTGGACGCTCTGGTCGACCGGACCCGCGACAGGCCTCCCGAGGCCATCACAAGGGCGGACTTCTCCCATCCGCTGATCGATCCGCTCATGAAGGCCGCGAAGGCCCAGCTACTGGACGGCTATGGCGCGATCATCCTCTCCGGCCTGCCGATGGACCGCCTCGATCTGGACGCCTTCACGCGCATTCACTGGGGCCTGGGCACGCATCTGGGCGTGGGCGCGGTCCAGAGCGGCAAGGCGGACCGGATCGGCCATGTGCGGCGGGAGACGGGATCGACGCGCGGCTATACGACCGATGTCGAGCTGCGCCCGCATACCGATTTTCATGAGATCATGTCGCTCGCGGCCTTTTCCGCGCCGGAAAGCGGCGGGGTTTCGGGCCTTGTCTCGGGCCTTGCCATCCACAACCGCATCGCGCGCGAGCGGCCGGACCTGCTGCCCGCGCTTTACGAGGGCTTCTGGCATGTCTCCCCCGTCACGCGGACCCGCTCCAGCACCAAGGTGCCGGTTTTCAGCGCGATGAACGGGCGCTGGAGCTGCTATTATCATGCGCTCTTCCTGTTCGCGGCGGCGCGGGAAATGGGCATGGCGGTGCCGCCCGACCTGCAGGAAGGCATGGCGCTCTTCAACAGGCTCGCGCTCGACGGGGAGATCGCGGCCTCGTTCACGCTGGAGCCGGGCGAACAGCTTTTCTGGCATAACTGGACGAACCTGCATTCCCGCACGGCCTTCCACGACAGCGCGACGAAGCAGCGCCTGCTGCTGCGGCTCTGGCTCAACGTGCCGGACGGGCGGCCCGTCGTCCCGGCGCTCGCCGAGCGCGCGGCCAGCACCGACGCGGATCATGCCCGCGCCATCGCGGGCGCCTGACGCACCGACAACGGACGATCCTACTGGGAGAGAAGAAGCATGCAGGTTGAGCTTTTCCACGCCGAACCCGGCTCCAACAGCCTCAAGGTCCTTCAGGCCATCCATGAGAAAGGCGTGCCCTTCGTCAGCCGCTATATCGATCTCAAGGCGTTCGAGCAGCATCATCCCGACTATCTGAAGATCAACCCAGCCGGGCAGGTGCCGGCCTTGCTGCATGACGGCCGGGTGCTGACCGAATCCACCGTCATAAATGAATATATCGACGATGTGTTCGACGGCCCGCCGCTCAGGCCCGCCGATCCCTTCCTCGTCGGGCAGATGCGCATCTGGACCAAATATGTCGACGAGGTGTTCCGCCCGGCGCTGAGCTTCCTCGCCTGGCACCGGCTCATCCCCGGCCTCGTCGCCAGCCTGCCGCCCGGCGAGTTCGAGAAGCGGCTCGAACAGATCCCGCTCCGGGAAAAGCGCGAGAAATGGCGGCTGGCCGCGACAGGGGGCTTCGCACAGCATGACATCGAGACCTGGCAACATCAGTTGCAGGAGACCGCGGACCGGATGGAGCGGGCGCTGGACGGGCATGACTGGCTGGTCGGCGATGCCTTCTCGCTGGCAGACATCGCCATGTTCGCCATGGGCATCAGCCTTCCGCGCTCTCATGCGGACATCGTGAACGAAAGCCGCACGCCCCGCGTGCTCGCCTGGATCGAGCGGATGAAGGCGCGCCCCGGCGTGGCGGCCGCACTCGCCATGCCGGACAGGAGCAAGGTCGCCTGGTCGGCATCGGCATAGGCGACCGGGCGCCGGCGGGCGCCCCCCGCCGTCAGCCCTGCCTCGCCTCCAGTGCCTTGAGCCGGGCGATTTCCCGGCCATAGGGCCTGACCCCGAGGAGCATGACCAGCAGCGCCAGCGGCAGCATGATCGCCGCCGATCCCGCGAGCGCATAGCGCAGCCCCGCCTCGTCCCGGATGATGAAGTCCGTGATCGCGGCGATGAAGCTCGGCCCGGCGCCCTGCACGGCGAGCGTGTAGGTGAGCAGGTAGAGCGCCGTGATCTGCCCGCGCATGGGGCCGGGCGCGACGCTCTGGAGCGCGGCATTCTGCGTGGGCGTGCCCATCATCGCGGCGAAGGTGGAGAGGCCGCCGAACAGCACCGCCAGGTCCGCCGAAGGCATCAGCGGCCCGGCCACGGCGAACGGGATGGCGAGCGTCCATGCGATCGCGACCACCCGCAGATTGGCATCGTCGCGCGTGCGGGCGAAGCGTTCGGAGAGCCACGCTCCGGCGATCAGGCCGAGCGGCGCCGCGACGAGCTGAGCGATCCCCGTCACCAGCCCGGCCTGCTGCGCGCTCCAGCCATAGGCGCGCTGGAAGAAGGCCGGCCGCCACATCGCCGTGCCGCCGCTCTCCATGCCCGCGATGGCAAGGCCGAGGAACATCGGCAGGAAGAAGCGCCAGTTGGCGGCGAGATGGCGCAGCACGACGATGAAGCCGATCTTCCGCCCGGTCCGCGCCGCGAGCTGCGCGCGCGTGGCGCCGCGCCGGGCGGGCTCGGGCACGCTCATCATCAGTAGCGCGAGGAGGAGGCCCGGCAGGCCGACGAGGAAGAAGACCATCTGCCAGGGCCGGACGGGTCCGATCCATGGCAGGCTGGGCATGGTCATGTGCGAAAGCGCCTTGATGACCACCGCGCCCAGGACGAGCGAGAGGCCGAGCCCGATCATCGAGCCCATGTTGAGCGCGGCAATGGCGCGCGGCAGCTTCTCGCGCGGGAACAGGTCCGCGATCATCGAATAGGTGGCGGGACCGTTGACCGATTCCCCTGCCCCCACCCCGACGCGGCAGGCGAAGAGCTGCGCGAAATTCTGGGCAAAGCCGGTGCAGGCCGTCATCAGGCTCCAGACCGTGACGCCGATGGCGAGGATCGCGCGGCGCGAATAGCGGTCCACCAGCGTCGCCAGCGGCACGCCGACGAAGACGTAGAAGAAGGCGAAGGCAAAGCCGAGCAGCAGGCCGATCTGGCTGTCGCTGAGATCGAGGTCGGCCTTGATCGCTTCGACCAGCAGCGAAAGGATGCCGAGATCGAGCTGCGCCGACAGCCGCACGAGCGCGAGGACGCCCATCGCATACCAGGCCGTGCGCGGCGTGGGCCACGGCGCTTGGGCCGCCATGCTCGCTTCGCCAAGGTCGGCCTTCATTCGGCGGCGCCTGCCATGGCCGGCGTGCCGGCCTGTGGCCTGCCTCGCGCTGACAGGCTGAACGCGGCGCGGATCAGCGCGCGCGTATAATCGCTCTCCGGCTGCGCGAACAGCCGGTCGGCCGGGCCATGCTCCACCACCTTGCCGTCCTTCATGACGAGAATGTCGTGAGCCAGCGCCCGCACCACCTTGAGGTCGTGGCTGATGAACAGATAGGTGAGACCATGCGCCGCCTGAAGATCGCGCAGCAGGTCGACGATCTGGCCCTGCACGGACATGTCCAGCGCGGAAGTCGGCTCGTCCAGCACCACGAAATCGGGCTTGAGGATGATCGCGCGGGCAATGGCGATGCGCTGGCGCTGGCCGCCGGAAAATTCGTGCGGATAGCGGTCGAGCATGTCCCCGCGCAGCCCCACTTCCTCCAGCATGGCGCGCACCGCCGCGCGACGCCCGGCCGCGTCGAGGTCCGGCCGGTAGCCGATCAGCCCTTCCTCGACGATCTGGCAGATGGTGAGGCGCGGGCTCAGCGAGGCGAAGGGATCCTGGAAGACGATCTGCATCCGGTCCCGGTAGGGCCGCAGGGCCCGCGTCTTCAGGTCGCTGATCCGCACGTCGTCGAAGTCGATCGCGCCCTCGCTGCGGATGAGGCGGAGCATGGCGAGGCCCATGGTGCTCTTGCCCGAGCCGGATTCGCCGACCACGCCGAGCGTCCTGCCGCGCGGGATGGAGACGGTGACGCCGTCGACCGCCTTCACCCAGTCCTTCGGCCGCCCGGTCCAGCTCCGGACCGGGAAGTGCACCTTGAGCTGCCCCGCGCCCATCATGCGGGGCGCGTCCGGCCCGGCGGGGATCGGCCGTCCGCGCGGCTCGGCATCGAGCAGGCGCTTCGTGTAGGGATGCGCCGGATCGTCGAAGATCGCGGCCGTCCGCCCCGCTTCCACGATGCGCCCTTCCGTCATCACGCAGACCCGCTCGGCCATCTTGCGGACGATGCCGAGATCATGGGTGATGAGCAGCATCGCCATGCCGAGCCGCTTCTGGAGGCTCTGGAGCAGGTCCAGGACCTGCGCCTGCACCGTCACGTCCAGCGCGGTGGTGGGCTCGTCGGCGATCAGCAGGTCGGGCTCGTTGGCCAGCGCCATGGCGATCATGACGCGCTGCCGCTGCCCGCCGGAGAGCTGGTGCGGCCAGGCGCGCAGCCGGCTCCCGGCATCGCGCAGGCCGACCAGCGTCATCAGTTCGATGGCGCGGGCCATGGCATCTGCGCGCCCTGTCTCCGGGCGGTGCAGGCGGATGGATTCGACGATCTGGCGACCGACCATGTGGAGCGGGTTGAGCGCGGTCAGCGGCTCCTGCGGCACCAGCGCCACCCGGCAGCCGCGCACCGCCGCCATGCGCGCCTCGTCCGCCTCGATCAGTTCCTCGCCATGGAGGCGGATCGACCCGTGCGGATGGAACGCGACCGGATAGGGCAGCAACCGCATGATCGCCATGGCGGCCGTGCTCTTGCCCGAGCCGGACTCGCCGACCAGCGACAGCGTCTCGCCCCTGTCCAGCGCGAAGGAGATGCCCCGCACCGCCTCGATCACCCGCCCTTCCGAGCGGAAGGAGACAGCGAGATCGCTCACCTCCAGCAGCGGCGCGTCCGTCATCGGGATTTCCTCGGGTCGAAGGCGTCGCGCACCGCTTCGCCGATGAAGATGAGCAGCGAGAGCATCACCGCCATGGTCAGGAATGCGGAGATGCCGAGCCAGGGGGCGTTCAGGTTGTTGCGCGCCTGGCTCAGTATCTCGCCCAGCGAGGAGGAGCCGCGCGGCAGGCCGAAGCCCAGGAAGTCCAGCGCCGCGAGCGTCGCGATCGACTGGCTGAGCACGAAGGGCAGGAAGGCGAGCACCGCCACCATCGCATTGGGCAGCACATGCTTGAACATGATCTTCGTGTTGCGCAGGCCCAGCGCCCGGGCGGCGCGCACATAATCCAGATTGCGCGCGCGCAGGAACTCCGCACGCACCACCCGCACCAGCGCCATCCAGCTGAAGACGAGCAGCACGCCGAGCAGGGTGAAGAAGCCGGGCTGGAACATGCTGGAGATGATGATGAGCAGGTAAAGCAGCGGCAGGCTCTGCATGATCTCGATGAGGCGCTGCATCAGCAGGTCCGTCATCCCGCCGAAATAGCCCTGCACGGCCCCCGCGACGATCCCGATGAGCGAGCTGAACAGGGTGAGCAGCAGGCCGAACGTCACCGAGATGCGGAAGCCGTAGATGAGGCCGGCCAGCACATCCCGCGCGCTGTCGTCCGTGCCCAGCCAGTGGCGGGCATCGGGCGGCGCCGGCGCGGTGGTGGGGATGTCGTAGTCCACCGTCGCATAGGTGTAGGGGATCGGCGGCCAGATCATCCAGCCATCGCCCTTGCGGATCAGCGCCTGGACCGCGGGATCGCGGTAATCCGCCTCCGTCTTCAGGACGCCGCCGAATTCGGTCTCGGGATAGGCACGCAGGACCGGCAGGTAGATCGCGCCGCGATAACCGGCGATCAGCGGCTTGTCGTTGGCGATCAGCTCGGCGCACAGCGACAGGCCATAGAGGATCAGGAAGATCCACAGGCTCCAGTAACCGCGCCGGTGTGCCCGGAAGTTGCGCCATCGCCGCCGGGTGAGCGGCGTGACGGCAAGGCGCGGCCGCCACGTCCTGCCGCTGTCGTCCACGATGCCGCGCGCCATCTCCATCACACGTCCCGCTTCTCGAAATCGATGCGCGGATCGACCAGCACATAGAGGATGTCGCCGAGCAGGTTGGCGAGCAGGCCGAGCAGCGAGAAGATGAAGAGCGCGCCCAGCATCACCGGATAATCGCGGTTGATCGCCGCCTCGAAGCTCAGCAGGCCGAGCCCGTCGAGCGAGAAGATCACCTCGATCAGCAGCGACGAGGCGAACAGCACGCTGATGAAGGCATGCGGCAGCCCCGCCACGATGACGAGCATCGCGTTGCGGAACACATGGCCGTAGAGCACGCGGGTCTCGGTCAGCCCCTTGGCCCGGGCGGTCGTGACATATTGCTTGGAGATCTCGTCCATCACCGAATTCCTGGTGAGGATGGTGAGGCTGGCGAAACCGCCGATCACCATGGCGGCCACCGGCAGGGTGATGTGCCAGACATAGTCCTTCACCTTGCCGAAGGTCGAGAGCGTCTCCCAGTCGTCCGACGTGAGCCCGCGCGCGGGGAACCAGCTCAGGATGTTGCCGCCCGCGAACACCACCACCAGCAGCACGGCGAACAGGAAGCTGGGGATCGCATAGCCCATGATGATGAGCGCGCTCGTCCAGTTGTCGAACGGCGTGCCGGCGCGAACCGCCTTGCGGATGCCGAGCGGGATCGAGACCAGATAGGTGATGAGCGTGGTCCAGAGGCCCAGCGAGATGGAGACCGGCAGCTTGGAGAGGATGAGATCGATGACCGGCTGCTCCTTGAAGTAGCTGGTGCCGAGATCGAACCGCGCGAAATCCCCGAGCATCTTGAAATAGCGCTCGTGGACCGGCTTGTCGAAACCGTAGAGCTTCTCCAGTTCCTTCACCATCTCCGGCGTCAGCTCGCTCGATCCGGCGGTCATGTCCGGCGTGGCGCTGGCGCCGCCGAAGGACGCGGTCGCGCCCGCCTCCGTGCCGGAGAAACGCGCGGCGATCTGGTCGATCGGCCCGCCGGGCACGAACTGGATGATGATGAAGCTCACCGTGACGATGCCGATCAGCGTGGGCAGCATCAGCAGCAGCCGGCGCAGCGTATAGCCCCAGATGCCGCTCATCCGCGTTGCCCCAGATGTTCGCGGATGCGCGCCTCCTTGGCCGGGTCGATCCACCAGTGCTCCAGCGTGGAGGATGGCCAGTTATAGGTCGGCTCGCGCGGCGGACGGCCGAACTTGTCCCAATAGGTCACCGGCATCATCCCCATGCGCGCGGGAAAGAGATGCTGGAGGGGAATGGCGACATAGTCCCACATCAGCACGCGATCGAGCGCGCGCATGGCGTCGACCGTCCGGGTGCGCCCGGTGGCGTTCACCAGCGCGTGGAGCGCGGCATCCACGGCCGGATCCCGGACGCCCGAAATATTGATGCTGCCTTCGCGTCCGGCCGCCTGGCTGCCCCACCAGTCGAGCATCTCGGCGCCGGGCACGACGAAAGGCGGAAAGCGCAGCGGCGGATAGGCGATGTCGAAATCGAACCGGCGCTGCTTCTCGCGGAACTGCGACAGGTCGACGAGCCGGATGGCGACGGAAAAGCCCAGCCGGCGCAGATTGGCGACGAAGCCGGCGAGCATGCGTTCCTGCCGGGCGTTGCCGATGAGGATCTGCAGATGCGCCTGCCGCCCGGTCGCGGGATCGATGAGCTGCATGTCCCGATAATGGAAGCCCGCCGACTGGAGCAGCCGCTGGCCGGCGATCAGGTTCGCGCGCTGGTGCGCCCGGTCGCCGCCCACCGGAAGCGGCGTCGGCCGCGTGAAGAGGCCCGCGGGCAGCCGGTCCCGAAAGGGATCGAGGATCGCATGCTCGCCCGGCGTCATGGGGCCATGAGCGGCGAATTCGCTGTTGTCGTGGAAGCTGGTGAGGCGCGCGGGCAGGCCGTCGAGCAGCACCCGGCCGACCCATTCATAATCGAACGCGCGCACGATCGCCTCGCGCGCCCGCCGGTCCCGCAGCAGCGGGCGCCGGGTGTTCAGGAACAGGCCGGCATAGAAGGCGCCATTCTCATAGGGGATCTCGATGCGCTTGATGTCGCCGCGCCGGAAGGCCGGATTGCGGGCATAATAGGCCCATTTGGAACCGTCCATCTCCTGCTGGAGATCACTGTTGCCGGCATAGAAGGTCTCGGCCAGCACGGTCGCATCGCGATAGAAATCGTAGCGGATGACGTCATAGTTCATCCGGCCCTTGCGCATCGGCAGATCGGCGCCCCAATAATCCTTCACGCGCACCATCTCGATCCACCGGCCCGGGCTGAACCGGCCGACCCGATAGGGGCCGCTGGCAAGCTGCGGCACGAGGGACGATTTGCCCAGATCATGCGTCCGGTAGAAATGTTCGGGGAGGACCGGCAGGTCGGCCACCGCGGCGACCAGCGTGGGATTATGCTTCTGGGTGAGCGTCATGCGCACGCGCCGGGGCCCCGTCTTTTCCACCTTCGCGATCGCCGAACCGATGCGCTGATAATTGGGGCCAACGGTCTTTATGGTCCTGAAGGCGTTCACCGTGAAGATCACGTCCTCGGGCCGCACCGGCCTGCCGTCCCAGAAGCGGGCCTGCGGACGCAGCCTGAATTCCACCCAGCTCAGGTCCTTGGGATAGCTGATCGTCTCGGCCAGCACGCCATATTGCGAGGCGGGCTCATCGAGGCTGCGCTCCATCAGCTTGTCGTAGGTGAGATAGAGCTGCAGCACCGGCACGCCGAGCAGCGAATAGATGTTGAGGCTGTCATAGGTGGCGGGCCGCGCGCTGCGGAAGGTGCCGCCCTTGGGCGCGTCGGGATTGGTATAATCGAGATGGGTGAAGCCGGCGGGATATTTGAGCGTGCCGAACACGGCAAAGCCATGGCTCGTCACGATGCCGGGATCGGCGGCCGGCGCCGACGCCCCGACCAGCGACATCACGATCGCGCAGCACAGCAGGCGCAGCCACATTCCGCTCACTCTCCTCAGTCCCCTCGCCCGGCATTGTCCTGCCGATGCATGGTCAGGCCGGCACCACGGTTGCGGCGATCGCATCCTCGATCGCGGCGTGTCGCGCCTTCACCGCGCCGATATATTCCGGGTGCGTGACGATATACAGCCGGTCTTCCAGTATCGCCTCCACCGTCATGCGCCCCACGATCAGCGGATCCATCCACGGGATGGCGGCAGCGGCGGGCGCCGCGCCCCCGGGTCGCGCTTCCAGCGCGGCGAAGCGGCTGCCTTCCCGCAGATGAGCGGGCCGGAGCTTGCCGCTCTGCGCGATGTTGGACGTCGTCGGCCCGGGCAGGAGCACCGATACGCCCACGCCCGTTCCCGCGAGGTCGAGCCGCAGATGCTCGCTCAGCGCGACCACCGCCGCCTTGGTCGCGGCATAGATGCCCCGGGTCGGCCGCGCCGGCATGAGCGCGCCGAGCGAGGCGGTGTTGACGATATGCCCGCCCTGGCCATGGCCCAGGATGAACGGGAGGCCCGCCACGATGCCGTTGCTCACCCCGGTCAGATTGACCGATATGCCCCAGTCCCAGTCGGCATGGGCCGCCTCCGCGATCGGGCCGGCGATGCCGACCCCGGCATTGTTCACGAGGATGGCGAGCGGCCCGAGCGCGGCTTGCGCCCCGGCCAGCGCATCGGCAAAGCCCCGACGATCCGTGATGTCGAGCCGGGTGGCCCGGAAGCGATCGCCGCCCCAGCCCTCACGCGCCGCAAGGGCCGCCAGCGCGTCGAGATGATCCTCCCGGATGTCGCCCACCGCGACCTTCGCGCCCCGCGCGAGCAGGGCGCGCACGATGCCGAGGCCGATACCGCTGGCGCCGCCGGTCACGAACGCAAGCTTGCCGTCGACTGATTCCATGGCCGGCCGTTCCTCTCTGTCCCAATCGCGCTTCCTCTGGCGGGAAGCTCCTGTCATCCGCCGGGCTCGTCGCCCTTTCATCCATGCGCGACCGCCCGGTCACGCGGCGGCGGCCGCCATCGCCTCCACGGCCGACCATTCCGGCCCGCTCTCGTTGATGGTCGCCCGGCGCATGTCGCGCCTGTAGGCGTCGCTGCGAAGCGGGGTGGCCGCGTGCATGGTGCAGCGATTGTCCCAGATCACCATGTCCCACTGCCGCCATTTGTGCCGGTAGATATATTTCTCCTGGGTGGCATGCGCGTAGAGGTCCTCGATCAGCGCATTGCCTTCCTCGGGGTCCATGCCCCTGACGGTCGCGGCATGGCCACCGATGAACAGCGTCTTGCGGCCATAGGGCATGGTGCGCACCAGCGCATGCTCGACGGGCGGGAACGGCATGGACCGGCGCTGCTCTTCGCTGATCTCGCCCTTGAGACCGGCCTTTCGCCGCCCTTCCCAGAAATCATGGATGCCCACGAGCGGCTCGATCCTGCCCTTCATCGCCTGCGGCAGGTCGTCATAGGCCGCCCGCGCATCGACGAACCAGGTATCCCCGCCCACTTCGGGCGGCGGCGTCTCGTGGCCGAGCAGCATGGACCATTTGGTCGGCATCGCGTGGAAGCTGCTGTCCGTATGGAAGCGCTCGGCGCCCTTGGCGAGCTTGCGCGCTTCCGATCCGTAAGGGATGATGTTGCCGTCCCGGTCCAGATTGCCGGCGAAGAAAAGCTCGCGCGCGATCCTGCGCTTCCCCTCGGGCCGCTGGCCGGCGCCGCCGCGGCTCGGGATTTCGAGAGGCCCGAAGGCCCGGGCGAAGCGGATCTGCTGCTCGTCGGTGATGTTGCAGTCCCGGACCACCAGGATGCCATGGGTCGCCATGGCATCCTCGACGGTGTCGACAAGCGCCTGGTCGGGCTCGCGTGTCAGGTCCGCGCCGACGAGTTCGGCCGCGAATATGGGATGCAACTTGTTGACCTGCATGGGCCCTCTCCATTTTCCTGCTCTGACTGGTCCTAATAGGTATAAATGTCAATGGTTGTAAATAACACCTTTATTCGCCGACGGATTGAGCTAAGGAGCCGCCATGAGCGCGAAAGGATCACGCAGCCCGGCGACAACGGCGCCCGCGCTGGACGAGGGGATAGCCGGCCTCGAGCTGGGCATGCTCGCCGGCCATGTGGGTCCCACGGTGCGCGTGATCCGCAATCTTCTGGCCAATCGGGTCATCGAGGCGTTCACGCCCTTCGGCCTTTCCCCCGCGGCGTTCAGCATGATCGTGCTGATCCGCGCCAATGACGGCTGCTCGCAAAGCGATCTGGCGCGCGAGATGGCGCTGGACAAGTCGGCGGTGGTGCCCATCCTCGATCAGCTCGAGGCGCGCGGCTATATCGCGCGGCGCCGCTCGGCGGCCGATCGCCGCCGGCACGAACTCTCCCTGACGGAAGCGGGCATCGCCCTGCACGACCAGGTGCGCCGCGTGGCCCGGACGGTCGAGCAGCCGATCCGGGACGTCCTCTCGGCCGACGAACTGGCCGATCTGCTCGGTCTGCTGCGCCGGGTGCGCGCCGCGCTGGAGTCCGACCGCACCGACTGACCCCACGGCGCGTGAACGGGGAAGCCGCGCATGCCGCGCGCCCTCCCCCTTCCCGTCAATGCCGGCCCGGGGCGCCGGCGCCGCCCTGCGTCACAGGCGGACCTTGAGGCCCAGATAATAGCGCCGTCCCAGCACATCGAAGAATGGCGCCTGCGTGCCGCCCGGCGCGCCGATCGAGCCGCCGATCAACTGGCCGGCCGGCGGTTCGGGATTATATTCATAGACCGGCGGATCCCTGTCGAACAGATTGTCGATGCCGAAGCGGAACGTCGCATTGTCCGTCACCGCGATGGAGCCGAACAGGTTGAACAGATCATAGGCCGGCGCGCCGACGATGGTGGTGTCCGGATTGCGCGCGGCGGTCAGCGAGCGGATCTTCGGCAGATGCTGCCACTGCAGCCCGATGTTCAGGCCCTCATGCGACCAGGAGAAGGTGCTGAAGGTCCGCCAGCGATAGGAAGTCGCGCTGAGTCCGTTTTCACCCGTGGTCGGGCCGTAGGTCCCGGCATATTCCGTCAGCGGCAGCACCGGCAGCACGGACGATTTCACGCTGTCGAGATAATTGAGCACGACATTCACGTTGAACCGGCCCGGCAGCCCGATGCCGGCATCCTCCATGTCGAGGCCCCAGTCGAGCTGCGCATCGATGCCTTTCACGCGGAACCGGCCCGAATTGAGATAGGTGCCCCGCAGGTCGCCGATCGTGCCGATATTGTTGTTGCGGATCACGGCGAGGCAGGCCGGCGCGTTGGGGTCGAGCGTGGGATTGAAGGCGGTGTCGAAACATTGCCGCTGGATGATGTCCGCCGTCTGAAGGCCGATCGCATTCTGCACCTTGATGTTGTAGTAATCGACGGAGAGCCGCAGGTGCCGCAGCCATGGGGACTGGAACGGCGCGTCGATGACCGCGCCCACCGTCCATGTCTTGGCCACTTCCGGCGTCAGGTCCGGATTGCCCTGGCTCGACAGGAAGACGGTCTGCGATCCGGCGACCTGATTGCTCGCATTCTCGTAGAAATTGACCGATGTCTGGCCGGTGGGATCGTTGCGGTTCATGATCTGCTCGCACAGGGTGCGGACCGCCGCCCGGTTCGTGGTGTTGCCCGTGCCGGCGGAGAAGGGCTGCAGATTGTTGGTCGAGCACAGGTCGCCGCCCGGCGCGCTCGAGAAGATCTGCTGGCGCGCCTGGAACAGCTCGGCGATGTTGGGCGCGCGCTCCGCCCGGTTGTAGCCGCCGCGGATGCGCAGGAAATGCGTCACTTCCCAATTGCCGAGCAGCTTGTAGGTCCAGCTTCCCCCGGTCGTCGTATAATCGGAGTAGCGCGCGCCCAGTTCCAGTTCCAGCTTGCGGATGGCCGGAAGGTCGGCGAGCAGCGGCACCAGCAATTCCCCGTAGAATTCGGTGACGCCGATCGCGCCTTCCGAATTCCCGCTGGGATAGATGCCGATCGCCTGATCGAGGAAGGACGTGCCCTGCGTCGTCAGCGTGTCGTTCTGGAAGGTGAAGCGCGTGCGCCGATGGTCGATGCCTACCGCCGCGCGCACCTGCCCGGCCGGCAGGTCGAACAGGCCGCCCTGCGCCGTGCCTTCCCAGATGGACTGGACCACGACCGAGCGGTTCTTGATGTCGGCGGAGATCGCATCCATGCAATCCTGGCTGATCGGCACATCGTCGAAGGGATTGAGGCCGCTCGTGCAGGTCGCCTGCGCCGCGCCGAAGCCGCCCTGCTCCTCGTTGCCGCTGCCCACGAATCCCGCGCCCCAGTTGGGCGCCGCGATGATGGTGCGCCAGCGCTGCAGCGAGAGCGCGCCGGAAAGCCGCGTGTTGGTCGAGGTTTCGCCGTGCGAGCCATAGGCTTCCCACGTCCAGTCCATGCCGGGGATCTTGCCCTGCAGTCCGGCCAGCATCTGGAAGGTGTACACGTCCGAATGCACTTCGCGGAACAGGCCGGGAATGGTCAGGTTGAGCTGATAATCGGCCGTCGGGTCCGGCCGGGATTCGAGCAGCGTGCGCAGTTCGTCCGGGATGGGCCGGTCGTCGAACGGGATGAGGGACCCCCAGCCGTTCACGATGGAGGGCCCCTGCGTCCGCGTCTCGCTGCTCGACTTGTTGAAATAGGCCTGGGCGATGGCCGTCACCCAGTCGTTGATCTCATAATGGCCCCGCGCATAGACGTTCCAGCGCTGGAGCGGGAGGACGAGATATTCGTCGATGGCGTTCTGGTAGATCTGTCCCGTCGCGGCCTGCTTGAACCGGGTGCCGTCCAGCGCGCCTTCGAAGCGATAGGCGCCCGGGATGGTGCGCGCGTCGATGCCGCCGAACACCCTGTTGTCGAGCCCGCTCCCGTCCCGCGAATAGTTGAAATAATAATTGGCGGTGTTGGGATAGTTCGTGCCCGTCGGCCGGCCGGCGAACAGCGCGTTGACCACGGCCTGATCCGGATTGTTGCCGGCGGGCACGAAGGTCGCGAAGTCGGTGAAGAAGACCGTGCCGCTGGACCGGTTGGGGTCCGCCCAGAAGCGGCGCTGCCAGTCCCGGTCGCGACGCAGCGCGTCGTCGCGGTTGGCGCGCTCCAGGCCGATGGTGATATTGCCGCGCCCGTCGCTGAAGTTGGTGCCCATGAAGGCGCTGATGCGATATTCCTGGGCGTCGCCGCGCTCGGTGATGCCCATCTGGGCGTTGACGTCCAGCCCCTGGAAATTCTTCTTGAGGATGAGATTGACGACGCCGCCCACGGCATCGGCGCCATAGGTCGCCGAGGCGCCGCCGGTGATGATCTCGATCCGGTCGATCGCGGCCTGCGGAATGGTGTTGAGGTCGACGACCATATTGGCGTTGGCCGGCGTCGCGCGCCGCCCGTCGAGCAGGACGAGATTGCGGTTGGCGCCGATGCCGCGCAGCGAGACCGTGGCCGCCCCCGGCGTGCTCGTCGCCGTCGCCTGGATGTCGCCGCCCTGGGTGGGGGCCTGCGCGGGCGTGAATTGCGGCAGCTTGTTGAGATTCTGCTCCAGGCCGATGTTGGAGGTCTGCTGGAGCAGCTCTTCATTGGCCGTCACGATCGGGCTGTTGGCCTCATAGTCGCGCCGCGCGATGCGCGAACCGGTTACAACGATGTCATTGATGGATTCCGTGTCTTCGTCCGCCTGCGCGCGTGCGACGTCCGGCATGCACATGAAGGCGATCGCCATGGCCGATGTTCCGAGAAAGAGCCCCTTCAGCGGATGCTCGTCGAGTCCCGATCGTCTCATCATTTCCCCGTTCCTCTCCACAATTGACGTGCATGGTCTCGCCCCGTCCGTCGTTGCGGAAGCGGTGCCATCCTGGTCGGGGCGGAACATCGCCTGCGTGCCGGGAATGAAAATGCGCGAGGGTCACGCCCTGATGTCGCGCGTCCCCGATCCTCCCCCGGCAGGCCGGTCCGTTCCGCCCGCCCCGACTTCATATGGTTTGTAGATTTAACTGTCTATGATTTAAACTGTTAGTAAGCTACCTATATAGCAGACAATCGGGGACGCGTGGCCGCTGCCTCGTGGCCGATCCGGTCCTTCCGGTTGAGGACCTGGAGTTCCGTAAGTCGCGCATGCAGGCAGGCCCTCGCCGCCCCGCCCGCTTCAGTCCGGCCGGCGCGGGATGATCGACATGGCGATCCGGGCGGCGCGGACCAGATCGTCCGGCGTATCGACGTCGAACAGCGAGAGCGGGTCCGCGGCGACCCGGTTCGCCTGTTCGGCGAGGCTCCGGGCGCCTTCGGGACCGTGCAGCGCCATCAGCGCGGGATACAGGACGGCGGGAAAGAGGGCTGGCGGTTGCGGCCCCGCATCCCCGGCGGAGAATATGGCGCGGCCGGGGTCCGAACGCGCGATCTCGATTATGTGCCGGAGATGATCGACGCGCACGAACGGCATATCGGCGAGCAGGACCAGCATCGCCGTGGCGCCGGCATCCCGGGCTGCCATCGCCGCGTGGCGCAGCGACCCGGAAAGCCCCGTCCCGGGATGAGGATTGCGCACGATGCCATAGTCCGGGAGCACGGCCTCCAGCGCATCGCCGGGACCAGTGATCGCGAAGCGATGCCCGGTGGCCAGAGCCCGGCCGGCCGCCGCCGACCACTGGATCAGCGGGCGGCCATCCAGATCCGCCAGCCGCTTGTCCGCCGCGCCGAACCGCGCCGATCGGCCTGCCGCCAGCAGCGCAACCGCCACATCCTCAATACGCACCGCGCAGCCTGCCGACCATTCCCGCCGCGATCGACAAGGCGATTTCCTGCGGCCCGATCCCCCCGATCGCAACGCCGGCCGGGCCGTCGATCCGCGCCAGATCGGCAGCGCCGACGCCCAGGGCCGCCAGACGATCGAGCCGCCGCCCATGATTGGCGCGCGAGCCCAGGGCGCCGACATAGCCGGTCGGCGCCGCCAGCGCCGCCACCAGCGCCGGATCGTCGATCTTGATGTCGTGGCTGAGCGTCACGACGGCGCTCGTCGCGTTCGGCGCGAAGGCCCGCACGGCGTCATCCGGCCAGGCATCGGTGAGCCGCACATGGGGGAAGCGCTCCGCGGTCAGGAAGCGTTCGCGCGGATCGCAGATCGTCACGGCAAAGCCGATCGCCCGGGCAATGGCGGACAGCGCCTGCGCGATCTCAACGGCCCCGACGATCAGCAGGCGCCGGGGCGGCGCATAGACATTGACGAACTGGCCGTCCCTCGCCCCGGCCGTGGTCAGGCCGGTCGCGAGGTCGGTCGAGAGCGCCAGCGCCCGCCCGGCCTCCCGCGCGGCGGCGATGTCATCGAGGAAGCCGCCCGGAAAGCCATTGGGCGCGACCGGCTGCACGATCACGCAGATGTCACCGCCGCAGGGAAGGTTGGCGAGCCAGGGATTGGGATCGCCGCTGCCATAGCGATGAACGCTCGCCCGGCCGCTGCGCATCACCGCGTCCGCGATCGCGAACACCTCATATTCGATACAGCCGCCGGAGATGGAACCGGCAAACCGTCCGTCCCGGGCAACCAGCATATGGGCGCCGCGCGGCAGCGGCGCGGACCCCGAGGTTTCGACGACGGTCGCAAGGGCCATCGGCTGCGGCGCCCAGGCCCGCGCGGCGGCGATGATGTCATCGACGTCGTTCAAGCGCCACCCCGGCGGGCCGGGCGCTTCAGGAAGGGATGATGGTGATGATCTCTCGCCAGGGGCCATGACATGGACGGAACCTAGAGTGATTTCGAAGCGGATGGAACCATCCGCCGGCCCGGAAATCACGGCAGACAAGGCGCCTGCGAAGGGAGGACGAAAGGGCGGGCGCGCCGGCGGAAATCATCGACCTGCCCTCTCCCGTCATGCTTTTCCGCCGACCCGTTGCAATTGGCCACGCGTCCTTTAGGATCGGGACGATTGCCGGCGCCGGTTGGCTTGGAGTCAGGCCCATGTGGAAACGGATAGCCCTCGGCGCGTTGATCGCCCTGCTTGCCGGTCTCGGCGGATTCGCGGCCTTTGCCTGGCGCTCCCCGATCGCGCCGATCGAACGGCCCGCCGCCGGCCAGTTTCCCGCAAATCTCGTGGCGCACGGCGCCATGCTGGCGGCGGGCGGCTATTGCGCCACCTGCCACACCGCCAGCGGCGGCAAGCCGCTGGCCGGGGGACGGGCCATGGCCACCGGCTTCGGCACCATCTATTCCACCAACATCACGCCCGATCCCGAAACGGGCATCGGCAACTGGTCCGAGGCGGCATTCCGCCGCGCCATGCATCAGGGCGTGGCCCGGGACGGATCGCACCTTTTCCCGGCCTTCCCCTATGACCATTTCACGAAATTGTCGGACGAGGATGTTCGCGCGCTCTACGCCTATCTGATGACGCGCCCCGCCGTGCATGCGCCGGCCCGGTCCAATGAACTCCCCTTCCCGCTCGGCATCCGCGCGCTGCAGGCGGGCTGGAAGCTGCTGTTCTTCCGCGCCGGCCGCTTCACGCCGGATCGCGCGCATGACGCCGAATGGAATCGCGGCGCCTATCTCGCCGAAGGGCTCGGCCATTGCGGCGCCTGCCACACCCCGCGCAACCTGCTGGGCGCGGAGAAGCGGGGCTCCGCCTATGCCGGCGCGGCGATCGACAACTGGTTCGCGCCCCCGCTCACGAAAGCCAATCCCTCGCCCGTGCCATGGACCAGCGAGGAGCTGGCCAGCTATCTCGTTACCGGCATCAGCCGTTATCATGGCACGGCCGCCGGCCCGATGGCGCCCGTCGTCCATGACGGACTGGCGCATCTGTCCCCCGCGGACCAGAAAGCGGTGGTGCGCTATGTCGCCAGCCTCGGCGATGGCGACGCGCGTGCCGCGCAGGTCGCCCCGGCCGTCGCCCGCGCCATGGCGGCGGACCTCACCGGCCTCGGTCCGGAGGCCGATGCCGACGCGCGCTTCTACACGGCGGCCTGCGGTTCCTGCCATTACAATGCCAGCGCCCGGCCCAATCCGCTGCGGCCGGACCTGACGCTCAACAGCGCGCTGAGCCTGCCGGACCCGACCAATTTCATCCATGTCGTGCTGTTCGGCATCACCGCGAAGGACGGCGCGCCCGGCATCGTGATGCCCGGCTTCCTGGGCTTCAGCGATGCCGATGTCGCGCGCCTCGGCAACTATCTGCGCCACACGCGCACCGGCCTGCCGCCATGGCCCGATCTCGAAAAGCAGGTCGCGCGCATCCGTGCCGAAGGCAGAGGGGACTATTGAGACGATGACCAGCTTCCGCATCAATGGCCGCGCCGTCACCGTGAGCTTCCCCGACGACACGCCGCTCCTCTGGGTGATCCGCGACGAGATCGGCCTCACCGGCACCAAGTTCGGGTGCGGCATCGGCATGTGCGGCGCCTGCACCGTGCATGTCGGCGGCCGGGCGACGCGCTCGTGCATCACGCCCGTCAGCGTGGTGGACGGCGCCGACGTGACGACGATCGAGGGGCTCGATCCGCAGGGCCGGCATCCGGTCCAGAAGGCATGGCTGGACCTTCAGGTGCCCCAGTGCGGCTATTGCCAGTCCGGCCAGATCATGCAGGCGGCGGCCATGCTGGCCGATTTCCCCGAGCCGACCGACCGGGACATCGACGCGGTGATGGCCGGGAGCCTGTGCCGATGCATGACCTATGTCCGCATCCGCGAGGCCATTCACAAGGCGGCGGCGTCCATGAAGAGCGAGGCGGCCCATGACCAGGCTCGGTGACCTGGGGCGGGCCCGGCAGGGCCATCCGCTCGCGCGGCGCGACTTCCTTGTCGCGACCTTGGCGGGCGGCGCCGCCTTCGGCTTCGCGGCGTTGGGCGGCGCGGCCATGGACCCGGCGGATTTCGGGGTCCGCCCCGCGCCGGACGGTCCCTCCTTCGCGCCGACACTGTGGTTCCAGATCGACCGGGACGGCACGGTCACCGTCAACATCATCCGCGCCGAGATGGGCCAGCATGTCGGCACCGCGCTCGCCCGCATCCTGGCCGACGCGCTGGAAGCGGACTGGGACAAGGTGCGCATCCTGCATGTCGACACCGATCCCAAATGGGGCCTGATGGTGACCGGCGGGAGCTGGTCGGTCTGGCAGACCTTCCCCATCTTCAGCCGCGCGGGCGCCGCCGGCAAGATGGCACTCATCGAGGCGGGGGCGAAGCTGATGGGCGTCTCCCCGTCCGCCTGCACGGCGAGCAAGGGCCATGTGCGCGCGGGCGGCCGCACGCTCTCCTATGGCGAGATTGCCGCGCGGGGCGATCTCTCCCGCCACTTCACGCCCGAGGAGCTGGACGAGCTGCCGATCAAGCCGGCCAGCGCCCGCACGCTCATCGGCAAGCCGGTCGGCGCGATCGACATCCCCCCGAAGATCAACGGCACGGCGATCTATGGCATCGACGCCAGGGTGCCGGGCATGGTCCATGCCCGCCCCCTGCTGCCGCCCACCCGCTATGGCTCGACCGTCTCGTCGATCGACGACAGCGCGGCGAAGGCGGTGAAGGGCTATCTCCAGTGCCTCATACTGGACGATCCATCGGGCACGGTGCCGGGCTGGGTGATGGTCATCGGCGAGACATGGCCCGCCGCGATGAAGGCTGCGGAACTGGTCAAGGTGACATGGAGCGCGGGCGATGCCGCCTCCGTCTCCGAGAAGCAGATTCAGGACCGCGGGGCGGAACTGATCGCCGATGGAAAGTCCGGCGCGGTGCTCGATACCGGCGGCGGCGATGTCGACGCGGCCTTCCGCCAGGCGCACAGGACGATCGACGCGACCTACACGACCGGAAGCGTCCTGCATTTCCAGCTCGAGCCGCTCAATGCCCTCGCCTTCGAGAAGGACGGCATCTTCGAGATCCACACCGGCAACCAGTGGCAAAGCCTGTTCCTCCCGGTTCTCGCCAAGGCCCTGCAGCGGCCCGAGACGAGCATCGTCATGCGGACCTATCTGCTGGGCGGCGGGTTCGGGCGCCGGCTCAACGGCGACTATGCGGTGCCGGCCGCGCTCGCCGCCAAGGCGCTGAAGCGGCCGGTGAAGATGATCATGCCGCGCGCCGAGGATGTGCGCTATGACAGCTTCCGCTCGCCCTCGGTCCAGTCGCTGCGCATGGCCTTCGACGACAAGGGCAATGTCACGGCCATGGATCATGCCGCGACCGCCGGCTGGCCGACCGAGATCCTCGCGCCCGGTTTCATGCCCAAGGGGACGAACGGCGCGCCTTACGATCCCTTCGCCATCGCAGGGGCCGATCACTGGTATGATGTCGGCGTGCAGCGCGTCCGCGCCATCTCCAACGACCTCGCCAACAAGAGCTTCCGCCCCGGCTGGCTGCGCTCGGTCGGGCCAGGCTGGACCAACTGGGCCGTCGAGAGCTTCATGGACGAGGCCGCCCATGCGCTGAAGGCCGATCCGGTCGCGTTCCGCCTCGCCCGGCTCACCGGCGCCGGGCGCAATGCCGGCAGCGCGCCCGATGCCGTCGGCGGCGCCCACCGGCAGGCGGGTGTGGTGCGCCGGGCCGCCGAGCTTGCCGGCTGGGGGCAGAGCCTGCCGCCCGATACCGGACTGGGCCTCGGCACCTCCTTCGGCCAGGAGCGCGACATGCCGACCTGGACGGCCTGCGTCGCGCGCGTGCGCGTGGATCGCAAGACCGGCGTGGTGGTGGTCGAGAAGCTCAGCCTCGCGGTGGACGCGGGGACGATCGTGGACCCGGACGGCGCGCTCGCGCAGGTGCAGGGGGCGACCCTGTGGGGCCTCAGCCTCGCCCTGCATGAAGGCACGGAATTCAGCAACGGACAGGTTCGCGACACCAATCTCGATACCTATACGCCGCTGCGCATCGGCGACGTTCCGCCCATCGAGATCGTCTTCCTGGAGAGCAGCGAGCCGCCGGTCGGCCTTGGCGAACCCGCGACCACGGTCGTCGCGCCGGCAATCGGCAACGCGATCTTCCGCGCGGTGGGCGTCCGGCTGAGGCATCTCCCCATCACGCGGGAGGCCGTTCTGGCCGCGCTCGGCTAGGTCGCATCGAAATTCGGGAGATGGCTGGGCGAAAATGGTGGTTTTGCGTGACCCGGCGCGCAGTGGCCTCAAGCTCCGTGAGCACCGGAAGCACGGAAAAGCGCCATTTGCAGGCCATGAGAACTGAATGCCGATCGGGCCTGGGGGCTCTCCATCAGAACCAGCTTGTGCTCCTGCGAAAGCAGGAGCCCAGGGCGCAAGGGTACTTCGGCCGGGCCCTGGGCTCCTGCCTGCGCAGGAGCACTGATTCCCTTTGAATCGGCATCGACTCCAATCCGCACGCGACGCCCCATACTCTTACCAACACGGGTCATCCTGCGCCTCTGCCGCCCTTGCGCGATTTTCCCTTCCCGGCGAGCAGGAAGGCGATGACGGCCCGCTCCCCGGCACTCAGCCATGGATCGGCGCGGCGGCCGGCCGGCGGCAGGGCCAGCGCGCCCGCGAGATAGCTTTCGATGACCTGCGGATGCACATAGCCGCTCCGGCAGACGGCGGCGGTGTTGCCCAGTTGCGCGGCAACGCCGGACATCACGGTCGCGAGGTTTCGCTTCGCGTCCGCCGGGCAATCGACCGCCGGCAATGCCGCCAGGGCCGTGGCGGCGAGCACCGTTCCGGTCCAGGTGCGAAAATCCTTGGCGGTGACGCAGGCGCCCGAAATCTTCCGGAGATAGTCGTTCACGTCGCCGGAGGAGATGCCGCACTGCGCGCCCTCGTCATCGACATATTGGAAGAGCTTCTGGCCGGGCAGGTCCTGGCATTGGCGAATGATGCGCGCGACGCGCCGGTCGGTGAGCTTCAGCCGCCAGATGCGGCCGCTCTTGCCGCGGAAGCGGAAGCGCAGGTCATGACCGTCCAGACGGACGTGGCGGCAATGGAGCGTGGTCAGTCCATAGCTTTGGTTCCGCCGGGCATAATCGGCATTGCCCACCCGGATCATGGTGGCCTCCAGCAGATGGACGATCGTGGCGAGCACCTTGTCGCGGGGCAGGCCCCGCCGCGCCATATGCGCCTCCACGGCGGCGCGGATGCGCGGCAGGGCGTTCGCGAAATCGAGCAGATGCCCGAACTTGGCGTCGTCCCGCGCGCTCCGGAACGCGGCATGATAGCGATATTGCTTGCGCCCGCGCGCGTCCCGGCCCGTCGCCTGGATATGGCCCAGCGGCGAGGGACAGATCCAGACGTCGGCATAGGCCGGCGGGATGGCGAGGGCCCTGATCCTGTCGAGCACGGCGCGGTCGCGAATGATCCGGCCCGACGGATCGCGATAGCTCCAGCCCCGGCCCGCCCGCCGGCGCGTGATGCCCGGTTCCTCATCCGATACATAATGCGGCGCTCTGTCTGCCGCCCCGTCCGGCGCGGAGTCTGGCGCGGGGGATGCGGGACGGGACCTGCCTGCGATCATGGACGACCTCCGCCCTACAAGCGGAAAGCCGCGCATCCGGTTCCCGCCTCACGCGAGGGAGGCCAGCCGGCCGCCAATTCGGGCGGAGGGATTCGGCGCTTGAAGGCTTTCATGCTATGATGCGCCCGAAAATCTGTGCGGCGCTGCATCATGCACCGCCGCCGGTCCCGCGACCGTGAGGCAGACGTCGCCGGACCTGGAAAGGTCACCATGATCAATGTTCCCGATGAATGCGCCGCCATGGCAGCGGCCATGCTCGATGGGGAAATCGCCGCCATCGTACGGCGGCTGAGCGCCCCCACCCTCACCCCGCTCCAGCGCGCCGTGGTAACGGAAGCCAGGAAGCGAAATCTCGTACGGTGAACCGGGATTGACAATTCATCATGTCTTTCATGATGTTATATCAACGGGCCGGGCAGCGCCAATATCCATGGCGGCTTCCATCCCGTCGGACTGACCTTCACAAATAGCCAAGGGTTGAAGGCGACCCCCTGCAAGCATTCCCGGAATCCCGGCGCGCGCATCCGGCCGACATGCTTTCCCCCTGCAAGATGCCGCCATCATCGATTTCCGACCGGCGCGTCGGGAACGAACCGGGCGCTGCCTTGTTTCTGCAATGCAGCAATGCTCCACTCGAAGGCGTCTTGCGAAGGGAAAGGGATGGTCCGCCGGTTCTCCAGTTCATCATTTTCGCATGTGGCCGTTCTTGGAAACGCCTTGCCGCGCCGCTGTGGCCTGGCGACCTACACCAGTCACAGCATCCAGGCGCTCGGCGCCGCGTTTCCCTCTCTGAAGATCGACCATTATGCCATGGATGACGGCCATGGAGTCGTCTATGGGCCGGACGTGGCCCTGACCATCCCGGCGGACGAGCGATCCGCCTATGTCGCCGCGGCGGCGCAGATCGGGCGATCCGGGGCGGAGATTTTCTGGCTGCATCACGAGTTCGGCATCTTCGGTGGCACGGCGGGCGATTATATCCTGCCTCTGCTGCGGCATATCGACATCCCGGTGGTGGTCACGCTGCACACGGTGCTGGCCCGGCCCGATGCCGATCAGATGCGGGTCATGCGCGCGATCATCGCGCGGGCGGACCGGCTGATCGTCATGGCGCGGGAAGCGGCGCGGCTGCTCGAGCAGGTCTATGGCGCCGACCCGCGCTGCATCCGCATCGTTCCGCACGGCGCGCCGGACCGCCCCTTGTCCGGGACCCGGCCGCTCAAGGAGAAGCGGGGCCTCGGCGACCGGCCGGTCATCCTGACCTTCGGCCTCCTTTCCCCCGGCAAGGGCATCGAGACGGCAATCCGCGCGCTCCCCGATGTGGTGGTCCGGCATCCGGACCTTCTCTACCTCGTCGTGGGCGCGACCCACCCGACGCTGCTGCGCCACGATGGCGAGGCCTATCGCGAGAGCCTGGCCGATCTCGCGCGGACTCTGGGGATGGAGGATCATGTCCGGTTCGTGGACTGTTTCCTCGAGAATGACGATCTGCTCGATCATCTGCAGGCCTGCGACGTCTATCTGACGCCTTATCTCGGCAGCGGTCAGGTCACGTCCGGCACCCTGTCCTACGCGCTCGCCATGGGCCGTCCGGTGATCTCGACGCCCTATATCCATGCTCGCGAAGCGCTGGCCGGGGGCATCGGCACGCTCGTGCCTTTCGGGGACGCGGGGGCCATTTCCCGGGCCCTGCTCGACCATTTTCGCGATCCGGACTGGCTGGCGGCACAGGCGGACCGGGTCTGGCACGCCGCAAGATCGACAATCTGGGAACAGAATGCGAGGAGAGTCATGGAGATTTTTTCCGAAGCACGCGCCGGCAATCCCGTTGCCCTGCCGGGTCGCCGGGAGGAAAGCGGCAATCGCGGGCAGGTGCAGATCACCGGAATCGCCGCGGCGACCGACGATGTCGGCATCATCCAGCACAGCATCCATGGCGTGCCGGACCGACGCCACGGCTATTGCATCGACGACAATGCGCGCGCGCTCAGGCTGCTGTGCGAGACGCGCATGGGCGACCCGGCGCTGCGCCGGCGCCTCGTCCTCATCTATGCCGCCTTCGTCGAGCATGGCTGGAACCGGGAGGCGGGACGGTTCCGCAATTTCATGGGCTATGACCGGCAATGGCTGGAAGCCGCGGGCTCCGAGGATTCCAACGGGCGCACGCTCTGGACGCTCGGCCATGTGATGCGCCGCGCGCCGGACGAGGACCTGCGCCGCTGGGCAACCGAGCTGTTCGAGGAAGCGCTTCCGCTGGCCGGCGCACTCCAGGCGCCCCGCGCGATTGCCTTCGCCACGCTCGGCATGGCGGCCGTCCTCGACGCCCGGCCGGATCACCCGCATTGCCGGGACCTGCTGCAATCTTCGCTCGCGCGCTTCAAGGCGATGCGGCGCGAGGCGGCGCGTCCCGACTGGTCCTGGTTCGAACCCGGCCTCACTTACGACAATGCCCGCCTGCCCCAGGCGATGATCGAAGCCGCGCGCATCCTGGGCGACAGGGATGCGATCGACGCCGCCCTCGCCGCCCTGCGCTGGCTGATCGGCGTGCAGACATCGCCCGCCGGCCATTTCCGTCCGGTGGGCACGGAAGGTTTCGGCCGGGCTTTCGCCAGCCCCGCGCCGTTCGACCAGCAGCCGCTTGAGGCCACGGGCACCATCGAGGCCTGCCTGTCCGCCTACCGGGTCGATCCCGACAATCTCTGGGTCGAGGCGGCACGCAGGGCGCTGGCCTGGTTCGAGGGCGGCAATGATCTCGGCATGTCGCTGGTCGGCGAGGACGGCACGACCTGCTGCGACGGGCTGACGCGGGAAGGCGTCAATCGCAATCGCGGCGCCGAATCGATCCTGGCGCTGCAGATGGCCCGGCACGCCATGGCCGAGCTGGTGGGCGAAATAGACGATACGCCGCAGCTTCTGACGGTCGGATAGAGCCGGCCCGTCTTGACGGACCGCCATGGCTTGTCCAATCCAACCCTGCCGGCACGGTCGAGATGCGGATGGGAAGATATTGCCGATTTTTCGCAGACTCGACCAACGTCTGAGCGCCGATCCGGGGCGCGTCGTCGTTCGACCCTTCCACCTCTCCTGGCAGGCCGCCGGGTCGGCCTCCAGCCGGGGCGCGAAGCTGGTCAGCGACATCGAGGCGATGGACGAGGCGGCCGTCGACCGGGCGCTCGCCGACGTGTTCCGCGATTTCGAGCAGCGGCACTGGCAGATCAGTCGCGTGTTCCACACCCGCTTCGAGCAGGTCGCGCGGGAGCTCGATCTGGAGACGGGCGCGATCAGCGACAGGCGCCGGCAACTGATCGGCGCCTATTTCTCGCACGAATACAGCTTTCAGGCCGCGGCATTGATGAACCCGTCCATCGTGCCCCATCCCGACCAGTCCGCCCTCGACGACAAGACCGTCCGCTTCATCCTCTCGCTGCGCGCCGTGGGGGAAGGCCATATCAGCTCGATCGCCTTCCGCGACGGACTGGTCGGGTCGGACGGGCGCTTCGAGCTGGCGGCCGAACCGCGCATCGCGACCGCCGCGACCGCGCAGTCCTCCGGCGGCGACGCGGACGGGACCGTGGTCGTCGAGCGCGACCGGGACAGCACGCTCTCCGGCACCGTCATCTTTCCCGTGACGCCCGCGCAGGCCAATGGTCTAGAGGACCTGCGGCTCACCCAGTTCTTCCATGATGACGGCAGCGTCGAGTGGATCGGCACCTATACGGCCTATAGCGGGCGCGAGATCCGCTCCGAACTTCTGCGCACCTTCGATTTCCGCACCTTCGCGCTGATGCCGATGGAGGGCGCCGCCGCGGTCAACAAGGGGATGGCCCTGTTCCCGCGCCGGATCGGCGGCTGCTACCGGATGATCGGGCGGCAGGACGGCAAGAATCTCTACCTGCTGGAGTCCGATCAACTCTCGGACTGGTCGGGCGGCACGAAGCTGCTGGAACCGAAATATCCCTGGGAGTTCGTTCAGATCGGCAATTGCGGCGCGCCGATCGAGCTGGACGAGGGCTGGCTGCTGCTGACCCATGGCGTCGGGCCGATGCGCAAATATGCGCTGGGCGCGGTGCTGCTGGACAAGGAAAATCCCGGCAAGGTGCTCGCCCGCACGCCCGAGCCGCTGCTGGCCGCGGCCGATCATGACCGGGAGGGTTATGTGCCCAATGTGGTCTATACATGCGGCGCGATGCGGCTGGGCCCCCGGCTGTTCCTGCCCTATGGCCTGGCCGACAGTTCGGTGGCCTTCGCCTTCGCGGACATAGCGGACATTCTCGACCGGATGGAATGAGCCTCAACTCCCGACGATCGTCCCGCCATTGGGATGCAGCACCTGGCCGCTCATATAGCTCGAATCCGCGCAGGCGAGGAACAGGAAGCTCGGCGCCACCTCATTGGGCTGGCCCGGCCGGCCCATGGGCGTGCTCTCGCCGAAATGCGCCAGCTTCTCCTTGCTGGCGCCGCCCATCGGATTGAGCGGCGTCCAGATCGGCCCGGGGGCCACGGCGTTGACGCGGATGCCCTGCCCGACGAGATTCTCACTGAGGGAGCGCGTGAATGCGGTGATCGCGCCCTTGGTGCTGGAATAGTCGAGCAGTTCCTTCGAGCCCTGGTACATGGTGACCGAGGTGCTGTTGATGATCGCCGCGCCTTCCTCCAGATGCGGCAGCGCGGCCTGCACCAGGAAGAACATGGCGAAGATGTTGGTCTGGAAGGTGCGCCGGAGCTGCTCTTCCGTGATGTCGCCCACATCCTCGTCGGGATGCTGCTCGCCGGCATTGTTGACGAGGATGTCGATGCGGCCGAACGCGGACAATGTGCGCGCCACCAGTTCGGCGGCAACGGCCTTGTCCCCCAGATCGCCCGCGAAGGCGATGCTCCGCGCGCCCTCGTCCTGGATCATCCTCCCGGTCTCCGCCGCATCGTCATGCTCGCACAGATAGGCGATGGCGACATCGGCGCCTTCCCGGGCGAACAGCACGGCCACCGCGCGGCCGATGCCGCTGTCGCCGCCGGTGACGATCGCCACCTTGCCCGCGAGGCGGCCCGATCCGGGGTAGCGCGGCTGCCACTCGGGTTTTGGCCGCAGGTCGCGTTCATGTCCCGGCAGCGCATCCTCGTGAATCATCTCGATCGTCCCGGCCATGACGGTGCTCCTCCGTGGAATGGGTCCTGAACCGAACGAGCCGTGCGGACGCCGGTTCCGCCGCTGGTCGCACGGTCCGGCCGGCTCAGAGATCGGGCAGCGATTGCGCCGCGAAGCCCCAGCCCTGCAGGGTCTTGCCGCGTGACCGCTCGATCAGCCGGGCGGCATCCGTGATGGCATAGGGATGCGCATCCTTCATGCCCTCGAGTTCGTCCCAGCCGATCGGAATGGCCACCGGGGCGCCCGGGCGGGCGCGGGCCGAATAGGGCAGGACGGCGGTGCTGCCGCGCTGGTTGCGCAGCCAGTCGATGAAGATCTTCCCCTTGCGCTTCGCCTTGCTCATCGTGGCGACGAACCGGTCCGGTTCCAGCGCGCCCATCGCCTCGGCGAACCGCTTCGAGAAATCCTTGTGGCGGTCCCAGTCATGCCCCGGCGTCAGCGGCACGACCACATGAACGCCCTTGCCGCCCGAAAGCATGGCGAAGCTGACGAGGCCGATGTCCGAGAGGCGCTGGCGGATGTCGCGCGCGGCGCGCTTCACCGCGTCGAAGTCGATGGCCTCGTCCGGATCGAGATCGAAGATCATCCGGTCCGGCCGCTCGACATCCTCCACCTTCGCGCCCCAGCCATGGAATTCGATCGTGCCCATCTGCACGCAGGCGAGAAGGCCGTCGGCATCCGTCACATAGAGATAATCCTCCGTCCCCCCGTCCTTTTCCACGATCGGCACATGGGAGACATGCGGCCCGAAGGACCCGCTGTCGTGCTTCTGGAAGAAACATTGCCTGGCCCTGCCCTGTGGACAGCGGACAAGGCTGATCGGGCGGCCGGCGGCGAAGGGAAGCATGAGCGGCGCGACCGCGCTGTAATAGTCGGCGAGGTTCCCCTTGGTGCCGCCGCTTTCGGGAAAGATCACGCGATCCCGGTTCGTGATGCGGACCTGCGTCGACGCGTCGGGCGCGGGGGCCGGCCGTTCCGGCTCGACCGCCCTCGCCGGCTTGTCGCCGCGCAGGCCGATGAAGCTGGCATGGCGCACCCGGCCGCCCGCCGTCACTTCCGCGAAGGCGACTTCGGCCACGAGCTTCGGCCTGATCCATTGCGCGCCGCGCGCCTCGGCGCGGGGCACCTGCGCCGGGGCCGCGTCCTGCGCGAGCGGCGCCATCCGCCGGGCCAGCTCGTCGAGGAGATCGGCACCGAAACCCGTGCCGACTTTGCCCTTGTAGACCAGCGTGCCGCCCTCATTCTGCCCCAGCAGCAGGGAGGAGAAGGGCCGGCCCTTCGCGCTGCTCCTCGTCCAGCCCAGGATGACGAATTCCTGCCGCTGCGTGCATTTGACCTTGACCCAGTTGCGCGTGCGCTCGCCGCGATAGGGCGCGTCTATCCGCTTGGAGATGATGCCTTCCTGCCCGGCTCCGCACATCGCCTCGAACAGCTTCTCGCCCGCGCCGATGACATGATCCGCGACGTGGATGGGCGGCACGGCGGCCCGGAGCAGCGCCTCCAGCCGTTCCTTGCGCTCGATATTGGGGAGCGGCCTCAGATCCTCCCCATCCAGCGAAAGCAGGTCGAAGGCATGGAAGGCGAAGGCATCGCCCGGTCCCTGCTCGCCATGGCCGCGCTTGAGCACGGTCTGCAGGGCGGAGAAATCGGGATTGCCGTCCTTGCCATAGGCCACGATCTCGCCGTCGATCAGGCAGGGCGGCAGGTCGAGCGCGCGGATGGCGTCGGCCAGCGGCCCGAACTTGCCGGTCCAGTCGAGCCCGGAGCGCGTATAGATGCGCACCGCCTTTCCCCGCGCCGCGATCAGCGCGCGATAGCCGTCGAACTTGATCTCGTGCATCCAGCCATTGCCCGTCGGCACCGCATCGACCAGCGTCGCGAGCTGGACGGGCTGGAACCCCGGCAGGGCCGCCTGCCCCGCCTTGCGCCCCGGCGCGCGCTTCGCCGCCTTGCGGTTATGCGTCGCGGCGGCCGCCATGGCATCGCTGAAGGCCCTGCCCGTCTTGCCCGCCAGCGAGCGGGTGCCGCCCTTGTCGGCCGCGATCTGCGCCATGGTCCGGCCGGTGAGCACGCTGGTGAGGTTCCGCTCCACCAGTTCGTTTCCCGCGCCGGCCTGCGCATCGTCGATCTTGCGCAGCAGCCAGTTCTCGCGCTTCTCGCCCGGACGCGGCTTCATGCGCACGAGCAGCCATTCGCCCTTCATCCGCTGGCCATCCAGCCGGAAATGGAGATGACCCTTCTCGATGTCCCGGGCGCTCTTGCCTTCCACGGGGCTCCAGCGCCCTTCGTCCCACAGCATCACCGTGCCGCCGCCATATTCCCCTTCGGGAATGATGCCCTCGAATTCGGCATAGGACAGCGGGTGATCTTCCGTGCGCACCGCCAGCCGCTTGTCGTCGGGATCGAAGCTCGGCCCCTTCGTCACCGCCCAGCTCTTGAGGACCCCGTCCACCTCCAGCCGGAAATCCCAGTGGAGCCGGGTCGCGTCATGCTTCTGGACGACGAAGAGATTGCCGCGCGGGCTGCTTGCCTTCCTGCCGGCCGGCTCGGGCGTCTTCGCGAAGTCGCGCCTGGCGTTATAGGCCGCGAGGGCGTCGCGCGCGGCCATCAGGGGCGCTTCCCGGACGTCTTCGCGTGGGGCGCGATCCACCGGTCCTCCACGATGCGCAGCAGGGTCAGCATGAGCATGGCGACGAGCGTCGCCACCAGGACGAGCGGCCACTGCGCCGCCCCGCAGGCGATGCCGACGATCGTCGCCATCCACATATGCACGGCGGTCGTGAGATTGTGCACCTCCCCCTTGCTGACGACGATGAGCCCGGCGGCGATGATGCCGACAAAGGCCCCCGCCCCCTCGAACAGGCGCAGCGGGTCCATGCGCGAATGCGCGCCGGCGAGCTGAAGATAGAGCGCGATGATGGACATGGTCATGACGGCCGCGGTCACGCAGACGAGCCCATGGGTGCGCATGCCCGCGGCATGGCCGCGCAGCTCGCGATCGAGGCCGAGCAGCAGTCCGAGCACCGCCGCCACGCCCAGGCGCAGCAGTATCTCGCCGTCGATCCAGTGCAGCGGCGTGCCCGGATTGAGCGTCATGTCAGGCGCCCTTGCGTCGTTTGGCGGGAGCGGCCTTGGCGGCGCTGGCGGTTTTCGTCGCCTTGCGCGGCGATGACGCCTTCCTCGCCGGTGCCCGCCCGCTGCCTTCGCCGACCGATTTCCTGAGCGCGGCCATCAGGTCGATGACATTGCCGCCGCCGGGCCGTCCCGGCTCCTCGACATCCTCGAGGATGCGCCTGTTGCCGCTCGCCTTGCGCTTCTTCTCGATCAGCCGGTGGAGCGCATCGACATAGCGGTCGTGAAATTCGGCCGGGTGGAAGGGCGCGGTCTTCTTCTCGATGAGGGTGGTGGCCAGATCCAGCAGGTCCTCCTCGGGCGCCTTGTCGCTGATGTCGCGGAAATAGCCCTGCGCCTTGTTCACCTCGTCGGCATAGCGCAGCACTTCCATCACGAGACCGCGACCGCATGGCTTGATGGAGACGAGCTGTTCGCGCCCCCGCACCGAGAGCTGACCCAGACCCACCTTCTTCGCCCGCCGCAGGGCCTCGCGCAGCACGACATAGGCTTCCTCGGCAAGATCGTCGGCCGGGACGAGGAAATAGGGCTTCTCATAATAGAGGACGTCGATCTCGCTCGCCTCGACGAACTGGACGAGATCGAGCGTCTTGCGGCTCTCGATCCTGACCGCCTCGATCTCATCCTCGTCGAGCAGCACATAGTTGCCCTTGGAGACCTCATAGCCCTTCATGATCTCGTCGTGGTCGACCGGGCCCACGCCGGGCGCCACCTTCTCGTAACGGATGCGCTTGCCGCTCGGCTCGTGGATCTGGTGGAAGCTGATCGAAGCGCCCGAGCGCGTCGCGGGATAGGCCTCAACGGGGATGGACACCAGGGCGAGCTTGATCTGACCCTGCCAATAAGCGCGTGCGGCCATGGGGAACCTCCGGAACTACAAGACGGCAAGGCTCCATTTGGTTCCCGCCCGCCGCCGATCGATCGAGGAGCGGGACCCGCAGCGAAACCGGGTCAGTTCCTCTGGTCTGGGCGCGGTCAGGATGCACCTCCCGCCGCCGGCGTTCAAGCGCAGCGATCTGCCCGGGCGCGAGGGGAACGGCGTTCCCGCTTTTGTGCCGAAGTGTCGGACCAGCTTAGTGTCGGCCCCGTTTCAAGTCGAGCCGCGCATCCTGTCGGGCTCGCCGAACCATCGCGATGCCGTTTCGCCGGCCTTCTGAAAATCGGGAGTCTCTTCGGCGACCCAGGCGACAATTCCATCGGGACGCACAAGCATGGCGCTCAAGCCCAGCCTGTCTTTGACAGCGCCAGCGACATAGGTGATCCGGTCGGGCCAGCGTTCTGCCAGCGCCTCGAGTTCGGAAAGGACGTCAAAGTCGAGAAGCAGGCCTTTCCCCGAACTGAAGAATGTTCCGATCCGTCGCCCGTCGGCCAGTTCGAAGTCAGGCAGGCTACGGCCAACGAGGGGGTGATCCTCGCCGAGATCATAGCGCAGGGAAACGCCCCGCACGCGCCCGGCGAAATAGGTCGCGCCATCGTGCGTGTCGATCAGGTCGCGAATGATGGCTTTGAGCGCGCGCGAACTCGGGCTCGGCCGCATGATCGCGACCTGGGCGCGCGACCAGTCGAGAACGGCCGCTCCCACGGGATGGCGCTCGCCGGAATAAGTGTCGAGCAGGCTGGCCGGTGCGTCGCCACGGATTGTCGCCGCCAGCTTCCAGCCGAGATTCATTGCGTCGCCGAGCCCGAGATTGAGACCCTGGCCGCCCAAAGGCGAATGGATGTGCGCGGCGTCGCCGGCGAGCAGCACCCGCCCCTTGCGATAAGCGGTCGCCTGACAGGCACGATCCGTCCAGGTGGTGGCGAGCTTGAGCGCGGTCAGCGTGACATCGATGCCGGAGACCCGGCGCAGGACCGCCTGCACATGATCGGGCGTGACTGGCCGGGTCCGATGAAAAGCGCCCCCATCGAAATCGGCCATGGCGACCGTTCCGGGGCGTGCAAAGATGTACATGCCATCCGCTGTGTAATGCTGGCCCGGCTGAAGCGCATCCGGATCGGCCAGTTCGACCTCGGCGGAATAACCGGTGAACTCGGGCTCCGTACCGACGAATTCAAAGTCGCCAACCTTGCGTACCGCACTGCGGCCGCCGTCGCACCCGACCAGCCAGCGGCCGCGAAAGACCTTGCCCCCGGCGCGCACGGCCACCTCCTTGTCCGATTGCTCGAAGCCATCGACGCAGCACCCTCTCCGGATGTCCACTCCCATCCCGACTGCCCGGTGGGCCAGCACGGTTTCGAGGGTTTCTATGTAAACCACCATGTGCATGCCGGCCGGGCTCGGCAGGCGCCAGCACCATTTCCCGGCATCGATATCCTCGTGAAAGAACTGGATGCCGGCGAAGTGGCCGGCGGGCTTGCGTGCCTGCTGCGTTTGCGCCCAATGCGGAGCCGCCACGTCCCCTTGCCGGCCTCTCCGATAGAAGGTGTCGATGAGCGGGCTGCTGGCTGACATCTTTTGAATGTCGTCCAGAAGCCCGCGCCGATAGAAAGCCTCGATGCTGGGTGCCGAAAGCCCGCGCAAGCCGAATGGAGCCCCTTTCAATGGGGAGGTCGGGTCGTCTGCCTGTTCCAGCACCAGGACGGAAAGGCCTGCAAGGCGCAGTTCACAGGCGAGAAACAGGCCGACCGGACCCGCTCCGGCGATCACGACATCATAGGTCATTGGCGATCTCCTCAAGCGGCTTCGACGCCGACCATGTTCGGGCGATATGAAGATGCTGGTTGTCAGGGTTGTGCGGAGCCTTCATGATTTCCCTTCGAGGGCGTCGGTGAAGAACTCGACCAAGCTGAACGGAGCGTGCGCACCGAGGAGCAGGGTCAGAATCTGGTGCGCGTCCACTGCCGCGGTTTCGCTGCGCGGGAACATCGCCGCCTCGTAGCTCGCGAGCGCTGCTTCGGTATCGTCCGGGTGCGCGGCGATCGCCGCTGCGAGTTCGGCGCCGTCGAGCATCGCGAGGTTAGCGCCTTCGCCGGCAGGCGGCGCCAGATGCGCGGCGTCTCCAAGCAGCGTCACGCCCGGCACACGATCCCATCGGTGCCCGATCGGCAGGGTATGGAGCATGCGCAGAACCGGCATCGTGTCGCTTTCGGTGACGAGCGCGGTGAGCGCCGGATGCCATCCCTTAAACTCTGCAGCGATTGTCGTCGTTGCGGCGGCTGCGTCGCCGAAATCGATGGCGGCAAACCACGCGGCGGGATGGTTCAGGGCGATATAGGCGTGAAGGACATTTCCGGCCTCGCGGTGCGCTATGATCCCTTTCCCCGGGGCGAGCGCCGACATCGAACCGGTGCCGACAATTTCAGCGGTGACGGGATGCCGCCGGTCGACATCGTACAGATAGGTTTCGACGAAAGACGTGCCGAGATAATCCGGCCGGGCGTCGGAGAGCAGCGGCCTGACCTTCGACCACGCGCCATCGGCCCCGACGAGGAGATGACTGACAGCCGTTGACCCGTCCGTGAAGGTCAGTTCGTGTCGCCCGTTGGCAAGCCCCCTGACGCTGTGGAGCTTCTTTCCCCAATGAATGGTTTTCGGTGGCAGGGATTCAAGGAGGATGCGTCGCAGGTCGCCCCGAAGAACCTCGGGCCGCCCGCCTGTGCCCTTATCCGGTTTCTCAAGCAGGATCCGGCCTTGCCGGTCGAGCATGCGCGAAGCCTCGCCACCCGCGTGAATGATCGTACGAAACGCATCGGTGAGTCCGGCCGCGGCGAGAGCCGCTTGCCCGTCATGTTCGTGGATATCGAGTTGGCCTCCCTGTGTTCGCGCTTCAGCCGAGGGCTCCGCTTCGTAGATCGTCGCGGGGATATCGTGGACATGCAGGACACGCGCCAGAACAAGGCCGCCGAGGCCCGCACCGACAATCGTTATCGGGGCCATCATCAAACTTTCTTCCTAAACATGGAACGTCGTTCCACGTTTATTTATTGGAACATTGTTCCAGGCATGTCAAGTTGGGTGCCATGACAAGCAGAAGTCGAATCGGCCGGCGCAGCGAGGCGCTCTCGAAGGCTCGGATCGTCGAGGCCGCTATCGAACTTCTCGACAGCGCCGGCGAGGATGCGCTGACGTTTCGCGCGCTCGCGGCGCATCTGGCCACGGGCGCCGGCGCGATCTACTGGCACGTTACCGACAAGAGCGATCTGCTTGCAGCGGCAACGGACCACATCGTCGCGCGTGTCATGGCCGATGCGGCGACCGGATCAGATCCAAAGGCCGTGATCCACGCGATGGCTCACGGCCTGTTCGATGCCATCCATGCCCATCCATGGGTCGGGGGACAGCTTTCCCGCAATCCATGGCAATATGCGGTCCTGCGGATAATGGAGGGCATCGGCGGTCAGGTTCAGGCGCTCGGCGTCCCCAAGCGGGCGCAATTCAACGTCGTCACCGCGCTCCTGAGTTTTATCCTCGGCCTCGCCGGTCAGTACGCCGCCGGCGCTCGCCTCCTTCCACATGATGCGGACCGGGCGGAGTTCCGCAAGGCCCACCTGGGGGCGGTCGCCGCGAAATGGATGGAACTCGATCCGGCGGCGCATCCCTTCGTGCGGCAGGTGGCGAAGATCCTGCCCGAGCACGACGACCGCGAACAATTCCTCGCCGGCATCGATCTTATTCTCGCCGGCATCGAAAGTATCCGATAGACATTGCTTGGCGATGAGACGTCGTGAAGTCCATCGGGCGCTATGGCGTAGACTTAATGCCCACCTTTGTTTTCTCGGGCCACCGGAATGATCGGAACGCATACGCAAGTCCGCTTTCCTAGCCTTGCCCTTCAGAAGCCGTCAGTCAGCTTTCGGCTCCAATCTGGTCATGTCCAAGTAGAAACAAAAATGAAGGAAATAGATGCTCAATTTGTGCGGCAATCGGCGGGGCTGGCGGAGAGGGTGGGATTCGAACCCACGGTACCGTTGCCGGCACGCCGCATTTCGAGTGCGGTGCTTTCGACCACTCAGCCACCTCTCCGCAGAGGAACGAGCGGGCTTTCGACGCGGTGGCGGCGGCGGCCTGCAGATTGCTGAGCGCGCGCTGTTAGCGGATGATTTGGGCTTTGCCAAGCGGGGCGAGGGAAAACTTGCGCAATGCGCATGGGGCACTACATCCTGTCGCATGACCAATATGCGCAACAGCAAGTCTTCCCCGCCCGCGGAGCAGCCCGCGCCCCGGGCGCCGCGCGTCGCCCATGCGCGGTTCGGCCTCGGCGAGCGGGTGCGCCATCGCCTGTTCGGCTTTCGCGGCGTGGTGTTCGATATCGATCCGGTCTTCGCCAACAGCGAGGAATGGTATGAGGCGATTCCGGCCGCCATCCGGCCGGATCGCGACCAGCCCTTCTATCATCTCTTCGCGGAAAACGGCGATTCCGCCTATGTCGCCTATGTGAGCCAGCAGAATCTGGTGCATGACGAGACCGCCGACCCGATCGACCACCCGGCCATTCCCGGCCTGTTCGAGCAGCGGTCCGACGGGCATTACGCGCTGGATCGCCGCCGCTGGCACTGAGTGTTCCGGCGCGGCGGGCCCGCCGCGCCGTCAGGCCTTGATGCGCCAGCCCTGCGAAAGCGCGCGATAGCAGATCAGCGCCAGCACCAGGTTGATGACGAGCAGCACCGCCGCGCCCAGCATGACGCTGGAATCCGCCGCCGCTAGGAAGCCGTAGCGGAAGCCTGAAATCGCGTAGAAGAACGGATTGAAGTGGCTGATCGTGCGGAACAGCGGCGCGACATGCTCCATCGAGTAGAACGTGCCCGAGAGCAGCGAGAGCGGCGCCACGATGAAATTGCCCACCGCCGCGGCATGATCGAACTTCTCGGCCCAGATGGCGGTCAGGATGCCGGCGAAGGCCAGCATGGCCGCCCCCAGGATGCCGAACCAGATCACCGCCCAGGGATGATGCGGGAGCACGTGCACGCCCGGCCAGAGCAGCATCGCGAACCAGATGGCGCCGCCCACGAAGACGGCGCGGGTGACCGACGAGGCGACGAGCGCGAAGAGCAGTTCGCCCGCCGAGATGGGCGGCATGAGATAGTCGACGATCGTGCCCTGCACCTTGCCGACCAGCAGCACGGTGGTCGCGTTCTGGAAGCTGTTCTGCACCATGCCCATCATGATGAGGCCCGGCGCGATGAAATCCGCGAAGGGCACGCCCATCACCATGAAGCCGCCCCGCCCCATGGCGACAGTGAAGATCACCAGGAACAGCAGCGTCGTGAGCGCGGGCGCCCAGACCGTCTGGAGCTGCACCTTGAGGAAGCGCCGCACTTCCTTGCGGTAGAGCGCGAGCATGCCTGCGACATTGACGTTGCGGATCACCGGCTCGCCCGGCTCGTGCCGGATCAGGCTGGTGTCGGTGGAAGCGCGGGAGAGATCGGCCATGCGCTGCGCCCTACCGCTTCGCCGGGCATGCGGCAACCCGCCCGCCAACCGGGGAAGGACGCCCGTCCGCGCCGGTCGTTCCTTGATGCAGCGGAGGTTTGACCTTTTTCCGCCGAATCACCATATGGCGGGCAAGCATGGAAGGATTTTATCGCTCATGTCGTGGACCGACGAACGAATCGACAAACTCAGGGAGATGTGGGAGCGCGGCATGACCGCGAGCCAGATCGCCGATGAACTGGGCGGCGTCAGCCGCAACGCCGTGATCGGCAAGGCGCATCGTCTGGGTCTTCAGGCCCGCCCCTCGCCCGTCAAGGCCACCGAAGCCGCGCCCAAGCCGGCCGCGCCGCGCGCCAGCAAGCCGGCGCCCGCGCCGCGCAGCGAGACGCCGGCGGAAGCCGCGCCCGCCAAGCCGCAGGCCCGGCCGGCCGAGCCCCGCCCTGCCCCGGTGCAGGCCGCCGCGCCCGCGCCGGCCCCCGTCGCCGCGGCGGATGCGCCGCCGCCCGCGCCGCGCATCGTCTCGGTCGGCCCCGGCGGTTTCCTGCGTCAGGGCCCCGGCGAGATGCAGCAGCCCATTCCGCCCGCGCCGCCGCGCCGCCTCGTGCCGGCCAAGCCGAGCGCGGAAGTGGCCGACAAGACCAGCCTGCTCGATCTCAACGAGAAGATCTGCAAATGGCCGCTCGGCCACCCGGGCGAACCGGATTTCCACTTCTGCGGCGAGAAGGTGAATCCGGGTTTCCCCTATTGCGTCGAGCATTGCGGCCGGGCCTATCAGGCGCAGTTGCCGCGCGGCACGCGCCGCCCGCCGCCGCCGCTGCCCTATGGCGGCCCGCGCGTGCGCTAGAGTCGATCCGGGTCAAAGGGAATCAGTGCTCCTGCGCAGGCAGGAGCCCAGGGTCCAGCCGCAGTGCCCTTGCGCCCTGGACTCCTGCTTCCGCAGGAGCACTAGCTAGGTCTATCCGGAATGGACGACCCTGAAGGGATGTCGAGGCGGATGGAGCCATCCGCCGGCCCGGAAATCATGGCAAACAAACAGAGTCGATCCGATTCAACCTGAAGCGGATCGGCTCTGAAACCCGGCATCATCGCATTCGGAAAAGCCGCCTCCCGGCGGCGGCTTTTCCTTGCGCCGCGGGGCGCTTCTCCCGAAGGGACGCGATGCTCCCTATTTCCCCACCAGGTCGGGGTGCTGCGCCTTCCAGACCATCGCCGCATGGACGCGCCGCTCCACGCTCGGATGGTCGTAGAACAGGATCTCCTCCAGCCGCGACGGGGACGAGGCCCGATAGGCGATGGTCTTGACCAGCGCCTTCGAGAGACCGTCCGGCTCATGGGCATGGGCAAGGCTGAACTGGTCGGCGGCATTCTCGTCATAGCGGCTGATGCTGTTCATGACCGGCGTCAGCAGCAGGCCGACCACCGACCCCACGACCAGCAGCACCGGCATGTTCGCCGGATCGGCCATGACGGGCCCCGCGCCCATCCAGCGCGCGACCGGCGCATAGAGCCGGTCGATCAGCCAGAACATCAGCATGGCCATCAGGCTCAGCGCACCGGCGAGCCAGAGCACATGATGCTCGGCATAATGGCCCATCTCATGCCCCACCACGCCGCGCACCTCGGCGAGGTCCGCGCCCTGCTGGAACATCGTGTCGCTCATCGCGACGCGGGCGGTGCCGAACAGGCCGGAAACATTGGCCGTATAACGCTCCGACTGTTTCGAGCCGTCATAGATGAAGATCTTGTCGGAGGGCACGCCCGAGCGCTCCGCCAGTTCCACCACGGCGTCGCGCGTCGGCCCGGGCGGCGCCGGCTTGTAGTCGTTGAACAGCGGTTCGATGAGAATGGGCGCGATCACGATCATGAGCAGCACGCCGCATGCCGCGACCAGCCCGCTCCAGAACCACCAGAAGCGCGGCGCGCGGCGGATCAGCGCGTAGATGGCGAGCGCGAGCAGCGCCGTCATGATCGCGCCGATGATGGTCGACATGATGTCCTCGCCCAGCCAGCCGGTGAAGGGCTGTCTGGTGAGGCCGTAGCTCTTCTCGCGCCACCAGTCGGCATAGACGGACCAGGGCAGCGCGATGAGCCAGCTCAGCCCTGCGAAGAGCAGCGCGCAGAACAGCACGGCGCGGTTCGGGCGCGGCCGGCGCCGGTTCGCCCGGCCCTGCGCCCGCGCGAGCACCCCGCTGCGCAGCACCAGCCAGGCGGCCAGGATGGAGACCAGCGTGCCCCAGAGCAGCAGCCAGTGGCCGCCCTGCGTGTAGGCGATCGCGCGCAGATGGTCCGCCTGCGGCAGCGTCGCCAGCCAGGCTCTGGTCGCGGCATCGGGATCGAAACTCGCCATGATGGTCCCCTCCTCGGGCGCCCGGGCCGGAGCGCATGTGAATAGCGCAGCCTAGAGGCATGAATCGCCACCGTAAAGCGCTCCCACAGCGCGCGAACAAAGCACGCACATTGCGCACTTGCGCGCCCGACTCCCCTCCCCCTATAGCTTGGCGATGGCAGATGATCTTTTCGGCGGTCCGGGCGGCCGCGCGACCGACAGCTATGACGCATCCTCCATCGAGGTGCTCGAAGGACTGGAGCCCGTCCGCCGCCGGCCCGGCATGTATATCGGCGGCACGGACGAGCGCGCGCTGCACCATCTCGCATCCGAAGTGCTGGACAATGCGATGGACGAGGCCGTGGCCGGCCACGCCAATCGCATCGAGGTGGTGCTGGAGGCGGGCAACCGCCTCACCGTCATCGACAATGGCCGCGGCATCCCGGTCGATCCGCATCCCAAATATCCCGGCCGCTCGGCGCTGGAAGTGATCTTCTCGATCCTCCATTCGGGCGGCAAGTTCTCGGGCAAGGCCTATGAGACGTCCGGCGGCCTGCATGGCGTGGGCGTCAGCGTGGTCAACGCGCTGTCCGCCGATACCGAGGTCGAGGTCGCCCGCAACCGCGAGCTTTATCGCCAGCGCTTCTCGCGCGGGCAGGTGCTGGGGCCTATCGAGAAAGTGGGCGCGGCGCCCAACCGGCGCGGCACGTCGGTCGCCTTCACGCCGGATACGGAGATTTTCGGCGAGCTGAAGTTCCGCCCCGCCCGTCTCTATCGCCTCGCCCGCTCCAAGGCCTATCTCTTCGCCGGCGTCGAGATCCGCTGGAAATGCGATCCCGCGATCATCACGGACGACACACCGGCCGAAGCGGTGTTCCAGTTCCCCGGCGGACTTGCCGATCATCTGAAGGAACAGCTCGGCACGCGCGAATGCGCCACGAGCGAGTTCTTCAAGGGCAACCAGAGCTTCCCGGACGGCGCGGGCCGCGTCGAATGGGCGGTCGCCTGGCCGCTCTGGTCGGACGGCTCGACGAGCTGGTATTGCAACACCATCCCCACGCCGGACGGGGGCACCCACGAGCAGGGCCTGCGCGCCGCGCTCACCAGGGGCATCCGCGCGTTCGGCGATCTGGTCGGCCAGAAGAAGGCGAAGGACATCCAGACGGACGACATCATGTCCGGCTGCGAGCTGATGCTGAGCGTGTTCATCCGCGAGCCGCAATTCCAGAGCCAGACCAAGGACCGGCTGACCAGCCCGGAGGCCGCGCGCCTCGTGGAAGCGGCGGTGCGCGATCATTTCGACCATTTCCTCGCCGACAATATGGATCGCGGCAAGGCGCTGCTCGGCCATGTGCTGGAGCGGATGGACGAGCGCCTGCGCCGCCGCCAGGAGAAGGAGATCAAGCGCAAGACCGCGACCAGCGGCCGCAAGCTGCGCCTGCCCGGCAAGCTCACCGACTGCTCGGCGGACGATCCGGAGGGCACGGAGCTGTTCATCGTGGAGGGCGACAGCGCCGGCGGCAGCGCCAAGCAGGCGCGCGACCGCAAGACGCAGGCCATCCTGCCCATTCGCGGCAAGATCCTCAACGTCGCCTCGGCCAGCTCGGCCAAGATCCTCGCCAATCAGGAGATCGCCGACCTCATCCAGGCGATCGGCTGCGGCACCCGCAAGGACTGCAACCCGGACAATCTGCGCTACGAGCGCGTCGTCATCATGACCGACGCCGATGTGGACGGCGCCCATATCGCCACGCTGCTCATGACCTTCTTCTTCCAGGAGATGCCCGAGCTGGTCCGGCGCGGCCATCTCTACCTCGCCCAGCCCCCGCTCTACCGGCTCGTGACCGGCGGCAAGAGCATCTACGCCGCCAATGACGAGGCGCGCGAGGCGCTGCTGGCCGGCGAGCTCAAGGGCCGCAAGGTGGAGGTCAGCCGGTTCAAGGGGCTCGGCGAGATGAACCCGCAGCAGCTCCGCGAGACCACCATGGACCCGGCAAGGCGCCAGCTCATCCGCATCACCCTGCCGCAGGAATATGAGGAGCGGGCGGGCGTCAAGGACCTGGTCGACCGGCTCATGGGCACCAATCCCGCGCACCGCTTCGCCTTCATCCAGGAGAATGCCGCGCAGGTGGACGAGGAAGCGATCGACGCCTGACCCGCGCCTCCGGCCGCGCCGCGGCGGGGCTCATACTTAGGGATGATCGATCCGCGGCCGCCCGTCGGCTATCCGGTCAACGCCCCCCCTGCGGACGCCGGCCAGCTTCCTCCCACATGGTCCGGCCGACGTCTGCTTTCCCCTCTGTTGGCCAGCCCGATCATGAAACCCCACGCCTCCCCGCCCCTCGGTGCCCTCGCGCTCATCGGCGCCGTCCTGATCGTCTTTGCCGGCGTCTATGCCTGGGCGGCCGGCTATCTCGGCGCGCGCCGCATCAGCGGGGGCACCGTCGCCGATGCACTCGAAGACAATGGCGGAAAGCATCCCGGCTATCGCCGGGCCCACGCCAAGGGGCTGTGCTTTACGGGCCAGTTCGAGGCCAATGGCGCCGGCGCCGTGCTCACCAGCGCGAAGCTGCTGGCGCGCGGCACCTATCCGGTCGTCGGACGCTTCTCGCTGGCCGGCGGCAATCCGCTGGCGAGCGACGGACGCAATGTCTTCCACGCCATGGCGCTGCGCCTGCGCGGCGCGGACGGGCAGGAGTGGCGCATGGCCATGGATCACACGCCCATCTTCCCGGTCGCCGATGTCGCCTCCTTCGTGGCGCTGCAACGCGCGAGCCGCCCGGATCCCGCCACCGGCAAGCCGGATCCGGCGCTCATGCAGGCCTATCTGGCCGCCCATCCCGAGACGCGGGCGTTCCAGGCCTATATGGCGCATGCGGTGCTGCCGGACAGTTTCGCCAACGCGACCTATTACAGCGTCAATGCCTTCCGCTTCACCGATTCGGCCGGCGTGACCCGCGCTGTCCGCTGGCAGTTCGAGCCCGAGGCGCCGCTGTCCGGCCTCGACAAGTCGACCCTCGCCGACCTGCCGCGCGACCAGCTCTTCCGGGAAATGATCGCCCGCACCGCACGGGGGCCCTCACGCTGGCATCTCCGGCTGGTCGTCGCCAATCCGGGCGACCGCACCGACAATGCCACGATCCGCTGGACCGGCCCTCATCGCAGCGTCGACGCCGGCACGCTGGTGCTGGAGGCCGTGCAGGCCGAGGAGCAGGGCGCCTGCCGCGATCTCAATTTCGATCCCGCCATCCTGCCGGACGGCATCTCGCTGTCGGACGATCCGCTGCTGGGCGCCCGGTCGAAAACCTATTCGACATCCTTCACCCGCCGCGCTCATGAAGCGCCCGGCCCAAGCGCCGCGGGGCAGGATCTCGCCGCCGGGAGTATCCGCTGATGCGCCGGCCCTCGCCCGACTTCCATCCGGTTCTGCGCCTGCTCCACTGGCTGACCGCGCTCGCCGTGCTGGCGATGCTCTTCATCGGCCTTCTGATGGTGTCCGAAGCCGGGCCGCTCTATCCCCGGCTCCTCGCGCTGCACCGGCCGCTCGGCCTGCTGATCCTGCTGCTCGTCATGGTCCGCCTGCCGCTGCGCCTCCTGCTCGGCGCACCGGCCTTGCCCGCCGATCTGCCGCCGTTCCAGAAGCGCGCGGCGCATGCCAGCCACGGGCTGCTCTATGCCGCGCTGTTCGCCATGCCGCTGATCGGCTGGGGCCTGCTCTCGGCCGGGGGCTATCCGGTCCGCGTGACGGGCCGCCTCGTCCTTCCGCCCATCCTGCCGCACGATCTCGCGCTTTACGCCGTCCTGCGCAGCGCCCACGGGCTGATCGCGCTGGCCCTGCTCCTGCTCGTCATGGCCCATCTGGGCGCCGCGCTGATCCATGGCCTGATCCGACGCGACGGGGTGTTGCGGAGCATGACGCTGGGGCACGCCAAGCCGGCGGGGCCGACGGAGCCGGTGCCGGTGCCGGTTCATGATGAGCCGGACCCCGCCGAGCCCGAGGCGTCGTGAACCGGCGGCCTCGCCTCACGCCTCGCGCGTCCAGATCCCCCTGCCCGGCAGGCGCGCGCGATCATGCGGCTTGTCGAGGTCCACGACCGGCCCGATCGGCACGATGCCGCCGGGGTTCGCATTGGCGAGCGTCCAGTAGCTGGTCCTGATGAGGTCCAGCTTCACGGTCTGGGCGATGCCGGGCCACTGATACAGCTCCCGCAGATAGGGCGCGAGCGCCGCATAATCCTCGATCCGCCGCAGATTGCAGCGGAATGCGGCATAATAGCCGATGTCGAACCGCACGAGCGTCGTGAACAGGCGCCAGTCCGCCTCCGTGCAATAGTCGCCCGCGAGATAGCGATGCGTGGCCAGATGCGCATCGAGCAAGTCCAGCGCATCGAACAGCGCGCGGACGGCCTCGTCATAGGCGCTCTGGGTGGCGGCGAAACCGGCACGATAGACGCCGTTGTTCACCGCCGGATAGATGAGCGCATTCCACCGGTCGATCTCCCCGCGCAGCGGCTCGGGATAGAGATCGAGCCGGTTGCCGGTGATGCCGTCGAACGCGCTGTTCATCATGCGGATGATCTCGCTCGACTCATTGTTGACGATGCGCCGCGTCTTGCGGTCCCACAGCACCGGCACGGATACCTTGCCGGTATAGCGCGGCTCCGCTTCGGCATAGAGCCGGTGCAGCGGATAGCCGCCCGCCACGGGTCCGTCCGGGCCCTCGGCGAAGGTCCAGCCCTCCGTGCCCAGCCCGGGCGTCTCGGCATGGCAGGGCATGATGGCCTCCAGCCCCTTGAGCACGCGATAGACGAGCGTGCGCGAGGCCCAGGGGCAGCCATAGGAGACCCACAGCGCGTAACGCCCCGCCTCGACGGGGAAGACCGCGTCCGGATCGGCGGAGACCGCGTTGCGGAAAGCGCTTTCCGCCCGCACGAAGCTTCCGTTCCGCATCTCCTCGGCGGCCGGCAGCGTCGCGACCCATTGCCCTTCGACCAGACCGGCCATCGCTCCCTCTCCCGACTCAGGCTGCTGACGGGGATAGGCTTAGAGGAATGCGGCCGAGGACGGAAACGAGGCGTTTGCGGAGAGCCGGCGTGCCCGTGCCCGTTCCCGATCGCCCTGGGCTCCTGCCTGCGCAGGAGGATCCTGTGGTTCAATGATGCGCTCACCTGCCGGCACAAGCGCCGTGCTCCTGCGCAGGCAGGAGCCCAGGGCGGCCATGAACAGCGCTCGAATCCGGGAACCTGCTGTCGTTACGGAACCCGCCCCGGCCCTCAGGCCGCCGTATCGATCCCCAGTTCGGCGAGCTTGCGATAGAGCGTCGAGCGCCCGATCCCCAGCCGTCGCGCCACTTCGGTCATGCGGCCGCGATAATGGCCGATGGCGAGGCGGATCACATCGGCCTCGATATCCGAGAGCGAGCGCAGGTGGCCGTTCGCCTCATAGAGTGTGACGCCGATGCCGTTCTCCTGCGCGTTGCGCAGGATGGAACTCGATTCCTTGCGTTCCCGCCCGCCGAAACCGGACGTGACGCGTCCCGAAAGCTGCGGGAAATCGGCGGCCGTCAGCGCGTCGCCCTCGCAAAGCACGGCGGCGCGGAACAGCGTGTTGTGAAGCTGGCGGACATTGCCCGGCCAGTCGTGGCGCGCGAGCAGGTTGATCGCCTCGTTGGTGATGCCCAGGCTGCGCAGCCCCGGCTGGGCGGCGATGCGATCGAGCAGGTGCCGGGCCAGCGCCGGAATGTCGCCGGCGCGCTCGCGCAGCGGCGGGATGGTGAGCTGCACGACGTTGAGGCGATAATAGAGATCCTCGCGGAACCGCCCGGCCTCGACCTCGTCGATCAGCCGCTTGTTGGTCGCCGCGATCACGCGCACGTCGACCTGCGCCGTCGCCCGCGCGCCGACGGGCTGGATTTCGCCGTCCTGCAGCACGCGCAGCAGCTTGACCTGCGCGTCGAGCGGCAGCTCGCTGATCTCGTCAAGGAAGATGGTGCCGCCATTGGCGGTCGCAAACTTGCCGACATGGCGATCGAACGCGCCGGTGAAGGCGCCGCGCTCATGGCCGAACAGGTCCGATTCCACCAGATTGGTGGGGATCGCGCCGCAATTGACCGCGATCAGCGGCGCGCGGGCGCGCGGGGATGCGGCATGGATCGCGTGGGCGATCACTTCCTTGCCGACGCCGCTCTCGCCTTCGATGAGGATGGGCACGCGCGCCCGCGCCGCCTTGGCGGCGATGGCGAGCGCGGCGCGGAAGGTCGGCGTCGAGCCGACGATCTCGTCGAAGCCGAGCGGCGCGCGGATCTTCTCGGTCAGCGGCCGCAGCTCGCCCGCCTCGCGCGGATGCTCCAGCACCGCCTGCAGCGCGCCCAGGAAGCTGTCCGGCGCGATCGGCTTGATGAGGAAATCATGGGCGCCCGCGCGCATCGCCTCCACCGCGCGCTCCACGCTGCCATTCGCGGTGATGACCAGCACGGGCAGCGAAGGCCGGCGCGCATGGATGTCGCGGATCAGCGAGACCGCCTCGAGGCCCTGCGTCCAGTCGTCGATGATGACGGCGGAGGCGCGCATGCCCTCGCGCGTGCCGAGCATGGAGAGCGCATCGTCCGCGCTGTTCGCGCAGAGGGTGCGCCAGCCCGCGCGGCCGGCCATGGCGATATTCAATCGACGCTGCGCCGGCTCGTCATCGACCAGCAGCAGGATCGGTGTTTCAACCTCACTCATGCCCAGTTCCTGCACCTTCCCGGCCGGGCGTGATAAAGGAGGGAGGTAAAGAGCTCATTAAGGCCCGCGCCGCCGGACAGTCCCGCCCGGCCGACGCCAAGTCGCTTGAGGGCGGCAGGGCTTGGCGCTACTAGAAGAGCGAAGACGATAATCTGGGGATTCCAAATGGCCGGACAGCAGGACATGACGCAAGCCAACGCCACGTTCAAAGGCTTCACCGCCCTGATGAAATGGGGCACGATCATCAGCGCCGTCGTCGCCGCGTTCGTCATTCTCGTCATTTCCTGATCGGCCGGATGCTGGAACCGGCGTCGTGAAGATCGCGGTCCTTCGCGAGAGCGCGCCGGGCGAGAAACGCGTCGCCGCCTCGCCCGAGACCGTGCGCAAGTTCATCGCGCTCGGCGCGCAAATGGCGGTCGAGACCGGCGCGGGCGCGCAGGCATCGGTAAGCGATGCCGATTTCGCCGCCGCCGGCGCGACGGTCGGATCGCGCGCGGCGGTGCTCGCGGGAGCGGACATCATCCTGTGCGTGCAGGGGCCGGAGCCTTCTACTCTTGAGGGCGCCGCGCCCGGCGCGCTGCTGGTCGGCGGTCTCAATCCGTTCGGCGCGCGCGCCCGCGTGGACGGCTATGCCGCCGCGGGCGTGCAGGCGCTGGCCATGGAGTTCATGCCGCGCATCACCCGCGCCCAGTCCATGGACATCCTGTCCTCCCAGTCCAACCTCGCCGGCTACAAGGCCGTGCTCGATGCCGCCGCCGAATATGGCCGCGCCTTCCCGATGATGATGACCGCCGCCGGCACCGTCTCGGCCGCGCGGGTCTTCGTGATGGGCGTGGGCGTCGCGGGCCTGCAGGCGATCGCCACCGCCCGCCGCCTGGGCGCGCAGGTCTCCGCGACGGACGTGCGCGCCGCCACGAAGGAACAGATCGAATCGCTCGGCGCGAAGCCGATCTTCGTGGAGGCCGTGGCCGGTATCGAGGGCGAAGGCATGGGCGGCTACGCGACCGAGATGTCCGAGGATTATCGCCGAGCGCAGGCCGAGCTGGTCTCCGGCCATCTCGCGAAGCAGGACATCGTCATCACCACCGCGCTGATCCCGGGCCGTCCCGCGCCCCGCCTCGTCACCGACGCGCAGATCGCCTCGATGAAGCCGGGCAGCGTGATCGTCGATCTCGCCGTCGAGCAGGGCGGCAATGTCGAGGGCGCGGTCCCCGGCGAGATCGTGGAGGTCCATGGCGTGAAGATCGTCGGCCACCGCAATGTGCCGAGCCGCCTCGCCACCGACGCCTCCGCCCTGTTCGCGCGCAATCTCTACAATTTCCTGTCCGCCTACTGGGACAAGGAGGCCGCCGCGCCGGTGCTGCCCGATGATGACGAGATCGTGCGGGGCGTGCGGCTGACGCTGGGCGGCAAGGTGGTGAACGAACGGCTGCTGCCGCAGCCGGCGTGATGCCCTGTCGGCGGAAGGGCGCGGGCGCCGGCGCGGGGACGGCCGCTCGGATCAGGCGACAATGCTGCGCCGACCCTCTCTCGCATCATTCGCCGACCTTCAGGATCCTGCCCGAGCCGGCCATCGCCACCGGCGCCACCGCGATGACCGCGGCCGTGCTGGAACTGCTGGCGCCCGCCACGAGCTGAAGTCGGCGCATGCGTGCCGGGAAGGATCTGGCGGCGTCCCAGCCCGGCGGGGTCCGTCCGTTACGACGGCACCAACTTGTGCTCCTGCCTGCGCAGGAGCACGGATGCCATTTCGCCCGGATCGGCTTCACCCTGATCGACCTCTCCCGTACCGACGCCAAAAGCCGGACCATCCTTCGCCCCCCTCATCCCCTCCCCCTGCCAGTGCGAGATGCCCCGCCCGCGCAGGACCGCATCTCACTTCTCCGTTCGGCCTGAGCAAAGTCGAAGGACAGTCCCGGGCCTGTCGAAGGAGGCCGATGTCCCATCCGGAACGCGTGCCCGCGGAACAGCCGATGGTCCAAGGTCATGGCAGCCTGCCCCGCGCATGGTTCGAGCGCGGACCGGCGCGCAATCGCCCGGCCCCTCGGGCTGACCGGGGCGTCCGGGCCGCGCGCGCCGTTCACCGTCATGCCGGCGCTGATCGCCCCCCTCGACAGCGCGCCCGTGACCCGTCACAGTGGCGCAAAGATCGAAGGAGAGCCCCGGTCCATGTTCGCGACGTCCATGTCCGTGACGACTTGCGCCCGCATGCGCGCCGGCCCGCTCTCCCCGCCCTTCTCTCCATGCCGTCCCGCCTGAAGGAGCGCGTTCCATGGACTTCATCGCCATCCTCTCCATCTTCGTGCTCGCCTGTTTCGTCGGCTATTATGTCGTCTGGTCGGTGACGCCCGCGCTGCACACGCCGCTCATGGCCGTCACCAACGGCATTTCCTCGGTCATCATCGTGGGCGCGCTCATTTCCGCGGCCGAGGCGGAGCATGCCGGCGCCCAGCTTCTGGGCCTGACCGGCGTGGTGCTGGCGTCGATCAACATCTTCGGCGGCTTCGCGGTCACCGAACGGATGCTCGCCATGTACAGGAAGAAGGATCGCAAATGACGATGCCCTCCGGCGAGACCATCGCGACCCTCACGGCCCTGGCCTATCTGATCTCGGGCATCCTCTTCATCCTCGCCCTGCGCGGCCTCTCCAGTCCCGAGAGCAGCCGCACGGGCAACCGGCTCGGCATGCTCGGCATGTTCATCGCGGTCGGCACGACCATCGCGACGCATGACGCCGTCGCCCTGCCCAAGCTGGTGCTCGCCATCGCGGCGGGCGGCGCGATCGGCTTCTTCATCGCGCGCAGGATCGCCATGACGGCCATGCCGCAACTCGTCGCGGCGTTTCACAGCCTCGTCGGCCTCGCCGCCGTGGTGGTCGGCCTCGCCGCCTATATGAACCCCGCCGCCTTCGGCATCCTCGACATGGCGGCGCAGGAGATCGAACCGGCCAGCCGCGTCGAGATGGGGCTGGGCGTCGCGATCGGCGCGATCACCTTCTCGGGCTCGGTCATCGCCTTCCTCAAATTGAATGGCAACATGTCCGGCAAGCCCATCCTGCTGCCCGGCCGCCATGTCATCAATCTCGGCATACTGGCGGCGATCCTGATCCTCATCGGCTGGTTCGTGACCGACCAGAGCCCGTGGATCTTCTGGACGATCACCGCCCTCGCCTTACTCATCGGCTTCCTGCTCATCATCCCCATCGGCGGCGCGGACATGCCGGTCGTGGTCTCGATGCTGAACAGCTATTCGGGCTGGGCCGCGGCCGCGATGGGCTTCACGCTGCACAATACGGCGATGATCATCACCGGCGCGCTGGTCGGCTCCTCCGGCGCGATCCTGAGCTACATCATGTGCAAGGCGATGAACCGCAGCTTCCTCTCCGTCATCGCCGGCGGCTTCGGCGCGGAAGCGGCGAGCGGCGGCGGCGAGGCGAAGGAGCAGCGCCCCTGGAAGCGCGGCAGCGCCGAGGACGCCGCCTTCCTCATGAAGCAGGCCGAGAGCGTCATCATCGTGCCCGGCTACGGCATGGCGGTCAGCCAGGCCCAGCATGCCCTGCGCGAGATGGCCGACACGCTCAAGAAGGAAGGCGTCAGCGTCAAATATGCCATCCACCCGGTCGCCGGCCGCATGCCCGGCCACATGAACGTCCTGCTGGCCGAAGCGAACGTCCCCTATGACGAGGTGTTCGAACTGGAGGACATCAACAGCGAATTCGCGCAGACGGACATCGCCTTCGTCATCGGCGCCAACGACGTGACCAACCCCGCCGCGAAGACGGACAAGTCCTCACCCATCTACGGCATGCCCATCCTCGACGTCTCCAGGGCCAAGACCGTGCTGTTCGTGAAGCGCTCCATGGGCGGCGTGGGCTATGCCGGCGTCGACAACGACGTCTTCTACATGGACAACACCATGATGCTCCTGGCCGACGCCAAGAAAATGGTCGAGGATATCGTCAAGGCGCTGGATCACTGAGCGTCATCCTGTCCGCGGGCCCGCGACGACGCCCGGCATAGGGCAGCGCGAACAGATAGAGGCCGCTGAACATCAGCAGGAAGAGCGGCGGCAACGGCGAATAGACCAGCCACGCCGGCGGCTTGCCGACCGCCATGGCCGCGAAATTCGCCGCGACGGTCAGGGTGAAGAAAATGCCGATCCAGCGATGCCCCTGCCGCAGCAGGCGGCGCGTTCGCCCCGGCTTCATCCCGCGCCCTTTCACCGACGAATCCGGTGCCCTGGTCATTCGACCCGCCCGAGCAGGGCTTCCAGCTTGCCCAGAAACTGCTGCCAGCCATGGCCCGCGCCATGAAAGGCCTGCTTCTGCTCGGGGCGGAAGCCGGTCTGCTCCATGCGCAGGTGCGTGCCGCTCGCGGTCGGCGTCAGCGTGAAGGTGACGATGCTCTTCAGGTCCAGCGCCGCATCCTCGCTCGCGAAATCCCAGCTATAAGCCAGCGTCGTGACCGGCTCGACGATGCGCACCTCGCAATCCAGCACCCCGCCCCATTCGCCGCGCAGGTTGAACCGGTGGCCGACCACCGGCGCGAAATCATTCTTCATCAGCCATTCCTCGATGAAGTGCGGCACGGTCAGGGCGCGCCACACCCGTTCCGGCGGAAAGGGCAGTTCGCGCTCGACGACGACCGTCCGCGCCCGGGCTTCCGTTTCGTTCATTGGTCCATCCTTTTCAGCAGGTCTTCGAGATCGTCGAACCGCCCTTCCCAGAAGCGGGTCATCCGCTGCGTCCAGTCGACCAGCGGGGCGAGCGCGCCGGGCCGTGCGCTATAGTGCGTCTGCCGTCCTTCATGCCGGTCCTGCACCAGTCCGGCCTGCTTCAGCAGCGCGAGATGTTTGGACACGGCCGGCTGCGAGATGCCCGCGCCCCGCGTGATCGCCGCGACGGTCTGTTCGCCATCGAGGCACAGACGCTCGAAAATCGCCCGCCGGCTCGGATCGCCAAGCGTCCTGAACAATTGATCCTGCTGGCCGGTCATACGAATCCATCACCCTTCGGTTATGAATTTCTCATAACCATGAAGTTATGGATTGGTCAAGCCGGAACCGACCGGCAACCGCTCACCCGAACGGCTGCTCGATGCTCACCGGAGGCGCTGTGAACCATTTCGGCCCGTCCGCCGTCATATGGAAGCAATCCTCCAGCCGCACGCCGAACTGGCCCGGCAGATAGATCCCCGGCTCGTCGGAAAAGCACATGCCTTCGGCCAGCGGCGTCGCCTCGCCATGGACCAGATTGACCGGCTCATGTCCGTCCATGCCGATGCCGTGCCCGGTCCGGTGCGAGAGGCCGGGCAGCGCGTAGCGCGGCCCATAGCCCAGCCCTTCGTAGAAGGCGCGCACCGCATCATCCACCTGCCCGGCCGGCGTGCCGATCCGTGCCGCCGCGAAGGCGACCTGCTGCCCGCGCGCCACTTCGTCCCACACCTTGCGCTGCGCCGCGCTCGCCGCGCCGAACACGAAGGTCCGCGAGATGTCCGACTGATAGCCCTGCACCGTGCAGCCGCAGTCCATCAGCACGACCCGCCCCGGCGCGACGCGGGCAGGCACGATGCTGCCGTGCGGATAGGCCGAGCCCTCGCCGATCAGCACCATGGAGAATTCGGGCGCGCCGCCCAGCTTGCGCGTGGCGGCGTCCATCAGCGCCGCGATGTCCTCCTGGCTCATCCCCGCCTCGACGCGCGGATGGACCCAGCGATAGGCCGCCAGCGTCACGTCATTGGCGGCCTGCATGAGCGCGATTTCCGCCGCGCTCTTGCGCATCCGGCAGCCGCGCACGACGGGATTGGCCGAGACCAGCCGCGCGTCCGGCAGCGCCCGCCTCAGCCCGTCGATCGCGAAATAGCGCACCGTTTCCTCGATGCCCACCGGCCGCCCGGCCAACCCGCGTTCCCCGAGGAAGCCCGCGACCAGCTTCAGCGGGTCCTCGTCCTCCTGCCAGACGCGCAGATCGGCGGGGATGCCCAGCGTCTGGCGCACCGAGGGCGCCTCGAAGAAGGGCGTCACGATGCAGGCCTCGCCCTCCACCGGCAGGATGGCCGCCGTCAGCCGCTCGCTGCGCCACCACTGGATACCCGTGAAATAGACGAGGCTCGATCCAGGCTCGACCAGCACCGCGCCGATGCCGTTCGCGCGCATCAACGCCTGCGCGCGGGCGATGCGGCCGGCCCGCTCCTCCGGCCCGATCGGCGCGATGCCCGCGGTCAGGTCGGACAGGCCCGTCAGGTCCTGTTCGGCCGCGCGCAGCACGCCCGGCCGCGCCACGAGGCCTGCCGCCATCATCGCCGCGCTACCGCCCGCCAGCCATTGCCGTCTCGTCAGTCCCGCCATCGCCTCGCCCCCTCTCGTCCGGTCCCCGCATCATGGAACGCGCCCGCAGTGCCATCAATGCGAATTGCGCCGCCTGTCTTGTCATTCACACATTCATCGTCGATGAATGGGCCCCATGAAGAAACTCGGCCTGATCGGCGGCCTCTCCTGGTCGTCCACCGCCCGCTATTATGACCTCCTCAATCGCGCCGTGCAGCGCGAGCGGGGCGGGCTGCACAGCGCCACGCTGCTCATCGACAGCCTGGATTTCGCCGATGTCGCCCGCTGCGCCTCCACAAACGACTGGGATTGCGCGGCGGGCCACATGCTCGGCGCGGCGAAGCGGCTGGAGGCGGGCGGCGCGGAAGCGATCATGATCTGCGCCAACAGTCTTCACAAGGTCGTGCCGCAGATCAGCGGGATGATCGGCGTGCCGATCATCCACATCATCGACGAGATCGGCGCCAAGCTGAAGGAAGACGGCGTCAAGCGCGTCGCGCTGGTCGGCACCAGCAATGTGATGATGGATCGCGATTATCGCCAGCATCTCGTCCAGGCCGGCGGCGTCTCGCTGCTGCCCGCCGACGCCGAGCTGGCCGGCCGCATCGACACCATGGTCTATGACGAGCTCGGCATCGGCAAGGTGACGCGCGATGCCGAGCGCTACATGAAGTCCGAGCTGACGGACATCGCCAAGGAGGATGTGCAGGGTGCCGTCCTCGCCTGCACGGAGCTGGAGCTGGTGGTGGACGTCTATGCCAATGTCCTGCCCATCTACGACAGCGCGCTCATCCATGCCGAGGCCGGCGCGCGCTTCATCCTGAGCGCGTGACGGGAGGCGGCCGCACGCATCCCACGGCCGGTCGTCCCGGGGCCTGTCGGCGGCGGGCGCGATCGGACGGCATCGACCCCGCCCATCGGCCGGGACGCGCCGGACCGGAGCGCATCGGGCCATGAACACCGTCGAAAAGTTGCTGTCCCGATCCATCATGCAGGTCGGTGACGCGAGCCTGACGGTGGGCGCCCTGCTCTCCGCCGGGCTGATCCTCGTCTGCGCCTTCGTGGCGGTCTGGCTGCTCAGGAAGTTCGTGCGCCGCGCGCAACGGTCGGTCGGGGCCGAGCGCGCGCATATGATCTATATCAGCGGGCAGGTCGCGCGCTATCTCGTCATCGCCATCGGCATCGCGGTCGCCATCGGCGCGCTCGGCGTCGATCTCTCCGCGCTCTCGCTGTTCGCCGGCGCGCTCGGCGTCGGCATCGGCCTTGGCCTGCGGGACATCGTGCGTCAGTTCGTGGCGGGCATCGTTCTGCTGTTCGATCGCAGCATCGAGGTGGGCGATTTCGTGGAGCTGGCGGACGGCACGACGGGCGAGGTGCTGGCCATCGGCCCGCGCGCGACGACGGTCGTCACCAATGATCTGGTCCATATGCTGGTCCCCAATGCCAGCCTCATCGACGGCAAGCTCACCAACTGGACGCGCCATCACCAGAGCCGCCGCGTCCACATCCCCTTCCGCACCGCGCTCGATGCCGACAAGGAGAAGGTGCGCGACGCGGTGCTGGCCGCCGCCCGCGCGCTCGACATCACCCTGCCGGACACGGCGGAGCGCCGCGCGCAGGTCTGGCTGGTGAAATTCGGCGAAAGCGCGCTGGAGTTCGAGCTAGTGGTCTGGCCGACCCTGCAGGCGGTCAAGCGCCCGGGCACGATGATCGCCACCTATGTCTGGGCGATCGACGATGCGCTGCGGGCGAACGACATCGAGATCCCGCTCCCCCAGCGCGAACTGCGCCTGCGCGATTCCGCCGATGCCGCGCGCTGGAGCGCCCCGCCCCCCGGAAAGGCCTGAGAGACTGCTGAAACGAGCCGTGTCCCTGCGAAGGCAGGAGCCCAGGGCGCAGGAGCATGAGGCGCGCCCATGGGTTCCGCCCGCACAAGCAAGCGAACCGGGGAGGCGCCCATCTCCTCCCGGCGCGCGCTTGCCTGCCCGTGAGAATCGCCCGGCCCGATGTAGGCCATTCCGTTCAGGTCGAAACCTTCCGGGCCCGCATGCCCCCGCTCAGACGCCGGTCCTGAAGGGCGTGAAGTCGGTCCGTTCGTCGAACACGTCCAGCCCTTCGGCCCGCTTGAGGCCGTTCACGACCAGATAGGTGAGCGGCGTCAGCAGCGCTTCCCAGCCGGTCTTGAGCAGGAACTGCGAGAGCACGACCTGCCAGAGCTGCTCGATCGGCCAGCCGGCAAGGCCATAGAAGGCGAGCGGGTAGAAGATGAGGCTGTCGAGCCCCTGCCCCACGATCGTCGAGCCGATGGTGCGGGTCCAGAGATATTTGCCGCCCGTCAGCAGCTTCATCTTGGCGAGCACGAAGCTGTTGGCGAACTCGCCCGCCCAGAAGGCCGCCATGGACGCCAGCACGATGCGCCAGCTATTGCCGAACACGAATTCATAGGCGCCCTGCCCCGGCCAGCCCGGCGCCGGCGGCATGGCGACCACGACCGCCGCCATGAAGGCCATGAAGATCAGCGCCGCGAAGCCGGTCCAGATCACCCGCCGCGCGCGGGCATAGCCATAGACCTCGGTCAGCACGTCGCCGATCACATAGCTGAAGGGAAAGAAGAGTACGCCCGCGCCGAACGACCAGGGCCCGATGAAGGGCAGAGTCACCGTCGCGGGCTTGGAGGCGCCGATGATGTTGGAAAGCAGGAGGATGGCGACGAAGGCCGCCATGATGAAGTCATAATAGCGCAGCGAGCGGCCATGGAGCACGGCGGCGTCGACATGATGCAGGGGCGGACTGGCCATGCCGTCCTTGTATCGTCAGCCGGTGCGCTGGCAAGCGCTTCCCCCGCGCAACGCAACTTTGGTTCGCCTCCGGCGCGAAATGCTCTAAGGGACGCAACCGGAGCGCCCGTAGCTCAGCCGGATAGAGCATTCGCCTTCTAAGCGAATGGTCGCAGGTTCGAATCCTGCCGGGCGCGCCATTTCCCAGCGGGACATTGGGCCGCCCGGTCCGTGAAGGCGCGTTCGGACCTCATGCGAAATTCCGCCGCAACCCCGGAGCCTTGCTGACGTGAAGCGCCTCAACATCGTCCTTGCCGGCTATGGCGGCGTCGGCCGCGCGATCGTCCCGTTGCTGCATGCGCGGCGGCGGCGGCTTGCGGACCGTTTCGATGTCGATGTGCGGCTGACGGGTATCCTGCGGGCACGCGGGGCCCTCGTCGATTCGGGCGGGCTGGGCGCGGCCGGGTTGCCGGACGATGTCTTCACGGCCCGGTTCGCCGCGCCCGGCGATTTCCTCGCCGCCGCGCGGGCGCAGTTGCTCATCGAGGCCGGCCCCACGGACCTGCGCACGGGCGAGCCGGCGCTTGCGCATATCCGCGCCGCGCTCGGCATGGGATGTCCTGTCATCGCGGTCTCGAAAGGCGCGCTGGTGGTGGACGGACCCGCGCTCCGGGAGCGCGCCGAAGCGGGCGGCCTCGCCTTTGGCGTGAGCGCGGCGGCGGCCGTCGGGCTGCCCACCATCGCCATGGCGCGCGCCGTGCGCGGGCAACCCCGCCTCCGGCTCGAAGGCATATTGAACGGCACGAGCAACATGCTGCTCGACATGATGATGGACGAGGGGCTGACGCTCGACGAGGCCCTTGCCCGCGCGCGGGCGGCCGGGGTGGCGGAGGCCGATCCCGCGCTGGACATCGACGGATGGGACATCGCCGCGAAGATGGCCATCATCGCGCTCTTCGGCCTGGATACGCCGCTTCACCCCGATGCGATGAGCGTGGAAAGCATGCGGTTCATCACGCCGGAGCAGATCGCGGACTGGCGCGCCGCGGGCCTGCGGCCGCGCCTGATCGGCCGTCTCTGGCGCGATGATGGCCCGCTGCGGGGCGCCGTGACCCTGCGGACCTACGCCGCCGACGACCGATTCGCCCATGTCCGGGCGCGGGGCAAGGCCCTGCGCGTCGAGATCGACGGGGTGGAGACCGCGTTCGCCGCCAGCGACGAATCCAGCCCGGCCGAGACGGCGGCCGCGGCGCTCGACGATCTGGAGCAGATGCTCGCCGCGCGCCGCTGATTCCCCTCAGCCGCCCGCGCCGGCCTGCGCCACCGGCGCCATGTCCGCCGCCGGCTGGTCATGGAGGAAGACGCCCTGCCGGCGCAGTTCGGCCTGGAGCGTGCGGACATCGAGCGCGCGGGGCTGCACGCCGGCATTCACCGACAGCGCCGCCGCCGCGCCGGCGGCCTGGCCGGTCAGCCAGCATTGCGGGATCTCGCGCATGAAGCCATGGCTGTTGGCATCGCAGCTGATATGCTTGCCGCCCGCCAGCAGCCCGTCCAGCCGGCGCGGCACCAGCGCGCCATAGGGCACCGAGATCACCGGATATTTGAGGCTGACCGAAGGACTGACGCCGATTTCGTCCGGCAGCGCCACGCCGTCCGCCCACTGGCTGCGCAGCACCTTGCCGGTGCCCACCAGCCGCCGCGTGTGGCGCACGCCAAGCTGCGAGGCGCTCTGCAGCATATAGGTCCGCTCGAACCCGGGGGCATGCGCCCGGAAGAAATCGCAATGCGTCTGCATGAAGCGGTGCGAGCGGATCTCAAGCTCGGTCTGGTCGTCCACGTCGAGCGCGGAAAGGCCGGACTGGCGCGGCCCCAGGAACAGCGCGATGTCGTTGCGCCAGGAGACATAGGGCGGCTGGAAGAAGCCCAGCCGTTCGCGGCCGAGCGCGGCGAACTGCGCATATTGCCCGGGCTCGTTGGCGCGGAACGCCAGCCAGCGGTCCATGTCCACCCCGCCCAGCATGAAGGCCGTGTTGGCGCTGTGATGGACGTCGCCTTCCTCGATGTCGGTATCGAATTCGGCGCCGGCCCGCGCGAAGATGTCGCCGTCCCCGGTCGTGTCCACCACCACCCTCGCCCGCAGCGCCTGACGCCCCGCCTTGGATTCGAACACCACGCCCTCGACCCGGCCGTCCGCCACCATCGGCAGCGCCGCCCAGCTATGGAAGACCAGCCGCACGCCCTTCTCCAGCAGCATCTCCTGGCTGATGAGCTTGAGCCGCTCCGGATCGAGCGTGGGCGACCAGTTGACGATGCCGTGCGAGGCGGCGGTGCGCTGGCCCCAGTAGCTCGCCTTCTTCGGATCCTTCGAGCCCCAGTCGGCGCGCGGCGGCCCGGCAAGGCCCGCCTTTGGCATCCGATCGAGCACGTCGACCGCGAAGCCCTGGATGACCTGCCGCCCCGTCCAGTCGGTCATCCGGTCGATCCAGATCACCAGCCCGCCCGTCGAGAGCCCGCCCAGATGATTGTAGCGCTCCATCAGCACCACATCGGCGCCCGCCTGCGCCGCCGCCCACGCCGCCGCCGTCCCCGCGGGCCCGCCGCCCACCACCAGCACGTCGCAACTGTGATAGACCGGGATCTCCCGCGCCGGCTCCATCCATGTCCCCGTCCCGTTCGCGCGCGGCAACTGCCGGCGCCCCGTCTCGAACACGTCCGACGCAAGGAAACGGTCCTCGGACTGCCGGACCTCGCGAATCCTGGGGGTCGTTTCGTCAGCCATGGCGCGTCCTCTCGTCCGTTCGATTCATCTCGCAACCCGCCCGATATAGCAAGCTTGCTAATAATTAGAAAAGCCTTAGCTATTCCTATAGCCAAAACCGCGACCCGATTGTAATCTCACCCCCAAACGGAGGCTACCGCCGTGGAGAGGATCAGGCCGACAGCATGACACGACCGGCGCGCACCATCGACCTTGCCGCCCTGCTCGAGGGCAGGCAGCTCACATCCTTCAATTACCTGCTGATCGCCCTGTCCTGGCTCGTCACCATGTTCGACGGCCTCGACATGATGATGGTCTCCTTCACCGCGCCCTATATGAAGGACGAGCTGCACCTCTCCGACATGGCGCTGAGCGGCGCCTTTTCCGCGGGCACGGCCGGCATGGTGATCGGCGGCCTCATCTTCACCTATGTGGGCGACAGGATCGGGCGGCGCCCCACCATCGTCATGTGCACGCTCGCCTTCGGCATCCTGACCTTCCTGACCGGATTCGCGACATGGTATCCCGCCCTGATCGCGCTGCGCTTCCTCGACGGACTCGCCATCGGCGGCGCCCTGCCGCTCGCCTGGGCGCTCAATGTCGAGTTCATCCCCAAGCGGCTGCGCGCCACCGCCGTCGCCTTCATCATGATGGGGTTCAGCATCGGCAGCTCGCTCGCCGCGCCGCTCACCAACTGGATCGCCCCCGTCCATGGCTGGGAGGGCGTCTATTTCGCCGGCGGCATGGGCTCGGTGGCCTGCGCCGTCCTGATCGCGATCTTCCTGCCCGAGTCGCCGCGCTTCCTCATCACCCGGGGCATCAAGCCGGAGCTCGTGGTCTCCACGCTCAGGCGGCTGGACCCGCGACTGGACGTCCAGCCCGGCGATCGCTTCATCCTCGGCGACGAGACCCGGCAGGGCGGCGATTTCCGCCTGGGCGAGCTGTTCCAGGGCCGGCTGCGCCTGCTCACGCCCATCATCTGGGTGGGCTATTTCTTCAGCGCGCTGGGCATCTTCTTCAAGTCCGCCTTCGGCCCCACCATCCTCGAACGCATGCACATCGCGCGCGACGTGGCGGCCAATGTCTCGGCGATCGGCGGGCTGCTCGGCGCCATCGCCGGCGTGGTCATCATGCGCCTGTCGATCCGCTACGGCCTCAAATTCGCGGCGATCTGCACGCTGGCGATCGTGCCGATGGCCGTCGCGGTCGGCATGGAATGGGTGCCCGCGGCCATCCTGCTGCCGGTCATCATCATCCAGAACATGCTGGTGGGCGGCTGCCACACCGCGATGATCAGCCAGCTTTCCCTCTATTACCCGACCAGCATCCGCGCGAGCGCGGGCGGCTGGGCCTCGGCGGTGGGCAAGCTCGGCGGCTTCATCGGTCCCTTCATCGGCGCTGCTATTCTCACCGCCGGCATACCCGCCGTGCGCACCTATGCCCTGGCGGCGATCTGCCCGCTCATCCTGTTCATCTCGATCGTCGCCATCTCGGCGCTTATCCGCCGGCCCGAGCCGGAAGAAGCCCCCGCGGGCCGCCCCGCCGCGGCCTGACGCGCGCCGCGCTGTCCGCATGATCGTTCAGGAACCGGCAAGTCGCGGCATGCGTTAAGCATGCGCGAAGGAGATATTCCATGAAAAGCAAATGGATAGTTGCGCTTGGCGGCGCGCTGGCGATGAGCTTGACGCTTTCGGCCTGTTACGAGGACGGCGCCCGGCCCGGCCGCCACCGGCCGCATGATCGCCATGACGGGCATGACCGGCACGATCGACACGACCGGCACGATGATGACCACCGCGATCAGGACGGCTGGCGCAATCACTGAGCCGGGCCGGGAACGCAGCCGCTCCCCCCGGTCCGACGCCGGGCCCTGTGCGACCGCGCCATTCCCCTGATCGAAGAAAGGGCCACCGGCACGGGACGAGCGTTCCGCGGGTGGCCGACACTTGTCGACAGGTCGGGAGCGCGCATGGCGCCGTGGGTATCTGTGGTAGCGGAGGACCG
>Ga0164243_10000644_pt1 | contig 62402 bp, 59 predicted proteins | sample OricompcompostOP_FD_108781 | JGI IMG/M metagenome (GOLD analysis project Ga0164243, IMG submission 108781) | Organic Plus compost microbial communities from Emeryville, California, USA - Original compost - Organic plus compost (OP) | ecosystem: Engineered > Solid waste > Mixed feedstock >... | reverse complement strand
CGAGTGCTGAACTCCGTTCTCATCCGGCAGGGTGAAGGCAGGGGCTCGCTCGCCGGGGGCGAGGCGGACGGGCTCGGTCACCACCTCAGCCTATGGCGCCGGCGGGCCCGCGGGGGGCGGCCGTGAGGCCCGGAAGGCGGGCGAGCAGCTCCTGCATGCCCCGCGGAGCATGCGCGGGCGGCGCGTGCGGTCCGCCGGGGACGACTGGGCGACCGGCCGGGATCGATCGCGAGCGGTCAGCCGGCGAGGCTGTCCAGCAGTCGGCGGAAGGAGGCGAGGCGCAGGGCGCCCTGCTCGCCCAGCCGCCCCTCCTGGAGGGCGTCGTCCAGCGCGCAGTCCGGCGCGTCCCAGCGGTGGGTGCAGCCGCGCGGGCAGTCCTGGGCGACCGCGTCCAGATCGGCGAAGGCGCCGAGGATGTTGCCGGGGTCGACATGGCCGAGGCCGAAGGAGCGCACGCCCGGGGTGTCGACCACCCAGCCGCCGCCCGCACCCGCGGGCAGCCGCAGGCACACGCTGGAGGAGGAGGTGTGCCGGCCGCGGCCGGTCACGGCGTTGACGCTGCCGGTCGCGCGCTCGGCTCCGGGCACGAGCGCGTTCACGAGCGTGGACTTGCCCACCCCGGAATGCCCGATGAGCGCCGTCTCCCGGCCGCCGAGCAGCGCGTGCAGCTCCTCCAGCGGCGGCGAGCCGCGATGGGATCGCACCACCGGCAGCTCCAGGCCAGCGAAGGCCGAGAGGAACTCCGCGGGATCGGCCAGGTCCGTCTTCGTCACGCACAGCAGGGGCGCGATGCCGGCGTCATAGGCGGCGACGAGGCAACGGTCGACGAATCCCACGCGCGGCTCGGGATCCGCGGCGGCGACGACGATGAGCAGCTGCTGCGCGTTGGCCACGATCACCCGCTCGACGCGGTCCGTGTCATCCGCGCTGCGGCGCAGCAGCGTCGCCCGCGGCTCGATCCCCACGATGCGGGCCAGGGAGCCGGGCTCCCCGCTGGTGTCTCCGACCACCCGCACCCGGTCGCCGGTGACGATCGCGTCCCCGCGCAGCTCGCTCGCACGCGAGGCGATGACCTCCCGCTCCTGCTCGCCGCCCTCGGCCAGCACGACGGAATAGCGGCCCCGGTCCACGGCGACGACGTGGCCGCGCACCGCGTCCGCGTGCTCCGGCCGCGTCTTCGTGCGCGGCCGGCTGCCGCGCGGATTGGGGCGGCCGCGCTGCGCCGCCTGCTCGAGATGCTCGTACGGGTCGTCCTCCGCGTCGCCGCCGTCGAGCCAGCTCACGCGGCTCCGCCCTCCCCGTGCAGCGCGAGCATGCCCTCCCACAGGCCGGTGAAGTCGGGCAGGGTCTTCGCGGTGGTGGCGACGTCCTCCACCAGGACACCCGGCACGGCGAGACCGATCAGGGCACCCGAGGTGGCCATGCGGTGGTCCGCGTAGCTGTGCCAGAGCCCGCCGTGCAGCCGCGCCGGGCGCAGCTGGATGCCGTCCTCCAGCTCGGTCACCTCGGCTCCGAGGGCCGACAGCTCCCGGGCGAGCGCGGCGATCCGGTCGGTCTCGTGATGACGGATGTGGCCGATGCCGGTGATCCTGCTGGGCGTGCGCGCCAGTGCGGCGAGGGCGATGAGCGTGGGTGCCAGCTCGCCGGCATGCCCGAGGTCCAGCTCGACGCCTTCGATGCCCGCAACACCCGGGCCGCTCACCGTGAGCGCAGGCACGCCGCCCTCCGCGGTGCGCTCGCAGCGCGCACCGAAGAGCGGCAGCAGCTCCTCCAGCTGCGCGCCGACCTGCGTGGTGCGCTGCGGCCAGCCCGGGATCGTCACGCTGCCGCCGGCGACGAGGGCCGCCGCGAGGAAGGGGCCCGCATTCGACAGATCCGGTTCGATGTCGACGGTCGCGCCGGCGATCCGGCCGGGCTGCACCGTCCACAGCGGCGTGCCCTCCAGCGCCGCCGAGGCGTCGACGCCCCGCGCGCGAAGGCAGTCGAGGGTCATCTCGATGTGCGGCAGGCTGGGCAGCCGCTCGCCGGAGTGCGCCAGCACCAGCCCGGCCTCGAAGCGCGCAGCGGACAGCAGCAGGCCCGAGACGAACTGGCTGGACAGCGAGGCGTCGATCGTCAGAGGCCCGCCGACCACTCCGCCGCGACCGCGGACGGTGAAGGGGAGCCCATCGCCTGCCACGTCGATGCCGAGCTCGCGCAGGGCGGCGAGCATCGCGCCCATCGGCCGGCGCCGCGCCTCCGGGTCCCCGTCGAAGCGGGTCTCGCCCTCGGCCAGCGCGGCGACGGGCGGCACGAAGCGCATCACGGTGCCCGCCAGGCCGCAGTCGACCTCACCGGCGGCGACCGGCCCGTCCGGGCTGATCCGCAGTGCGGCCGGGGAGCCGCCCTCCGCGGACAGCTCCTCGATGCGCGCGCCCAGAGCGCGCAGCGCGGCGATCATGAGCTCGGTGTCCCGGGAGCGCAGCGGCGCACGCAGCACGCTCTGCCCGTCCGCCAGAGCCGAGAGCACCAGCTCGCGGTTGGTCAGGGACTTCGATCCCGGCAGACGCACCATCGCCTGCAGCGGGCCGGAGGCGAGCGGCGCCGCCCAGCTCTGCCCCGGGCCCGGCGCGGAGCCGGCCGGAGGACGGGAATGCGTCGGAGAGGCCATCGGTTAATCAGGGTATCGCGGGCCGTCCGGCCCGGACGGTCCGGCTGGAACTTCGGAGGTGCGCACGTGGCCACGGCGATCCTCGATCCCGCGCCCCTAGGATGGGCGGTGATGAGCACCGAGGCGGAGGACGCACGCGAGCGCTTCGAGGAGCAGGCACTGCCGTACCTCGACCAGCTGTACGCGGCCGCGCTGCGGATGACGAAGAACCCGGCCGACGCGCAGGACCTCGTGCAGGACACCTTCACGCGTGCCTACGGATCCTTCGGCACCTTCCAGCAGGGCACGAACCTCAAGGCCTGGCTGTATCGCATCCTCACGAACAGCTACATCAACAGCTACCGCAAGCGTCAGCGCGAGCCGCATCTGGGCGCCATCGACGAGCTGGAGGACTGGCAGCTCGGCGGCGCCGAGTCGACCACCGCGACCAGTGCTCGATCCGCGGAGGCGGAGGCGCTGGACCGCATGCCCGCCAGCGTGATCAAGGACGCGCTGATGCAGGTTCCCGAGGACTTCCGGATGGCCGTGTACTTCGCGGACGTCGAGGGTTTCAGCTACCAGGAGATCGCCGACATCATGGGCACGCCCGTCGGCACCGTGATGAGCCGGCTGCATCGGGGCAGGCGGCTGCTTCGCGGTCTGCTCGCCGACTATGCGCGCGAGCAGGGGATCGACGTCGAACGCGCCGAAAGGGGCAAACGATGACTGACTGCGGCTGCGACAAGGCGAAGGCCGCCCTCGAGGAGTATCTGCGCAACGAGCTGCGCGGCCCCGACGCGTCCGACATCTGCGCGCACGTGGAGAGCTGCCCCGAGTGCTCCGGCGAGAGCCGCGTGCTGCGCGTGCTCACCGAGGCCGTCCAGCGCGCCTGCGGCGAGACGGCGCCGGAGGAGCTGCGCGCGCAGGTGCTGTTGCGCATCCGGCTCATGCAGTCCAGCCACTAGAGGCGCCGGCCCTGGACGCCGGCGAAGCGCCCCGGGCGCTGGACAGGGAGATCCTCGCGCTCGCCGTGCCCGCTCTGGGCTCGCTTGTGGCCGAGCCGCTGTTCCTGCTCGTGGACAGTGCCCTCGTGGGGCATCTCGGCGCGGATCCGCTCGCCGGTCTCGCTCTGGCCAGCGCGGTGCTGCAGACCCTCGTCGGGCTCATGGTCTTCCTGGCCTACGGCACCACCCCGGCGGTCGCTCGGCGACTGGGAGCCGGAGACCGGGCCGGTGCGGTGGCCGCGGGGGTGGGCGGGGTGTGGCTTGCCGCAGGCCTGGGCGCCGTCCTCGGGGCGGGCGGCTGGCTCGCGTCCCCCGCGCTGGTGGCCGCCTTCGGCGCGAGCCCGGGTGTCAGCACCGAGGCGGGCGCCTATCTGAGCCTGAGCATGCTGGGCCTTCCCGCGATGCTCATCGTCTTCGCCGCCACCGGCCTGCTGCGCGGGCTGCAGGACACGCGCACGCCGCTGCTCATCGCCGTCGCCGGATTCGCCGCGAACGCCGCCCTGAACGCCGTGCTCATCTACGGGCTCGGGCTCGGCATCGCCGGCTCCGCCCTCGGGACGGTGCTCGCGCAGTGGGGGATGGCCGGCGGCTATCTGCTCGTCATCGCCGTCAAGGCGCGCCGCGAGCGGGTCAGCCTGCGACCGGATGCGCGCGGGGTGCTCGCGCTGGCCGGGACCGGCTGGTGGCTGCTGCTGCGCACCGCCTCACTGCGTGCCGCCTTCCTGCTCGCCACCGTCGCCGCGACGCGGCTCGGCGCGACGCCCCTGGCCGGCTGGCAAGTCGTCATGACGCTGTTCAACACCTGTGCCTTCGCGCTGGACGCGCTCGCCATCGCCGCCCAGGCTCTAATCGGGCACCGGCTGGGCGCTGCGCGCCGGCAGGCGGTCCGGGCGGTGCTGCGCCGCTGCCTGCTGTGGGGCGTCGGTGGCGGATCCGCGCTCGGCGCGCTCGTGCTGCTGCTCTCGCCCTGGCTCGGCAGGGCGTTCACCTCGGACAGCGCCGTCGCGGCGATCCTGCCCCTGTCGATCGCGCTGCTCGGGCTGAGCACCCCGCTGGGCGGCTACGTCTTCGTGCTCGACGGCGTTCTCATGGGCGCCGGTGACGCCCGGTACCTGGCCGGGACCGGTCTGCTGAACCTCGCCTGCTTCGCGCCCTTCGGCGCGGCGATCGCGCTGTCCGGCTCCTCCTCCGTGCTCGGAGCGCCCGGCGGCGAGTGGCTGGGCCTGGCGGCCCTCACCGCCGCGGTGATGTTCGCGTATCTCGGCGCGCGTGCGCTCACCCTCGGCCTGCGCGCCCGCGGGGAGCGCTGGCTGGGCTGACGCGACCGGCTGGCCTCAGCGCGCGACGGCGCGCTCGATGAGGTCGGCCTGCTCGACGGCGTGCACCTTGGCCGACCCGGCCGAAGGGGCCGCCGAGGCGGGCCGGGAGACGACGCGCACCGGGCGGCCGCCCAGCCTGCCGACGACCTCGAGGGCGAGGTACGGCCAGGCGCCCTGGTTCTCCGGCTCGTCCTGCACCCACACGAAGTCGCTCGCGTTCGGGTACCGGTCGAGGGCGGCGTTGAGCTGGTCGATCGGAGCGGGGTAGTACTGCTCCAGCCGCACGATGGCCGTGGCGGTGTCGCCGCGCTTGTCGAGCTCCTGCGCCAGGTCGTAGTACACCTTGCCGGAGGTCAGGATGACCTTCGTCACCCCCGCTGCGTCCAGCGCGCGCGGCTCGTCGATGACCTCCTGGAACGTCCCCGTGGCGAAGTCCGCGATCTCGCTGGTCGCCCCGCGCAGTCGCAGCATCGCCTTCGGGGTGAACACGATGAGCGGCCGGCGCGGCCGGGCGTACGCCTGGCGCCGCAGCAGGTGCGCATAGTTCGCCGGGGTCGAGGGCCGCGCGACGGTCATGTTGTCCTCGGCGCACAGCTGCAGATAGCGCTCGATGCGCGCTGAGGAGTGGTCCGGTCCCTGACCCTCGTAGCCGTGCGGGAGCAGGAGCACGACGCTGGAGTGCTGGCCCCACTTCTGCTCGGCGGCGGAGATGAACTCGTCGATGACCGTCTGCGCGCCGTTGGCGAAGTCGCCGAACTGCGCCTCCCACATGACGAGGGCGTCCGCGCGCTCCACCGAGTAGCCGTACTCGAAGCCGAGCGCGGCGAACTCCGACAGCAGCGAGTCGTAGATCCAGAAGCGGCCCTGGTTGTCCGAGAGGTTCAGCAGCGGCAGCCATTCCTGGCCGTTCACGCGGTCGTGGAACACGGCGTGGCGCTGCACGAAGGTGCCGCGGCGGGTGTCCTGCCCGGCCATGCGCACCGCGGTGCCCTCCAGCAGCAGCGAGCCCACGGCGATGAGCTCCCCGAAGCCCCAGTCGATCTGACCGTTGCGGCTCATGTCGAAGCGCTTCTGGATGAGCTGCTGCAGCTTCGGGTGGACGGTGAAGCCGGCCGGCGGGTTCATGTAGGCGTCGCCCACCCGCCGGATGGTCTCCTCGGAGATCGCCGTCGGCACCGCCCGGGCCGCGGGCTCGGCCGACGGGGTGTCCGGCACGACCGGGATGGCGCCGGTCTGCGCGGCGTGCGTCTCCGCGAAGGCGCGCTCCAGGCGCTCCTGGAAGTCGCGCGCCGCGGCCTCCGCATCCTCCTCGGTGAGGTCTCCGCGGCCCACCAGCGCCTCGGTGTACAGCTTGCGCACGGAGCGCTTCGCCTCGATGAGGTTGTACATCAGCGGCTGGGTCATCGACGGGTCGTCGCCCTCGTTGTGCCCGCGCCGACGGTAGCAGACGAGGTCGATGACCACGTCGCGGTGGAACTCCTGCCGGTACTCCAGCGCCAGTCGCGCGACCCGGGCGACGGACTCGGGGTCGTCGCCGTTCACGTGGAAGATCGGCGCCTGGATCGTCTTGGCGACGTCCGTGGCGTAGACGGAGGTGCGCGCGTCCTGCGGCAGCGTGGTGAAGCCGACCTGGTTGTTCACCACGACGTGGATGGTGCCGCCGGTGCGGTAGGCGCGCAGCTGCGACATCTGCAGCGTCTCCACGACGATTCCCTGGCCCGCCATCGCGGCGTCGCCGTGCACGAGGATGGGGAGGGTCGTGAAGGTGCCGATGGGCTTGCGGTCCTGCTTGGCGCGGACGATGCCCTCCAGCACGCCGTCCACGACCTCCAGGTGCGAGGGGTTCGCGGCGAGGTAGACCGGGATCTCGTTGCCGTTGGCGGCGCGGAAGATGCCCTCGGTGCCCAGGTGGTACTTCACGTCGCCGGAGCCGTGGGCGCCGGCGAAGTTGCCCTCGAACTCCTGGAACACCTGGCCGTAGGTCTTCCCGGCGATGTTCGTGAGGACGTTCAGCCGGCCGCGGTGCGCCATGCCGATCGCCGCGTCGTCCAGCTCGGCGTCGGCCGCGGCCTGCAGGATCTCGTCCAGCAGGGCGATCGTGGACTCGCCGCCCTCCAGGCTGAAGCGCTTCTGGCCGACGTACTTCGTCTGCAGGAAGGTCTCGAAGGCCTCCGCCTCGTTGAGCTTCGAGAGGATGCGCAGCTGCTCCTCCTTCGTCGGCTTGACGTAGGGGACCTCGATCTTGCTCTGCATCCAGGCCCGCTGGGCCGGGTCGGAGATGTGCATGTACTCGACGCCGATCTTGCGGCAGTACGAGTCACGCAGGATGCCCAGGATGTCGCGCAGCTTCGCGGAGCGCTTGCCGCCCAGCCCGCCGGTGACGAACTCCCGGTCCAGGTCCCAGAAGGTCAGGCCGTGGCTCTCGATCTCCAGGTCCGGGTGGGAGCGCTGCACGTACTCGAGCGGGTCGATGTCCGCCATGAGGTGGCCGCGCACGCGGAAGGCGTGGATGAGCTCCTGCACGCGGGCGGTCTTGTCGATCTGGTCGGCGACCTTGACGCTGACGTCCTCGCTCCAGCGGATCGGAGCGTAGGGGATGCGCAGAGCGGCGAAGAGCTCGTCGTAGAAGCCCCGCTGGCCGATGAGCAGCTCGTGCACGATCTTGAGGAACTCGCCCGAGCCTGCGCCCTGGATCACCCGGTGGTCGTAGGTGCTGGTCAGCGTGATGGTCTTGCCGATGGCGAGGCTCGTGAGAGTGGTCTCCGAGGCGCCCTGGAACTCGGCCGGGTACTCCAGCGCGCCGGCGCCGATGATGCAGCCCTGGCCCTTCATGAGCCGCGGAACGGAGTGCACCGTGCCGATCCCGCCGGGGTTGGTCAGCGAGATCGTGGTGCCCTGGAAGTCCTCGGCGGTGAGCTTGTTCGCGCGAGCGCGCTTGACGAGGTCCTCGTAGGCGGCGAGGTACTCGCCGAAGGTGAGCGTGTCGGCGCGCTTGATGCTCGGCACTAGCAGCGCGCGGCTGCCGTCGGGCCGGGGCAGGTCGATCGCGATGCCGAGGTTCACATGGGCGGGCGCGACGACCGAGGGCTTGCCGTCGATCACGTCGTAGTAGACGTTCTGGCTGGGGAACTCCTTCAGCGCCTGCACGAGCGCCCAACCGATGATGTGCGTGAAGGAGACCTTGCCGCCGCGGGAGCGGTTGAGGTGGTTGTTGATGACGATGCGGTTGTCGATCATCAGCTTCGCCGGGATCGTGCGCACGCTGGTGGCGGTCGGCACGCTCAGGCTTGCGTCCATGTTGCTCGCCAGCGACTTCGCCATGCCGCGCAGCGGGGTGACCTCGTCGGTCTCGGCGGAGCCTGCGACGGGCACCGGCCCCGTCACGGGGGCGTCCGCCGGGATCGGGGCGGGCTTGGCGGCGACGCTCGTGGTCCGGGCGGCCGCGGGGGCGGCGCCGGTGGGGGCGGGGGACGCGGGTGCGGCAGCGGGCGCCTCGGCCGCTCCGGCCGAGGGCGCGGGTGCGGCGACCGGTGCCGTGGGGGCGGGCGAGGCCGGTGACGCGGCGCCGGAGGCCTCGCCGGCAGGGGGCTGGGGCAGCTCGGCGGCGGGCGGGGTGTACGACTCGAGGATCGGCCACCAGGAGCGGTCCACCGACTCCTTGTCCGCCTGGTACTGCTTGTACAGCTCGTCGACGAGCCACTCGTTCGCGCCGAACTCGCTCGCCGTCGCCGTGCTCGTCCCGGTCGTCTGCTCGGTCACAACCGATCGCCTTCTCTCTGGGTGCCCATCCGGGCATCCCGCGCACTCGTAGAGCAGGGGCCGCCTCCGCCGGCTCGCCGGCCGGCCTGAGACCGCCCACAATCCTAGTCCCGAATATGCGGAGGGCAGGCGCTCTCCCAGGGCCTTAGCCTGGACGACATGCGCTTCCTCGCCCCGCCGCCCGCGCACGATCTCACCTATTCGGACGTGTTCCTCGTCCCCGGCGCGTCGGAGCTGCGCAGCCGCTTCGACGTCGACCTCGCCCCGACGGACGGCACAGCGGCCAGCATCCCCATCGTCTCGGCCAACATGAACTCGGTCACCGGCGCCCGGCTCGCCGCGACCCTGGCGCGCCGCGGGGGGCTGGCGGTGCTGCCCCAGGACATGCCGCTGCAGGCGCTGGACGAGGCGATCCATTGGGTCAAGGCGCGCTCCCCGCACTACGACACACCGGTGAGCCTCACCGCGGACACGCCCGCGTCGGAGGCACTGCGCCGCATCCCCGCGGTGCAGGGATACGCGGTGGTCGTGCGCAGGCGCGGGGCGCAGGAGGACGACGCGGAGGCAGTCCTCGGCGTCGTGCCGGCCGAGCGGCTGGAGGGCGCACTCGCGCAGGCGCCGCTGGGCGATCTGCTGCCGGGGCGCCTCGTGGCCATCGAGGCCGAGGACGTGCCCGACGGCCGCGCCGCCTTCGACGCCCTGCTCGCCGCCGGAGCCGAGGTGGCGGTCGTGCGCCAGCACGGCCGCGTGCTGGGCACGATCTCCCGGCGCAGCGCCGTGCGCGCCACCATCTACCGGCCCCACCTGGACGCCCAGGGCCGCCTCGCGGTCGCCGCGGCGATCGGGATCAACGGCGAGGTGGCGGCCAAGGCCCGGGCCCTGCGCGAGGCCGGCATCGACCTGCTCGTCGTCGACACCGCGCACGGTCACCAGCGGGCGGCCCTGGACGCCGTGCGGACCGTCAAGGGGCTGGGCCTGGGCATCCCCGTCGTCGCCGGCAACGTCGTGACGGCCGAGGCCGTCCGCGACCTCGTGCAGGCGGGCGCGGACATCGTGAAGGTCGGTGTGGGCCCGGGTGCCATGTGCACCACGCGGATGATGACCGCCGTCGGCCGTCCGCAGTTCTCCGCCGTGCTCGAGACCGCCCAGGCGGCCGCCGAGCTGGGCGCCTCGGTCTGGGCGGACGGCGGCGTGCGCCACCCCCGCGACGTGGCGCTCGCCCTGGCCGCCGGCGCCTCGAACGTGATGATCGGCTCCTGGTTCGCCGGAACGATCGAGGCGCCGGGGCGCATCGAGCGCGACGAGCAGGGGCGCGCCTACAAGGAGAGCTGGGGCATGGCCTCGACCAAGGCGGTGCTGGAGCGCTTCGGCCGCCTCGACCCCTTCGAGCTTGCCCGCAAGACGCTCTTCGCCGAGGGCATCTCCAGCTCGACGATCTACCTCGACCCGCTGCGCCCCAGCGTCGAGGACCTCCTGGACATGATCACCGCGGGGGTGCGCTCGTCCTTCACCTACGCGGGGGCCAGGACCGTTGCCGAGTTCGCGGCCCGGGCCGTCGTGGGCGTGCAGTCCGCGGCGGGCTACGAGGAGGGCAAGCCGCTTCCGTCCAGCTGGTGAGTCGCGGTCCCTCCGGCGGCGGGAGGGCCCCGATATACTGAGGCGACCATGGACGCGTGCTCGCTCGAGCGACATCGCCCGGCCTCCTGCCGGCGCACCGCGCGCCTCCCCTCCGGGCGGTAGCGGATGCTCTACGAGCTCGTCATGCTCGCCGTCGGTCTCGTCCTGACCATCGGAACGGGCTTCTTCGTGGCGGCCGAGTTCGCGCTCGTCAACCTCGACCGCGCCGATCTGGAGGCGCGCGCGCAGCGCTGCGAGCCGGGACTGTCCCGCACGATCGCCGCCCTGCGGATCACCTCGACGCATCTGTCCAGCGCCCAGCTGGGCATCACGCTCACGACGCTCATCGCCGGCTACGCCTTCGAGCCGGCGATCAGCCACCTGCTGCGAGACCCTCTGCTGGCCACGGGTCTGCCCGAGCCGGCGGTCACACCGATCGCCGCGGTCGTGGCCATCGCGATCGCCACCCTGGTCTCGATGGTCCTCGGCGAGCTCGTCCCCAAGAACCTCGCGCTGACCCTGCCGATCGCCACCGCGAAGGTGGTGGTGCCGTTCCAGGCCGCCTTCACCGCGGTCTTCCGTCCCGCGGTCGCTCTCCTGAACGGAAGCGCCAACGGCATCCTCCGCGCGATGGGGATCACCCCGAAGGAGGAGCTCTCGGGGGCGCGCAGCGCGGAGGAGCTCTCCAGCCTCGTGCGCCGCTCGGCGACGGCCGGGCTGCTGGAGCAGGACACGGCCACCCTCCTGGACCGCACCCTGCGCTTCTCCGTGCACACCGCGGCCGACGTGATGACACCCCGTCCCCGCCTCGTCGCGGTCGCCCGGGACGCCCCCGCGCGTGCGGTCATCGACACGGCGCGGCGCACCGGCCTGTCCCGCTTCCCGGTGGTCGACGACGACCTGGACGAGATCATCGGCGTCGTGCACATCAAGCGCGCCGTCGCCGTGCCGCGCGAGCGCCGCGAGCAGGTGATGGCGGGCCAGATCGCCGAGGAGGTGCTGCGGGTGCCGGAGACGATGCACCTGGACGGCCTGCTCGCCGAGCTGCGCGGCCGGGGCTATCAGCTCGCCGTCGTCATGGACGAGTACGGCGGCACGGCCGGCGTGGCGACCCTCGAGGACCTCGTGGAGGAGATCGTCGGCGAGGTGTCCGACGAGCACGACAGGGCCACCCTCGGCGTCGTCCGCGGCCGAAACGGCGTCAGCTTCCCCGGGCGGCTGCGACCGGATGAGGTGCGCGAGCGGATCGACCTGACCATCCCGGAGAACGGCGCCTACGAGACCGTCGCCGGCTACGTGATGAGCGAGCTGGGCCGCATCCCCTCGGTAGGCGACGAGGTCGCCGTCGACGGCGGGGTACTGCGCGTGGAGCGCATGGACGGCCGCCGGGTCGACCGGGTCCGCTTCCTGGGCGAGATCGCCTCCGCCGCGGAGCGCGACGCGGGCGGTGAGCGGCCGTGAGCGACTGGACCGGACTGGCGTGGCTCGTCGTCCTGCTGCTGGGCAACGCCTTCTTCGTCGCCGCCGAGTTCGCGGTGATCTCCGCGCGCCGCTCGCAGATCGAGCCGCTCGCCGCTGCAGGGCGCCGCAGCGCCCGCACCGCGCTGTACGCGATGGAGCACGCGACGCTCATGCTCGCCACGAGCCAGCTGGGCATCACGGTCTGCTCACTGCTCATCCTCAACGTCTCGGAGCCCTCGATCCACCACCTCCTGGAGGAGCCGCTGGGCCTGACCGGCTGGACGGAGGAGGTCATCGGCACAGTCGCCTTCGTCATCGCCCTCGTGCTCGTGTCCTACCTGCATGTGGTGTTCGGGGAGATGGTGCCGAAGAACATCTCCTTCTCGCTGCCGGAGCGCGCGGTGCTTCTGCTCGCGCCGCCGCTCGTCTTCGTCTCCCGCGTGTTCGCGCCGATCACCCGCGGGCTGAACGCCACGGCGAACGGCTTCGTTCGGATCTTCGGCGTGCACCCGAAGTCGGAGGCCGCGAGCACCTACACCTTGGACGAGGTGGAGACGATCGTGCGCGAGTCCACCCGCAGCGGCACGCTCCTGGACAGCACCGGAGCCCTCAGCGCGGCCTTCGAGTTCACCGAGAAGGAGGCGCGCGACGTGGCCGTCGGCATCGGCTCCGTGGTGTCGCTGCCCGAGGACGCGACCCCGGAGGACGTCGAGCGCGCGGTCGCCCGGCACGGATTCTCCCGCTACCCGCTGCGCGACGAGGATGGCGAGCTCATCGGCTACGTGCACATCAAGGATGTTCTCGGGCTCGACGACGACGATAGGTACCGCATGCCCATCCCGGCCAAGCTGGTCAGGCACCTGGGAGCCGTGCTCGACGAGACGGCGATCGAGGACGCGCTGGCGACCATGCGGCGCGGCGGCGGGCACCTCGTGCGCGTGGTGGACCACGATGGCCGCACGGAGGGCGTGCTGTTCCTCGAGGACATCCTCGAGGAACTGGTCGGCGAGGTCGACGACGCGACGCGGAGGACGGGGAAGTGAGCGGATCGGGCGGCGGTGGTCTCGCATGACGGCACTCTCGGGCTATCCGGGCCCGGAGCGCGCCTTCGGCGAGGTGCACGCACAGGACCTGCTGCTGGAGCCCGGACCGGCTGACGACAAGTACAGCCGCGGCGTGCTCGGCATGCTCACCGGCTCGGCGCGCTTCCCCGGTGCCGCAGTGCTGGGCGTGGAGGCAGCGCTGCGCATGGGCGTGGGAATGGTGCGCTATCTGGTGCCCGATCAGGCGCCGCGCACGCTGGTGCTGTCGCGCCGCCCGGAGGTCGTCGCCGAGCCGGGGCGCGTGCAGGCCTGGCTCATCGGCTCGGGCACGCGCGCGGACGATCGCGGCGAGGCTGGCCCGGGCGAGGCCGGGTCCGAGGCGGCCGGGCTGCTGGACTCCGCACGGCGCTCCGCCCTGGGCTCCGGGCTGCCGTGCGTCCTGGACGCCGGAGCGCTCGAGCTCGTGCGCGAGGCGCAGGGCCCGGTCGTCCTCACTCCGCACGCGGGAGAGCTCACACGACTGCTGGACGCGCTCGGCGTGGACGGGCCGCGCCCGGGCGCCGCACCGGCCGTCGAGGTCGCGGCCGCCGCAGCGGACGCGCTGGGCGCCGTGGTGCTGCTCAAGGGATCGGTCACGCACGTCGCGACCCCCGGGGGCTGGGCGGCGGCCGTCGGGCCGGCTTCGCCGTGGCTCGCCACCGCCGGCACCGGCGATGTGCTCGCCGGCATCCTCGGCGCCCTCGTGGCCGCGCACGCCGCGGTGCGCACCCTCCGCATGGAGGATCTGGGGCCGCTGGCCGCGACCGCCGCCGTCGTGCATGGCATGGCCGCCCGCGTCGCCTCGGCCGGGGCGCCTCTGCTCGCGCTCGAGCTCGCCGAGGCGGTGACCCCGGCGCTGCGCGAGCTGCTCGGCGCCCGGCGCCGCTCCGGCGCGGGCGCGGGAGCCGGGGGAACCCGGGCATGAGCGCCCTCGCCGGGGCGGAGACGGCTCAGAGCGTCGTCGCCGCCGAGCGCAGGCGCCTGCGCCTGCGGGTCACCGGGCTGTGGCTCGCTTTCGCCGCCGTCCAGCTCGCGCTCGTGCTGCTCGCGCGCTATGCGCCCGGCTGGGCGCTGGGAGACGTCGACCGCGCCTACGCGGACTGGGCCCGTGCCGTCATCGCGGGGCGCGCGATCCCCGGTCTGCAGACGGACTTCGTCTATCCGGTGCTCGCGCTCGTGCCCATGCTCGTGTCCGCGCTGGGAGGCCTGCGGGACGGCTTCGCCGTGGCCTGGCTCATCCAGGTCGTCGTCGTCAACGCCCTCGCCTTCGCGATCCTCGTGGGCCGGGGCCGCTCCCGGCCGCGCCTGATCGCGGCCGCGTTCCTGCTGGCCGGCTGGCTGCTGCTCGGACCCGTCTCCGTGGGCCGCATCGACGCGATCACCGTCGCGCTCGCGGTGGTCTCCGTGCTCCTGCTGCGCGCCCACCCGGCCGTCGCCTCCTGGCTCGCGGCGCTGGGCGCGTGGACGAAGATCTGGCCGGCAGCGATCCTCGCCGTCCAGGCCTTCGTCGCGCGGCGCTGGCGCGCGGCCGTGCTCGCGCCCGTCCTCATCGCCGTCCTTGTGATCGCTGCGGCCACCGTCGCCGGCTCGCCGCTGTCGCCGCTGAGCTTCCTCAGCGAGCAGAGCGGGCGCGGCATGCAGGTCGAATCGGTCGCGTCCACGCCGCTGCTCATCGGCGCGGCGGCGGGCGTGCGCGGCATGCGCGTCTACTACGACCAGAGCATCCTCACCTACGAGGTCAGCGCGGGCGCCGGTGCGGCCGGCTACGGCACCGTCCTCACGGTGCTCCAGCTGCTGGCCGTGCTCGCCATCCTCGGGCTCTCGGCGTGGTGCGTGGCGCGCGGGGTGTCCTGGCTGCGCATCGTGCCGGTCTCGCTGCTCGCCCTCGTGCTGGCCCTCATCGTGTTCAACAAGGTCGGCTCGCCGCAGTTCGAGAGCTGGCTGCTGGCGCCCGTGGTGCTGTGGCTCGTGGTCGCCCGGCGGACGGCGCGGGTGCCGGCGATCGCCGTCCTCGGCATCGAGCTGCTCACCCAGGCGATCTACCCGTACTACTACCCCGCGCTGCTCGACCTGAACCCGGTGATGCTGGGCATCATCACGGTGCGCAACGCGGCGCTCGTCGCCCTGCTGATCTGGTGTCTCGTCCGGATCGGGATGTTGTGGAAGAGTAGAGGGATCCCAGCCCTCGGCTCACGGGAGGCAGTCACATGATCGTCGCGTTCTCCGTCGCCCCCAGCGGCACCGGCTCGGCAGACGGCTCCGTCCACGACGCGGTCGCCGCCGCCGTCGCCGTCGTGCGCGCCTCCGGTCTGCCCAACCGCACCTCCTCGATGTTCACGGAGATCGAGGGGGAGTGGGATGAGGTCATGGCGGTCGTGAAGGCCGCGACGGAGGCCGTGCAGGCCTTCGGGCCGCGCGTCTCCCTGGTGCTCAAGGCGGACATCCGTCCCGGCCGCACCGGGGAGCTGGACGGCAAGGTCGAGAGGCTCGAGAAGGCGCTCGAGCAGCGATGAGCCCGGGCCGCGGGCGCCTGGCGATCATCGCCCTGGCGATCGGGGCCTTCGGGATCGGCACGACGGAGTTCGTGACGATGGGCCTGCTGCCCGAGATCACCCGGGACCTGCTGCCGGGTCTGTACGCCACGGACCAGGAGCAGGCGCTGTCCTACGGGGGATGGCTCGTGACGGCCTACGCCCTGGGCGTGGTCGTGGGCGCTCCTCTGGTCGCCCTGCTCGGGGCGAGATACCCGCGCAGGGGCCTTCTGCTCGTGCTCCTGGGCTGGTTCGTCGTGGCTACCTCGGCCACGGCGCTCATGCCGGTCCTGCCGCTTGCGGTCGCGGGCCGCTTCGTCTCCGCTCTGCCGCACGGCGCCTACTTCGGCATCGCCGGGCTCGTCGCCGCCGAGCTGCTCGGCCCGCGCCGGCGCGCGCAGGCGATCTCGCTGGTGCTGTCCGGTCTGACCGTGGCGAACATCGTCGGCGTCTCCTTCGTGAGCTGGGTGGGGCAGCAGGCGGGCTGGCGGGCCGCGATGCTCTGCGTCGCGGCCGTGTTCGCGCTCACCCTGCTGGCCGTGGGCCTGACCGTCCCCGCCACGCCGGCCGACCCCCGCGCCACGGTCCGCAGCGAGCTGCGGGCGCTGCGCCGCGGCAGGCTCTGGCTGGCCCTGGCCACGGGAGGCATCGGCTTCGCCGGCTTCTTCGGGCTGTACACCTACATCACCCCGCTGGCCACCGAGGTCGCCGGCCTGCCCGCTGCGTCGGTGCCGTGGCTTCTGGCTACCCTCGGGCTCGGCATGACGGCGGGCAGCCTCCTGGCCGGCCGTCTCATCGACAGGAAGCCCCGGGCCACGATGTACGGCTCCTTCGCGGGGATGATCCTGTGCCTGTGCCTGCTCGGCCTCACCGCCGCGAGCCCGTTGTGCGTGTTCCTCTTCGGCTTCCTCAGCTGCGTCTTCGTCTTCGGCGTGGTCCCCTCGATCCAGCTGCGGCTGATGGACACCGCGCGCGACGCGCAGACGATCGCCGCCTCGCTCAGCCATGCGGCGATGAACATCGGCAACGCCTTCGGCTCCTTCGCGGCGGCGCTCGTCGTCGGTGCGGGGCTGGGCTTCGTCGCGCCCGTGTGGCTCGGCGCGGTCCTGGCTGCGGCGGGGGTGGCCATCGCTGCGGCCTCCTATGCGATCGACCGGCGCCGGCCGCTCGTCGCCGCACCGGAGGTGCGCTGAGCCTGCGCCTCGCGCCGCGGGCAGCCGCCCGGCGCGGGTCGGTGGCTCGAGGGCGGCTAGCGGCCCGGCGCGGTCTCGTCGTCGACGAGGACGTGGTCGGCGATCGCCTGCCGGCGCAGCGCCACCTTCGTGCCCAGCTCGATGCCGCGGCCGCGATACTTGTCCCGCACGCGCTTGAGGTACGACTTCGCGGTCTCCTCGCCCACCCCGATCTGGCTGGCGACCTCGCGCATCGGATGGCCCGCGGCGTACAGGGCCATGACCTTGCGCTCCTGCTCGCTGAGCTTGGGGCGCCCGTCGCGGCCCTCCGCGAGGGCCGAGGTGAGCTCGTCGGAGACGTAGCGGCCGCCGTCCAGCGCGAGGCGGATCGCCTCGACGATCGCGTCGGCCTCCTCGCTCTTGGCCACGTAGCCGGCCGCGCCGGAGTCCAGGGCGTCGCGCACGAGCCCCGGCTCGGCGTAGGTGCTCATCACCACGGTGGGGATGCGCAGATTCCGCAGCGTGCCGAGCTTGAGGGCGACCGGCAGGTTGTCCTTGAGGTCGAGGTCGAGCAGCACGACGTCGACGGGGAAGGCGGGATGGGTGAGCAGCTCCGGCCAGCTGGGCACTGCGGCGACCACCGAGATCTCGGGGGCGCTGCCCGCGATCCATTCCGGCAGGGCGCCGAGCAGGATGCGGTGATCGTCCACGATGGCGAGACGGATGGTGGACGTCACGCTCACAGCCGGGCCTCCCAGACGAGTCTCCTGTGTCCTCACCTTAGTCACGACAGTGACGACCCTACTCGTCGCGCGCCTGCCGCGCGCGCGGATCGCCGGGGAGCCGGGCGGGCGCAGGCGTCGCTGGGCGCCGGGAGCTGCCGCCGCGCGGGCCGCCCGGGTTCCCCGTGGCCGCCCGCACGGTGGCCCGGAAGCTGGAGCCCGCCCGCCGCGACTCCACCGCCCCGAGGGTCGAGAGCACGTCCCACACCGAGCCGTCCACGCGGGCGAAGGGGATGCCGCTGGAGGTGAAGCTCACCCGCAGCTCGTCCACGCCGAGGTCGGCCGCGTCGGGCGCGCCCTGGAAGGCGATCCGCAGCCGCTGGGCCGTCCGCGCCGAGTCGCCCAGCAGCAGCCAGGTGGTGGTGAGCAGCGCCTCGCGCTGCGGCTCGCTCAGGCGGGCGGCCAGGCCGTCGGGATCGGAGACGATGACCGAGCGTCTCAGACGGCGCGACTCCTCCAGGGCGTGCCGCAGCCAGGTCCCGCTGCGCTCCTCGGTGAGCCGACGGCGCAGCTCGTCGGCCAGACGGCCGGCCAGGGCGGCGTCGGCCGCTCCGAGCGGCAGCGGACGCTGCCCTGAGCCGACCTCCTCCAGCAGCTTCTCTGCGCGCAGGTCGAGACTGACCAGCTGCTCGCCGGCCCGGGCGCCGAGACCGTCGGCCGGGCTGCGCGCCATGGTGCGCAGCCGTGCCCGCTCGGCGTCGTCGCGCACCAGGCGCTGGACGGCGTCCAGGCACCACGCGAAGGCGAGTCCCGGGCCGGCCGCCACGACGACGATCGCGACGCTGGGCAGGATGAGCTCCGCTCGCCAGCCGCCGCGCAGCAGCTCGGATGCGACGAGAGCGGCGGCGAAGGCGACGGTGGCGGGCTTCAGCTCCCGCGAGGGGCGCAGGGGGACGCATGCGGCGACCAGGCCGCCGGTGGCGATGAGCGCACGCGCCCCGCCCTGATGCGGCACGCCGGGCACGAGGCCCGTCGAGAGCAGGTCGAGCACGACGATGGCGAGCCCGAACACCGCGGCCGCCATCGCCATGCCGGCGGGCAGACGGCCGCCGGCCATGCCGATCCCGACGGCGATGTCGCAGAGCAGCAGCAGCCACAGGCCCCAGCCCGCCCAGCCCACTGCCCCGGGCGGGCCCAGCAGGGCGGCCTGGATCGCCGCCAGTCCGAAGGCCAGGCCGATGCCGCAGCCGAAGAAGCCCCAGAACAGGCCCCGCTGCCGCCCGACGACCGCGTCGGCCCAGGTGCTCATGCCGGTTCTCCCGGGCGCGGGATCTCCATCGCGATGGTCGTGCCGGCGCCGGGAACCGAGAACACCCGGGCGGTGCCGCCGAGACTGTGCACGCGGCCCAGCACGGACTCGCGCAGGCCCAGGCGGTCCTCCGGCACGGCGTCCACATCGAAGCCGCTGCCGGCGTCGCTGACGACGGCGCGGACGACGTCCTGCTCGATCGTGAGGGTCACGGTGGCCGAGCGGGAGCCGGAGTGCCTGCGCACGTTCTCCAGGCAGGCGCCCAGCGCGAGCTCGATGGCGGAGAAGATCTCCTCCTCGAGCACGTCCTCGCCGGTGCCGTGCCAGCTGAGCTCCAGCCCCTGCCGCCGCCAGCGGGTGCGCAGCGGCTCGAAGGTCTGCTGCCTGCTGGCCTGCTTGCTCTCCAGCACGTAGCTGCCGACCCGCTGGGGCGCGGGCGAGTCGCCCAGGCGCAGCCGGCGCAGCAGCCGCGCGTCGTCCGCCGCCTGCTCGCGCAGCACCGTCTCCGGCACGCCGGCGCCGGCGTGAGCGAGGATGCTCAGCGTCGCGAGCACCGTGTCGTGCAGCAGGCGGGCGTCGGCGTGGCGCTGGTAGGAGAGCTCGCTGGCGCGGCGCTCGGCGGCGTGGATGCGCTCGCCGGCCTCGACGATGCGCAGGCTGTTCGCGATCGCGGCGCACAGCAGCCAGGTCTCGAAGAGGAAGAGCACGTCCATGCCCACGACGGCGGCGGCGACGGTCGCGACGGCGACGGGCTGGGCGACCAGGCCCGCGCCGGCGAGGGACAGGAGCAGGCACCCCGCGATGGCCGGCGCCGCGCCCCGGCGCCCCCAGTGCGCGAAGCCGCAGGTGACCCCGATGGCGAGCGCGGCGAGCAGGCCGACGGCCGCGCCGGAGATCGTGCCCCCCAGCCCGCCCGCGTAGCCGACGGCCATCGCGCCCGCGCAGGCGAGGGTGAAGGCGACGTGCAGGGTACGCAGGCCCAGCCTCTCGTAGGCCCACAGCAGCGCCACGGCGACGGCGATGAGCAGCACCACGAGGACGACGGTGAGCGCGTGCGCGGCGGCGTCGTAGCCCAGGAGCGGCACGGCGACCAGCAGCGGCGGCGTCCCCGTCCACTGCGCGAAGCGGCGCAGCAGGCGCTCGCGCTCCCGGGTGATCCGCTCCATGTCGCCTCAGCCTAGGACGTCCGCGAGCCTCGGCGCCGCGCCCGGAGGATCAGGCGGGGTGGTCCAGGAGGCGGCGCAGCTGCGCGCCGACGGCGTCCGCCTCGATGAGGAACCCGTCGTGCCCGTAGTCGCTCTCCACGATCGCGGGGACCTCGCCGTCGATGTTCCCCGGCACGGCCGCCGCGATCCGCCGCTGCCCGTCCAAGGCGAAGTAGCGGTCGCTCGTGATCCCGAGCACGAGAGTCGGCACGTCGATCCGTGCCAGCGCCTGCTCGACCCCGCCCCGGCCACGCCCCACGTCGTGCGAGTTCATCGACTCCACGAGGGTGATGTAGCTGTTCGCGTCGAAGCGACGCGTGAACTTGTTGCCGTGGAAGTCGAGATAGGACTCGACCGCGAACTTCCCGCCCTTGCCCAGCGGGTCGCGGTCGCTCTGCCAGGCCCGGCCGAAGCGCCCGTCCAGCTCAACCGCGCTGCGGTAGTTCAGCAGAGCCATGCGGCGCGCGAGGGCGAGGCCCCGGTGGGGGCCCTCGCCCGGCACGCCGCCGTAGTAGCGTCCGCCGCGGAAGCGCGGGTCGGAGCGCACGGCCTCCAGCTGCACGAGGTTGGTCGCGATCTGGTCCGCCGTGGTCTGCGGCGGCGCGGCGAGCACCCCGAGCCGGCGGGCCCGGCCGGGGGCCATCAGCGCCCACTCCAGGGCGTGCATGCCTCCCATCGAGCCGCCGATGACGGCGTGGAAGCTCTCGATGCCGAGGGCGTCCGCGAAGGCCAGCTGTGCGGCGACCTGGTCTCGGATCGTGAGGTAGGGGAAGCGGTCGGCCCACTCCTCGCCGTCGGGAGCGAAGGAGGCCGGCCCCGTGGTGCCCTGGCAGCCGCCCAGGATGTTGGGCGCCACGACGAACCAGCGATCGGTGTCCACCGGCTTGCCCGGTCCCACCATGGCCGTCCACCAGCCGGGAGTGGGGTGCCCCGGGCCAGCCGGCCCGGTGACATGGCTGTCGCCGGTGAGCGCGTGGGCGAGGAAGACCGCGTTGTCGCGCGCCTCGTTCAGGGTGCCGTAGCTCTCGTAGGCCACCCGCACGCCCGGGATCGTCTCGCCCGACTCGGTGCGGATGTCGCCGACGGACACGAAGCGGCGCGAGCCCGCCGGGTCGCCGTCGCGCCACGCGCCGGTGACCGGCGGCTTGCCCAGCAGGCTGCGGAACTGCGCATCGCTGATGAACTCGGACGGGACAGCGTCCTCGAAGCTCTGCCAGTCCATAGGCCTTCATTGTCGCCCACCGCGGCGGCCGCCCCGTGCTTTGTTACACGGGCGGCCGCCGCGAGGGGCCCGGTTCAGACCCGAGCGGCGGCCACGGCGCGCGCCGCGGCGAAGCCCTTCTCCAGGTCCGCCTTGAGGTCGTCGACATCCTCGATGCCCAGCGAGAGGCGCACCAGGCCGGGGGTGACGCCCGCCGAGAGCTGCTGCTCCGGGGTGAGCTGCGAGTGGGTCGTGGACGCGGGGTGGATGACGAGGCTGCGCACGTCGCCGATGTTCGCCAGATGGCTGAACAGCTCCAGGCTCTCCACGAGCGCACGGCCGGCGTCCACGCCGCCCTTGAGCTCGAAGGACAGCACCGCCCCCGCCCCGCGCGGCGCGTAGCGGTTCGCGACGGCGTACCAGGGGCTGGAGGGCAGGCCGGCGTAGTTCACGCTCGCGACGTCCGGGTGGCCGTCCAGCCATTCGGCGATCGCCTGGGCGTTGGCCACATGCTTCTGCATGCGCAGGCTCAGCGTCTCGATGCCCTGCAGCAGCAGGAAGGCGGAGTGCGGCGAGTTCGAGGAGCCGAGGTCGCGCAGCAGCTGCACCCGCGCCTTGATCGCATAGGCGATCCCGTCGCCCAGGGCGCCCGTGTAGCTCACCCCGTGATACGAGGGGTCCGGCTCGCTCAGGCCCGGGAAGCGGTCGGCGTGCTCGCTCCAGGGGAAGCGGCCGCCGTCGACGATCACGCCGCCGATGACCGTGCCGTGCCCGCCGAGGAACTTCGTCGCCGAGTGGATGACGATGTCCGCGCCGTGCTCGAAGGGCCGGATGAGGTACGGGGTGGCGATCGTGTTGTCGACGATGAGCGGCAGGCCCGCCTCGTGCGCGATGTCGGCGACGAGGGCGATGTCGAGCACGTTCACCTTCGGGTTGCCGATGGTCTCCGCGAAGAACAGCTTCGTGTTCGGCCGGACCGCCCGGCGCCACTCCTCGGCGTCGTCCTGGTTCTCCACGAAGGTCGTCTCGATGCCGAGCTTCGCCAGCGTGTACTTGAACAGGTTGTAGGTGCCGCCGTAGATGGAGCTGGAGGATACGATGTGGTCCCCGGCCTGCGCGATGTTCAGGATGGCGAAGGTCTCCGCGGCCTGGCCGGAGGACACCAGCAGCGCTGCGGTGCCGCCCTCCAGGGAGGCGACGCGCTTCTCCACGACGTCCTGCGTCGGGTTCATGATGCGCGTGTAGATGTTGCCGAACTCGGCGAGGGCGAAGAGGTTCGCGGCGTGGTCGGCGTTGTTGAAGACGTAGGAGGTGGTCTGGTAGATCGGGGTGGCTCGCGCGTTCGTCGTCGGGTCGGGCTCGGCGCCGGCGTGGACCTGGCGCGTGTCGAACCGCCACTCGGGGTTGTCGGGCATGGGGGAACTCCAGTCTTCGTGCGGGAACGTCAGCTGCCGGGACGATCCCGGCAGATGGAGCCTAGGACGGGGGCCTGAAGGTTCATAGGCACCTCGTCACGAGCGGTAACGTTTTGGGAACGACGGCGTGGGTGGCGCGCCGTCCGTCAGACGGAAGCGGAGGCGGGGGATGGCGCGGGAACGTGTGCTGGTGACCGGTGCGAGCTCGGGGATCGGGGCGGCGACCGTCCGGGCGCTGAGCGAGGCGGGGTTCCCCGTAGCCGCGGTGGCCCGGCGGGCGGATCGGCTGGAGGCGCTCGCGGCGGAGACCGGCGCTCTGGTGCGGGCGGTGGACCTCACCGATCCCGGCCAGATCGACAGCATGCGGGACTGGCTCGCGGACGCGGGTGGCATCGGAAGCCTGGTGAACAACGCCGGCGGGGCGCTGGGCTCGGACTCCATCGAGGAGGGCTCGGCCGAGGACTGGCGGTGGATGTACGAGATCAACGTCATCGCGGTGAAGAACGTCGTCGCCTCGCTGCTGCCGCTGCTGCGCGACGGCGCGCGCCGTCAGGGCCACGCGGACATCCTCACGGTCACCTCCACTGCCGGCTACTTCCCCTACGAGGGCGGCGGCGGGTACAACGCGGCGAAGTTCGCTGCCCGCGCGCTCGTCGGCGTGCTGCGTCTGGAGCTGGCGGGGGAGCCGATCCGCGTGCTCGAGGTGGCGCCGGGGATGGTGCGCACCGACGAGTTCGCCCTGGTGCGCTACCACGGCGACGCGCAGAAGGCCGCGGCCGTCTACGAGGGCGTCGAGGAGCCGCTGACCGCGGAGGACGTCGCGTCGTCGATCGCGCACATGCTCACGCTGCCGGGGCACATCTCCACCGACCTGGCCGTGCTCAAGCCGGTCGCCCAGGCGGCCGTGCACAAGGTGGTGCGCCGGCCTCTCCAGCCGCGCGCCTGAGAGACGGCGCCCGGCACGGGCCGTGGGGGTGCTTCCACTAGCCTGATGCCATGAGCGATGCGCCGGATGACAGCGAACGGGAGATCCTCACCTGGCCGGACTTCGGCGAAGCCGCGCGAGAGCTCGCGGCGACGATCCTGCGCACCGGGTGGATGCCGGACATCGTCGTCGCCGTCGCACGCGGCGGCCTGCTGCCCGGAGGAGCGATCGCCTACGCGCTGGGCGCGAAGAACTGCGGCGCGCTCAACGTGGAGCTGTACACGGGCATCGGCACGACCTTGAGCGCGCCGGTGATCTCCCCGCCGATGCTCGACCGGGATGCCCTGCGCGGCATGCGGGTGCTGCTCGTGGACGACGTGTCCGACTCGGGGCGCACGCTCGCGATGTCCGTGGAGCTCATCCGGGACGCGGGCGCGGAGGTGCGGTCGGTCACGCTGTACACCAAGCCGGGCACCCTGCTGGAGCCGGACTTCTACTGGCGACGTACGCCCAAGTGGATCAACTTCCCGTGGTCGGTCGACACGCCCGTGCGGCTCTGAGCGGCTGCGGCGACCAGGCGACCGTGCGACCATGCGGCGAGGCGCAGTGACGACGAGACGGCGAGGCGCAGTGACGACGAGACGGCCCGACGACGGGAGGGCGTGCACGGCGGAGGCGAGAGCGCGATGACGGCCGGCCGGGATCTGGACGCCCTGGCGGCCGCGGGGCACGTCGCGCCGGACTGGGCGCAGGCGCTCAAGCCTGTCGCCGGGCGGATCGCCGCGATGGGGGAGTTCCTGCGGGCCGAGACGGCTGCCGGGCGCGCCTTCCTGCCGGCGGGCGACAAGGTCCTGCGGGCGTTCTCCTACCCCCTCGCCCGGGTGCGGGTGCTCATCGTCGGCCAGGACCCGTACCCGACCCCCGGGCATCCGATCGGGCTGTCCTTCGCCGTGGACCGGCACGTGCGGCCGCTGCCCCGGAGCCTGCAGAACATCTACCGGGAGCTGCGCGACGACCTCGGGGTGCCGCCGGCACCGCACGGCGACCTCACCCACTGGTGCGAGTCCGGCGTCATGCTCCTGAACAGGGTGCTCACCGTGGCGCCCGGTGCGCCCGGCTCGCATCGCGGCAAGGGCTGGGAGGAGGTGACCGAGCACGCCATCGAGGTGCTCGCACACCGCGGCGGCCCGCTCGTGGCCATCCTCTGGGGGCGGGACGCGGCCTCGCTCGCCCCGCGGCTGCAAGGCGTGCCGATCATCACGAGCGCGCATCCCAGCCCCATGTCCGCCGATCGCGGCTTCTTCGGGTCGCGCCCCTTCAGCAGGGCCAACGAGCTGCTGCGGGCCGCCGGCGGCGAGCCCGTGGACTGGTCCATCCCGGCCTGAGCCCCTGCCTTCCGGGACCGCCGGAGGGGCGGACTAGGCTCGGACCGTGCTCGAGGAGGAATACCAGCCGCGTCGCGTTCTGCCGCCGCATCTGCGGCCGGCACCGCCCCAGGAGCCGCCGTTCTCCTACGTCATCCGGGACGCGACCGAGCACGACCTCCCCTCGGTGCGGGAGATCTACAACTACTACGTGACGAACAGCACCGTCACCTTCGACGAGAAGCGCATGTCGCTGCCGCAGTGGCGCTCGAAGTTCCAGTGGCTGCAGAAGCTGAAGATGCCCTTCCTGGTGGCCGAGTCCGCCAACAACGGCGATCTGCTGGGCTACGCGCTGGTGCAGCCCTGGAAGCAGAAGGCCGGGTACCGCTACACGGTGGAGGACTCGATCTACCTCGGGCCTGCAGCCACCTCGAAGGGCCTGGGCCGCGCGCTGCTGGCCGCGCTCATCGAGCGGTCGCGGGAGGCGGGGCTGCGGGAGATCATCGCGATGATCGCGGACCAGGGCGCGGAGGCGTCCATCGCCCTGCACAAGTCCTTCGGATTCGCCGAGACGGGCCGGATGGGCCGGGTGGGCTTCAAGTTCGGCCGGTGGCTGGGCATCGTCATGCTCCAGCTCTCCCTGAAGAAGCGCGGCGGCTAGCGGCGCAGCGGGCGCGGCGGCGACGGCCCGTCCCGGGGCGCCCGTGCGGGGGGCGTTCTCCGGCGAGCCCGTCCGGTGCGGCTCTCGGGCGCACCCGTGCGGGCTCGGGGACGGGTTGCCTCAGCGCAGGGAGCGCAGGTCGCGGCGCTCCCGATCGTCGTGGTGGGCGCCGCGGCGGCGGCGGTTCACGTAGGCGCTCGCCAGGCAGCCGGTGAGCACGAGCGCGATGAACACGACCACGCCGAGGGTCGCGTCGGCCCCGCCCGCTGCGGCGAGTTCGGATGCAGTCAAGGGATGTCTCCGCTCGGCGCGTCGCGGCCGTCGCGACGGAACGCCGAAGGGAATATTACGACACCCGCGGTCCGAGCAGGCGCGTTTCGAGACGTTCCAGCGAAGCCTCCGGCACGCCCTGCGCCCGCAGGAACGCGGGGACGGAGCCGTGGCGGGCCTCCAGATGCGCGAGGGTGCCTTCCAGCACCTCCGCGGGGCTGGCGGAGGCGAGCTCGATCAGCTGCGGCGTGACGGGCACGCCGAGCTCAGCGACCGCCGCGAGGTAGGCGTCCAGCCAGGCCCCGGAGATGTTCGCCTCGGTGCGGGCGTAGTCGTCCAGGACGTCGTCCCGGTCCACCCCCACCGCGGTCAGAGCGAGGGCGACGACCGTCCCGGTGCGGTCCTTGCCCGCGGTGCAGTGCACCAGCACGGGCCGCTGCGGGTCCGCGTCGGCGATCGCACGGACGGCCGAGGCCAGCTGCGCGGGGTGCTCGTCGGCCACCCAGCGATAGAACTCGGCCAGGCCCCAGTCCGGCCGCAGCACCTCCCGTGCGCTCGGGAAGATCGGGTGCTCGATGAGGGTGATGCCCTCCGTGTGGACGCTGGTGGGCTGCAGGCTGCGCTCCTGCTCGTCCCGCAGGTCCAGGATCGTGCCGATGCCGAGCGCCTCGAAGGCGGAGCGCCCTGCTGGGGTGATGCCGTGCAGCGCGTCCGAGCGGTACAGCGCACCCCAGCGGGTGAGCCGGCCGCCGGCGCGGTAGCCGCCCGTGTCGCGCAGGTTGTACGTGCCCTCGACGGGGATGAGCCGCTCTCGTGCGGCGCGCGCTGGCGCGCCTCCGGCGCCCGCCGCGCCCGGCTCGCCCGGCGCCTCCTGATCGACGCCGGTCCCCGCGATGTCCGTCATGGCGTCAGACTACGTCGGGCAGGAGACGAGGCGGTGAACGGTCGCGAGGCGTCGGGCGCCCCGGGCATACCATCGGAGGCGTGACCGGGCTGCATGAGCGGAGCGCGCGCGAGCTGGCGGCGGCGATGGCCTCGGGGGAGCTGGACCCGGCGGAGCTGCTGGAGCACTGTCTGCGACGGATCGAACGGGAAGGCGGGCGGCTGGGCGCCTTTGCCACGGTCGACGCCGAGGGCGCCCGCGAACGGGTGCGGCGGCTGCGCGAGCAGGCCGTGGGCGCCGTGCAGCTGCCGCCGCTGTGGGGCCTGCCGCTGGCGGACAAGGACCTCAGCAACAGGCGGGGCGTGCCCACCGGTGCAGGGTCCCGCGCCGCCTCCGGCCGTCCTGCCCCGTTCTCGGACCCCCTGGTCGTGGACCTGGACGCGGCAGGCGCGCAGCATCTGGGCCGCACGGCCGCGGCCGAGTACGGGCTGTACGGCTTCACGGAGCCCCTCGGCCGTCCGCCGGCGGCGATCGCCTGGGCGCCCGAGTGCAACGCCGGCGGATCCTCCGGGGGCGCCGCAGCCGCCGTCGCCGCCGGTCTGCTGCCGCTGGCGCCGGGCAGCGACGGCGGAGGCTCGGTGCGGATCCCCGCGGCATACAGCGGGCTGGTCGGTATCATCCCCGGCGCCGCCGTGCTGCGGGCCGACCGGAACCGCCGCTTCTGGAAGGGCGTCGTCTCCGGAGCGATCGCGCGGGACACGGGCGACGCCGCGCTGCTGCTGCGCGGCATGGGGCTGCAGCTGCGGCAGCCGCAGCCCGAGCAGCCGCTGCCGCGGCTGCGCTTCGCCCTCATCGAGGCGTCGCCCTGGTCGGACAGCTACGACATCCGCGTCGAGCAGGGGCCGCTGCAGGCGCTCACCGAGGCGGGCCGGCTGCTGGAGGCCGCAGGCGGCGAACGGGTGGACCACGTGGCGCTGCCCGCGCTGCCCTACGGCCGCCCCTTCCTGACGATGTGGGTCGCCTCCGCAGCGCTCGCAGACGTTCCGGAGGATCGGGAGGCCCTGCTCTGGGCGCCGACCGCGCAGCTGCGACAGCGGGGGAGGGCGGCGTCGCCGGAGGAGGTCGCCACCGCGCTGGAGGCGCTGGCCGCCTATGGCGCCGCCCTGCGGGGGCTGTTCGAGCAGGTGGACCTGCTGCTCACGCCCGCGCTCGCGATGGGCCCGCGGCCGCACGGCTGGCACGGCGAGGACGCCGACACGGTGCTGGAGCGCCAGAGTCTCGCCTCGCCGTACACCTCGATGGTGAACGCCGCGGGCCTGCCCGCGGCGGTCCTGCCGGTCGCCCGGGTGGACGGCGTGCCCTATGCGGTGCAGCTCATCGGCCCGGTCGGAGCCGAGCAGCGGGTCGTCGACGCCGCTGCGGCGCTGGAGCGCGACGCGGCGCTCGGGGCGCTGCCGCTGCCGGAGCTCTAGCCTCGGGGGCTAGGCCTCGGCGAGGGCGAGGTCCAGCTCGACGCCTTCCGCGGAGATGCTCAACGTCGCCAGGCGCAGCCGCAGCCTCGGGGCCAGGCCCAGCAGCGCCGCGGTGTCCAGGCGCAGCAACGCGACCGCGCGGCCGCCGGCCTGCGCCTGCTCGTCCGGGCGCAGCTCCAGGAGCGCGTCGCCGAGCCGGCTCAGCTGCTCGCGGAGGAAGCCGGCGAGCATGGCCGACGGGTCCGGCAGCGCGCCGGCGAGAGCGGCGGGCAGGCGGGCCTCGAAGCGGAGCGTCCACACGCTGCCGTCCAGTCCGCCGTCGCGCACGGCGACGGGGATGCGGCCCAGCAGCGCGGCGGCGAGGCGCAGGCCCATCCCGCCTCCGTCCGAGAGGGCGCCCGGGTCGACGGCGGCCTCCAGGCCTCCGTCGACCAGGCGCGGCTCGTGGACGGCGCCGGGCAGGACCCCCGAGGCGCGCAAGAGCGCGACGGCCTCCTCGGCGCTCGCGTGGACCTTCACGCGTCCAGGCTATCGGCGGGGGGCATGGGCGGCAGGGCGGGCACGGAGGCCAGCAGCTGGCGGGTGTACGGATGCTCGGGGGCGTTCAGCACCTGCCGCACCGGTCCCTGCTCCACGATCCGCCCTGCGCGCAGGACGTAGACGCGGTCGCAGAGGTGCCGGACGAGCCCGATGTCGTGCGAGACGAGCAGCAGAGCCATCCCGTCCCGCTCGCGCAGCTCCGCGAGAAGGTCGATGATCTGGCTGCGCACGGTCACGTCCAGCGCGCTCAACGGCTCGTCGCCCACAAGCAGGCTGGGCCGGTGCACGATCGCGCGGGCGAGGGCCACGCGCTGGCGCTGACCGCCGGAGAGCTCGGCAGGGTAGCGCCCGGCGAAGTCCGCGCCGAGCCCGACGCGCTGCAGCACCTGCGCGACGGCGGCCCGCCGGTCGCCCCCGACGGACAGCGCGGCGAGCGGCTCGGCGACGATGGCGCCCACGTCCATGCGCGGATCCAAGGAGGTGTACGGGTCCTGGAAGACGATCCCGGTCTCCCGGCGCAGCCAGTGCGAGCGCCTGCCCGTGCTGTCGTCCACGGGACGGCCTCGGAAGCGGACCTCGCCCCGGTCGGCGGTTCCCAGGCCCAGGGCGATGCGCACGAGCGTGGTCTTGCCCGAGCCGGACTCGCCGATGAGGGCGACGGACTCGCCCGGGTCCACGTGGATCGAGGCGTCCACGAGGGCCTCCCGCACCGGCGGGCGCTCGAACAACCGCCGGCGCGGCAGGCGGAAGGAACGGCTCGCGGCCTGCACGCTCAGCAGCGGAGCGCCGGGACCGGGATCGCTCGTGCTCATCGGCCTTCCTCCCCCGGCGGCGTCCGCGGTCCCGCCGGCGGCGGCGCCCCGCCCGCGGTGCGCGCGGAGGCCGCCAGCAGCGCCTGCGTGACGGGGTGCTCCGGCGCGGTGAGCAGCCGCTGCACCGGCGCGGTCTCCACGATCCGGCCGTGGGAGAGCACCGCCGCCCGTGTGGCGACCTCGGCCAGCACGGCGAGGTCGTGGGTGATGAACACCAGCGACATCCCGCGCTGCCGGCTCAGCTCGCGGAACAGCTCGAGGATCTCGGCCTGCACCGTCACGTCCAGGGCCGTGGTCGGCTCGTCGGCGAGGAGGCAGCGCGGCCCGGCCGCGATCGCGGCCGCGATGCACACGCGCTGACGCTGGCCACCGGAGAGCTCATGGGGGTAGGCCCGCACGAGGCGTTCCGGGTCGGGCAGCCGCACCGAGCGGGCGAGCGCCACCGCCTCCTCCTGCTCCCGGCGCCGGCTGATGCGGTAGTGGCTGCGCAGCGGCTGTGTGATCTGCACGCCAACCCGGCGCAGCGGGTCCAGGGCGGCCCCCGGCTCCTGGAAGACCATGCTCAGCTCTGCGCCCCGGTAGGACGCCAGCCGCGCATCCGGCATTCCCAGCAGCTCCGTGTCGTCCAGCCGGACGCTGCCGCTCACGCGCGCCTGCTCAGGCAGCAGGCCGAGGATCGCGAGAGCGGTGAGGGTCTTGCCCGAGCCGGACTCGCCGATGATGCCGAAGCGCTCGCCCTGCTCGACGGTGAAGCTCACGCCGTCCAGCACCCGGCGCCCGCCGAGCTCCACGACGAGGTCCTGCACGACGAGGCTCATCGGCCCACCCCCAGCCGCAGGGCCTGATCGGCCGGGTCGGCGTCGTCCATCGGCCGGGCCGACGGCCGCAGCAGGCGCGGGTCGGTGGCCTCGCGCAGGGCGTCGCCGAAGAGGTTCAGCGCGAGGACCGTGAGGGTGATCGCCAGGCCCGGCCACAGCGCCGCCAGCGGGTGCACGGAGATGTAGCCCTGCACCTGCGCGAGCATCCGCCCCCAGGACGGCGTGCCCGAGGGCGCGCCGTAGCCCAGGTAGCTCAGAGCCGCCTCCGCCAGCAGGGCGAGCGCGGCCGACAGGGACAGCTGCACGATGAAGACCGGCGCGACGTTGGGCAGGATGTGCCGCCGGGCGATGGCGAGCCGCCCCAGGCCCGCGGCGCGCGCAGCGAGGATGAAGTCGGCGCCGGCGACCTGGGCGATCTCCGCCCGCAGCACCCGGGCGATGCTCACGCCGTAGCCGATGCCCACCGCCGCGACGACCACGATGAGCGAGCCGCCGAACACCGCGGCGAGCATCATGGCGATGAGCAGGGTGGGGAAGGCGATGAGGATGTCGATGAGCACGGCCAGCGGCTCGCGGACCCAGCGGGCGGTGAGCGAGGCCAGCGCGCCCACGGCGATGCCCAGGACCCCCGCGACGAGGGCCGCGCCGACGATCACCACGACGGAGACGCGGGCGCCCGCGAGCAGCTGGCTGACGATGTCCTTGCCCGCGCCGTCGGTGCCGAGCCAGAACGAGGGGCCGGGCGGCAGCCAGGCGCGGGCCGTATCCGCCTCGTTCGGGTCGCGTGGCGTCCACAGCAGCGACACCGCCGCGGCGAGCACGAGCAGCGCGAGCACGATGCTGGAGAAGAGCCCGGCCGGCTGGCGCAGCAGGGCCGGAAGCCAGCGCCGCCGCCCGCTCATGCCGTCCCCGCACGCAGCCGGGGATCCACGATCCGGTGCACGAGGTCGACGAGGAACCCGACGACGAGGATGATCGCGGTGATGGTGAACACCACGCTCTGCACCTTCGGCAGGTCGCGCTGGCCGACATCGGTGACGAGCATCGGCCCGAGGCCCGGGAGGTTGAACAGCTGCTCCACGACGACGGCTCCGACGATGAGCGCCGCGAGCTGCAGGCCGAGGACGGAGACCACGGACAGTCCCGCGTTGGGCAGCCCGTGCCGCAGCAGCGCCTGACGGCGGGTGAGACCGCGCGCCGCGGCCGCGGTCACGTGCAGCTGGCCCTGGGCGGACAGCACAGCGGAGCGCACGAAGCGCAGCAGCACCGCCCCCTCCACGATGCCGATCGTCAGCGCAGGCAGGATGAGCGAGCGCAGCGCCCCCCAGGGGTCCGCCCAGCCGTTCAGAGGGAAGCCCTGGGAGGGGAACAGGCCCAGTGCCGTGGACAGCAGGAGGATGAGCAGCAGTCCCGCCCACACCACCGGCACAGCGGCTGCCGCCTGCGCCCCGAACGCGATCGCCACGCCGCTGGCCCTGCTCCGGCGCACGGCGGAGAGGAAGCCCAGCGGCAGGGCGATGACGAGCCCGAACAGCAGCGAGAGCAGTGCGAGGGGGCCGGTGACGGCGAGCTTCTGCGCGATCTGGGCGGACACGGACGATCCGGTCACCACCGAGGTGCCCAGGTCGAGGCGCAGCAGCCCGCCGACCCAGTCGAGGTACTGCGCCACGATGGGCTGGTCCAGTCCGAGCTGGGCCCGGATCGCGGCGATGCGCTCGGGCGAGGCCTGGGTGCCGCCGATGACGAGCGCGACGTCCCCGGGCAGGATGCGCAGCGTGAAGAAGATGAGGATGCTCGCCACGAGCAGCCCGGCCACCAGCATGGCGGCCCGGATGACGATGAAGCGGGTCACTCCGAGGCGACGGCGACCTGCCCCAGGTTGAGCCTGGAGTTGACGCCATAGCTCGGGAACCCGCTGACCGAGGCCTTGCGCGCGACGAGCGGCGTGTAGTTGAACAGCCACTTCGCGGGCGCGTCGTTCGCGACGATCCGCGCGGCCTGCTGCAGCAGCTCGTCGGTCTTCGCGGGGTCGGTCGCGGCCATCGCCTGAGCGTACAGGCTCTGCACCTGCGCGTTGTCGTAGCTCCAGTAGTAGCCCGGGTTCGCGTAGTTGCCGAAGTCGTGCGCCTCGGCGTGGTCCACCACGCTGAGGTCGAAGTCCTTGTTCGTGTACACGTCCTGCAGCCAGGTGGTGAAGTCCACGGAGTTCACGGTGAGCTTCACCCCGACGGCCGCGAGCTGCGTGGTGAGGACGTCCCCGATGTGGAAGGACTCGTAGATGTTCGGGATCGTCAGGGTGAGCTGCAGGCCGGAGACGCCGGCCTCCTGCAGGAGCTGCCTGGCGCTGTCCGGGTCGTAGTGGTTGATGGAGTTGAGGTTCTCGTAGCCGGGCTCGCCCTCGGTGATCGGGCCGCCGAGCTGCTGGCCGCCGCCGTTGAGCACGGCGATGAAGGCGTTCTGGTCGATCGCCCGGCTCAGCGCCTCGCGCACCCGCAGATCGGTGAACGGGGCCTTCGCGTTGTTGTACGCCAGCGTGAAGACGTCGGTCGAGCCGGTCGTGCCCGTGACGAAGCGCGGATCGCCCTGGAAGCGGGGGGCGAGCGTCGCGTCCAGCGGGGCGAGCACGTCGAGGTCGCCGTCCGCGAGGGCGTTCGCGGCGGCGTTCGAGTCGGCTCCGAAGTAGCGGAAGACGACCTCGGACACCTTCGCCGCCTCGCCCCAGTAGTGCTCGTTCCGGGAGAGGGAGATGCTCGAGCCCTGGTTCCACGCCTCGAGCAGGAAGGGGCCCGTGCCGTTCGCGGTGGTCGCGCGATCGTTCTTCGCGCCCTTCTCCAGCACGACGCCGGCCCGACCGGCGAGGTTCCAGAGGAAGTCGGCGTCGGGGTGGCTGAGCGTGATCACCACCGTGCGGTCGTCCGGGGCGGTGATCGACTCGACGTCGGCGAAGACCGGGTTGGCCACGGCGGCCTTGTCGCCCTTGACCATCTCGTACGTCGCCACCACGTCGGCGGAGCTCAGCGGCGCGCCGTCATGGAACTGCACCTCGGGGTGCAGCTGGAAGGTGTAGCTCGTACCGTCGTCCGAGACGCGCCAGCTGTCGGCCAGGGAGGGGACGATCGTGCCGTCGTCGTCCACGCTCACCAGGCCCTGATAGACGTTGTCGAGCAGGATCTGCTCGAGCGCGACACCGGACTGCCCGATGATGTCGAGGTTGGTGGGCTCCAGTGACAGGCCGACGGTGAGCGTCGTCGCCGCCGCGCCGGTCGGGGCTGCCGTGCCCCCCGGCTGCGGCGCGGGCCCGCCGGCGCTGCGGCTGGCGTTGGCCAGGATCGCCCAGGTCGCGCCGCCGGCCAGCGCCGCGACGATCGCGACGATCGCGACGACGATGCCGACCCCCCGGCCGCGGCGCGGGCCGCGCCCGTCCTTGCGTTCGAACTCCGGCCGGCCGCCGGCGGGCGAGCCGCCCGCCCCGGGCGCCGGGGCGCCGGGCTCGTTGCCCTCAGACATGCGCTTCCTTTCGGGCGCGGAACGATGTCCGCGGCTCTGGCGGCCACGCCGGCCGCGCCTTCGCAGGGGTCCGCGCGGATGCCTGCGCGCCCCGCGCCTGACGCCATCGTATTCCGGCCACGCCGCCGTGGGCCCGGGCCGCGGCCTGCCGCTGCGTAACGAAAGGCAATCGTGACCGCGCGAACGCCGCCTGCGCCTCAGTCGTCGAGGGCGGCGATGGCACGGGCGAGCTCGAGCGGCGCGCCCTCCTGCACGTTGTGCAGGGCCTCGATCGTGACGATGCGCGCCTGCGGAAGCCGGCGGCCGAACTCCTGCACGAGCTCCGGGCCGAGGATCCCCGCGCTCGCGGCGACGAGCAGGATCGGCCCCTCGAAGCCCTCCAGCGCGGCCCAGATCGGCTGCACGCGCTCGGCGGTCAGCCCGACGGGCTCGTCCAGGTGCGCCAGGTGGTGGCGGAACTCGATGCGGCCGTCGGGGCGCACGCGGGTGTTCAGCTCGACCCCGCGGCGCAGCAGGGAGCGGTCCGTGCCGATGCCGAAGGCGATCGCGCGGTCCACGACCTCCTCCACGTCGGCGAAGTCGCGGGGGCCGGCGAGGAAGTCCCGCACCGCGGAGGCGTCCCGCTGGGGCCGGATGCCCGGCGTGATGTCGATCATCACGAGGGCACGGGCCAGCTCGGGGTGCGCGCCGGCCACGATAGCGGCGGTGAGCGCGCCGAGGGATTGGCCGACCAGGAGCTGCCGTCCCGGGGTCAGGGCGGCGAGGGCCTCGGCGACCGCCGGCGCGATCGCGTCGGGAGCGTAGTCGGCGTCCTCCCGCCAGTCCGAGTGGCCGTGCCCCGGGAGGTCGAGGCTCAGCGCGGGGCGGCCCAGGGCGAGGATCGTTGCGTCGAAGCTGTGCGCGTTCAGCCCGGCTCCATGCAGGAAGGACAGCTGCGGCGGCTCGCTGCCGTAGCGGATCGCGGAGAGCTGTGCGCCGTCGGAGCCCTGCGCCTGCACCCGGGCCACCTCCGGCAGGGGGCCCTCCAGCCCCCAGAAGCGCGCGTCACCGGGGAGGAAGCGGAACTCGTCCTGCGTCTGTGCCACGCCCTCAGGCTAGTGCGCGTGCCGCCGGGCTCCGATGGGACTTCTTCCGCAGGGGGAGTCGGCGAGGTAAGGCAAACCTATAATGGAGGTGCCATGAAGCGTCGCTCCTCCTTGCTGCCCTATCTCGTCGTCGGCGACGAGACCGACCTCGCGCACCTCGCCGCGGTCGTCGCGACCCTGCCGATGTGCGCCACGGGCCGGGTCTTCGTGGAGTGCGCGGAGCCGGGCGACGCGGTGGAGCTGGGCGCGCCGCAGCGGATGACCGTGACCTGGCTGGCCCGTTCCGAGCGCTCCGGCGCTCCCGGCAGCTGCGCGGCCTGCCCGCGTGGCGAGGCCGTCGGCCGGGCCGTGGCGGCCTGGGCCGCCGAGATGGTCGACGAGCAGACCGCCGATGCGATGACGGTCATCCTCACCGGCGACTACCGCACCGTCGCCGCGGCGCACGAGAGCATCGCCGAGCGCAGCTGCATCGCCGACGAGCGCATCAGCCTGGACGAGGGCTACCGGCTGCGTCGCGGCAGGTAGTTGCCGTCCTCCAGCCCGGCCTCGATCTCGAAGCGGTTGCGCAGCGGATCCCGGCCCGCCAGGGCGTACAGCAGCGGCATGAGCAGGCCGTAGCGCCGCCACTGCCGCAGATGGACCGTCTCGTGGCGCAGGACCCGCTCATCGGGCTCCTCACGGGTGAGGTAGCAGGCGCCCACGCACACCCCGCCGCGCCCGAAGGTCCATGAGGGCATCCCCGTGAACACGATCAGGCCGCCGCGGCGCTGCACCCGCCCGGTGCTCCACAGTGTGCCCCAGATCAGGCCGAACAGCGTGGCGAGCAGAGCGCCCAGGCGGCTCAGCGGGGAGTCCAGCAGCACGGCCCAGTCCTCAGCGCCTGAGCGCGCCGACCAGGCGCAGAACGGTGCCCATGTCCGCGACGACGTCATCGGGCGAGTCCGGGCTGAACTCCGCGATCGCAGCCCCGGCCAGCGGCAGGACGGCCCGCGCCGCGGCGATCGCCGCGAGCAGCTGGGGGACGGTCACGCCGAAGGGCTCCGGGAAGTGCACGCTGAGGATCTCCGCGGGGTCGAGCACGTCGACGTCCACGTGGATGTAGAGCCGGCCGGCCCCCGTCGCGGCGACGGCCTCCGCCACGGCGCTCGGCCAGTCCGGCGCGTCCGGCGGGACGATCGCGAGATCGGCCTGGCGGGCGAAGTCGGCCTCGGCCTCGTCCAGGCCGCGCACGCCGGCGAGCACGAGCCGGGAGCGCTCCAGCGGCCTGGGCGGTGTGAGGGAGGGATGCACCGAGCCCATCAGCGCGCGCACGACCATGCGGTGCGCTGCCCCGTCCGGCGAGGAGACGCCGTCGTGCAGGGCGGCGTGGGCGCCCAGCCACAGCAGGCAGGTGTCCGGGTCGCGTTCGAGCGCGTGCGCGACACCGGCGAGGTCCGCGGAGGCGTCCCCGCCCACGAGCAGCACCGGGGGCGTGCTGGCGGACAGCGCCTCGCGCACCTGGGCCTGCACGTGCTGCACGGCGGACAGCCGGCGGATGGGTGTGCCCAGGTCGTCGCCCGCCTCCACGGGGATCTCGACGATGCGCGTGCGGCTGGCGGGGAGGTCCGCGCAGATCGCCTCCGCGCCGGCCTGCAGGCTCATCGCGCGAGCCGAGGAGGAGCCCTGCCACAGCGGCACGACGAGGAAGTCCGGGCCCGCGGCGCGCGATCCCGCGGCAGCGGTCTCGGGCGCTTCGGGCATCGATCCTCCCTGGTCGTGGGGCGGCATGGGGCGACCCGATACTATCCGTCCAGACCGTTCCCAGCGGATCGGCGTCGAGCAGGGAATACGCTGAGACAGTCCCTCCTCCGCCTTGCGGGAAAGCGAAGTGTTCATGCGGCGACCGGCCTCCATCCTGACCTCTGTGCTCCTGGGCGCGGGCATCGTGCTCACGGCGGCGGGATGCTCGGGGTCGCCAACGCCGTCGCCGACGTCCACCACCAGCGCGCCGACGCCCACCGCAGCCGCCGACGTCGACCTGTGCGCGACGACCGCCGGCCCCCAGGTGCAGCAGGTGTCGGTCAGCGGCCCGATGGGAGCCGCCCCGACCGTGACCTTCGCGAACGGCCTGAGCACCGACACCACCGAGCGGGCCGTGGTCGTGCAGGGCGAGGGACCGCAGCTGCCGGACGGCGGCACCGCGCACATCTCCTACGTGGTGTACAACGCGGCGACCGGCAAGCAGCTGGAGAGCTACGGCTACGCCACCGGCGAGGACACGGTGCTCACGGCCTCGCCGTCCTCCGGCCTGCTCGGCTTCGCCAAGGCCATCGCGTGCGAGAACGTGGGCTCGAGGATCGCGGCGGTGATCCCGCCTTCCGACGCCTTCGGCGACCAGGGCAACTCGAACGTCGGGGTGGGCGGCAGCGACTCGCTCGTGCTCGTCGTGGACATCGGCGCGATCGTGCCCAACTCGGCCTGGGGCCAGCCGCAGACGCCGACGCCCTCGCCGGACATGCCCACCGTCGCGCTCGGGGCGGACGGGACGCCATCGATCACCATCCCCGCCGGCGCGAAGCCGCCCACCCAGCTGCAGACGCAGCTGCTCAAGAAGGGCGACGGCCCCGTCGTCAAGGAGGGCGCCACGGTCGTGGTGCAGTACCTGGGCGTGCAGTGGGACACCGGGCAGGTCTTCGACCAGAGCTGGGGCAAGGGCCTGGCCACGCTGCCGCTGAACCAGGTCGTGGACGGCTTCTCCAAGGCGCTGGTGGGCCAGACCGTCGGCTCGCAGGTGCTCGCGGTGCTGCCGCCTTCGGAGGCCTACGGCGACCAGCCCAGCGACTCCAACCCGCTCGCGGGCAAGACGCTCGTCTTCGTCATCGACATCGTCGACGTCCTGGCCACCTCGACCTCCTGAGCCGCGGCTGCGGCAGCGGCCCGGCCGGGGGGCTCGGGGGTCCTACGACGATCCCCGGGAGAGCTTCTCCAGCAGCTCGGCCAGGCGGAGCATCTCCTGCTCGTCCAGGGCGTCGGAGACGGCCCGGGTGACCTCGCGGCCGTGCCGCCAGCCGGCGTCGCGCTGGACCTTGCGGCCGTCCTCGCTCAGGGCCACGATCACCCCGCGGCCGTCCCGGGGGTCGGAGCAGCGGCTGACGAGCCCGCGTTCCGCGAGCCGGTCGATCATGCGCGAGAGGGCCGGCTGGCTCAGCAGCACGTCGCGGTTGAGCTCGGTGAGCCTCAGGCCCCCCTCGGCCTTGGAGAGGGTGTAGAGGACGTCGTACTCCTTCAGGGAGATGTCGTCGCCCAGACCGGCCGCGGTGAAGCGGCGCATGAGCACCGTGTGGGCGCGCAGCAGCGCCTCCCACGCCTCGTTCGCCAGACGCGCCCGCCCGCTCATGGCACCGTGGGGTAGGAGCTCACCGACTGGGTGCTGTCCTGGTAGGGGGAGGAGCCGGTCACGTTGTCGCCGCGATTCGCGTTCGGGCGGGGCTGGCGTGGCGGCTGATCGCCGTACTTGGCCTTCACGAGGCTCGCGTGGGTGGGCGCCTCGGGGGTGCCCGGGGCCTGCCGGGCGGCGATCTCCTTGCGCAGCACGGGCACGACCTCCCCGCCGAGCAGCTCCAGCTGCTCGAGAACCGTCTTCAGCGGAAGCCCGGCGTGGTCCATGAGGAAGAGCTGGCGCTGGTAGTCGCCGAAGAATTCGCGGAAGGTCAGCGTCTTGTCGATGACCTCCTGCGGGCTGCCCACGGACAGCGGGGTCTGCTCGATGAAGTCCTCCATCCGCGGGCCGTGGCCGTACACCGGCGCTTCGTTGAAGTAGGGGCGGAAGGCGTCGTAGGCGTCCTGAGAGCGCCGGGCGATGAACGCCTGCCCGCCCAGGCCGACGATCGCCTGCTCCGGCGTGCCGTGACCGTAGTGCGCGTAGCGCTGCCGGTAGTAGCGGATCAGCCGGATGTAGTGCTCCTTGGGCCAGAAGATGTTGTTGGCGAAGAAGCCGTCGCCGTAGTAGGCGGCCTGCTCGGCGATCTGCGGCGTGCGGATCGAGCCGTGCCAGACGAAGGGCGGCACGTCGTCCAGCGGGCGGGGCGTCGAGGTGAAGCCCTGCAGCGGGGTGCGGAACTGGCCTTCCCAGTCCACGACGTCCTCGCGCCAGAGCCGGTGCAGCAGCGCGTAATGCTCCAGCGCGATCTGCAGGCCCTGGCGGATGTCCTGCCCGAACCAGGGGTAGACCGGCGCGGTGTTGCCGCGGCCGAGCATGAGGTCCATCCGGCCGTCGGAGAGATGCTGCAGCATCGCGTACTCCTCCGCGACGCGCACCGGGTCGTTCGTGGTGATGAGGGTCGTGGAGGTGGTGAGGGTGAGGTGCTTCGTCGTGGCGGCGATATGCGCCAGCAGGGTGGTGGGAGCGGAGGAGAAGAAGGGCGGGTTGTGGTGCTCGCCGATCGCGAAGACGTCCAGCCCCACCTCCTCGGCCTTGTTGGCGATCGCGACGATCGCCTTGATGCGCTCGGCCTCGCTCGGCGTCTCGCCGCTGACCGGGTCGCGTGTGATGTCGCTGACGGAGAAGATCCCGAACTGCATGATGTCGCCCTTTCGCGGGTCCGTGGCGCCAGCGGCCGTGGTGCGGTCGGTGCTCGCCGATGTCCTAACTATATGCATTTGCATATAAACCTGCAAGGCCGCGAGGTATTCCCCGGCACGGCGGGGTGGCCGGTCTCGGCCAGAGCGTTCCCCGCGGGCGGAAGGACCATGCGGACGGAAGGACGCCGGGCGGAAGGACCATTCGGGCGGGACGACCATGCGGGCGGAAGGACGCCGGGCGGAAGGGGCGGCGGGGGCGGCGCGGCTCCCGCCGCGCATGAGCAGGGTCCCGGCGCTGATAGTCTGTCAGCCGGCCGCCCTCGTAGCTCAGTGGATAGAGCGTCTGCCTCCGGAGCAGAAGGTCGCACGTTCGAATCGTGTCGAGGGCACCCGTCCCCTTCCGGTCTCCGCGGCTCCCGGCCGCCGCGCGCTCAGCCGATGCCCGCGCGCACCCGCGCTCAGCCGATGGCTGCGCGCACGTCGGCCATCAGCGCCGCCGCATCGCCGTCCGCGGCGAAGACGGGCGACCCGAGCACGATCCAGTACGAGCCCGAGATGGCCTGCGCCACGCCCTCGCCGCCGGCGACGCCGAAGCTGCCCTCGCCGCCGAAGGCCGAGCTCGGGCTGCCCTGCGTCAGCTGCGTCGCCCGGACGTAGGCCAGGGCATCGTCGTCCAGCAGGGCGACGCCGAGGTCGATGGGGGTGTCGTTCGAGTCGTTGGCCCAGACGCACTGCGTGGCGGAGTACTGGCCCAGGAGCGCGGCCTGCGGGAACTGCGTCGACGCGTCGAGGCGGGCCGTGAAGTTCGGGTTGTAGTCGTACATCTGGTCGGGGGTGATCAGCGCCGAGCAGTCCAGGCCGGCGGGGCTGCCGCTGCCGACGGGAAGGTCCGGCGACGGCGAGGGGCTGGGCGTCGCGCTCGGCGCGGGGGAGGGCGAGGAGCTCGGCGAGGGCGTCGGGGTCGTCGTCGCGCTGCGGCTGGGCAGCGCTGTGATCGACCCGGTGGGCGAGGGGCCCGCGCCGGGCACGCAGCCGCCGAGCGCAAGCCCGGCTGCGAGGACGGCGGCCCCGCCTGCGAGCGTGAGGACGCGGCTCGCGCGACCGGCTGTGGCTGTGCTCCTCATCGGGTCATCCTCCGTTCGTGACCGGGGGCGCCGGCCCGGCGCGCGCAGCGGCTGCGAGCCTGCTCAGCGCTCAGGGCGCCGCCTGCTCGGAGACTAGAATCGTACGTCGTGACTCCCGAGGAACTGGCCGCGACCCTCCGTGACGCTCTGGAACGGGTGGCGGGCCGGCGGGGAGTGCAGCTGAGCGTCTCGGCCCAGCAGATCGTGGTCGAACGGCCGCGCAACCGCGAGCACGGCGACTGGGCGACGAACGCCGCCATGAAGTTCGGCAAGGCCCTGGGCCTCGCGCCGCGGGAGCTCGCCGCCGAGCTCGTCCAGGAGCTCGCGGACGTCCCCGGCATCGGGGAGCTGGAGATCGCCGGCCCCGGCTTCCTCAACGTGCGCCTGGAGGCCGCGGCCGCGGGCTCGATCGTGCGCGCCATCGTCGAGGCGGAGAGCGAATACGGGCGCAGCGCGGCGCTGGCCGGACAGGTCATCAACCTCGAGTTCGTCTCGGCCAACCCGACGGGCCCGCTGCACATCGGCCACACCCGCTGGGCGGCTCTCGGCGACTCCATCGCGCGGGTGCTCAGCGCCGCCGGGGCGCAGGTGACCCGCGAGTTCTACATCAACGACGCGGGCAGCCAGATGGACGTGTTCGGCCGCTCCGTGCTCGCCGCCGCGAAGGGCGAGCCCACCCCCGAGAGCGGCTACCCGGGGCAGTACATCGCCGATCTGGCGCGAGCGGCGCTGGCCGAGCGACCGGACCTGCTCGAGCTGCCCGAGCCGCAGGCGCTCGTCGTGGCGCGGGAGATCGCCTACCGCCTGCAGCTGGCTGAGATCCGCGAGTCGCTGGAGCGCTTCAACGTCCACTTCGACGTGTGGTACTCCGAGCGCCTGCTGCACGCCCCGGCGGAGGACGGCGGCCCGAGCCGCATCGACCGCGCCGTCGAGCGTCTGCGCGCGCTCGGCCATGTCTTCGAGCGCGACGGCGCGATCTGGGTGCAGACCACGCACTTCGGGGACGACAAGGACCGCGTCATCCGTCGCAGCAACGGCGAGTACACCTACTTCGCCGCCGACGCCGCGTACTACCTGGAGAAGTCCGACCGCGGCTTCCCGCACAAGATCTACCTCCTCGGCGCCGACCACCACGGCTACGTGCACAGGCTGAGGGCGCTCGCCGGGGCCGCTGGGGACGACCCGGACCGCGACATCGAGGTGCTCATCGGGCAGCTCGTCAGCGTCAACGGGGCGAAGCTGTCCAAGAGGGCCGGCAACATCGTCGAGCTGAACGACCTGCTGGACTGGCTCGGCGCGGACGCGCTGCGCTACTCGCTCGCCCGCTACCCAGCGAGCTCGCCGCTCGCGCTGGATCCCGAGCAGCTGCGCAGCCGCACGAACGACAACCCCGTCTTCTACGTGCAGTACGCGCACGCCCGCACCTGCGCCGTCGCGCGCAACGCGGCTCAGGCGGGGGTGGACCGCTCGTCCTTCGCACCCGAGACGCTCACGCACCCCACCGAATCGGAGCTCATCGTCGCGCTGCAGGCGTTCCCCGGCATCGTCGCTCAGGCGGGCGCGCTGCGCGAGCCGCACCGGGTCGCCCGCTACCTGGAGGACCTGGCCGGCTCCTACCACCGCTGGTACGACGTCTGCCGGGTCACGCCGCTGGGCGACGAGCCCGTCAGCGAGGTGCACCGCACCCGGCTGTGGCTCAACGACGCCGTCGGCACGGTCATCCGCAATGGGCTGGGGCTGCTCGGCGTGAGCGCCCCCGAGCGGATGTAGCGGAGGGCGATCGTGGCAGGCGGCCGGGACGCGCAGCAGGAACAGGGCCCGATGTCCGCCTCCGCTGCCGCGCCCCCGGGCCGCCGCAGGCGCGGCTTGGTCGTGACAGTCGCGGTGATCGCCGCGCTCGTGCTCGTCGTGGCGGGCCTGATCGTCGCCGACGCGGTCGCGCGGCAGCAGGCTCGGGCCGCGATCGCGGGGCAGCTGCAGCGAGGACTGGGGCTGGACGCGCCTCCGCAGGTGGAGCTCGGCGGAGTCTCCTTTCTCGCCCAGCTGGCCACCGGAAGCCTGGAGAGCCTGCAGGCCCAGCTGCCGGACGCGCGGCTGGGCAGCATCACCGGCGACCTGCGGATCAGCGCGCAAGGCGTGCCGCTCTCGGGGCACGGCGCGCTGTCCTCCGCAAGCCTCACGCTCGCCGTGCCGGCCGATCAGCTGGAGCAGCTGCTGAGCCAGGCCAGCCCCGTGCCGCTGGACTCGGTGGCGCTGGGCAACGGCTCGGTCACCCTGGGCACCAGCCTCGATCTGCTGGGCGTGCCGGTGCCGGTCTCCCTCGTCGTCGTCCCCGAGCTGCAGGGCACCACCTTGCGGCTCCGGCCGGACTCGGTCAGCGTGGGCGGCCTGCAGCTGAACGCGCAGCAGCTGCAAGCCCGGCTGGGGGACGCGGCCTCCGCCCTGACGGCAGGCGTGTCGCTGTGCCTGGCGGACAGGATCCCCGCCGGCGTGCATCCGCAGTCGGTCGTGGTCACCCCCGCCGGTGTCCGCCTGGACGCGACGATCGACCCGCTCATCCTCGACGATCCCGCCCTCACCCGCCCCGGGGCCTGCTGAGGCCAGCAGCGCCGCTGTCCTGCCGGCCCGCGGCCTCCCGCGCCGTGGCTCTGCCCGGCCACCGGGCTCCCGGCCGAGGCGCTCGCGCAGCGCTCCTCTAGAATCGAGGGGCGCCATCCTGCGGCGCACAGGCTTCAGGGGCCGATCCGGGCCCGCTCGCCCGGCCCCGACCACCATCGCAGCAGCACGAGGACCAACACGTGGCACGATCCGCCCTCGCACCGGACTGGCTTGCCGAGCCGGACGACGCCGATGCGCTCCCGCCGGGCGTCTTCCCCGCCAGCGCCCACCGCGGGGCGGACGGGGAGCTCGTGCTCGGCGGGGTCCGCGCCTCCGAGCTCGTGGCACGGCACGGATCGCCGCTCTACGTCGTGGACGAGGAGGAGTTCCGAGGGCGCGCAGCGCATGTGCGGCACGCCCTGAGCACCGCCTTCGAGCATGTCGGAGCCGGGGTGCGGGTCTACTACGGCGGCAAGGCGTTCCTGTCCGCCTCCTCCGCCGCATGGGTGGCCGAGGCGGGCCTCGGCGTGGACGTGTGCACCGGCGGGGAGCTCGCCGTCGCCCTCGCCGCGGGCGTGGACCCCGCGCTCATCGGCGTGCACGGCAACAACAAGTCCGACGAGGAGATCGCCGCAGCCGTGCAGGCCGGGGCCGGCTCGATCGTCATCGACAACGTCCCCGAGATCGCCCGCATCGCCGCCGCAGCGGAACGGGCCGGGAAGGTTCAGCCGGTGCGGCTGCGCGTGTCCAACGGCGTGCACGCCTCCACGCACGACTTCCTGGCCACCGCGCACGAGGACCAGAAGTTCGGCGTCCCGCTCTCGGGGGCTGCCGAGGTCGTCGCCCGGATCCGGTCGCAGCCCTGGCTGCGCTTCCTCGGGCTGCACTGCCACATCGGCTCGCAGATCTTCGGCCCGGCCGGATTCCAGGAGTCCGCGCTGCGCCTGCTGGAGGTGCACGCCCGCCTGCTGGCCGACGGACCGGTGCCGGAGCTGAACCTCGGCGGAGGCATCGGCATCGCCTACACCGCCGCCGACCGCCCCGAGCCGGTCGATGAGCTCGCCCGCGCGCTGGCCTCGACGGTCGGCACGGAGTGCGCCCGGCTGGGCATCCCCGTGCCGCTGCTGTGCTTCGAGCCGGGCCGCTACATCGCCGGGCCCTCCGGCGTCACCCTCTACACCGTCGGCGCGGTGAAGCCCGTCGAGGTCGCCGAGGGGGTCGAGCGGTGGTACGTGGCCGTGGACGGCGGCATGAGCGACAACCCGCGGCCCGCCCTGTACGAGGCGGACTACACGGTGCGCATCGCCGGCCGTGCCAGCCGCCGCCCGCCGGTGCTGGTGCGGGTCGTCGGCAAGCACTGCGAGTCCGGGGACATCGTCGTGCCCGCCGACTACCTGCCCGCGGACGTGCAGCCGGGCGACGTGCTCGCCGTCGGCGCCACCGGCGCGTACTGCTGGTCCTTGGCGAGCAACTACAACCACATCGGTCGCCCCCCGGTGGTCGCCGTGCGCGACGGCGCCTCCCGCGTGATCGTGCGCGGCGAGACGCTCGCCGACGTGCTGGCCCGCGACTGCGGGATCGAGGATCCGGAGGCCGCCGCGGCCGCTACGGGATGGGAGAAGCGATGATCGAGTACCGCGATCTGCGCGTCGCCGTGCTCGGCGCGGGCACCGTCGGCTCGCAGGTCGCCCGCATCCTCCTGGAGCGGGCGGACGAGCTCGCCGCTCGCGTCGGGGCCCGTCTGGAGCTCGTCGGCATCGCCGTGCGCGACGTTGACGCTCCCCGGGACGTGCAGCTGCCGCGGCAGCTGCTCACCACCGACGCGGAGCGGCTCGTTCTGGGCGCCGACATCGTCGTGGAGCTCATGGGCGGCATCGAGCCGGCCCGCACGCTGCTGCTGCAGGCGCTGACCTCCGGCGCGGACGTCGTCACGGCGAACAAGGCCCTGCTGGCCGCGCACGGCGACGAGCTGTTCGACACGGCCGCGCAGGTCGGCGCTCAGCTGTACTACGAAGCGGCCGTGGCGGGAGCGATCCCGATCATCCGCCCGCTGAGCGACAGCCTCGCCGGCGACGAGGTGCGCCGCATCCTGGGCATCGTGAACGGATCGACGAACTACATCCTCGACCGCATGGACCGCTTCGGCGAGTCCGCGCACGAGGCCTCCGCCCGTGCGGCGCTGCTGGGATACCTGGAGGCGGACCCCACGCTGGACGTGGAGGGCCACGACGCCGCGCAGAAGGCCGCCATCCTTGCCGGACTGGCCTTCCACACCGCTATCGCCGAGAGCGACGTGTACCGCGAGGGCATCACCGCCGTCACCGCTCAGGACGTCGCCTCCGCCCGGGCGGCCGGCTACGTCATCAAGCTCCTCGCGATCGCCGAGCGCACCGCCGACCCGGACACGGGCGCCCCGGCGGTGTCGGTGCGCGTGCACCCCGCGCTCGTCCCGCGCGAGCATCCGCTCGCCTCGGTGCACGAGGGCAACAACGCGGTGTTCGTCGAGGCCGAGGCCGCGGGCAGCCTGATGTTCTACGGAGCCGGTGCGGGCGGTCCTGAGACCGCCTCGGCGGTCCTGGGCGATCTCGTGTCCGCGGCGCGGCGCCACCTCGTCGGCGGCCCCGGCGTGGCGCGCTCCTTCCACGCCGAGCTGCCGGTGCTGCCGATCGGCTCGGTCACCACGAAGTACCACATCACCCTGGAGGTGGACGACGAGCCGGGCGTGCTCGCCACCATCGCGGGGGTGTTCAGCGAGCACCGCGTCTCGGTGGCCAGCGCGACCCAGACGATCACCGACGGCGCCACCGGCACCGCTACCCTGGTCGTGGGCACGCACGCGGCGCTGGAGCGCTCGCTCGCGGCCGTCGTCGACGCGCTCCGTCAGAGCAGCGCGGTCCAGGCCGTCCGCAGCGTGATCCGCATCGAAGGAGACCAGCCTTGACGAAGGGGCGAAGGTAGTCATGGCGCATCAGTGGCGCGGTGTCATCCGCGAGTACGCCGACCGTCTGGACGTGACGGAGGCCACGCCCGTCGTCACCCTCGGCGAGGGCGGGACGCCCCTCATCCCCGCCCGCGCGCTCTCCGAGCGCACCGGCGCGGAGGTGCATGTGAAGTTCGAGGGCATGAACCCGACCGGGTCCTTCAAGGATCGCGGCATGACGCTGGCGATCTCCAAGGCGGTGGAGCACGGCGCGAAGGCCGTGATCTGCGCCTCGACGGGCAACACCTCCGCCTCCGCGGCCGCGTACGCCGCCTACGCGGGCATCGCCGCGGTCGTGCTCGTGCCGGAGGGCAAGATCGCGATGGGCAAGCTCAGCCAGGCGGTCGCCCACAACGCGCGCATCCTGCAGGTGCGCGGCAACTTCGACCACTGCCTGGACATCGCCCGCGAGCTCTCGGCCAGCTATCCGGTGCACCTCGTGAACTCGGTGAACCAGGACCGCATCAACGGGCAGAAGACCGCCGCCTACGAGATCGTCGACGTGCTGGGCGACGCCCCGGACTTCCACTTCATCCCGGTGGGCAACGCGGGCAACTACACCGCCTACCACCGCGGCTACCGGGAGGAGGCCGAGCGCGGCGCGGCCACCCGGGTGCCGCGGATGTTCGGCTTCCAGGCCGCCGGCGCGGCGCCCATCGTCAGCGGCGCCCCCGTCGCGGAGCCGGACACGATCGCCACGGCGATCCGCATCGGCAATCCCGCCTCCTGGGATCTCGCCCTGGCCGCCCGGGAGGACAGCGACGGCTACTTCGGGGCGATCAGCGACGAGAAGATCCTCGAGGCGCACCGCATCCTCTCCGCCGAGGTCGGCGTCTTCGTCGAGCCAGCCAGCGCGATCAGCGTCGCCGGCCTCCTGGAGCGAGCGGAGGCGGGTGCCGTCCCGCGCGGAGCACGGGTCGCGGTGACGGTCACCGGTCACGGCCTGAAGGACCCGCAGTGGGCGCTGCGCGGGCCGGACGGCGCCGAGGTCGCGCCCGAGTCCGTCGGCCGCGACGCCGTGGAGGTCGCCGAGATGCTCGGTCTGCAACGGGAGAGCGCCTCGGCATGAGCGAGGGCTGTACCGTCGAGGTCCGCGTACCGGCCACCTCCGCCAACCTCGGGCCCGGCTTCGACACCCTCGGGCTCGCGCTCGCCCTCTACGACGAGCTCGAGGTGACGGTGCTGGACGAGCCGGGCATCCGCGTGCAGGTGCAGGGCGTCGGACAGGGCGAGGTCCCCACCGACGAGACGAACCTCGTCGCCCAGTCGATCGTGCACAGCCTGCGTCGGCTCGGCCGGCGCATCCCCGGCCTGTCGATCATCGCGCGCAACGCCATCCCGCACGGGCGCGGCATGGGGTCCTCGGGAGCGGCGATCGTCGCCGGCGTGCTCGCGGCCAAGGGAATCGTGGAGTGCGAGCCGGACGGTGCGACCGTGGACGAGGACACGATGCTCGCGCTGGCCACGGAGCAGGAGGGCCACCCCGACAACGTCGCCCCGGCGCTTTTCGGCGGGCTCACCATCGCGTGGACCACCCCTTCCGGACCGCGGCACAAGAAGCTGAACGTGCACCGCGGTGTCTCGCCGCTCGTGCTCGTGCCCGAGCAGAAGATGTCCACCCGCCTGGCGCGCAGCCTCCAGCCGGAGTCGGTGCCGCACGAGGACGCCGTGTTCAACGTGTCCCGCTCCGCGCTGCTCATCGCGGCGCTCACGCAGAGCCCCGAGCTGCTGCTGGAGTCGACCGAGGACCGGCTGCATCAGGACTACCGCGCGGAGGCCATGCCCGCGACCCGCGAGCTCATCGGCGCGTTGCGGGCGCAGGGCTTCCCCGCGGTCGTCTCCGGGGCGGGGCCCTCGATCCTCGTGCTGTGCAGCGATCCGGGGCAGCGGCTCGACGCCGCCGCGGCGGCGGGGGAGGCGTCCCCCGACTGGAGGGCGCTGCTCCTGGCCGTCGACTTCACAGGTGCTAGAGTGAAGGCACACCCTCATTAGCCTGCGGCTCACGTAGGACAGGGTGTTGTTCTCCGCACCGACGTCCTGAGCCATTCCGGTCGTCGTGCATGATCCCGTGCTGTAGGGCCCGCTTCGACGCGCGCCCCTGTTCGCGCAACGCGCGCCGGCACGAATCCCGAAAGGACCCCCATCGTGGACGAATCCACTCCCACCGATCTCGCCGAGAACGCCGAGTCGCTGGCCGAGAGCGCTGCTGCGAGCGAGAACGCCGCCCAGCCCTCCGCGGCGCAGGCTCCCGAGGCTCCCGCCGAGCAGCACCTCGCCGAGGCGGCCGCTGCGGCGGAGGTCGCCGCCGAGTCGGCGCAGGAGCCCGAGCAGGCTGAGAGCGGACAGGACGCCGAGGCGCCCGCCGCCGCGCAGGCTGCCGCCGAGCAGGCCCCCGCCGCCGAGGCGGAGGCGCCGGCCGAGAAGCCCAAGCGCGCCTCGCGGCGCGCGAGCACGGGGACCGGCGCGGGGCGCCGCAGCAAGGCTGCTGCCGCGCAGGCAGCCGCCGCCGAGGTCTCCGCCGAGGCGGAGGCGCCGGCCGAGCCGGCTGAGGCCGCTCAGGCCGGCGCCGGCGCAGCCGCTGCGCGGACCACCGATGCCGAGCCCGCGCAGGCCGAGCCCGGGCAGGAGGCGGCGCCGGCCGAGGAGGCCGAGCGCGAGGGCTCCGAGGGCTCCGCCCAGGAGCGCGGCGCGGGCGACGCGGCGCAGGCCCCGGAGGCCGGCGCCGGCGAGGCCGAGCAGGCCGAGACGGACGGCGGCGAGGACGGGCAGCACGGCGGGCACGCCGAGGTCCGCAGCGGCCGCAACCGCCGCGGCCGGGGCCGCGGACGCGGTGCGTCGGCGGAGGCCGCCGAGCAGGACGGCGACGCCGGCCGCGGTCAGAACGGCGGCCAGGGCAACGGCGGTCAGGGCCAGAACGCCGGTCAAGGCGGTCAGGGCCAGAACGCGGGTCAAGGCGGCCAGGGCCAGAACGGCGAAGGCGAGGGCCGCTCGCGCGGCCGCAACCGCGACCGCAAGCGCCGTGGCGGCGCCACGGACGAGCTCGAGCCGGAGTTCAGCGAGGACGACGTCCTGCTGCCCATCGCCGGGATCCTCGACGTGCTGGAGAACTACGCCTTCGTTCGCACCACCGGCTACCTGCCCGGACCGAGCGACGTGTACGTGTCGCTCGGCCAGGTCAAGAAGTACGGGCTGCGCAAGGGCGACGCCGTCGTCGGCGCGATCCGCCAGCCTCGCGAGGGCGAGCAGGGCGGGCGCCAGAAGTACAACGCCCTGGTCAAGCTCGACTCCATCAACGGCATGACCGTGGAGGAGGCGGCCAGCCGCGTCGAGTTCGGCAAGCTGACTCCGCTCTACCCGCAGGAGCGCCTGCGCCTGGAGACGGTGCCGGAGAAGCTCACGCAGCGCATCATCGACCTCGTCGCGCCGATCGGCAAGGGTCAGCGCGGCCTGATCGTCGCGCCCCCGAAGGCGGGCAAGACGATCGTGCTGCAGCAGATCGCGAACGCGATCGCGAAGAACAACCCCGAGGTCCACCTCATGGTCGTGCTCGTCGACGAGCGGCCCGAGGAGGTCACCGACATGCAGCGCACGGTCCAGGGCGAGGTCATCGCCTCGACCTTCGACCGTCCGGCCGAGGACCACACCACCGTGGCCGAGCTCGCCATCGAGCGCGCCAAGCGCCTCGTGGAGATGGGCCACGACGTGGTCGTGCTGCTGGACTCGATCACCCGCCTGGGGCGCGCGTACAACCTCGCCGCGCCCACGAGCGGCCGGGTGCTCTCCGGCGGGGTGGACGCCTCCGCGCTGTACCCGCCGAAGCGCTTCTTCGGCGCCGCCCGCAACATCGAGAACGGCGGCTCGCTCACGATCCTCGCCACGGCGCTCGTGGAGACCGGCTCGAAGATGGACGAGGTGATCTTCGAGGAGTTCAAGGGCACCGGCAACTCCGAGCTGCGGCTCTCGCGCCAGCTGGCGGACAAGCGCATCTTCCCCGCGGTGGACGTGAACGCGTCCAGCACGCGGCGCGAGGAGATGCTGCTCGCGCCCGACGAGGTCAAGGTGACCTGGCAGCTGCGCCGCGCCCTGGCCGGGCTCGACCCCCAGCAGGCCCTGGAGATCGTGCTGTCGCGCCTGAAGGAGACCCAGTCCAACGTCGAGTTCCTCGTCTCGATCCAGAAGTCCGCGCCGGCCGTCCAGTCCGGCAACGGGCACGGGAACGGGCACTCCGGCCACTCCAGCGCTCACTGACCGTCCGGGGGGAGTGTGATGTTCGACTCCGTCCAGACCCTGCTCGAGGAGCACCAGCAGCTGCAGGAGGAGCTGGCCGATCCCGCGCTGCACGCCGACCCGGCGCGCGCCCGGCGGGTGAACCGGCGCTACGCCGAGCTGAGTCAGATCGCGGCCGCGCACGAGCGCTGGAAGCAGGCGGCCGAGGACCTCGAGGCGGCGCGGGAGCTCGCCCGGGAGGACGAGGCCTTCGCCGAGGAGGTCCCCGGCCTGGAGAGCGCGCTGGCCGAGGCGCAGGAGCGCCTGCGCCGGCTGCTGGTGCCCCGGGACCCGGACGACGGGCGCGACGTGATCATGGAGATCAAGGGCGGCGAGGGCGGTGCCGAGAGCGCCCTGTTCGCGGCGGATCTTCTGCGCATGTACCTGCACTACGCCGAGTCGCAGGGCTGGAGGACGGAGATCCTCGAGGCGGACGAGTCGGACCTCGGCGGCTACAAGAACGTCCAGTTCGCGGTGAAGGGCTCCTCCAGCGACCCGGCCCAGGGGCCCTGGGCCCACCTGAAGTACGAGGGCGGGGTGCACCGGGTGCAGCGCGTTCCGGTGACGGAGTCGCAGGGGCGCATCCACACCTCGACGACGGGCGTGCTCGTCTTCCCCGAGGCGGACGAGCCGGAGGAGGTCACCATCGACGCCAACGACCTGAAGATCGACGTGTACCGCTCCTCGGGCCCCGGCGGTCAGTCGGTGAACACCACCGACTCCGCCGTGCGCATCACGCATCTGCCCACCGGCATCGTCGTGTCCATGCAGAACGAGAAGAGCCAGCTGCAGAACCGCGAGGCAGGGATGCGGGTGCTGCGCGCCCGCCTGCTGGCCCGCCGGCAGGAGGAGCAGGCCGCCGCCGCCTCCGATGCGCGCCGCTCGCAGATCCGCGGAATGGATCGCTCCGAGCGGATCCGCACCTACAACTTCCCGGAGAACCGGATCGCGGACCACCGCACCGGCTACAAGGCGTACAACCTCGACCAGGTCATGGACGGAGCCCTCGGCCCGGTCATCGACTCCTGCATCCGGGCCGACGAGGAGGCCCGGCTGGCAGAGCTCGGCGAGAGCGCCTCGGCCTGAGCCGGTGCCGCGCGGGCTGTCCCAGGCTCGCCGCCGGGCTCAGATGTAGATCGCGGGATCGGTGAAGAAGCCCGGGTCCGGCTCCGAGGGGGTGCGCGGGGTCGCCACGGCCGGAACGCCCACCAGCCGAGAGTTCGGCGGGGCGCTGCGCACCACCACGGCGTTCGCGCCGATCACGCTGTCGGAGCCGATCTCGATGTCCCCGAGCACCTTCGCACCGGCCCCGATCACCACCCGGTCGCCGATGGTGGGGTGCCGCTTGGTCCGGGTGCTCTTCGTCCCGCCGAGGGTGACCCCGTGGTAGATGTGCACGTCGTCCCCGATGACGGCGGTCTCGCCGATCACGACGCCCATGCCGTGGTCGATGAAGAAGCGCCGCCCGATGCGCGCCGCCGGATGGATCTCCACCCCGGTGAGCAGGCGGGTGAGCTGCGCGAGCACGCGCGCCAGCGTGCGGGCCCCGTCGCGCCACAGCCGGTGCTGGATCCGGTGCGCCCAGACCGCGTGCAGCCCCGAGTAGACGATCCCCACCTCGAGACGCCCTCGCGCGGCGGGGTCGCGCCGCTGCGCAGCGGCGATGTCCTCCGCGATCAGCGCGGCGAGACGAGGGCGGCGGGGCACGGCGGACGGCGCGGCGTGCGGACTAGTCCTGCAGCTGCTCCCATAGCACCGTGGAGAGGTAGCGCTCACCGGTGTCCGGGACGATGACGACGATCGTCTTGCCCGCGTGCTCCGGGCGCCCGGCCAGCTGCAGGGCGGCCCAGACGTTCGCGCCCGAGGAGATGCCGGCGAGGATGCCCTCGCGCGCGGCCAGCTCGCGGGCGGTGACGAGCGCATCGTCCAGGGCGACGTCGACGACCTCGTCGTAGACCTCGGCGTCGAGCACCTCCGGCACGAAGTTCGCGCCGATGCCCTGGATCTTGTGCGGGCCGGGGGCGCCCCCGTTGAGGATGGGGGAGTCGGCGGGCTCGACCGCCACGACGGTCACCTCGGGCTTGCGCTCCTTGAGCACCTGTCCCACGCCCGTGAGAGTCCCGCCGGTGCCCACACCCGCGACGAAGACGTCCACGGCGCCGTCCGTGTCGGCCCAGATCTCCTCCGCCGTCGTCCTGCGGTGGATCTCCGGGTTCGCCGGGTTCGCGAACTGCCGGGCGAGGATCGCGTTCGGAGTCTCCGCGACGATCTCCTCGGCACGCTCGACCGCGCCTTTCATGCCCTCCGAGCCGGGGGTCAGCACCAGCTCGGCGCCCAGGGCGCGCAGCAGCACGCGGCGCTCCTTGGACATGGTCTCGGGCATCGTGAGCACGACGTGGTAGCCGCGCGCCGCGCCGACCATGGCGAGGGCGATGCCGGTGTTGCCGCTGGTGCTCTCCACGATCGTGCCGCCGGGAGCGAGCTCGCCGGAGCTCTCGGCCGCGTCCACGATCGCGACGCCCAGCCGGTCCTTGACGCTCGAGGCGGGGTTGAAGAACTCCAGCTTCGCGAGCACGGTGGCGCCGAGCCCGTCGGTCAGGGAGTTCAGCCGCACGAGCGGCGTGTTCCCGAAAGTCTCCGTGATGTCCGCGTACACCTTGCCGGCCATGTGACGCCCGTCCCTTCCCGCATGCTCGTCGCTGGCACAACCCTAGCCGCCCGACGCCCCGGTGAGCGCTGCCACGGCCCGCGGGCTAGACTGGCGCGGCCCGAGCCCCACGAATCCCTGTGACCTGCTGACGTGCCTTCCCCCGAGCTCCCCCTGCTGCTGCCGGACGCCGCCGCCGGCGTGCGGGCGCGCCTGGAGCAGGCCGGGCTGGAGGATCCCGGCGCCGACGCGGAGCTGCTGCTCGCCCATGTCCTGGGCGTGAGCCGCGGCGCCGTGCACGCGAAGATCATCCTCGGCGCGGAGCTCACCCCTGGGCAGGCGGCCGCGCTGGACGCCGCGGTGGCGCGCCGCGCCGAGCGCGAGCCGCTGCAGCACATCACCGGCCTGGCCCCGTTCCGGACCCTGGAGCTGGAGGTGGGCCCGGGCGTCTTCGTGCCGCGGCCGGAGACGGAGCTCACCGCGGGTCTCGCGATCGACCACCTGCGCACCCGGGCGGAGCCCGAGCCGGTCGCGGTCGACCTGGGCACGGGCAGCGGCGCGATCGCGCTGTCGATGGCCGCGGAGGTGCCGCACGCCCGCGTGCACGCGGTGGAGAACGCCCCGGCCGCTTACACCTGGGCGCGTACGAACCTGCATCGCACCGGCCTGGACGTGCACCTCGTCTTCGGCGAGCTGGACGAGGCGCTGCCCGAGCTGGACGGCCATGCCGGCGTCGTCGTGAGCAACCCGCCCTACGTGCCCGAGGGGATGGTCCCGCGCACCCCGGAGGTCTCGCTGCACGACCCGGCGAGCGCCCTGTACGGCGGCCCGGACGGGCTGGATGTCGTGCGCCGCGTCGCTCTGCGGGCGATGCGCCTGCTGGTGCCCGGGGGAGTGCTCGTCGTGGAGCATGCCGAGCACCAGGGCGAGGCGGTGCGGGAGCTGTTCGCCGCGACGGGCCTGCGCGCCGCCCGCACGCACAGCGATCTCACCGGCCGCGACCGCGTCACGACGGCGCTGCGCTGACCGGCGGGGAGCCGGAGTTCCTACAATGGGCAGGATGCCCTCGCGATACGACTGCGCCGTGCCGGCCCATGCGATCACCGGCCTGCGGGCCGCACGGACCGCCCTGGCCAAGGGCGGCCTCGTCGTCGTGCCGACCGACACCGTCTACGGGATCGCGGCCGACGCGTTCCGCCCCGCCGCGGTGCAGGCCCTGCTGGACGCGAAGGGCCGCGGAAGGCAGTCGCCGCCCCCCGTGCTCGTGCCCGACACGCAGACCCTCGGCGCACTCGCCGAGCACATCGACCCGGTCGTCGAGCGGCTCGTGGAGGCGTTCTGGCCCGGAGGGCTGACCATCGTCCTGCCGGCGCAGCCCTCCCTGGCCTGGGACCTCGGGGAGACCCGCGGAACGGTGGCGCTGCGTCAGCCGGATCACCCGATCACCCTGGAGCTGCTGGCGGACACGGGGCCGCTCGCCGTCTCCTCCGCGAATCTCACCGGGCGGCCCCCGGCCCGGGATGCCTCCGAGGCGGAGGCCGCCTTCGGCGACGCCGTCGCGGTCTACCTGGACGCCGGCCGCTCACCGGAGGACGCCCTGTCCTCCACGATCGTCGACGCGACGGCCCTCGAGCAGCCCGCGGAGGGCACCGGGCTGCTGCGCGTGCTGCGCTGGGGCGCGGTCGACCGCGCCGCGCTGAAGGCCGTCATCGGGTCGACCCGCCTCGAGGACGCGGCGCCGTGAGGGCGCGCTCCTCCCTGCGGGCGCGGCGAGGGTGACGGAGTGAGGCGAGCACCGTGAGGCTGTACCTCCTCATCGGCCTGGTGGCCGCCGTGGTGAGCTTCGGCGTCTCCCTGGCGGTGTGGCGGCTGAGCAAGCGCTTCCGGCTCGCCCCCGCGATCCGCGAGCGGGACGTGCACACCGTTCCGACCCCGCGGCTGGGCGGCATCGCGATGTTCCTGGGCGTCGCGGCCGCCTTCGTCGTCGCCTCGCAGATCCCGTTCTTCCGGCTCGTGTTCGACAACCCGGCCCAGGTGTGGGCGATCTTCGGCGCGGCCACCATCATCGTCGTCGTCGGCGTGCTGGACGACCTGCTCGACCTGGACTGGATGATCAAGCTCGGCGCGCAGATCCTCGCCGCAGCGGTGCTCGCCCTGCAGGGCGTGCAGATCCTCTCGCTGCCCTTCGGGAACGTGCTGATCGTCGGCTCGCAGTTCGGCAGCGTCGCCCTGACGATCCTGCTCGTCGTGCTCGTCATGAACGCGATCAACTTCATCGACGGGCTGGACGGCCTCGTCGCCGGTGTCGCGATCATCGCGAACGGCGTCTTCTTCCTGTACAGCTATCTGCTGGCCAAGGAGCAGAGCTCGACCGGCTACTTCAACCTCGCCAGCCTCATCGCCGTGACGCTGGTCGGCGTGTGCGCCGGGTTCCTGCCGTTGAACTGGCACTGGCCGCGGGCGCGGCTGTTCATGGGGGACTCCGGCGCGCTGCTCGTCGGGCTGCTCATGGCCGTGTCGACGATCGCGGTGACCGGGCAGCTCAACCCGGGCCCGCCGGACCGGGCGGTGCTGGTGGGCGCCTTCATCCCCATCGTGCTCCCGCTCGCCGTGCTCATCGTGCCCATCGTCGACTTCGCGCTCGCCGTGGTGCGGCGGGTGTCCGCGGGCAAGAGCCCCTTCTCGGCCGATCGCAAGCACCTGCACCACCGGCTGCTGGACATGGGGCACTCGGACGTCCAGGCCGTGCTGATCATCTACGCGTGGACCGCCGTGGTGGCACTGGGCTGCCTGCTGTTCTTCATCCTCGAGGACTGGCCGATCCCCGTCGCCTTCATCGCGGTGGGCCTGGCCGTGTCCCTCGGCTACGCTCTCATGCCGTTGTCCCGCCGCCGCAGAGCGGCCGCCCCGCCTGGGCCCGTCCCGGCCGAGCCCGACCCTGGAAAGCAGGAGCAATGACCACCCCGCCCGCCGAACGACGTCCCCCTGCCTCCGGACCGGTGCTGCGCCGGGCGCTTCTGCTCGGCGGGATCGTCTCCGCCGCGCTGCTCGTCGTGGCGGTCATCATCGGGGCCCTCGTGGACGGCGCCAGGGGAGCCGGCAGCGGGGCGATCGGGGTGGGCATGGCCTTCGTGTTCCTCGGCATGACCGCGGCCAGCATCCTCGTCGCGAACCGCTTCGCCGCCAGCGATCTGTACGTGCCCGTGTTCTTCGCCAGCGTCTTCGGTGCCTGGCTGGTGAAGCTCATCGTCTTCGTGGTGCTCGCGCTCGTGCTGCGCGGCCAGCCCTGGATCAACCCGATCGTGCTGTTCCTCTCCCTGGTGGCCGGAGTGATCGCCTCGCTCGTCGTGGACGTCGTCGTGGCCCTGCGCGTGCGCGTGCCCTACGCGAGCGACGCCCGGCTGCCGCAGTCCGGCGAAGGCGAGTGACCCGCTCCGGCAGCCGGCCGGATTCCCTCGACATCGAGAGGGATTCGTCAGCGCGCCTTCCTCTTGCTAGGCTGTACCGCGATCCCCACCGCATTTCCGGCAGGGCCGTCGCATGGTGTCCGGGGATCCTTCGTTCATCGTCGTCCGCGCTGCGCGCCGGACCCCGATCCAGGAGAGAGCCCTGTTAGCAAACGCCGTGGGTGCGCTGATCCCTCTTGCGACCGATGACGAGGGTGGATTCCACGCTCCTTCGATCCACGAGTTCTTCCCGGACGCCTTCCTGCTGAACGGCACGCCGTTCGAGGTCAACCGGATCATCCTCATCCGCCTCATCGCGGTCGCCGCCGTGATCCTCCTGGTCTGGCTCGGCGTGCGGCGCATGAGCGTCGTTCCGGGGCGCTGGCAGGGGGCCATCGAGTTCGCGCTGGGCTTCGTCCGCACGAACATCTCCGAGGATCTGCTCGGCAAGAAGGACGGCCAGCGCTTCCTGCCGATCCTCACGACGATCTTCTTCATGGCCCTGGCCATGAACCTCACCGGCATCATCCCGTTCCTGAACATCGCCGGATCGGCGACGATCGGCGCGCCACTCGTGCTGGCCATCGTCGCCTACGCGACCTTCATCTACGCCGGCATCAAGAAGAGCCCCGCGAAGTTCTTCCGGAACTCTCTCTTCCCCGCAGGCGTGCCGTGGCCGATCTACATCATCGTCACGCCCATCGAGATCATCTCGACCTTCGTCATCCGCCCGGTCACGCTGACCCTCCGGCTCCTGATGAACATGATGGTCGGGCACCTGCTGCTGGTGCTGTTCTTCTCGGCCACCCAGTTCTTCTTCTTCACGGCGCAGGAGTGGTACATCAAGCCGCTCGGGCTGGGCTCCCTCGCCTTCGGCTTCGTCTTCACCCTGTTCGAGCTGCTCGTCGCAGCCCTGCAGGCCTACGTCTTCGCCCTCCTCACCGCGGTCTACATCCAGCTCGCGGTGGCGGAGGAGCACTGATCGTCTTCGGAGTCCGGTAATCGCCGGCTCCTCCACAAGGAAGGAAACAACGTGTCAGTTCTCGCTGAGATCTCCGGAAGTATCGCGACCGTCGGCTACGGTCTGGCCGCCATCGGCCCGGCCATCGGCGTGGGCTTCGTCGTCGGCAAGACGATCGAGGGCGTCGCCCGTCAGCCCGAGCTCGCCGGCCGCCTGCAGGTCCTCATGTGGATCGGCATCGCGTTCACCGAGGCGCTCGCGTTCATCGGCATCGCGACCGCGTTCATCTTCGGTTTCTAGTCCGCACCTGTCGTCTGTAGAGGAGGCACGATGCTGAAGGCATTGGTGCTCGCTGCCGCGGAGGGCGAGACTCCGCCGAACCCGCTGCTGCCGGCGAGCTACGACATCATCTGGTCGGCGGTCATCTTCGTCGTGCTGCTCGTCTTCTTCTGGCTCTACGCCCTGCCGCGGATCAAGGCCACGCTCGACAAGCGCGCGGAGGCGATCGAGGGCAACATCGCGAAGGCCGACGAGGCCCAGCGCAAGGCCGAGGAGGCGCTGGAGCGGTACACCGCGCAGCTGGCCGAGGCGCGCGGCGAGGCCGCTGCGATCAAGGAGTCCGCTCGCGGCGAGGGCGCGAAGATCGTGTCGGAGGCGCGGCAGGCCGCCCAGAGCGAGGCCGCCCGCATCCAGGCCGCAGCCCAGGCGCAGATCGAGGCGGAGCGGCAGTCCGCCCTGGCCTCCCTGCGCAAGGACGTCGGCACGCTCGCGATCGACCTCGCCTCCGGCGTGGTGGGCGAGAGCCTTGCGGACGATCAGCGCGCCGCCTCCGTGGTCGACCGCTTCCTGGCCGACCTCGAGGCCGACCGGAAGGCGACCACCTGATGGGAAGCGCCACCACCCAGGCACGTGCCGAGGCCGTCTCCGCGCTCGAAGCGCTGGAGCCGGGCGTCGAGCGCGCGCGGGTGGGCCGGGAGCTGTTCGCGGCCCTCGGGACGCTGGAGTCGAACCCCGCCCTGCGCCAGGCCGTCGGGGACTCGTCCTCGCCCGCGCAGGCGAAGACCGCTCTGGTCTCCGCGGTGTTCGGCCCGCACACCTCGGCTGACACGCTCGCGCTGCTGTCCGGGATCGCCCGGGCGCGCTGGTCCGACCCTGGCGACGTCGTCGGCGCCGTCGAGGAGCTCGGGATCCGCGCCTACGCGACCTCGGCAGGCGCGGCCTCGTCCGTCGACGAGGAGATCCTCGCCTTCGCCGCGGTCGTCGGCTCCGACCCGCAGCTGGAGCTCGCGCTGTCCTCGAAGCTGGGCACGCCCGAGGCCAGGGTCGGCCTGATCCGCCGCCTGCTGGAGGGCCGCGCGAGCGAGGCCACCGTGGAGATCCTCACCCAGCTGGTGCGCGCCCCTCGCGGCCGGCGGATCGTGGCGCTGCTCGCGCAGGCCGCCCGGATCGTCGCGGACGCCGCCGGCTTCGAGCTGGCGAGGGTCACCGTCGCCCGGCCGCTGAGCGCCGAGCAGTCCGCGCGGCTGGAGCAGACGCTCAGTGAGCGCTACGGCCGGCCTGTGCGGGCGACGGTCGTCGTGGATCCGGCGCTCGTCGGGGGTGCACGGGTCCAGATAGGGGACGATGTTATCGACGGCAGTGTCTCCGGGAGGATCGCGGAGCTCCGGCGCCGTCTCGCGGGATAGCGCGAGACACCCCACACTTCACTCACACGGGGCTCGCCCCGATAAGCAGAGGAACAGAGAATGTCAGACCTGACGATCAGCCCGGAGGAGATCCGCAAGGCTCTCGCGGAGTTCGCGTCCAGCTATGAGCCCGGCGCCGCCGGCGCGACCGAGGTCGGCCACGTCATCGACGCCGCCGACGGGATCGCCCACGTCGAGGGACTGCCCGGTGTGATGGCGAACGAGCTCGTGCGCTTCGGCGACGGCACGCTGGGCCTCGCGCTCAACCTCGACGAGGACGAGATCGGCGTCATCGTGCTCGGCGAGTTCACCGGCATCGAGGAGGGCCAGGAGGTCACCCGCACCGGCGAGGTCCTCTCCGTCCCGATCGGCGACGGCTACCTCGGCCGCGTGGTCGACCCGCTGGGCAACCCGATCGACGGTCTGGGCGAGATCGCCAGCGAGGGCCGTCGCGCCCTCGAGCTGCAGGCGCCGGGCGTGATGCAGCGCAAGAGCGTGCACGAGCCCATGCAGACCGGCATCAAGGCGATCGACGCGATGATCCCGATCGGGCGCGGCCAGCGTCAGCTCATCATCGGCGATCGGCAGACCGGCAAGACCGCGATCGCGATCGACACGATCATCAACCAGAAGGCGAACTGGGAGTCCGGCGACCCGACCAAGCAGGTGCGCTGCATCTACGTGGCCATCGGGCAGAAGGGCTCCACCATCGCCTCGGTGAAGGGCGCCCTGGAGGACGCGGGCGCGATGGAGTACACCACCATCGTCGCGGCACCGGCCTCTGACCCGGCGGGCTTCAAGTACCTGGCCCCCTACACCGGCTCCGCCATCGGCCAGCACTGGATGTACGGCGGCAAGCACGTGCTCATCATCTTCGACGACCTGTCCAAGCAGGCCGAGGCCTACCGCGCCGTTTCGCTGCTGCTGCGTCGTCCGCCGGGGCGCGAGGCCTACCCGGGCGACGTCTTCTACCTGCACTCGCGCCTGCTGGAGCGCTGCGCGAAGCTGTCCGACGAGCTCGGCGCGGGCTCGATGACCGGTCTGCCGATCATCGAGACGAAGGCGAACGACGTCTCGGCGTACATCCCGACGAACGTCATCTCGATCACCGACGGGCAGATCTTCCTGCAGTCCGACCTGTTCAACTCGAACCAGCGCCCCGCCGTGGACGTGGGCATCTCGGTGTCCCGCGTCGGCGGTGACGCCCAGGTGAAGTCGATCAAGAAGGTCTCCGGGACGCTGAAGCTGGAGCTCGCGCAGTACCGCGCGCTCGAGGCCTTCGCGATGTTCGCGAGCGACCTGGACGCGGCCAGCCGTCGTCAGCTCGCCCGCGGCGCCCGCCTGACCGAGCTGCTCAAGCAGCCGCAGTATTCGCCGTACCCGGTGGAGGAGCAGGTCGTCTCGATCTGGGCCGGCACCAAGGGCAAGCTCGACGAGGTCCCCGTGGAGGACGTCCTGCGCTTCGAGAAGGAGCTGCTGGAGCACCTGCGGCACAACACGACGGTGCTGGACACGCTGCGGCAGACGAACGTGCTGGACGACGACACCGAGGCGGCCCTGGCCGCCGCGGTCGACGAGTTCTCGCGCGGCTTCCAGACCAGCGCCGGGCGCACCCTGGGCGAGGAGCACGTCGAGCCCATCGACGAGTCCGAGGTCGGCCAGGAGCAGATCGTCGTCGGCAAGCGCAAGTAACGCGCCGAGCCCAGAGCACAGAGGACCGGCACAGAGGAATCCATGGGAGCGCAACTTCGGGTCTACCGGCAGAAGATCAGGTCTGCCCAGACGACCAAGAAGATCACGAGGGCGATGGAGCTGATCTCCGCGTCCCGGATCCAGAAGGCACAGGCGAGGGTGCAGGCCTCGACCCCGTACGCGCGGGCGATCACTCGCGCCGTCTCGGCGGTCGCGGTCCACTCGAACGTCGCGCACGCCCTGACCACCGAGCCGCCGCGGATCGACCGAGCCGCCGTCGTCGTGTTCAGCTCCGACCGCGGCCTGGCCGGCGCGTTCAACGCGAACGTGCTGCGCGAGGCGGACGAGCTGGCCGCGCTGCTGCGCGAGGAGGGCAAAGAGGTCGTCTTCTACCTCATCGGCCGCAAGGCGCAGGGGTACTTCCAGTTCCGCGGCCGCTCGGCCGAGCGGATCTGGACGGGCGGCACCGACGCGCCGGTGTTCGAGACGGCCAAGGAGATCGCCGACACGCTGCTGGAGGCGTTCCTGCGGGACGTCTCCTCCGGCGGGGTCGATGAGATCCACATCGTCTACAACCGCTTCGTGAGCATGCTCACCCAGACCCCCGAGGTCGTCCGCCTGCTCCCGCTGGAGGTCGTGGAGGGCGTCGCGGAGGCGAGCGAGGCGGTCGACCCGCTGTACGAGTTCGAGCCCGACCCCGAGACGGTGCTGGACCGGCTGCTGCCGGCCTACATCGAGAGCCGCATCTTCAACGCGATGCTGCAGTCGGCGGCCTCCAAGCACGCCGCGACGCAGAAGGCGATGAAGTCCGCGACCGACAACGCGGACAAGCTGATCCGCGAATACACCCGGCTGGCGAACAACGCGCGCCAGTCGGAGATCACCCAGCAGATCTCCGAGATCGTCGGCGGCGCCGACGCGCTGGTGGACGACTGATCGAGACCCGCGCCCAGGCCCAGACCCCGGCACAAGCCAGAAGAAGAGAGACACCATGACACCGACCGCAACCGCCCAGGGCGCACAGGAGACCGCGCAGAGCCCGGTCGCCGTGGGCCGGGTCGCCCGCGTGACGGGCCCCGTCGTCGACATCGAGTTCCCCCACGACGCCATCCCCGAGGTCTACAACGCGCTGAAGACGACGATCAGCATCGCCGGCGAGGACGAGGCGCACGAGCTCACCCTCGAGGTCGCCCAGCACCTCGGCGACGACGTGGTCCGTGCGATCGCGCTGAAGCCGACGGACGGCCTCGTCCGCGGGCAGGAGGTCCGCGACACGGGCGCGCCGATCTCGGTCCCCGTGGGCAACGTCACGCTGGGGCGCGTGTTCAACGTGACCGGCGAGGTGCTGAACCTGCCGGAGGGCGAGTCGCTCGAGATCACCGAGCGCTGGCCGATCCACCGCAACCCGCCGGCCTTCGACCAGCTGGAGTCCAAGACCCAGATGTTCGAGACGGGCATCAAGGTCATCGACCTGCTCACGCCGTACGTGCAGGGTGGCAAGATCGGCCTGTTCGGCGGCGCGGGCGTGGGCAAGACCGTCCTCATCCAGGAGATGATCCAGCGCGTGGCGCAGGACCACGGCGGCGTGTCCGTGTTCGCCGGCGTCGGCGAGCGCACCCGTGAGGGCAACGACCTCATCCACGAGATGGAGGAGGCCGGCGTCTTCGACAAGACGGCGCT